>Ga0153956_1000098_pt1 | contig 112300 bp, 93 predicted proteins | sample TSFL040MetaG_FD_104704 | JGI IMG/M metagenome (GOLD analysis project Ga0153956, IMG submission 104704) | Attine ant fungus gardens microbial communities from Florida, USA - TSFL040 MetaG | ecosystem: Host-associated > Fungi > Mycelium > Unclassified | place: USA: Florida, Wekiwa Springs... | reverse complement strand
GCTGCTCTCCCCCGAGGCAGGATCCGTCACCGTGTAGGTGAAGCTGTCCGGGCCGTTGTAGTTCGCATCCGGCGTGTAGGTGTAGCTGCCGTCGCTGTTGACGACCACCGTGCCGTGACCTGGATCGCTTTCCTTCGCGAAGGTCAGATCGCCGCCGCTCGTCGTACTGTCGTTGTCTGCCACGCTGCCGGTGAAGGGCGTGTCCTCGTCGGTGCTCGCAGTGTCGTCGCCCGCTGTCAGGTCCACCACCGGGTTGACGGTGATATTCACCGTCTGTGTGCTGCTCTCCCCTGAGGCCGGGTCCGTCACCGTATAGGTGAAGCTGTCCGGGCCGTTGTAGTTCGCATCCGGCGTGTAGGTGTAGCTGCCGTCGCTGTTGACGACCACCGTGCCGTGACCCGGGTCGCTTTCCTTCGCGAACGTCAGATCGCCGCCGCTCGTCGTGCTGTCGTTGTCTGCCACGCTGCCCGTAAAGGGCGTGTCCTCATCGGTGCTCGCAGTGTCGTCCTTCGCCGTGAGATCCGCGACCGGGTTGACCGTGATGACAAGATCAGCCGTGTCGGTACCGCCTTTTCCGTCGCTGACGGTATAGGTCACAACCGGAACGTTGCCATTCCAGTTCGCATCCGGCGTAAAGGCATAGTGACCGTCGCTACCGATCGTAATCGCGCCAACCCCCACAATGGTCGCCTGATCACCGGCGCTATAGGTTTTGCCGTCAATCACGAACTGGGTAACGCTCAGCTTGCCGCCGTCCACGTCACTATCGTTGGCCAGCACGCTACCGATGACCGGGCCGCCATCTTCGTTGCCACTTGCTTTGTCGCCAGCGGCAACGGGCGGATGATTCGGGGTGTCGTGACCACCGCCACCCGAACCGGCCGCCAGAGCGCCGATGGCGCCCGCACCCAACGCACCAAGAAGCCAGGGCCACCAGACGACGCCCGCGTCATGCCATTCGATTTCAGTGAAATGGAACTCGGTCCACTGTTCCGGATATTGGCCCCACCAGGTCACGCCGTTGCCGTCCTCGAGCACGAGGTCGTTGCGAGCGGAACCGTCATCCGCCGGCGAGGCATCGGTCGGCGCATGAGCGGCATGCGTCGACGCATGTTCTGCATCGGTCGGCGCATGCTCCGCCGTGTCCGCGTCCGGATATTTGACGAAGAAACCGTGGATGGTGATTTCCTGCCCATCCTTGAGGACCAGCACCAGATCGTCGCCGCGCCGCTCGTAGCGGCCTACATTTTCAGGGGCGACTTTGAGAAAGATGACCGAAGGGCGGTCCAGCGAGACGTTCTGCGTTTCTTCAGTATGGCGACGCGAGCCGCTCTTCTTGTCAATAATCTCGGCTTTCATACATTGTTTGGGTTTTTAAGAGGCTGACCAAAAAAGGCGGACGCACACATCCAATCTGCTCTTCATGTCGCAAGCAGAGGGTGGCAGCATGCAAATGGAATAGGTTAAGCGTAGGTCCAGACGATGCCCGATGCGCTATCTCATCAGGCGCATTTGCCATCCGGCCCCCCGCTCTGTACAGCCTTGGCGGGAAACCCGATGCAATAGAGGCACACAAAGTTCTTCTCCACAAGCCGCCTTTTCTGCATTGAATAACCTTGTCATATTTTATTTTCTTAAAACGATCAATCACCGTCCGACCAGAAGCCGCGCTTGCTCCAACCGCGAATATCGGGGCCTCCCTGGCAAACCAGACAAATCGAAGGAAAAACTGCTGAAAATTTAACCATCGCCAACCAGATTCGGGAAATTCCGACAAACTAGCGTCAGGATAAGCAAGAAGCCACGCATCATCATGGCAAAAAATCCCAATTTGACCGTCAAAATGTCCCACATACCGCCCAATAACACCAACGCCGTATTGCGGTAAATCATTTTTCGGGGTGAAATCGTTCTATAGGCAACCTCACAAACTGGATATGACGGGCAGAAAAATCGATGACATTGAAGGCGCTGAAACCAATAAAATAAGAGGACACATAGCTTTAGTCAGGCAGATGCGGTTGCGCCAACCGCGCATTGGCACCCGCAAGCTGCACCATCCGCTGGGACGCCGGCCGAACATGGCCTCAAAGTGGGCCGGGACCGATTGTTGACGTGCTGCGTGCAGCCCGCCTGCTGCGGGCGCCGCACCGGGCACACCACAAGACTACGCAAAGCGATCGCCGATTCCCGCGACACCCGAACCCGCTTGAAGCCGGGCCGGACCAAGTCGTACCCACTACGCTCGAACAGGTCTGGGTTGCCGGCATCAGCCGTACCTGGCGCGACTGGACCGGCAGCGCGAGCACTTCGGGTTTGATGTTCAGGCCGTGGGGCTAGATGCGGGGTGCTTCACACCAGCGGTGTGTCAGGGGCGCACGGGCGTGGCGGGCGTGATGGGCGTGATGGGCTACCCCGCACGCCGAACCCCAAGGCCGGATTGCTCCGCCCCAAACCTATATCGTCCTGTCCCAAACGACAAAACCCCATGCTCCGAAAGACCCGGGGTTCGTCAGCAGTATGGCCCGATGCAGTGCATCAGGCGTTTCTGGGCTCCCGGTAGTGTCAACCCATTCCAGGATTTAACAAAAATTGCCAATTTTCACTTACAAAATTATTACGCTAGAATGGCGAGCATAAACGATTGCGTTTCAGCGCCTTTGCCTGACTGTTCCTCGCGAATATATCCGGGCTCATTTATCCATTTTATGGTTCGCTCCAGTAACGGCGCAGGAGTCGCTCGCCGTGACTATCGTCTAATTATTCTTTTTGAGGGAATTCAATGCGAGAGGTGTTTCTTTCGACGTCGTCCGTTGAACCACATCGCCGCAGCGAATATTGGCGCGAGTTGAACAGCTCGCTTCGCGACGTGTCCTCGGTCGACGAGGGTGGCAATAGTGCACTGGAAGGCTCAATGAAGTTGCGGATGTTCGGCACCATCGCCATATCCACCCACGCCTTCAGTGCGCAACGGTGGCGCTGCGAGTGGCACCACGCCGCTCGCAGTAACACCGAACACTACCGGCTGACGCTCGTGCTCGCCGGGAACGGCAAGGGAGACTTCAATAGCACCAACCTAGTTTGCGGCCCCGGCGACATCTTCATTGTCGATTCCGCCCAGCCCTATCACATGGAGGTCGAGGCAGGGCGACGGCTAGCCATGTTCATCCCGCGCGCTGCGCTGGAAAAGCTGGTCGGAAGAAAAAATCTGCACGGCCTCGTGCTCGAGCACGCTTCTCCCATGAACACGCTGCTGCGCGATTACATGATTGGCCTGTCGAAAGTTGCGCACCATCTGCCGGGCGACGAATCGATCGCTGCGAGCGAATCGCTGATTACGCTGGTGGCGGGCGGCTTTTCCGGCCTGAGCGCCGATTCCATCGCGCATCGGAGTACCGGCGGGCAGCCGTTCCGGCAAAGTGTGCTCGATTACATCAATCAGCACGTCGCCGACCCCAGTCTGGGCATCGAACGGCTGATGCGCCGCTTTTGCATTTCCCGCTCGCATCTGTACCGGTTGTTCGAAGCCGACGGCGGTATCGCCAGGGTCATCCGCGACAAACGTATCGAGCTTGCCTACCGACAACTGGTCACGCCCTCGCCCAAACAGCGCGCCCGCTCCATAAAGGAACTTGCCTACGATTGCGGATTTTCAAACGCCGAACAATTCATCCGGGCATTCAAGACAAAATTCGGAGCGACACCGCATAGCGTGCTGATGGAGCAATTGCATCGACAAAGCAGTTCCGATGATGCCGCCAAGCTAGTCAAGGACGTACAGCAGATCTATGCGCTTTTGAAGGCGAACGGCCTTTGAGGTCACGAATGTAGCGCCGAAGTACGCCGTCGGCGAGCGGTTCCGCGTGTGTCACGCAGTCTGTGAACCGCCGACGGTGCGATCCGCGTGCTGTCGTCCTGCCGCACGACGACTATGTGCACTTGCGCCACCACGCAGCAGCGCGGTTAACCCGAAAGCAGCGTTGGAGCCGGTGATTCCGGTATTCATGCACTCGCCCGAAGGCGGACACCGCCGAACAGTGAACGACCGCGCCGCATTGAACGGCATCCTTGTTTGTCCTGAAAACGGGCATTCCATGGGAAGACCTGCAAGACCTGCCACAGGAGCTGGGTTTGGGCAGCGGCATGACATGCCGGCGACGGCTACGGGACTGGACCTGTCGCCGCTCACCGGAGCGATCTGAGCGAGGGGCGCCACCACGTCGCGTTCTTTCCACCGCACCCAGACGAAGATTCCAACCCGACACAGATCTTCATGAGCGAATCCGGTGACAAACGTGTTCGCCCGTGTGCAGCGGCGAGGAGTCCATCGGCTTGCGAACGCCGGCCTTGAATGGGAACGAGAGCGGGTCTTCCATATTCACGTCGGTTGGGACTACAGGTCGACGATATGGCGCAGCAGGCCATAGGAAACGCGCCAGTGTCCTTCCGAGTCTGTCACCGCGATCGACGCAGTCTTCGAATTCAGTCTGACGATGGTGCCAACGCGTTCGTTCAGGTGTTTGTCGGTGAACCCGACCGTGTCGCCGATGAAAAACTCTTCGCGTTTTGCGCGCGGCGGCGATGCCGGTTCGGGATGAATCGGGGCGGCGCTGTCGGGAACGATCGCCGCGTACGGGATCGCCCAGTGGCGTCGGCTCGCATTGTCTTGAACGACCGCCTGCGTATGGCGGAGCTCCACGATGGTGCCTTGAGACGGAGGCCCCAACGGGTTGTCGCCGATATAGCTGACGGCCATGCCAAGGTGCAGACGCTGACGCACTTCGAGGATGCGTCGAGGGTCATCGAGCATTTTGCCGATGGCCAGATAAAGACGATACAACTCGGCGCTGGGCGCCTGCCGAAGCGAGTCGAGAATGTCCATAAATGTGAAGACGTTTAACGGGCAAGCGGTAGCAGTTCATGCACGCGGTTGACCGGATACGACGGCAGCTTCTCGCGCATACCCTTTAGCCGCGCAAACGGCTCAAAGCCGTTCAGGCGCGCCGTGCCGGGAAGGGAGTACATCGTAGCAGCGGCTCGGGCGCCACGTCGCGAGCCCGAGCGCGATTCGGCGAACTCGAACACGACCGTCGGCGGGTGATCGACCCAGACGCCATTCTCCTCGCGTTGTCCGGCGCCGAGATAGCCCCATAATCGCGCGGAGTGCTATCGCGGGTAGCCTGTCGTTCGTGATATCGCCGATCGCACTGATCGTTTCGTTCACGCACGCGGGCCATTCCTGATTCGCAGCGAAATACAGACGGCCGCTCACTCCATCGCCACCGTGCCCCGCGTGCCAGTCCGCGCGCGCTGCAACAACTCCGAGAGCCGTTGTGCGAGCGGCGAGACATACCCGCCTGCGCGCAGTACCGCCCCGACGCTGCGGCCGAGGTCGAGTTCCTCCTCGTCGACGTTGAGCACCACGAGACCGCGCTGCACCGTCGTCGCCGAATTGCCCGCGATGCAGAGCATGCGCGAGCCGCGCAGCAATTCGAGCAACGCCGGAATCGCGAAATCGGTTTCCACGCGAAGCGCGGGCTCGGGCAGCCCCTGGCGCCGGAACGCATCGTTGACCTGACGCCGCAGCGGAATATTCGCGCCCGGCAGCAGCCACTCCTCGCCCGCCAGATCGCGCAGATGCAGCCGCGCCTTGCGATGCAGCGGATGCGATTCGTCGACCATCACGTGCAGACGGTCACGAAACAGCGGCACCATGACGAATTCCTTGTTCAGATCGGGCGGCTCGGGCGCGACGGCCATGTCGAGTTCGCCCGCGCGCAGCAGCGCGAACAGGTCGTCCGCGAGGCGCCGCCGCAGCCGTAACCGCGCGGCGGGGCGCTCGTTCATCAACTGACGGCAGGCGTGCAACACGATGTTGTCGGGCAGCGTCGGCGAATAACCCACGCGCAAAATGCCTTGCTCGCCGGTCTGGATCGCGCGCAATTCTTTTAGCGCGTCGTCGTATTCGAGCGCGATGCGCCGTGCGCGCTCGAGAAAGACCGTGCCGCCCGGCGTCAGCGTGACGCCGTTCGCGCTGCGATGAAACAGGGTGAGGCCGACTTCGCTCTCGATGCGTTTGATGGCCTTGGTCAGCGCGGGCTGACTCATGCCGAGCGCCTCTGCCGCCTTGCCGATACCGCCGCAGCGATGGACTTCGAGCAGATAGTCCAGATCGCGTGTCTCCATGCCATTCCCCTTGGATATGGGTTTATAGCCACCGTTTCATTGCGGTGATGACCGATATCTTACACACTGACTCGACAATCATTGGAGACATGGATGAGCTTTCCGTACTTTCTGCGGCGCGCGGCGGCCTATTGGGGCGATCTGCCCGCAGTGATCCATCGCGATCGGCCGCTGACCTACCGGCAACTCGAGGAACGCTCGAACCGCCTCGCACACGCGCTGCTCGGGCTTGGGCTCAAGCGCGGCGATCGCGTCGCCGTGCAGTCGCGCAACTGCACCGAACTGGTCGAAATAGAGTGCGCGCTCTACAAGGCGGGGCTCGTGAAGGCCGCGCTCAATCCGCGCTTCACGGCCGCCGAGGCGTCGGACGTCGTCGAGAACTGCACGCCGCGCGTGCTGATCGCCGGCCAGGGCTACACACAATACACGCGGCAGACGCCGGGCTTCGCGAGCATCGAGACGTTTATCGCGATCGGTGCCGGCGGGGTCGCGCCCGGTTACGCCGACTACGAAACGCTGCTCGCACAGGCCGCTTCGCATGCGCTCGACATCGTCAGCGCCCCGGACGATCTCGCGGTGCTGCACTTCTCGTCGGGCTCGACGGGCAAGATCAAGGCCGCGATGCAGAGCTACGGCAACCGCATGGCGTCGCTGCGCAAGATGGTGATGGGCATGGACACGCAGGCGCGCCCCGGCGACCGCCTCGCGCTCGTCGGCCCGATCACGCACGCCTCGGGCATGCTGATGCAACCGTTCCTGTACGGCGGCGCCACGCTCGTGCTGTTCGACAAGTTCGAGCCCGCGCATTTTCTCGCCGAACTCGAACGTCTGCGCATTACGCATGTGTTCCTCGTGCCCGCGATGATCAACATGCTGCTCAACGAGCCGGCGCTCGGCCGCACCGATCTGAGCGCGCTGAAATCGCTGTCCTACGGCGCCGCGCCGATGGCGCCCGCGCGCATCCAGGAAGCGTGGGCGCGTTTCGGTCCGATCCTGTCGCAAGGCTACGGCGCGAGCGAATCGACCTCGGGCGTCACGCGTCTCTCGATCGCCGATCACGCCTTCGCGATCGCGCAGCGGCCCGAGCGGCTCGCGTCCTGCGGGCGTCCGATGGGCGAGACCGAAGTGCGCGTCGTCGATGAAAACGGCAACGTGGTTGCGACCGGCGAAGTCGGCGAAATCGCGGTGCGCGGCGAAGACGTGTTCAAGGGCTACTGGGGCGCGCCCGAGCTGTCGGCGGAAGTGCTCGTGAACGGCTGGCTGCTGACGGGCGACCTCGCACGCACCGACGAAGACGGCTACATCTATCTCGTCGACCGCAAGAAAGACATGATCATTTCGGGCGGCTTCAACGTCTATCCGACCGAGGTCGAAGCGGCGCTCTATCAGCATCCCGACGTGCTCGAAGCGTGCGTGTTCAGCGTGCCGGACGAACGTTGGGGCGAAGGCGTGAAGGCGGCCGTCGTGCTCAAGGCGGAGCGCGCCGCGAGCGCCGACGATCTCGTCGCGCATTGCCGCAACCTGCTCGCGGACTACAAGCTGCCGCGCTCGATCAGCTTCGTGACCGAACTGCCGCGCAACGCGAGCGGCAAGATCGCGCGCAAGATCGTGCGTGAACGATATTGGCAAGGCGCGGAACGCCGCGTGAATTGAGTTTATATAAGGATACGGAATCATGTTCGAACAGGTGAGCGATCCCGTCTTCGACGCCGCGCGCGAAGGCATCCGCCGCTTCGTGGACGAGGAACTTCGTCCGATGGAGCGCGAACTCGGTCTCGACTCGGAAAGCGAGTGGCCGAAGGACGTGCTGCGCCGCGTGTGGCGGCGCTCGGCCGAACTCGGTTTTTACTCGGCGTGTCTGCCTGTGCAACTGGGCGGCAAGGGCTTTTCGATCCTGCAGCAATGCGCGCTGAAGGCCGATCTCGCCGCGAGCGGCTGCTCGCTCGCGATGCACGTGCTCGGCGATCTGGGCGGCCCGCCGCGCGTCGGCAACATGCTCAAGTACGCGACGCCCGATCAGCTGCAGCGCTACTTCATGCCCGTGATTCGCGGCGAGAAGTCCACGTGCTTCGCGCTGACCGAGCCGCATTCCGGCTCCGACGCGCAGAGCATCGCGACCAGCGCCGTCGTCGATGGCGACGATTTCATCGTCAACGGCCACAAGCATTACATCAGCGGGGCGCCGTTCGCCGACTTCGCGATCGTGATGTGCGTGACCGATGCGAGCACGACGCCGCCCGCGATCAGCGCCGTGCTCGTCGATCTCGACTTGCCCGGCGTGAGCGTCGACCAGGAATACGTGCCGATGTCGGGCCAGCATATCGATGCCGACATCCGTTTCGAGAACGTGCGCGTGCCGCGGACGAATCTCTTCGGCGGCGAGGGCAACGGCTTCAAGCTCGGCATGTCGCGCATCAACGTGAATCGTCTGCTGCATTGCCCGACCATGCTCGGCCTCGCGACGTCCGTGTATCGCGCCTCGCTCGATTACGCGCGCAGCCGCAGGCAGTTCGGCGGACCCATCGCACGCTTTCAGGCGATTCAACACATGCTCGCGGACATGGCGGCTGCATTGTGGGCGTGCGAAAGCATGATCGCGCAAACCGCGATGCTCGCCGACGCGGGTGGCGACTTGCGCATGAAGGCCGCCGCGTGCAAGGTGTTCGTGTCGGAGCGCTGCTTCGAGATCGCGGATAAAGCCGTGCAGATTCACGGCAACGTCGGCGTCACGCGCCATCATCCGGTGGAGCAGGCGTTCCGCAAGCTACGCATGTTCCGCATCTTCACGGGCACGAGCGAGATTCAGCGCAACACGATTGCGCGCGCGATTCTCGAACCCGCCGAAGCACGCGGGCCTCGCGCGGACTGAGCAGTAACGCGCGCGCCGCGCTCGATCGCGGCGCGCGTCGAGAACAACACTGGAGACAAGCATGTCTGCTCATACACTCGCCGAGCCTGGCGTCTATCGCCCCGCGCGCGCGTGGTCGATCACCATCGCCCTCGCGTTGATGATGATGGTGAACTTCCTCGACAAGGTCGTGCTCGGCATGATTTCCGTGCCGATGATGCACGACCTCGGCTTCACGCCGACGCAGTTCGGCCTGATCGGCGGCAGCCTCAACTGGTTGTTTGCGATTTCCGCCGTGGTCGGCGGCATGCTCTCTGACCGCATTAGCACGCGCGTGATTCTGCTGGTGATGACACTCTCGTGGTCGCTGCTGCAATTGCCGATGCTGTTCGCGACGTCTTTGCCGGTCATCCTGCTGCTGCGCGTGCTGCTCGGCGCCGGCGAGGGGCCCGCGTCGCCGGTCTCGCTGCACGCGCTCTACAAGTGGTTGCCCGATGAAAAGCGCAGTCTGCCTGCCGCCGTGCTTTATCAGGGCAGCGCGCTCGGTCTCTTCGTGGCGGGCCTCGCGATTCCGGCGATCACGCTGCGCTGGGGTTGGCGTGCGAACTTCGGCATTCTCGTCGCGCTCGGCTTCGTGTGGTGTCTCGTCTGGCTGCTGATCGGCGCCGAAGGTCCGCTCGAAAGACCGCGCGCCGTGCGCAAGGAGAAGCGCTTGCCGTGGCGCATGCTGCTCGCGGACCGCACCATCGTCGGCAATTTCTGCGGGCACTTCGCGGCCAACTGGGTCCTCGCGACCGGGCTCACGTGGATGCCGCATTATCTGCAAGCGGGCCTCGGATACGACGCACGCGTCGCGGGCAAGCTCTTCGCGCTGTTCGTCGCCATCACCGTGCCGATGGGGCTCGGCCTCGCGTGGCTCTCGCAGCGCATGCTCGGCGCGGGGATGCCTTCGCGCAAGTCGCGCGGCATGTTCATCGCCGTCGTGCTGTGCGTGGCGGGCGTGATGCGCATCGTGATGTATATGCCGATGCTCACGCCGTTCATGAAAGTGCTCGTGCTGACGCTCTCCAGCGGCCTCACGCTCGCGATGTATTCGGTCGGCCCGCCGATGCTCAGCGAAGTTACGCCCGATGCCCAGCGCGGCACCGTGCTCGCGCTGAGCAACGCGATCGGCTCGATCGCCGGCCTGATCGCGCCGATCGTGACCGGCGTGCTGATCCAGCATGAGCCCGGCAACACGGCGCACGGATTTGAACAATCGTGCGTGCTGTGCGGTTTCGTGCTGATCGGCTGCGGCTTGCTGTGCTCGCGTTGGCTCGATCCGCAACGTTCACGCATCGTGCTCGGCGTCGACCGCGAGTCCGAAGTGGCGCGTTCGCCTTTGAGCGTCTGACGCGCTCGATCACCGTCTTTCCCCTGTTGTTTATTTCACTTTAACGCGCGGGCATTACGTCCCGCGCGCGATTTTTTCCAGAGCGATATGAACGAACCCGCCACGCCATTCGCCCACGGCGACATTCCCGTGCAGCGCGCCACGCAGGCCACCATCGACGCCAACGAAGCGGCACGACGCGCATTGCCCGCCGACGACCAACTCGATTTCGAAGAGGCAGGACGCGGCTTCATCGGCACGATTCCCGATGCGGAGATCCGCGACGACTACGGACGTCTCGTCTGGAGCATGGCCGATTACGCCTTTCTCGACGACGAAACCGCGCCGCCCACGGCGCATCCTTCGCTCTGGCGGCAAGCCCGGCTCAATCGCATGCACGGCTTGTTCGAGGTGTGCGAGCGCATCTATCAAGTGCGCGGATTCGACCTCGCCAACGTCACGCTGATCGAAGGCGATAGCGGCCTCATCGTGATCGATCCGCTCACCTGCCGCGAAACCGCGCAGGCCGCGCTCGAACTCTACTACGCGCATCGGCCGCGACGTCCCGTCGTCGCCGTGATTTACAGCCACAGCCATACCGATCATTTCGGCGGCGTGAAGGGCGTAGTCGACGAAGCGCGCGTGCGTGCCGGTGAAGTCGCCGTGATCGCGCCGGCGGGCTTTATGGAAGAGGCCGTTTCCGAAAACGTGATGGCCGGCACGGCGATGGAGCGGCGCTCTCAATTCCAGTTCGGCCAGACGCTCGCGCGCAGTGCCTGCTGCCAGATCGACGCGGGCCTCGGCAAGACCATGCCGAAGGGCACCGTTACGCTGATCGAGCCGACGCAACTGATTTGCGAGGAAACGGAAACGCACGTCATCGACGGCATCGAGATTGTGTTTCAGCTCACGCCCGATAGCGAGGCGCCCGCGGAAATGCATTTCTTCTTTCCGCAATTACGCGCGCTGAACGTGGCCGAAAACGGCACGCGTACGCTGCATAATCTGTGTCCGCTGCGCGGCGCGCAGGTGCGTAATGCGAAGCTGTGGTCGCATTATCTGAATCAGGCCGTCGAGCGTTACGCCGGTGACGCCGACGTGGTGTTCGCGCAGCATCATTGGCCGACGTGGGGCACGGCACGTCTCACGCGCTTTCTCGAACAGCAGCGCGATCTCTATAAATATCTGCACGACCAGACGCTGCGGCTCATCAATCGCGGCCGCACGGCCGCCGAAATCGCCGAGGAACTCGTTTTGCCCGATGCGCTCGCCGAGCAATGGCACGCACGCGGTTATTACGGCACGGTCTCGCACAACGTGAAGGCGATTTATCAGCGTTATCTAAGCTGGTATGACGGTAATCCCTCGCATCTGCACGCGTTGCCCGATGAGGATTGCGCCGCGCGTTACGTCGAATATATGGGCGGCGCCGACGCAATACTCGAACGCGCGCATCGCGATTTCGCGCGCGGGGAATATCGTTGGGTCGCGGAGGTGATGAACCGGCTTGTTTTCGCGCAGCCGCAATTGCGTGAAGCACGCGAATTGGGCGCCGCCGCGCTCGAACAAATGGGCTTTCAGACCGAATCGGCGACGTGGCGCAACGCGTTCCTGCTCGGGGCGCGCGAATTGCGCGAGGGACCCGGTCCGGTGCAGATGATGCGCAGCCATGACCTCGTGCGCGTGCTCAGCGACGGAGCGTTCTTCGATTATCTCGCGGTGCGGCTCGATGGCCTCAAGGCGCAGGCGCTCGATTTACGTATCACGTGGCAATTCACGGATCGCGACGTGCGTTACGCGCTTTATCTGAAGCATGGTGCGCTCACATGGTCAGCGACACCGCATCGCGACGGTCACGACCTCGGCATCACGATGACGCGCGCGACGCTCGACCGGATCATGCTCGGCGAGCTGCAATTCCCCGAGGCGGCGGCACAAGGTCTGATCGTGCTCGACGGCGCGAAGGCGATGTTCGGCGCGTTCCTGAGCATGCTGGAAAAACCCGACGGCGCGTTCAAGGTCGTCGAGCCTTGAAGCGGTATTGAAGCGATGGCGTCCGGTATATCACCGGACGCCGCAATCAGAATTAAAGCGAAGCGCCGCTCACGCGGATGCGATTGTCGACGTCGATGACGCCATCGACCTTGCCGGCCGCATTCACGGCCAGTGGAATCTGCTCGCCATACGTCACGGAGCCGCTCAGCGTGATGTGACCGTCGCGCGCGGTGACGATCAGGCGCGCGGGATTGAGGCCGCGCGTGCGCCCGAGCGCGCTTTCGACACGGTGCGCGAGCTTGCGGTTGGCCGCGCGCTGCGCGCGCGCCGAAACGGGCGCGGGAGCGGACACGGGCGCCGCCGCCGATGCGGGCGCGCTCGATTGCGCGCTGGCTTGATCGGTCGCGCATGCGAGAGCCGAGGCGAGCGCGAAAGCGCCGGCGAGGTGTGCGATACGAAGAGGATTTTTCATGAATGGGCTAACTTCTGGTTCGATTGACGGAAGGTGAAAATTAAAAACGCGTCATCACGCCGAGCGTGACGCCCGTGACCGAACTTCCGCCGGGACGCATGCCGAGGCCGCCAATGTTGATCAGATCGGTGCGATAGGCGCCGGAAAGTCCGTTGTAATCGGCTTCCGCATAAAGCTCGGTCTGCTTCGACAGGAAATATTCGGCGATCACGTAGGTCGTGATCTTATGGCCGTTGCCCTGCTGCGCGAAGGCCAGATGGCGGGCGCTGTCGTAATAGGCAGCGGCGGTGAATTGCAGCGTGGGCGTCGGCAGGATCACGAGACCGACGCTGGGCATGCTGTCGTGCCGATCCGGCGCGCTCGGCGTGCTCGCGGTCACGCGGAAGTCGGCGTAGTTCGCGTAGAGGCGTGCCGGACCGATCTGCACGGAGGCGCCTGCATGAAGCGTCTGGGCCCATTGCGTCGCGGTCGGACTCCAGGTTTTCTGATAACCGACGCCGGCAAGTACCGGGCCCCACTGATACATCGCCGTAGCCGAATAATTGGTCCCGGAGCGCAGATTGCCCGCCACGCCGCCCGGCGAATAGCTGGCGCCGACGCGGAATCCGCCCGCGTGGCTCAGGTAGAAAATCGTGTTGTTGAAGCGCGTGTCGGTAGTGAAGTAGTTGAAGAAGTAGAGCACGTTAGGTTCGATCGAGAGCGATTGCCCTTGACCGCTGGTCGGATCGACGAGCGTCGCGAAGTAGGCGCTCGCGCTGATCTGGCGGCCGAACGTGATGCGCCCGAAGTCGCCCGTCAAGCCGACGAACGCGGCCTGCGAGAAGATCGTGTTAGCGGTCTTCAACGCGCCGGTACCGCTATTGAAGGCGTTCTGGAGCTTGAACACAGCGGCAAGCCCGTTGCCGAGGTCTTCCTTGCCGTAAAAGCCGAAGCTGTTGACCCCGATGATGTTGTTGTTGAACATGACCGCGCTGCCGCCGTTGAGGCCGTTGGCCCAGCGCACGCCTCCGCCGATGTCGCCAAAAAGCGTGACGCTCGATTGCGCGCGAGAAATCGTGGGGAAAATAGCGGGCAGCACGCCGGCCACGAGACAAGCCAATAATGTCTTCTTCATTCGTTTCCTTATCGTGTCTATTTTTTTTATGGCATGCGAATGAGACGAAGATAATTCGACTTCGCTGCTTCACTGCCCTGACATAGTGTGTGCGACGGAAACGGCCTCGACAACGAAGCGTCGGGCATATACTTATTCCTGATGGAAATTGCTCGCGTAAACGCGGACGTATTTTCCCGGATGCGGTTTCAGCCAAGGGCGATTGCGTGTAAAGCCGCATTCCCGTTAGTTATGCCGCTATTCCAGTTGCGGCATTGACGCCGTTGTCATCGTCTTCCAATCTTCTCCGAGAACTCGCCGCCATGCGTTTATCGAATCGTTTGTGGAATGCACAAACAGGCGATAGAAGAATTATTGAAAGGAGATTGCATTAACATGAAGCATGTCGTGCCTGGTTCAAACGGCGCATATCGCGCTTTATTTGCTGCGCTGTTTTTCGGCGCTTGCGCATTATCGCCAGTCGCAAGCGCCGATGCGCCGCGCGTTCCAGAAAATCACGCGGTCGCCATGAAGCCCCAGGAAACGCTGAGCTGGCGCCTTCGCAATACGCGCATGACGATCGGGACCGCGAATGTCCAACGTGCGCGTGAACCGATCGCGCTGCCGAACGGCCGCATGTTGGACCCGGAGGCGATCACCTTTACCGTCGATGGGACGACGCTCACGCTCGCCGATTATCTGCAGCGCACGCAGACCGACGGCTTTATCGTCGTGCACGACGGACACGTCGTGATGGAGCGCTACTTCGATGGCTTCGGGCCGCATCAAACGCACATGTGGGCCTCGATGACGAAGTCCGTGACGGGCTTGCTCACCGCGCAACTGATCGTCGCGGGCAAGCTCGTGCCCAATGCGCCGCTCTCGACGTATGTTCCCGAGCTCGCGGAAACGCCGTTCGGCACCTCGACGCTGCAGCAGAACCTCGATATGGAAGTGCCGGTCCGTTATCCGGCCTCGCTGCCGCCCGATCTCGGTCTATTCGCGGCCGTCGGTTTCGTGCCGCGTGCGAGCGGCGCGCCGGGCAGCATCCACGCGTTCCTGCAGGTGGCGCAGCAATCACCCGAGGCGCGCGCGGGCAATCTCTGGTACTACCAGAACGGTTCGCCCGAAGCGGTGGCGTGGGCGATCCGCCACGTGACGGGGCAATCGTGGAGCGCGCTGGCATCGCGCGAAATCTGGAGCAAGATCGCCGAGGACGACGCCGATATCGTCGTCGATCGGACGGGCACGGAGATGGCCAGCGGCGGCCTCAACACCACGCTGCGCGACGCGGCGCGCTTCGGCGAACTCGTGCGCACGAGCGCAGCGGGAGACAGTTCGCGCTTTCCCACCGACGTGACGCGTCTCGCGCTGAAACCGGCCACGAATGCCGCGGCGTTCGCGAAGGGCAATCTCGCACCGGGACGTCCCGGTTACGGCTATCACGATTACTGGTATCAGTTGAACGATGGCGACGGTTCGATTTCGGCGAGCGGACGTTTCGGCCAGGCGATCATCATCGATCCTCGCGAGCGGCTCACGGTCGTGAAGTTCTCGTCGTCGCCGGATCAAGCCAGGCGGCCGACCAGCGCCACGGGCGGTGCCATCGAGCATGCGCCACTCGATACGGCCGACGCGTTGCATCAGGCCGTTGTCGCAATCTCGAAGGCGGCGGCGCAGAGCCACTAGTACCGCTGCACAGAGGTTATGACGGCCCCGGCGCAAGGACATGTGGTGCATTCCCAGGATCGACGCGGAATACGTTGCACGCATCGAAGCTCAGGTCACGAAAGGCAGCTTGCTATGCCGCGCCTGTGCGAGCATTGAAACGGTGATCTTGCGAACTTCCAGCTTACTCTGCGTAACATGCGCACGCAGCAGAATCCCCGCCTCCGCGACTTTGCCGCGCTCGATCAGCATTAGCATCGTCGCGTGTTCGTCATAGGTCGCGTCGGTGCGATGCGGCTTCAGAAAATCGAGCCGCCGAACGATCCGAATGCGCTCGGTCACTTCATTGTGTACGCGCAGCATTTCAGCATTGCCGGTGGTCTCGACCAAACCACGATGAAAGCCCTCGTCAAGCCGGAACATACTCGCGGAATCGCTCTCGCGCGCTCCGTGCGCGACGCACCAGACCGCCTTGAGCGCGTCGATAGTGGGATGAGGCGGCCGCGCGCTCGTCACACGTTCGATCGCGGCGAGTTCCAGCACGATGCGCAAATCGTACAGTTGATCGAGCCGCTCGAAGTCGATATCGCAGACCTTCCAGCCGCGCCGGAAACCGACTTCCAGATAGCCTTCGCGCAGCAACCGGAACAGCGCATCGCGCATCGGCGTGCGCGAGACGCCGTAATGCTGCGCGATGTCGGTTTCGGAAAAACGATCGCCTGGAAACAAGCGGAAATCGAAAATGTCGTGCTTGAGTCGCAGATAGACCTGCTCGGCCAGCGGATTCGCGCCGTAGACCACTTTCGCGGCGCTGGCGCTCAGGTCGTCGGGCGCGTCCGCCGGCTCCGGGTGCTGCGCTACGGTTTGCCGTTTTGATTCGATGACCGCTCTCCTGCCCATTTCTCGTCGCTTTGCCGGGACTACGCGCGTGCTTCACAGGCCGCCAGCACCGCCGGCGTCTCGATCAGACTCACGTGCGCGGCCACGACGATCCAGCCGCCAAACGCCGCATCGCTTGAACCGAGGCGCGCCCAGGTCTGCATCTGGCGACCGATGAGCGGCGTCGCGTCGCTGGTGAATTCGGTGCTCACGGTCGCGTAATCACGGCCGAACGTGGTCACCACGGTCCGATGCCGTCTGCGCGACTTCGGCACCGGCGCGCAAGCTTCGCGCCACGCGCGAATGGCCTCGCCGCCGTGCTGGATTTCGGCGATGCCGTAGCGCACCGTCTCGGGCGCGTCCCAGAACAGCACGTTCATGGCGGCGACATCATTGTCGATAAGTGCCCGCTCGTAGGCTTCGAACGCGGCGCTCACTTCGGCGACGATAGCCGGGTCATTGATCATCGCATTCGCGCTCGTTTGCATCATCACGCCTGGGCCTCCAGCAGTTGCGCAAGGCTCGCGGTCCACCCCACGATACCGCCTTGCGAGCGGATCATCGCGAGCGTCGCCTCCTTGAACGCAGGTAGGTAGCTCGCGGTGGCGTCCTCGATCAGCAGGCAGTCGTAACCGCGATCGTTCGCCTCGCGCATCGACGTCTGCACGCACACTTCCGTCGTCACGCCCGCGAACACCAGGTGCGTGATGCCGCGCTGGGCCAGCTCCTCGCCTAGCCGCGTCGCGTAGAACGCACCCTTGCCCGGCTTGTCGATCACGAGTTCACCGCCGATGGGCGCAAGCGCGTCGACGATGGCGTTACCCGGCTCACCGCGCACGAGGATGCGTCCCATCGGGCCGACGTCGCCGATACGCGCGCTCGGCCGCCCGCGCAGCCGTTTGGCGGGCGGACAGTCCGAGAGATCCGCCGCATGCGATTCGCGCGTGTGCACAACGAGCCAGCCATGTTCGCGCGCGTGATGCAAAAGGCGCGCGACGTCCGGCACGATGCCGCCGAGCAGCGAGACGTCGTTGCCGAGCGCCGCGCCGAAGCCGCCCGGCTCGATGAAGTCGCGCTGCATATCGATCACCACGAGCGCCGTCTTCGATGCCTCGAAGGCAAACGGCGAAGGCAGTGCGGAAGCAAGAACCGGCATCGTCGATCATCCCCCGTAAGTACGTTCGGGCGGCGCGAAACCGCAGGACGTGCCGTCGCTTACGCGCACCTCGCTTTCCCACGGCAGACGATATTCGCCGCGCACCATGTCCTGCATGAAGGTGTACGGGCAATCCTGCGCACCGCCCTTCACGGCCACATAGCCGCGATGTCCGAGCTGATAGATATTGTTCTCGACGCCCCAATGCACGCGCGCTTCGCGCACCAGATCGGGCCGCATTTCGCAGGTGATGATTTCATCGGGACGATGGCTGCCGTCCACCATGACGGTGCCGTCGAAATCGCAGAACATGCCTTCGCCCATCGAATCGAACGTGCCGTCGCTGCCGCACAGACAGACGCTCGCGGTCTGCGCGAGGTTCTGAAACGCATTCGACTGATTGGTGATGCGCCACGCGTGCCGGATCGGCGCCGTGTAGCCCGCCGTGCGCACGATCACTTCCGCACCCTTGTATGCGGCTTCGCGCGCCATCTCCGGGAACATGCCGTCGTGACAGATGATGAGCCCGAGCTTGACGCCGCGCGGTCCCACGCACACCGGCACGCCGAGATTGCCGGGTTCCCACGGCTCGACCGGCACCCATGGATGCAGCTTGCGGTAGTAGAGCTGAATCTCGCCGCGATCGTCGATGATCAGCCCGCTGTTGTACGGATTGCCATGCGCATTGCGCTCCATGATCGAGAAGCAGCCCCAGATGCGATGCTCGACGCACGCGGCCTTGAAGGCCGCCACTTCGGGCCCGTCGAGCGTGCACATGATCGCGTCGTCGGTGCGCATCGACAGGCCGTGCAGCGCGTATTCGGGAAACACCACGAGATCCATCGACGCGTTGTTGCGCCGCGCCTTGCCGACCAGCTCGACGATACGCTGCGTTTGCCCGGCAAGTTGCGCGGGCGTTTCGACATCGGGATTGCGCAGTTGCACGAGGCCGATCACCACGCCCGCGGGCGAGCGGTTCAATCCGCCGAGTCCACTCGAACTCATTGTTCAGGCTCCATGAAAGGCGGCGGACGGAACCGCCGCTTCGGTTTGACGATCGTCGCCGTGGCCGGCCATGTGGCGACCGAGCACCACGCGCTCCGCATTCTCCACGGCGGTTTCGAAGACGAGCCGGCCTTGCGCGATCACCGCGATGCGGTCGGCCAGTTCCAGCAGTTCGTCGAGATCCTCGCTCACCAGCAGCACGGCCGCGCCCGCGTCGCGCGCGGCGAGAATGCGCGCGTGGATATCGGCCACCGACGCGAAGTCGAGCCCGAACACGGGATTCGCGACGACCAGCACATCGACCGGCTGGCCCAGCTCGCGCGCGAGCACCGCGCGCTGCACGTTGCCGCCCGACAAGGTGCCGATGGCGCGTTCAGGCACGGGCGGCCGCACGTTGAATTCGGCGATGCGCTGCTTCGCGCGCTCGCGCAGTGCGCGCCGGTTCAGACGCCAGCCGCCCGCACGGAGCGGCGCGCTGTCGAAGTCGCGCAGTGCGAGGTTTTCAGCGATGCTCAGGTTCGCCACGCACGCATTGCGCAACGGCTCTTCGGGCAACGCGAACACCGATAAACGCTTCATCGCTTCACGCGTCGCGCGGTACGTCTCGCCCTTCACGCGCATCGCGCCCGACTGCGGGCGACGCTGGCCGACCAGCGCCTCGACCAGTTCTTTCTGGCCGTTGCCCGACACACCCGCGAGCCCGAGGATTTCCCCGGCGCGCACCGCCAGCGACGCCTCGCGCACCGCCGCGAAGCCACGGTCGTCGAGCACGGTCAGTTTCGAGAGTTCGAGCGATACCGGCGCATTGGCGGCGAGCGGCTTACGTGCAGGCCGCGCGGTGCCGATATCCGCCGTGGCGCGCGCTTCAGCGTGAGCGGCTGCATCGGCGTCGGTTCCCATCATCCACGCAGCCAGGCGGTCGCGGTCGGTCTCGCGCACAGCGCAACTGCCAACGAGACGGCCCTTGCGCAGCACCGTGACATCGTCCGCATACGCCATCACCTCGCGGAACTTGTGCGTGATCATCAGCACCGTCAACTCGTTGCGCGTCGCGAGATCGCGCATCAGCCCGAGCACTTCATCAGCTTCCTGGGGCGTAAGCACGGACGTCGGCTCGTCGAGAATCAACAGGCGCTGACGCAAATACAACTGTTTGAGAATTTCGAGCTTCTGCTTCTCGCCCGCCGCGAGACCGGACACCGGCGCATCGAGCGCGAGCCGGAACGGCATGCCGCGCATGAATGCATCGAGCGCTTTGCGTTCGGCGTCCCAGTCGATTTTCCACGGCATGCGCCCGCGTGCGAGCACGAGGTTTTCCTCGACCGACAAGCCCGCCGCCAGCGTGAAATGCTGATAGACCATGCCGATGCCCAGCGCCTGCGCATCGCGTGGCGAAGCGATGCGGGCCTCGCGCCCATCGGCGACGATCTGCCCGCTATCGAGCAAGCCATAGCCGACGAGCCCTTTCACGAGCGTGCTCTTGCCCGCGCCGTTTTCGCCGAGCAACGCGTGCACCGTGCCCGCGCGCACCTTGAGCGTGACGTCGTCGAGCGCGCGGAATGCGCCAAAGCGCTTGCTCGCGCCGAGCACCTCGACGCCGAGCGCGCCGCTTCGTGGCGGCAGCGGTTTCATGCTGGCGAGCGTCGACATGATCAGCGCCCGAGTGTGGCGAGCAGCGCATGCGAATCGGACACCGTGCCGAACACGCCGCCCTGCATCAGCACCATGTTCAGCGCAGCGTCGTGATTGCCCCGGTCGGTCGCGCCGCAGCAATCCGCGAGGATCGTGCATTCGAAGCCGCGGTCGTTCGCCTCGCGCATCGTCGTGTGCACGCACACATCCGTGGTGATGCCGGCCAACACCAGATTGGCGATGCCGCGCGTGCGCAGCACGAGTTCGAGATCGGTCGCGCAGAACGAGCCCTTGCCCGGCTTGTCGATTACGATCTCGCCCGGTAGCGGCGCGAGCTCGTCGATGATTTCCCAACCCGGTTCGCCGCGCACGAGGATCTTGCCGCACGGACCGTCGTCGCCGATACCGACGCCGCCGGTGCCCGCCTGGCGGCTGCGCCAGCGCTTGTTCGCGGGCAGATCCGAGAGATCGGGCCGATGGCCCTCGCGGGTATGAATGATGGTGAAACCTTGCTCGCGCATCGTGGCGAGCACGCGTTTGATCGGCTCGATCGGCGCGCGCGTGAGCGAGAGGTCGTAGCCCATCTTGTCGACATAGCCGCCGATGCCGCAGAAGTCGGTCTGCATGTCGATGATGACGAGCGCGGTGTTATCGGCGCGCAATGCGCCGTCGTAGGGCCACGGATACGGACGGGCTTCGATGAAACGGGTCATGTCGGTCTCCGGTGAGACGGGATAAATTTATGGCGAACCAAGGCGTCAGCGCGTGAGGCTCAGCTCGCCGGGCGCGCCGGCAAGCGTGCGGTCCGGGCGGCAATTGACGATCATGATCGCGAGCGTCAGCACGTAGGGCGCGGCGTTGAAGAGGTAGTAGCCGCTCGTCACGCCGATCGCCTGCAACGCGGGGCCGAGCGCGCCCGCGGCGCCGAACAGAAGCGCCGCCCCCAGACAGCGCAGCGGCTGCCAGCGCGCGAAGATCACCAGTGCGACCGCCATCAGCCCCTGCCCGCTGGAGAGCCCTTCGTTCCAGCTGCCCGGATAGACGAGCGACAGATACGCGCCGCCCACGCCGGCGAAAAAGCCGCCGACCGCCGTCGCAGTGATGCGCACGCGCGTGACCGAATAGCCCATCGCACGCGCGCTCTCGGAGTTTTCGCCGACGAGCCGCAACGTCATGCCCCAGCGCGTCGAGCGCAGTCCCCATTGCAGGACGAACGTCAGGGCGACGCCGATCAGAAACAGCGGGTTCACGTGCAGCGCGTTATGCAATTGCGGCGACGCGCTCCACGCGCCGAAATCGAACGAACGCAGCATCGGCGCCTGTGGCTCGATAAAGGGCTTACCGAGATAGAACGCGAGGCCGGTGCCGAACAGCATCAGCGCGATGCCGAAGGCGATATCCGAGACGCGCGGCAGCGAACAGATCACGCCGTGCAAACAGCCGAGCAACAGGCCCGCGCCACCGGCGAGCAGCACACCGATCCACGGCGAGCCGCTCAGATACGCGCCCGCATAGCCGCTCATCGCGCCGCTCACCAGAATGCCTTCAAGCCCGAGATTCACGCGCCCACCCTTCTCGGTCAGGCATTCGCCGAGACTCACGAACAGATACGGCGTGCTTACGCGCACGGCGCCGGCGATCAGCGAGAGCAACAGCACGGCAAAGGGCGAATGCAGATCAGACATGGGTTTGCTCCAGAGAATGCGGCGCGCCGGTTAGCGCGGCGGCCTGCAACTTCACGCGCCACGCGGTGAGCCGTCCGCCGAGCGCTTCCCACGCGAGCAGATTCGCGAACAGCAGTCCCTGGAGCACGAGCGTGGTCGCGTCGGGCAGATCGAGACGGCGTTGCAGCAGACTGCCGCTCGCCTCGATGCCGCCGATCATCAGCGCGCACACGATGATCGCGAGCGGATTCTGGCGCGCGGCGAACGCCACGAGAATGCCCGCGTATCCGTAGCCCGCGAGCAGCGATGCGTTCGCGCTGCCCTGCACCGCCGCGACTTCGAACATGCCCGCAAGGCCTGCGGCCGCGCCGCCGAGCACGCATGCGGTCAACGCGAGCGAATTCACCGGCAGGCCGACGAGACGCGCGGCGCGCGCGTTGCCGCCGGTCACGCGCATCGCGAAGCCTTGGGTGCTGTGACGCACGAACACCCACGCGGCCACACACGCGAGCGCACCCCAGAACAGCCCCCAATGCACTTCGAGCCCCGGCAGCGAGCCGATGGAAAACGCGTCGGGCAGCGGCGGCGTCGAAGGCTTGTTCAGGCTCGCCGGATCCCGCAGCGGTCCTTCAACGAGAAACTTGAACACGGCGATCGCGATATACGACATCAGCAGCGAACTGATCGTCTCGTTGACCCCGCGCCACTGGCGTAACGCCCCGACAGCGCCGATCCAGGCGCCGCCGACGATCATCCCGACCAGCGCCATGGCGGGCGTCGCAACCAACCACGGCGTGCCGTGCGGCAGTAGTGAAGGGACGACCGCCGCCGCGAGTCCGCCAAGCGCGAGCGCGCCCTCGCCGCCAATCACGATCAGGCCGACCTGCGCGGGCAACGCCACGCATAGCGCGGTGAGCATCAGCGGTGCGGCACGCAGCAAGGTGCTCTGCCACGCGAACGACGAACCGAACGCACCTTGCGCGATCAGCTCGATCGCGTCACCTGCCGGCTGGCCCTCGCTCAGCAGGAAGACGGAGAACAGCAACAGCGTGCCGACGATCGCCGCGAGCGTCGGCAATGCGGGCAACAGGCCGATCAGCGCGCGAACGCCGGCCGACGTCACCGAGGGAGCGGGAGCGCGCATGGTCTCTCCTTGCGAGTTGGGTGGGCCGCGGACTTCACGGCTGAATCGAGCGGGACAGGATCATCGTCAGATCTGCCCGACCACGCCCGCGACGAGGTAATTCATGCTTTCGAGTGTGATGTCGGTCTGCGCGTAGCGCGTGCCCGCCGCGATGGCCGTGCCGCCCTTGTTGTCCTTGAGCGGCCCCTTGAAGATCGCGAACTGGCCGGCCATCATTTGCGCCTTGATCGCGTCGCTGCTCTTCTTCGCGTCGGGCGTCACTTTCGCGCCATACGGCGACATTTTCACGAAGCCTTCCTTGAGGCCGCCGCGCAGGATGTTCGGCTGCGGCTTGCCCGCCTGCGCGTCGGCGACGAGCGTCTGGTAAGGCGTCGCCCAGTCCCACTCGGCGCCTGTGAGATAGCCCTTCGGCGCCAGCGCGGCCTGGTTCGCGTGATAACCGCAGCTCATCGCGCCGCGCTTCTCGGCGGTTTCGATCACGACTTTCGGTCCGTCGACGTGGCAGGTCAGCACATCGCAGCCCTGATCGACGAGACTGTTGCTTGCCTCGGCTTCCTTCACCGGCATCGACCAGTCCCCAGTGAAAATCACATGCGTCGTGATCGACGGATCGACTGACTGCGCGCCGAGCGTGAACGCATTGATGTTGCGCAGCACCTGTGGAACGGGCTTGGCGGCGACAAAACCGAGCTTCTTCGTCTTGCTCATGTGGCCCGCGACCACGCCGTTCAGATACTGACATTCGTCGATATAGCCGAAGTAGCTCGCGATATTGGGCGGATTACCCTGCTTCCAGAGGCCGCCGCAATGCGCGAAACGGATCTTCGGATATCTGGCCGCCATCTTCAGCACGTGCGGATCGAAGTAGCCAAACGAGGTCGCGAAGATCAGCGTCGCGCCGTCCTGCTCGATCATGGCCTCCATCGACTTCTGGACCGCGACGGTCTCCGGCACGTTCTCTTCCTCGACCACCTTCACGTTCGGCAGCTTCCTGATGACCGCAGTTGCTTGCGCCTGCGCCTGGTTGTAGCCGTAATCGCCCTTCGAGCCGACGTAGATCACGCCGACCGTCAGCTTGTCGGCGGCGAAAACGCTTTCGAGGGGTAGCAAGCTGCCGAGCGCGAGCGCACCGGCCTGTTTGATGAAATCGCGACGCTGCGTCATGATTTGAATTCCTGATGGTTGTCGGTCACTGCGTTCGGTGTTCACTGCTGTGTTCGTTCTGCGTTTCAGCTCAGCACTTCGGCGCGCGGTGCGCCAGATACGCGCGCCAGCCGCCATAAGCGGTGATATCGACAGCGCCCGCATCAGCGGCCAGTGCCGATGGCTCGCAGACGAAGCCCTTCACGGTGCGCCCATCGGCGATATCGAGCGAGCCGATCGCGAGCGGCGCGGGCACGGCGGCCACGAACGCGCCGAAGCTGCGCAACGGCACGTCCCACAGTTCGATGGCGATCGCGTCGCCTTCCGCTCCCACGCTCTGCCGCACGAGGCCCGGCTTCGGCGGCGTGGTGCCCGCAAGCGCGTAAAGCCGGTAATGCGGCGCCGTCGTGGTCGCTTCGATAAAGCGTGCGCCCGCCTGCAACAGTTGCCAGTTCAGCGGCTCGCCGCGCAGATGCGCGCCCACCACGGCGAGCGTGACGCTCGGCTCCTGGATCGGCAGCGGACTCGCGGCGATCGTCTCGGCATCGCGTGCCGCGGTGGCTGCGGTGGTTTCAGCCGCTTCGCAAAACAGCGCCTGAATGCGCGCGCCGAGCACCGCAAGTTGCTGATCCGCGCCCGACGGTCCGATCAACGTGACGCCTGCGGGCAAGCCTTCGGTGCGCGGCACGCCCGGCACGGCGAGCGCGCACCAGTCCAGCAGATTGACGAAGTTCGTATACGCGCCGAGACGGCTGTTCACCTCGACCGGATTCGCCCGCACCTCGGCGATGGTCGGATGCGTCGGCGCGGTCGGAACGATCAGAATATCGAACTGTTCGAACAGCGCATCCGCCTCACGCTTCAGACGCGCGAGCGTGTATTGGCCGTCGAATGCTGTCGCGGCGTCGAAGCGCCGGGCCTGACCAATCACCTTCGCCACGGTCGGGTCGATCTGCGCGTGATGCGTGTCGAAGAAGTCGCCGAGCGCGGCGCGCCGCTCCGCCACCCACGGGCCGTCGTAGAGCAGCGCCGCGACCTGCTGCAGCGGCGCGAACGCGAAGCGCGCGGGCGTGAGCGCCAGATGCGTGGCGATGCCGTCGAGCGTCGCGGCGAACGCCTGCTGCGCGTGCTCGTCGTTGAAGAACGTGAGCATGTCGGGCACGCCGATACGCAAAGGTCCATGCGCCAGGCCGCGCGAGACGAGCGGCTTCGAATAGCCGTCGCGCGCATCGAAGGCCGCGAGGCGGTCGAGCACCGTCCACGCATCGGCGACATCGTGCGCGAACACCGAGAGCGTATCGAGCGTGCGGCACGCGGGCACGACGCCATGTTTGCTGACGAGCCCGAGCGACGGCTTGAGGCCGACGATCCCGTTACAGCCCGCAGGCACACGCCCCGAGCCCGCCGTATCGGTGCCCAGCGAAAACGCGACGATGCCCGCCGCCACCGCGACCGCCGAGCCGGAACTCGACCCGCCGGAGATGTAGTCGTCGTGATCGACCTGACGCACCGCGCCATACGGCGAACGCGTGCCGACGAGGCCGGTCGCGAACTGATCGAGATTCGTCTTGCCGATCAGGATCGCACCCGCGTTGAGCAGACGCGCGACCGCGAACGCCGTTTCGCCGGGCGTGTAGGCAAACGCCGCGCAGCCGGCCGTGGTCGGCAAGCCCGCGACATCGACGTTGTCCTTGACGGCGAACGGCACGCCGAACAGCGGCATGCGCTCGAACAGCGCCGGGCCTTCGTCGGCGAGCTGCTGTTCGAGTTGGGCCGCGCGCGTCACGAGATCGGCGTCGGCGATACGCAGAATCCACGCTTCAGGACGATGCGTGGCCGCGAGGCGGCGCAGCACGGTGTCGATCGTTTCGCGTGGCGAAGTCTCGCCACGGCGATAGGCGTCGAGCAATGCGCGGACTTTCAACAGTTGGGAGGGTGGCATGCGTTCAATCATGAATACAAGATGGCACGCAACAAGCAGCATCCATGCCAGATGACTACGAGCGCGCCGCGAAAGCTTGCCAGGCGTGCTTGTCCGGCGATCCGCACATGCCACGCAGGCAGCGCACAGCGCGGTTCACGCGCCATGGTGGTCCATTTGGCGTCGCGAGAAGGTGCAGCGATTCACATTGCCTGTGCACGCGCCCCGCCGTCGCAACTTCGTGCAGCGCGCCCCGCTTCGGGGCATGCGCGCGCCACGCCGGATCGCCGCGCGCACGACTTCATCGCCTGAATTCGCTCGTCGCCTCGCTGCGGCAAGCGCTAGCGCCCGCGCTCCGCACTGGCATCGATCTTGCATATTTCGGTAAGTATCTTATTCATGAACGAACGCTATTCGCGGAGAGCCCCAGCCGATGTCCGAAGCCAACCTTCTTAACGACGCGCCCACCACCGCCAACCGTCTCGGCCGCGCCGACGCTTATCACTGGCTCGCGAGCCCGGCGCTCGTCGACATGTCGGCACGCGGTCCCGAACCGCGTCTCGCGACACTCGCCTGCGAACCGCAACACGTGCGCCTGGACCTGAGCCGCACGGCCATCGTCGTGATCGACATGCAGAACGACTTCTGCACCAAAGGCGGCTGGGTTTCGCAGATCGGCGGCGACTACACAGCCGACCGCGCGCCCATCGCGCCACTGCAAACGCTGCTGCCCGCGCTGCGCGCGCAAGGCGTGCCCGTAATCTGGGTGAACTGGGGAAACCGCCCTGACCTCGCCAACATGCCGCCGAACCAGTTGCATCTCTACAAGCCGAGCGGCCAGGGCACCGGCCTTGGCGAACCGCTCACGAGCAACGGCGCGCACGTGCTCGAAAAAGACTCGTGGGCCGCCGCCGTGGTGGACGAACTGAAGCCGCTGCCGCAAGACATCTGCGTGGATAAATATCGGATCAGCGGCTTCTGGGACACGCCGCTCGACAGCATCCTGCGCAATCTCGGCGTGCGTACGCTGCTGTTCGCGGGCGTGAACACCGATCAATGCGTGCTGCACTCGCTCACCGACGCCAACTTTCTCGGCTACGGCTGCGTCCTCGTCGAGGATTGCTGCGCGACGTCCTCGCCCGCGTTCTGCACCGAAGCGACGATCTGGAACGTGAAGAAATGCTTCGGCTTCGTCACCGATTCGGCGCGCGTTGTCGAAGCGGTCAAGGCGGTCGAAGCCCAGGAGCAGCCCGCGTGAGCGCGTTCGTGCCCGGCGACGTTACACGCGTCGCGCCGCTCGCGCGCGGCCCGCTCGACGGCCTGCGCTTCGCGGTGAAGGATCTGATCGACGTGGCGGGCGTACGCACGGGCGGCGGCAATCCCGACTGGCTCGCCGCGCAAACGCCCGCGCGCGAGCACGCGTCCTGCGTCTCGGTGCTGTTGCGCGCGGGCGCGGCGCTCGAAGGCAAAACGATCACCGACGAACTCGCCTATAGCCTCGAAGGCGCCAATCATCACTACGGCACGCCGCTGAATCCGCGCTGGCCGCATGCGCTGCCGGGCGGTTCGTCGAGCGGATCGGCTTCGGCGGTCGCGGCGGGCACGGTGGACTTCGCGCTCGGCACCGATACGGGCGGCTCGGTACGCATACCCGCTGCGTTCTGCGGTCTTTACGGCATGCGTCCGACCCACGGCGCGATCGCGCTCGATGGCCTGGTGCCGTTCGCGCCGAGCCTCGACACCGTCGGCTGGTTTGCGCGTTCCGCCGATCTTTTGACGACCGTTGGCGACGTGCTGTTACCCGCCGACAGCGCGTCGTCATCGCTCACGTTGCAACGCGTGGCCGCGAACGGTTGCGCCGTCGTGCTCGTCACGCACAAGCTCAAGGAGATCTGCCGCATCGCAACGCATGCGACGGTGCTGCAATCGGGCCGCGTGGTCACGCGCTCGGACGCACCGGCGAACGACATCGACCGGCTCGTCGACGCGATGATCCGGCGCGCCGCCCATGCACAAGCCGCCGATCTGCACGCGCAGTTGTCGCTCGCGCAGCCGCACGAAGGCTCGCCGTGGTCGCGCTCCCTGAGCGATGAGGTATTGCAGATCGACGGGCTCGCCGCGCGCGACGCCGAAGGCGTGCTGCGTCTGGCCGATTGCACCCTCGTGGTGAATCGCAGCGAGATCGTCGGCATCGCGGGCGTAGAAGGCAACGGCCAGAGCGAACTGGGCGCCGTGCTCGCGGGCATGACGCCTGCGGCCGCGGGACGCTTTTTCGTCGCGGGGCAGGAGATGACGCGCGCGACGCCGCGCGAACTCACGCGCGCGGGCGTGGGCATCGTGCCTGAGGATCGGCACGCGGTCGGCTGCGTGACCGGCATGAGCCTCGTCGACAACCTCATGCTCAATCACCTCGATCGCTACTCGCGCGCGGGCTGGCTGCAACGCCGCGCGATGCGCGAACGCGCGATCGAACTGATGGAGCGCTTCGACATTCGCGCGAGCGGTCCGGACGCAATCTTCGGCGGCCTCTCGGGCGGCAATCAGCAAAAGGCCGTGCTCGCGCGCGAACTCACGCTCGATCCGCTGCATTTCCTGCTGGCCGCACAACCGACGCGCGGGCTCGACGTCGGCGCGGTGGCCGCCGTCTACCGCCACATCCGCGCGGCGCGCGAGCGCGGCGTGGGTGTGCTGCTGATCTCGTCCGAACTCGATGAACTGATGAGTGTCGCCGACCGCATCGTCGTGCTGTATCGCGGCCGCATCATGGGCAGTTGCACGCCCGATGCCGCCAATCGCTCACGTATCGGCGCATGGATGGCCGGCGCAGGAGAATCGCAATGAATTCGCTTCGTAAATCGCTGGCCGCGCGCGCCTGGCCGCTGGCGTCGCCCGCCTCGCGCGGCGGCGTATCGCCATTGCGCGGCGCGGGCGTGATCGGTGGTGCGATCGTGTTCGCGTTCTGTGTCGCGCTCGGCCTGATCGCGCTGATGGGCGTGAACGTGCACGACGCGCTCGCCGCGTTCGCCGACGGTGCATGGGGTTCGCCGTATGCGGTGGGCGCGTCGGTCAATCGCGCGCTCGTGTTCGCGCTCGTCGGCATCGGCTTCGTGATCGCGCATCGCGCGCAACTGACCAATGTCGGCGCCGAAGGGCAGATCGCCATCGGCGGCATCGTCTCGACCGCGATAAGCCTGTACGGCCATTGCGCGGGCCTGCCCTTCGGCCTCGCTTTCATCGTACCGATGCTCTGCGCCGCCGTCGCGGGCGCGCTGTGGGGCAGCGTGTCCGGCATGCTCAAGGCGAAAGCCGGCACCAGCGAGGTCATCACCACCCTGCTGCTGTCGTTCGTCGCCGTGTGGCTGCTTTACTGGTGTGTGCAAAGCGAAGCGCTCCTGCGCCAGCCGATGACCAGCGGCGCGACGCTGCCCGAATCGCTCGAGATTCCCGACGCCACGCACCTGCCCACGCTGTTCGCGGACAGCGGCCTTGGTCTGCATATCGGCCTGCCCGTCACGCTCGTCCTCGCCGTGGCGGCCACGCTGATGCTGCGCCACACGCGCTTCGGCTTCGCCTTGCGCGCGACCGGGCTGAACCCCGTGGCGGCACGGCGCGCGGGCTTGCCGATCACGTCGACGATCGTGGCCGCGCTGGCCATCGCGGGTGCGTTCGGCGGCCTCGCGGGCGCACTGATGCTGCAAGGCGATCAGGGCTCGCTCAAGGCGGGCTTCTCGTCGGGCTATGGCTTTGACAGCCTCGTGGTCGGCCTGCTGTCGCGCGGCTCGATCACTGGCGTGTTCGCGTGTGCATTGCTGTTCGGCTTCCTGCGCTCGGGCGGCATCAACATGGAGATGGTCGCGGCGGTGCCGTCGGCGCTGGTGCTGATCGTGCAGGGCATCGTGACGATTGCGCTCGCGGGCGGCGCAATCTGGCTCGAACGCAAGGGAGAACGTCAATGAACCCGGAACTGTTTGCCGTATTCGCGGGCTCGTCGATCCGCCTTGCTGCGCCGATGCTGCTCGCCTCCACGGGCGAACTCGTGAGCGAGCGCGCGGGCGTGCTCAACATGAGCGTGGAAGGCATGATGCTGACCGGCGCATTCGTGGGCGCGACAGCCTCGTGGTGGACCGGCAACCCGGCCATCGGCCTGCTCTGCGGCATGCTGGGCGTACTGCCCGTCGCGCTGCTGCAAGCGTTCCTGAGCGTGACGCTGCGCGCGAATCAGGTGGTGACGGGCATCGGCATCAACATTCTTGCATTGGGCGGCACCACGCTCGCGTATCGGGAGATATTCGGCTCGCGCTCGGAGGCGGCGATTCCGGGCCTGGCCCGCTGGTCACCGCCGGGCCTCGGCCAGGTGCCGTTGATCGGCGACGCCGTATTCGACCAGGTGTGGCTGCTGTACGCGGGCCTGCTGGTACTCGCGGCGACGGCGTGGACGATGCATCATACGGCGCTCGGCATCGCTCTGCACGCGGTGGGCGTATCACCGCGTGCCGTCGATCAGTCGGGCGTGTCCGTTGTGAAGTTGCGCTATGGCGCGGTGTTGTTCTCCGGCGTGATGTCGGCGGCGGCGGGCTGCTTCATCTCGATCGGGGATATCCATACCTTCACGGAGGGCATGACGAACGGCACGGGCTATCTGGTGATCGCGGCGATCATCTTCGGCAACTGGAAGATTGGCCGAACCGCGCTGGCGTGCCTGCTGTTCGGCGCGGCCACCGCCATGCAATTCCAGTTGCAGATATTTGGGCTCCATGTGCCCACCGCCTTGCTCGTGATGCTCCCGTATCTGCTCGCACTGGTCGCGGTAGCCGGTCTGATCGGCCGGCAAACCGCGCCGCCTTCGCTCACGCGCCCCTTTAGCCGTTGAAGTTTGCCGTTTGACGCAGCGGTCTGCGCACCGCTGCTCCGTTTCTTTGTTTCTTCCATTTTTGAATTGACATAACTAATCAACATGAAAAATTCGGCTATCGCACGCACGGCATGGGGTCTTTTTGCAACGGGCACGCTCGCACTCTCCTCTGCTGCGGCGCTCGCGCAGTCGAGCGTGCAACTCTACGGTCAGGTTGATACGTGGATCGGCGCGCAAAAGGTCCCGGGTGGCCAGCGCGCCTGGGAAGTCTCGGGTGGCGGCATGTCCACTTCTTACTGGGGCTTGAAAGGCTCGGAAGACCTCGGCAACGGTTACAAGGCCGTCTTCGCACTCGAAGGCTTCTTCTTGCCGCAAAACGGCCAGGCCGGGCGCTTCACGGGTGACACCTCCTTCTCGCGCAACGCGTACGTGGGCATCGAATCAGTCTACGGCACGCTAACGCTCGGCCGCCAGACCACCCCTCTGTTCATCTCGACGATTCTCTTCAACCCGTTCGTGGATTCGTACGAATTCTCGCCGATGATCTGGCATACGTATCTCGGCCTCGGCAGCGGCCCGAGCTATACGACTGATATGGGCGTGATCGGCGATTCGGGCTGGAGCAATACCGTGCAATATTCCACACCGAACTACAACGGCCTGTCCGGCTCGCTGATGTACGGCCTCGGAAATCAGGCAGGCGAGAACGGCTCGAAGAAGTGGAGCGCGCAAGTCCTGTATTTCCACGGCCCGCTTGCGGCCACCGCCGTCTATCAGTACGCGAATTACAACAGCACGCCTGGCGATCTAACCGGGCTCGTCGAAGGCATGCGCAGCCAGAGCGTCGCCCAGCTTGGGCTGTCCTACGATCTGAAGGCGGTGAAATTTTTTGGCCAGTACATGTACACGAAGAACGATGAGCTCGCGAGCAGCTGGCATGTGAACACGTACCAGGGCGGCGTATCGGTTGCGCTGGGCGGCGGTACCGTGATGGCGTCGTATGCCTATTCGCGCGACAGCGGCGGCCTTAACCAGACACGGCAAACCGCAGCACTGGGCTACGACTACGCGCTGTCCAAGCGCACCGATCTCTATGCGGCGTATATGTACGACCACTTTGACAAGCTGTCGAGCGGCGATACCTTCGGCGGGGGCATCCGCACGAAGTTCTAAGGGAATCGTGCGCGCTCATCGCACGCGCGCACACTGATACCAGCAATTGGATCGCGAGCATCAGTGTCAGGTCGCCCCTCGTAGTGGTCTGAGCTCTGGGCAATAGTTTCTACATTCGGATCAGCGATTTCAACACCGCTGACGGCTCCGAAGTGGTGGGGAAGTTTTTCAGGCCTTTCGATGGGAACGGCATTCATGCACCTGGAAGACCACACCACAGCCAATCAACAAGCCTGAATCGGCAAATTGCTGGCTGGGCTGCCTTCTATCAATACACCGACTACACGGCCACAGTGTTCGTCAAGTTGGACCGTACGTAAGCATCCGACCAGCGCCGTATCTCGGGTCGTTGACGGTGGTGATGAAGAATGCTGCCGGATGGATTTCTCCAATAGATTTTGGCAGTCGCTATCCGGGTTCCCGTTCCGAAGAGCAAAAGAGGGTCATCACCAACCAGGGCCCGGGAACGACAATGATTTTTGCAACGATGACTAGCCAGGACCTCGCTTTCTGCCCCGACAATACCTGCGTTCAAGGAACGTGGGGCGCGCCAGGTGCATCCTGCACTTTGAGCCTGGTCTTCACGCCACACTCCACGGGCACGTTGAACTCCACTGTCACGGTGCAGACCCAGGGCCATACGGCTGGCGACGTTGCACTTTCTGTCTCCGGCATCGGACTCTAGTGTGGCGTAGTTGCAAAAGCATGAAGGGCAGCCGACCGTGAGAGCCGGCTTTTTTACGCCTGTTTGCAGCTGATTATCGCGAAAAAACTTTTCAACCTACCACCAATTCGCGATAAAGCAAAATGTGGCTTATCGGAAAATAAGGCATAACGTGTCCAGATGGCCACCTTATGCTTTACGCCACAAAACGTGTGCCGTTGACCATAATCCGTCCGCGAAGTAAAGCATAAGGTGTCCGCTACGTAGGCAGCTACGCCGCAAGGAACCCAATCAGGAAAACATAAATTGGCCAACCGGACGTGAATAAAGCATAAGTCGACCAAACGAAAAACTGCCTGAGTAGCAGAGCAATTTTCCCGGCGTCGAGGCGAACAACTCTATCGAGCGTGGATCATGGTCGCCGAACCGGATCCGGACCGGGAGTTGAACCCACTGTCAGAACCAAATTTCACCTTGACCCACAGCCAATTCTGCGCAGACATCAATACTTGGGCGGCGCATCGAGTTGCGGGTACACAATAGCCGCTCGGTCGAAATAGTGTCAATTCTCCAGTGCCAAGCCAACGCAGAATGCGTACATCGAATCGTTCAACGGCAAGTTCCGAGACGAATGTCTTGATGAGCACTGGTTCACGACGCTTGCACACGCTCGCGCTGTCATCACGGAATGGCGTCAGGACTATAACGAGCAAAGGCCCACAGCGTACTGAACTACCTCTCGCCATCAGAGTTTGCGGCGAAACATCGAGCAGCAGCGGATGCTCCTACCGCTATCCAGGAACTGGTTTAACGGGACTTTGCTAGAAGCCCGTTGGCCCTATTGAAGGGGCGGGTAAGATCCATTTTCAACATACCCAACGTGTTCAGCTAAACGCGTTCTTATCGCATCGACGAAAACACGGATCTTTGACAAAAGATGACGCCTTGTCGGATAACCAGCTTGGACCGCCAGCTCTTTAGCGTCTATCGCGACCGAACCAACGCATAGACAGCGCGCCGCGAGATTCTAGATATATTATTTATCCTTATCCCTCCGCGTGGCTGCTAATCCACCCTTTGGGGGTTAAATTGACGACCACTTTGTCCTCGTGTCAACGTGGCAAGTTAACGACCGCCTAAATTTCTGATCAAACCGATGTTTGCCACAAACTTCGATCTGACTGCACTGCGAGATGCCTTACTCAATCTTCCAAGTTCCGGACCCAACGGATTCGAAGGGCTCCTTGCTACCGTATTCACAAAGCTCCTATGCGTCCCATTTCGGCTTGCCAAGTCCGGCTCCCAGTTTGGGGTAGACGGCAAGACATCTGACCCGGCATTCCCTGTCGCCTTCGAAGCCAAGCGGTATAAGGACGACGTCCCTTCCACTGAAGTGCTAAACAAGATCGGAGCGCTGGCGATCCGTGACGACCCGGTCGAATTGTGGATCCTGGGAACTACAGGCGTCGTCGCGAGCCAAGTCGCTGACGACCTCGAGGCTCTGGCCAACATCCATGGTTTCTCCACTCTGATCCTCGATTGGCAGCCATGCGCGCCAAGGCTGCCAGCGGTGCTCGCGGAGGCGCGCGTCGAGGTGGGGGAATTCCTGAACCGAAACGTACGCTCCGCGGGATTGGCAGCGAAAGCAATTGCTGAATTACAGATCCTCTCAGACCGCTCGGACCTGAAGGACATAGCCCATTCGGCTCTGTGTCAATTGCGCACCGCCAGCGTTGCGACACCGATGGCTCGGGACGCAAATCGTAGGTGGCTGGTCGAGACCCTTTCCGACCGAATTAAAGCCAAAGGCCGGCTTGGCCAAGTCCTCACGCCACTGGATGGAGGTGGCCGCCCAGTGCTGACCCGCAGCCACTTGCTGGACCAACTGCAAGCAGCACTCGATGGGCCACCGGATGCTCGTCTGGTCGCTGTACTCGGGGACGAGGGCAACGGCAAGTCGTGGCTCGCCATCAAAGCCTGCGTTGAACTGCCGACCGCACCGTTGGTAGTCGTGTTCTCGCCGGAAGAGTTCGTGACAATCCCTCAAGGCGTAAACTGGGATGTGATCCTCGCTCAAAAACTGCTCGCACAGACCGAAGAGTCGGTTGCAGGGATATCCGACGCCCGGTGGCGACGGCGATTCGCGCGTTGGCGCAACGCGGAAGCAGCCCACTCTCCCCGGCTGCTGGTACTCGTCGATGGATTGAACCAGCGCCCTACCGTCACCTGGGGACGCCAAATCGACAGCGTCGTGTTGCATACATACGAGCTGGGCGGATGCACCGTGGTCACGAGTCGTTCGGAGTATTTCCGGCGACATGTCGAACCGAAGCTGCTCTCGGAGATCAAGCCAGTCGTCGTGCCACCGTGGACAGCCTCGGAGCGGGACCACATTCTCACAGGCAAAGGGGTTGCGGGCACGAAGCTGCAACCCGCAGTTGCGAATTCGCTTCTCAATCCACGCCTCCTCGGAATCGCGCTCACACTGTTGGACGCCGATACGTTGGAAAGCCTGGAAGCCCTCAATGTGACGTGGCTGCTTTTCGAGCACCTTCGGATGCTCGACCGCGAACGGTCCGACGGCCACTCGGCTGTGGAATTCGCCGACATGTTGCAGGGCCACGCGAAAGACATCATCCGACGTGTGCGCTCGGAAGTCGCCGATGACCTTACCGTCTTCGATAATCTCGAACCGGCGGCGGAAGGACGATTCTTCCAATGGATGGAAGGTGAGCCGAACCGGTACACATTGCACGAGCAAGGCATCACGTACGCCCTTGGCCTTGCTATCATTGAGGAGTTGCGCGCGGCGGTACGCAATAGCAGGGACGTCCAGGAGGCCTTGCAAGCTGTTCTGGAGCCGATTGCGGCGCTGGACCAGACAGCGAATGCCACTATCGCGGCACTTACCATCGCCTGCCTGGATCAGCAGGTTTCCAGCCACGTTGGCGTGGCTCTTCTGGTCGGATTCGCGCACCTGCAGAACCCCAATGGTGCGTTAGCCGCCTCGTTGACAGGGCTCGCGCGCCGCAGAGTGCGCGTCTTCTGTGAAGCATGCGAAGTGCTGCGGATGGCACCAACGCCCGCGCCCAATGCCGACTGGCTGGAGAACTCGCTGCACGCCATCAAGCGACGCCCGGAAGTGTGGCGGGACATGCATCCCTTCCTGGAGAAATGGCTGCGCTACTGGTGGCCCGACATCCTTGTCGATTACAAAGTCCGGCACACACAAGGCTCACCGTCTGATGAACGGCATGATGCCGAAGCAGAGCGTAACCAGCGAATTAACGACTTGAATGAAGTCGAACGCGAGTACCTGTGTCAATTGATACGCCAACGGGCGAGCCCGTATCGATTGATGCAGCTTGCCTTGGTGTTTTGCACCGATATGCCTCTGGAAAACCTGGCGAGCAGTCTCGCCTGTGCGAGCTTCTCGATGGCATTGGCACCCACTGCTTTTTCGCCGGATGATGAACTGTCCAATCTGATCCTTTTCAATCGCCATGATTGGTCCGCTACTCGCAGCCAGTTAGTAGCTCATGCGGCGCGACTGGTATTGCCTGGCACGTCCAGATCCGGACGGTGGGCAGCCGTGACGCTGCTGCGCGCTACTGGGGCGCTCGCCGACTCCGCAGCAGCGCGCAAGCTTGTCATCGAATTGACCAGGGATCGCGATCAATTTACTTCCTGGCGCCTCGTAGAGTCGTATTGTGCGACGGACCCATGCGACCCGGACAGCGATCGCCCTGGCAACCTTGATGACACGGCGCGCAAGTACGCCCAGCTGGACGTCGACAAGCTCAAGCTCGTCATGGGCACGACCGAGCTCGATCACTTTGTGGAGTTAGTATTGCCCGGCCTGGCCCGCTTCTCGCCAGATGTCGCTGTGCGAAAACATCGCGAGTTTCTTGCTGCTCTTCCCAACCGACGGGGTCTTCCGTTGCGTCAGGCTACCTGGGTTGCTCTGGATAATGCAGCCCTGATCGATGGCGAGCTAGCCGCTCGCCTTCTGGCGCTAAGCACCTCCCTGAGCCGTGAACGTGCCGGCATTGATGAGGCATCTGTCGGCCATGTGCAGCAAGCGCTTATGCTAGCCGCATTTCCACGTTTGTCGCCGCAAGAGCAGTTTGCTGGCGTAGACGCCATCTCGGATCCGCACCGGATCTGGCTGGAACTGATGCGGCTCGTCAAGGATGGTTCGCCGTCGCAATTGATGGATGTCGTGCGCCTCCGCGCCTCGTCCGATCTACGCGTGGCTATACCTCTTATCGTAGCTGGCGGTATGGACAAAGAGCCTCTTCCGGGCTTCGCGAGCGTGCTGCCAAAGCTACTTGGTAACCCTCACTGGATCGTGCGATCCGCTGCTCTCCATCTAGCTGGAATCACAGGCGACCCCGAGGCTCTAGAGGCCGTCGTCGCATCGGGATGGACGTCACACACAGCCTCCCGATCGACACGCGAGCGCATCACCGGATCCATCGCACTCATCGAAGCCGCCAGGAACGGTATTGTTGCAGCACACGAAACCCTTCCGCGTCTTGCGCCAGAGACTTTCGGTGCTGCCTGCGCACGGCTCGATGATGGATCCGTTGAGCAACTGGCCACGATGCTGGACGCCTGTGTGCGGGCTGCATCGGGTTTAGACGTTCCGGCTCCTCCCGTGGAGATGGCGCTGGCGATCACGCGGACCGACAACGTGATCGATCCGCGACTCGGCCTCAACGAGGGCAACACAGCTAAATCCTTCGCCGACGCTCTGAGGGGCCTTGCTGGTGGTCAATTGGAATTTGATGCGAGACAGAAGAAGCTGCAACGCGCCTACAAGGCCTTCAGAAACCAGCTAACACCGCAGATGGTTGCGGTCGTGCTGGACGCTTTCCATCTTGATGAGATCCGTACCATCTTGCGTGTGGCGCCCGATCTGGTGCACGGCTGGATCAAACTCCTGCAAGAAGCTACCATGCATCGTCGGCGGGCATTGCGTAACTTCGGTATCTACGTGGCATGCGCTCTGACGCACGGCGACACGCCATCGAAGGGGATCGAGCTACTCACCTTGCTCCAGAACGGCACGTCCTTTGTGCACGTGCGATATACGCTGGCCGACCTGCCGCTGGAAGCCGTAGCGCTATGGTGGTCAGCCGATAGCCCGGCTGTCAATCGCCTTCGGTTCGCACGGCTGGATGCCTGCGGCAATGACCACGAACTCGCTCTGGAGTCCGCGACTGCCATTTTTGCTAACAAGGCAGCCACCCTGACCGCATATGTCCGCACCAAGCTGACGTCGACACTTCCCGTCGACGTCGCGCGCGCAATCACGGTGGCGGGGTTCTCTAACGATGCTGTTCTTGCGAGCGAGGTGGTTGCGAATTTCGCTGGCGACGAGGGGCTTCTCGTCGCGGCTGCACGGTCTTGTCAGTATGCAATGGACCGGTATCGGTGGAGCAAGCACTGGCTCGACAAGATGCTGACCGCCAGTACCGAAGAGGAGTTCTGGACAGCATCCGTCCTCTTCCTCAAAGTGGTGGACGCCCGTTTCGAGGCAGAGCACCGGAACAAGCCGGTAGGAACGGAGGTGTTCAACGCCTGGTGGTGGTCGGTGGAGCGGCGTCTTAAGCGGCGCTTCGGCAAGTGGGCCGACAAGAGAAAGAAGACACTTTTCGGCTCGAAGGTGCCCGACTCGATCTACTTGTCTCAAGCTCATTATGTTAATAATCCAGAGCTATAGATATTCGGAAGCTAATGGCCCTGCCTATGAATACATCGAAACCCAAAGCGCCTCGCAGCAGCGCAAAACGTGCGCCCGCGACGCTGCGATCGACGAGCGGCGCCGGGTTCGAGTTCGAGGACCTGATAAGTGCCTGGCAGTTAGTGAGGGCCCTATCAGGTGAGCAGGCACCGGGTATCGGCGGCGTGGTCACGCAGATCCAAGCCCAAGTCTCGACCTTGGGGTGGCGCATCGACGACCTACTGCTGACGGTCCAGGGTACCGCAGCGCCGCGGCGGCTTGCGATCTCGGCGAAGGGCAATTTGCAGGTGACCGCAGTTGGCCTCCCCGCTGACTTCGTGACGCGCGCTTGGGAACAGTGGCGTGACCCGCAGGGTCCGTTCGACCGCGCGGCCGACGGGCTGGCTTTGGTCACGCGCGGCACCCATCAGGCGTTCGCCCCGGCGTGGATGGAAGTGAAGAACGCGTGCAGCGGTACGGATTCCTCGCTCGCTATGAGCCGCATCCGCAGCAACACCAGGCAGTCCGGCATCTTCGACAGCGTCCGGAAGCCCGGCGGCGCATCCGACGAGGAGACCATCGAGCTTGTTCGCCGCCTGTACGTGCTGCCGACCGACTTGCAGTTCGCGCACTCCGAGAACGAGACCCAGGCCATCACGCAATGCCGTCGCTTGCTCGCGTCCGGCCGTGACGACGAAGCGCAGGCTCTTTGGGAGAGCCTTATCAACGTTGCGAAGGAAGTGCGCCTTCGCAGTGGGACCATCGCCGTCCCGGATCTGTTGTCCTTGCTCCGGAGCCGGTTCGGCCTCCGTCATCATCCGGACTTCGAACGTGATTGGGAAACGCTCTTCAACATCACCGCGGACCACAAGGCGCGGATAGAGACGGAGTTACCGTCTGGCTACGCCGTCCCGCGAGCAGCGGAGAAGGCATCGCTTCAGGCAGCTGTCGCCGACTACCTGGTTACGGTGGTCTTTGGAGAGTCGGGCTCAGGCAAGTCAGCGCTGGTCAAGTCTGTCTTGGATGGCGCTCACCCGTCCTGGAACCAGGTGTGGTTCGGTCCGGAACAACTGAAGACCGCGCTTAGCGCCGCTCGCCGCGGCACCCTCCCTCTGACGCACGAACTCCCGCTGGTGCTGAACGCTACGGTGAAGCCGCAAAACATGCTGGTCATCGACTCTGCGGAACGCATCGAGGCCGGCGAGTTCGTCGTCATCCGCCAACTGCTTCGAGCTATCCTGCCGAGTGACTGCGAAGAGACCGAAGGCGCCTGGCGGATCGTCATCGTCACGCAGACTCAGAGTTGGGTCGAAGGCGAAGAGACGATACTCGGCGGGCGGAAAGCGCATCTCTTCGAGGTCGAAACGCTCAAGAGCGATGCGGTGAAGCTGGCGCTTTTGCCTTCGCCCACCTTGGGTTGGTTGGCCGCACATGACGACACCATTGCGGCACTAACGAACCTGCGGACTTTGGCATGGGTCATCAAAGCGGGGGCGGCGCTGGGGTCGAACGCCGGTGGACTGGCGTCTCACACCGCCATCGCCGACCGCCTCTGGAAGTATTGGACGAAGGACCGCGCCGACGTGCAGGCATTGGTAATGCGCCTCGCGCAGCGAGAGGCATCGTTCGAGCGTAGCTTCGCGTTGACCGACTTGGCGCCGGCAGACACGGTGACGTTCACGCAGCGGCCCGACGAGCTCCCGCTGCGCCTGAACGAGCGGACCAACCGCATCGAGTTCGAGCATGATCTTGCTGCGGATTGGGCCCGCTTCCAATTCCTGAAGCAGATTTGGACTAACACGCCGCAATGGACCGCTCTGGCTGGTAATCCACTCTGGACGAACGCGCTTCGGATGCTGGGCCAGTTCCTGCTGCGACAGCCGGCCGCGAGCGGCACGGCCTGGGACGTCGCGTTCGGGCCCGCGGAGGCCGCGAAGAACGAGCTGGCCTGCGATATCCTCCTTGACGCGCTCTGCCTGGACCCAAACGCCGAACGCTTCCTGACCGAACGCGTCGACCTCCTGCTTGGCAACGGCGCGAAACACTTCACGCGGCTGCTTCTGCGTTTCCATCACATTGCGACGGTGCCGACTGTCGGCCGCCCGGGACTGAGCGCGACGATTGGCTTGTACATGGAAGCGCAGTACCGCTCGATTGTCTTCGGCCGTTGGTCGCCCGTTCTCCGCTTCCTCATCGCTCAGCGGGGGCGACTGGCTGGGCTGGTTTCGTCCGCTCTCGCGAAGGTCATCGAGACCTGGCTGACGAGAACGCCGCACACGCTGAGCAGCGGCAACCCGATGCCTTTCCGCCTGGAGATGGCAGAAATGGCACTCGCCATGGCTCGGACCGTGCAGGTCGAGAAGGGCCACGGCGTGATGTACCTGACGCATGAGCCGTTACTGTACACCGCACCACTGGCTGGCGCGGCGGACCTCCCGACCGAGGTCGGGAACTGGGCGCTCGAACTCGCGGGACGCCGAGAGGTCGACGCTGACGTCGAACAGCGCATCGCCGAGGTCCGGCTACAGAAGGCGAAAGCGCACGCCGAGCGTCTGAAGACCGATGCCAAGTACAGGGCGCGGCACGAAGAACGGAAGCAGATGCCACTCTCCCTCGGCTCGTTCCGCGAGCGATTGCCGTCCTGGCCGCTAGGGGCCAGCGACAAGGTCGACATGGATTTCCGAACCGCCTGCATCAAGGAGAACGGCATCCAGTTTCTGATGCGGGCGCAGCCTGAACTGGCAGCTGAAGTCCTGCTCGCACTCATCATCGAAGACCAGCCGGAACGTGAGTACGGGTCCGGGAAGTTCGAAGTGGATCTCGGCCTCGAATACTCCCTGGATGCTTACCCGACGGCCTTCTGGAAGAGCCCGTTCTTCCCCTTCTTCCAACTAGCCCCGGAAATGGCGCTCACTTCGCTCATCGCGCTGGCGAACTTTTGCACGGAGCGCTGGGTGGCCGAGGTCATGAAGGGTCAAACCGGCGAGGCTGCCGGGGTAACGCTGCAATTTGCGGACGGATCAGAGAAGACCTTTCCTGGCTGGTGGCAGGTATTCGATTGGCCGCAGTCCAATGACATGCACAACGGAAACCTGTTCTGCGCTCTCGATGCGTTGGAGCGCTGGCTTACGCTACGGCTCGACGCGGGTGAGGACATCACAGCTGATATCAAGAGAATATTCCGGGAGGGAAACTCCGTAGCGCTAGTCAGTGTGCTCGTCAACGTCGCCAAGTATCGCCCGGCGCTGCTGACGGGGCCCCTCACGGCCCTCATTACGTTTCCAAACCTGTTCTATTGGGACAACCGGCGCGTAAAGCAACTTGCCGACAACTTCATCGGATGGAGCTGGCTTCAGAGCGGCAAGGCAGTATCGGACTTCGCGCGTGATTGGACCCTGGCGCCTCATCGTCAGCAGAAGTTCCTTGATATCGTTGTCGAACTCCTGTTGGCCAATGACGACGTTGCACGACGTATTCAAGCGCTGCTGACGACCTGGGCGCTACCTGAAGATCCCAAGAACGCGTTAGAGTTCAGGGTTCTCTTCGCCGAGCTCGACCGGACCAACTATCTGCCCGTCACCGACCCAGCGACGGGCGCGAAGACCTGGGTCTTCGTATGTCCCGAAGAACTCCGCCTTGAGGTGTTGTCCTGGCAGGCCGACAACGCGCCAACCCTCGCGTACCTTCTCATGCCGGATCGGTGCGAGCGGAGGCTTCGGAGCGGCCAGCCGCTCACCGACGATGAAGCCTCGTACCTCTTCGATCTACTTCGCGAGTGCGACGCCGGAGTTGAGGGTGAGGATGAAGAAGCTAAATCAAAATGTCGTTTCGCTGCGGCCGGCACGCTTGTCGCATTGGGTGGTGCCTGGCTCGTCCAGAACTCCGAAGCACAAAAGCATGTGTTCGAAGTCGTCCGCGCCGCGGTAGCGGCGGTTGCGTCGGCAAGCGAAGCGATTCGCGGGCGGCGCATCGGGAGCGTCCGCGATGAGCTGAAGTTCGTCGCCTACGCGGTCATGCGCCTATGGCTTGCCGGTGGAAACGGCGTCCAGGAATGGGAGACCGCCGTCCTGCGCCTTCTAACGAGTGGAGACACTCGAGCGAGCTCCGTTGTGGTTGACGTTGCCTACGCCAATCGAGAGCAGCTCGGCGCCACGTGGTGGCGGCTGCTCCGCGCCGGGCTCTTGTGGTCGGGCCTCATCATGCTTACTTCGCACCACGGCGATGGCGACGATGCGGAGCGCGTCTGGAGTGCTTGGCTCGCGCGACTGCGACGCTTTCCGCTCCGTGGACCGAACGCGACGCCGGATGACCTTGATTTTAAGCGCGTCGTCGCGGGTCTGGAACGTTTGGACTTCCGGCGGCGCACGCGACTCTACAATGCCGGCGACCAGGCTTGGCGTGGAAAGCCAGAGCGAGAACGAGGCGCTTCGCTAGACGAACACTTCCTCGAAGTCCTGTTTAACTGGCTCATCGATGGCAGTGGTACTGGCGATCGCGATCTCGACACGCGTTTGGCGCTGCACATCTGGGATTACGACGCCACCCGCGCCAAGGCGCGCAGGGAAAAGCAAGGCAAATACGACCTGCCGAGCCAGAACCTCGGCTACGACATCCTTCTCAAACTCGGGGCCCTGTCGATTGAGGCGCCCGCTGGGGAAGATCGCGCGGTTTGGGAACCCGTTCTCGTCCACGGCCCAGCCGCACACCATGCGCTGCAGCACTTTATTCGCGGCTTGTTCGTACGCCCCGGAAAAGGTGACGATCCGGTGGCATTCGAGCGCGTCTGGCGGGCCACTGCGGAGTATGGCCTCGTAGCCGATTGGGCTCAACCCGGCCTCTGGTTCTACGGCGAGCGTTTAATTTTCGACCTGCTTGGCTTCGGACACGAAGGCGCCCTGTCCCGACTGCATGCGGGCGCTGCGCTGCGGATGAAGTCTCTCTACGAGCGCTGGGCCGCTGCGCACCTGGCTCGCGACGAAGAATGCGTCACCCTTTTCTGCCACTTTCTGGCGACAACATTCGGAACCCCACTTCGGCTCGACGGGCTTCGCTGGCTCGCCGGCATGCTGAAGGAGCGCGAGCCTTCCCGGCGCTGGTACCGCGAAGGTACGGGCGACGCATTGGTAGCGCTGGTGGCTGCGACATTGAGTTCCGATGCGCAGGCCCTGTCACAACACCCCGAGGCACGACAGGCACTTGTCGAGATAGCTGCTGCACTTGCAGCTATGAACATCCCAACCGCCCTGGCTCTTCAAGAGCGCATTAAGCAACTGCGATAGTGGTCGCGACACGCTCCCCTTTTCTGAATTCTTGGCTACGAATTTCGTGTTGCTGGACCGGTATTGCAGCCTAGTCCACAACAATCGCTTCTTTAGGACTGTCCGGTTCGGCAGCCGCAAGGTCATCTACGATTTGCCATTTCAGATATGCCGTCGACGCAACTTCTTCGATCTCCTCCCACGCTAGCCGCCTCAAATTTTCCTGCTTTGCGCCGCTTCGCCAGCCCGTATCAGCGGGCTGACCCACTATCCACGAAATAAACGAGTGGCGAACCACCTCCGTGGACAGCAGTTCCTCACGTGCAGACGACAACCACCAACGAACTTCTAGCGGACCGCGAGCTTCCACCAGCACATCGCTCTCACAGCGGCCGATTTGCTTTAGTTCGGCGCGACGACGACGAAGGGTATTGAAACTAGCATACCAACGGGAATAGCAACAAGAACGCTCAAAACACTTATGCCGTATAGGGCCATGAATATCACCGGCAGTGGTATGCCTGTCCATCGACTCAGCCCATATAGCCCCGACCCGCACGCTCGCGCGGGTGAGTACCGAGATGAGTCTTCAGGTATTGGCCTACAACCTGAAGCGGATCATGAACATACTCGGTGTTGCAGGAACGATGAAGGCGATGAAGATAGCGGGAGGCTAAAGCCCCGAGGGGTTTTGCTGCACTCGCGAGACTTAATTTGCGTAAGCTGGATTTATCGGACTTGATCCGGCGGAGCGGAGATCCAGCGTTCAGCGCAAAAAATGAGTTCTCACACGGTCTCGACCCACTGCGGACGGCCATATTTCTCCAAAGCGGTCGATCAAACACCGCCACTGTTTGCCAAGGGACGACCTCATGACAACGCCGAGGTGCACTCACTGGACACCGTGCAAGAGCGCAAGACGCGACGCGGTCTCTTGGATAGCCAGACATTTTCTTATTGCGGGAGAGCCTACAAAGGCCGCTTCGGGTTGAAAATCCATCCTTCACGGGCTGCCGGCCGGCCCCGAGGCGCAGCGGGTTGTCCATCAGCTTGATCACTGGCCCCATGTCGCTTGCTCGGCGGCGTTGTATTGGAAACGCACGACGACGAGCACGTCTTTGCGGATCGCCACCTTCTCGTAGACAATGCGTCATTTGGGCGTCAGACGGGAGGGCGCCACGAAGCCCGGCCTGCTTAGCTCACAAGAAAACTTCCATGGCGCACGGTCGGTTTCGTCGTCGCAGCGATTAATAAATAGGGGATGTGAATGGCAACTTCTAGCGAGAAATCTTCGGGACAAGCACGTTACGCGAGCTATCCCAGTCTAGTAGACCGGGTCGTGCTCATTACGGGTGGCGCGAGTGGCATTGGCGCTTCGTTCGTCGAGCACTTCGCTGCGCAAGGCGCACGTGTGGGCTTTCTCGACATCGACACGAACGCCGGAACAGCTCTTGCCAAATCGCTCGGTAACGCGCGCCATAAACCGCTCTTCGTCACCTGCGACGTCACCGATATTCCCGCGTTGCACGCGGCCATCGCCGAAGTGCGGGCAGCATTCGGACCGATCCAGGTGCTCGTGAACAACGCGGCGAACGATCGCCGCCACGCGCTCGCCGACGTTACGCCCGAGTCCTTCGATGTAGGCGTTGCAGTTAACGTGCGGCATCAGTTGTTCGCAGCGCAGGCCGTGGTCGAGGATATGAAGGCCGCACGCGCGGGCTCGATCATTAATCTCGGCTCGCATTGCTGGATGCTCAAGAGCAACCAGTTCCCGGTTTACGCAATGAGCAAGGCAGCAGTACAGGGCCTGACGCGCGGGTTCGCCAAGGACCTCGGCGCGTATGGGATCCGCGTGAACACGCTCGTGCCGGGCTGGGTGTTGACTGAGAAGCAGCGCAACCTGTGGCTCACCGACGAAGGCCGCGAAGAGATACGACGCGGCCAGTGTATCGACGAGGAAATGGAGCCTGGCGATCTCGCGCGCATGGCGCTCTTCCTCGCGGCCGACGACAGCCGCATGATCACGTCGGAGGATGTCATGGTGACGGGTGGCTGGTCGTAATAAGGCCGATTCTCGCCCGGTGGTTTCGCCCATTGACGAGCTGTAGTGGCATGGCAACTTCCGAGGAAAGGTTGGCCGATGGTGGAAGCGCGTTCGCGACCCCGCGCAACCAAGCGCGAGGCCTCGAAGTTTGTTGCATCGACCGGTTGAATCCGCAGGGCGGAGCAGCCATTCCATTTTTCAAATCACGCTTTCGGCCAGGATTCGGGCAACCTTATTAACATTGGGTTCTTTGCGGCTGGACATCAAAAACATTGACGGCCGTGTTGACCTATGCCTAAGATACGGTGCCTTTACGCGGTTCTACGACGGGCTCCGTAGAATAGTCGGGCGTTTCGCCAGACTGGCAATGATTGATCGAGTTTACCGCCGCGAAACCGCTTTCGGGTTCTCCTGCGGGCACTCGGAAAACCCGAAAGCGGTTTCGCGGCGCACTTTAGGTAAGGCAATAATAAATGAGCGATCTCAGCACGTCGCTTTCATCAAAAATTGATCTTGAAAAATCACGTGTGAAGCCCTATGAGGGCTTCATTTTTTTATGTGGTGGACCAACGGATGTGAAATCCGTTCGTCCAACATCGCTGCGTGATGCCCTCTATCGCGAACTGGTAAAAGACGATTCGGACGAAGAGCGCATCCGCGTTGCGGAGCACTATAAGGACTGGGCACACGATTCAATCTATAATGATCTGCTCTTATTCGAGCAACATATTGCCGAACTTTCGTCGATTATTGTCTTGATTTTGGAGAGTCCGGGTGCTATTGCTGAATTGGGGCTTTTCTCGGCGATAGGCGAGTTTCGCGATAAACTTTTAGTATTCATTGACTCTCAGCATTACAAGTCAGCCTCGTTTATTAAATTAGGGCCTGTCGACTTTCTCGAAAAGACCCATGGGAATGCCGCTGAAGTTCATCGATGGCTCGATGATCGATTCCAAATCGACAGGAAGCTTGCAGAGGAATTGCAGGTCGAGATTGCAGAAGCTGTTCGTGCAAGGCTATCTAAGAAAAATACAGAGAAACCTTTTGACCGTGGACAGTGGCTACATTTTGCTTTGCTTGTTTGCGATTTGATTGATCTGTATTCAGCGTTGACAGTACGGGAATTACGCAATTTGCTGAGTGATGTCGGGTTGGAAAAGAGTGAGCATGAATTGAGGCAAGTACTGTACTTGTTGGAGCGTGTTAGATTGATTGCAATGGAACCTAAAGGAGATCAGCGCTTTTATGTTGCAATAACCGGCAATCAATATTTAAAGTTGCACACTGATGATGAGTCATTTGATGCCGCTCGCTTCCGAAGTGATATATTAAGAAAATATAGCACATCCGATAAAAAGCGCTTTCGCGCTATTCAGGACGCTCGGAGTCGTCAATAATGGCGTATGCGGATATTTTGTTAAGAATGGCTGCCGACTTGGGGATGCTTCCGAGTCAGCTGGCGAGCATCATTAAAACAGCACCTTTACGATACAAAGTCTTTACCATTCCGAAGCGCGACGGTTCCCCGCGCGTAGTTGCGCAACCTGCACGCGAGGTAAAGGCGGTCCAGCGCTGGTTAATAAACGAACTTCGTGCGCAACTCCCTGTTCACGAGGCAGTCATGGCTTACGAACCGGGTACGTCCATTAGAAAAAACGCTGAACGGCATTTGCACAGCCGTTTCATGCTAAAAATGGATTTCTCTAATTTCTTTCCGTCGATCTCCGCTGAGGCTCTACGTTTACACTTGGAGTTGCACTGCGGAGATAAATATTCTTTGATGGATCGCCATGTGATCGTCAGAGCATGCACTTGGCTTCCCCAGCGTACTTCTGCATTGCAGCTTTGTATCGGTGCCCCGAGTTCTCCGTTGCTTTCTAATAGCGTGATGTATGAATTTGATTGTGCTGTATCGGAAAAGGCTCAATCCGAAGGGGTAACCTATACGAGGTACGCGGACGATATTACTCTTTCGTCTGCCGATAGAGGGATGCTGTCCGAGTACGTGGATTTTGTGAGCGAGACACTCGCGACGTTGGCATACCCTATGGTTGAGGTTAATCGTCGGAAAACTGTACATGCTTCCCGCGCCGGCCGTCGCGTGGTGACGGGCATTGTTTTGACGCCGGAGGGAGGGATGTCTGTGGGCCGCGATCGCAAGCGTTTGGCAAGATCGATGTTTCACCGAAGAACGTTGGGGTCACTGACTGCGGATGAATCTGCTGGGCTTGACGGGCTTCTAGCGTTCATTGATAGCGTAGAGCCGGGGTTCTCGGATAAGCTACGCATATCATTGCTCAACAAGAAGCCGCGTCCCTAACTGGCGAGCTTTCAGAGGGTGCTAGACGCTACCGACCTCTCGTCAATAATGTGATCGTCCGTCTGGCGGAGTTCCTCGAATGCGCCAGAACGCTTGCCGAGCCACCCTAAAACACTTTCGCGAATGACTGTTACGAAGGGGCAAACACCATTCCAATGTCACTGTCAGCGGCGAAACCAGTGTCGTTTTCTGGCCGGCCACCGCCCGACGAGGTTGGGGGGGCCCCCTCATAGCCGCAAGCTAGCTGTACAGTGTGCTCAATACCAGCTTGGCACCAACTCACTTTCGCTCATTTTAGGGCTGCCAGACGAAATCGACGTGACCATGTGCAGTCTTGACGCGCCAGAGTTCGTCCCTCCGACCGACCACGTGTGCGCGGCGAGCAAGTTGCAATGGAGTCACCTAACCGACGACTTGCCGAAGCATCCAAGAGGACGGTCGCCAGGCATAAGGTCCGTTCTGCGACGGCGGCCCAAGAAGCTCGCAGGCGTCACCAGCGGCCTGCAGGGCCTCCCGCTGGCCTCAAGGTACCTGGCGCACAGAGCCCGAAAAGAGGAAAAGCCGGCAAAAAGCCGGCTTTTCAATGTCCCACCCGCATCGGCACGACACGAACAAAACCTCTGACGGTACCGCTGCACGTCGATAAAGCATAACATGGCCTGTCGGACGATAAAGCATAACCTGTCCAAGTGGCCATTTTATGCTTAACGCCACAAAACGCCCGGGAATAATCCAGCGGAAGAGTAAATGGTGGGCCGGGTGGGGTTCACATTGCGGCCGCTCAGGCCCGCCCCACAAGGATTTGGCCGATGTAGCGATGCTCGGTTACCCCCAGATCTACCCCCAAGGAACGACGGAACAGAATGGACCGAGAGAGCTGGGATAAATGTCGCCCTCAACTCGCGCGCCGTCGATGACGCCGTTCCGCTATCTCTATTTTGCAACGAAAAACGAGGGGCCCCTCTTACCGTCTGTCCGTCTCTCCAACCATACAACATAGACTCAAACGCCCTGCACCGTCGTCCGCCCCCGCTGCCCGGAGCGTGGACTATCACTGCCTCATCGGTTCTGATACTCGATTGTCGGCAATGCGATTCAGCTATGGCGAACCACCCCGAACCCATAACGGTCATTCAACAAAATTCCGCCAACGGTGCCCTTGCCCACATTTCTATATCAAATCGCATTTAGGGCATCTACTAGCCGAAAGACTCGCACTAGCACAGCTTCTATTGCATAAGATGTCTCACGGATGTTCCCAATTTGTCTTTAAACCATCCGCCTTAATGACGTTGCCCGCGAATTTCGTATCCGCTACTCTGCAGCAGCCGGTGGCGGACTCCAAAGCCTCTCCAGGTCGACGTCCTCACTAGCTGGCTGCTTGTTGTTCGGCAAGCGGTCCACCTGAATCACCATCGGCAGTTCGAATGCCGTACCCGTCACCACACAGCATCCTTGCGACAACCCCGGGATGAGCCCGCGCGAGAGCACGTCCAGCGTTGAGATAGTGTTATCGACCAAATACAAGTCTCGGTCATTCACCAGCCGATGGATAAAAAAGTTGTGTAGTTGGGAAACGATCGTAGGCGAGATGTCGGCCGGCCGCTGGCTGGCAATAGTGATGAACATTCCAAACTTGCGCCCCTCCTTGATAATTTCCTCGAACTGCTCCAGCCGGTAGTCCTTCCAAGTTTCACTTTCGCGCGTCGACTGGTCGGACAGAATGTTGTGCGCCTCATCTACTATGAGATGGATGGTACGGTCGGGCGGATTGGAGACCGTATCTCTCGATCAATGTCCTGTCTCATCTGGAGCGGGTGGCCAACCGATGCGTCCATGTCGCCCTGGACGATGGAACCGCGATGGGGCAACCCGCGGGAAAGGACGGTGAATACGTCCCGACGACGAAACCGCCCGAATTCAGGCCGCTGGAACTGGACGTCGAATGGAAGGTGCTCCCACAGGACCTCCTCTATGCGATCCTGCGGATTCCAGACGATCAGGCGCAGATTGAGAACACGCTATGGGGGATGGATGAATATGACGACGACTACCCGGACCATACCGAATTCTTTTGGGTGAGGCAAAGCGCTTGCCCCCTGCAGCCCCTGCCCGTCAATTTCGCTACCGGCGGCGGGACCTGGACAGAGAGCAACGTTTCGCTTGATCAGATCCTTTCTCGCTATGGCCCTGCAATCAAGGCTGGGGCATGGGAGCATGTCGTACCGTTCCAGGTGTTCCCTCCGGAAATTCGACGGGTTGATACACGACAAATGCCATAGAAAGTCTGAACATGCAGTTGCGCAAGATCATCAAGACACGCGGCCACTTCCCGAACGACGAGGCGGCGATCAAGCTGCTCTGGCTGGCGCTGCGCAACGTGCTGGCCGTCTTCGACTGGAAATCAGCGATGAACCAGTTTGCTGTCCTGTTTGGCGAACGATTCACGCAAGCACGCGGATAACCCGTTGTTCAACCGCCTCGCCCACACAAATGCGGACAGGTTCGTTTCCTGGAGGGGGCGAGGCTTGGGGGAGTCGCTCCACATATTCGCTCACCTCGACTGCTAGCCAGCTCTGCCGCTTGACGCAGCACAGATTGTTGATTGCAGAATCAGCATGGCCGTGCTGAATGCGAATTTCTCGCTCGAACCTTTTGACCACAACCGCCGGATCCTCACTTCTGGTCACGAATTTCGCCTGGCCCCTTCCCTGTCCAGCGCTTGAGTGCTCTACGGAAATTCGCTGTATCAGTGAAGCCGACCAGCATCGCGACATCGTCGGTGCTCAGCTTCGTGGTCTTCAGGTACTCGGTAGCAAGCGAGCATCTGACGTCGTCAACAATTGCGACAAACGACGTTTCCTCGGCCTCTAACCGGCGCCTCAACGTCCGGCTGGTCATCTTCAGTGCCGTCGCGACGGACTCCATGCCCGGAAATACCCCGGGTTTGCACATCAATAGCTGATAGACCTCGCCCGACACGCCGGATGACGTTTTCGTTTGCCCGATGAGCCGGTCACACGTTTCCTGCAGGAGCGCAGCCGAGTGCCTGTGCGCGAGATGCGGTTTCATCTCAAGTATTGCGCTGTCGTAGATGAGCTGACATTCGTCGGCATTGAACTCGCACGGACAACCGAGATACTCCGGATAGACGGCGGCGTAGTCAGGCGCGCAATAGGAAAATCGGGCAAGGACGGGAGGGCAGGCTTGACCTGCTACGTCCTGCAGGTGGGTCACGTGCTGCGTGTATTGCTGCTCCAGCAAAAACTGCTGTACGTCGTGCGGCAGGTTCGACGAGAAGGCGTCAGGAAAAGTCCACACCGACGTATCGGGACGCTCGGTCCACTCGATGGTGATGGTCGGTGTGGCGAGCCGATGATATTTGACGCCCAGACGGAAGTAGTCTCTTAGCGAAAGACACGACATCAGTGCGTAGCCGTACATCCCATACGCCGCAAGATGAAGACGGGCGCCCGTTCTGAACGGCGTGCTCGGATCGGACGATAGTGCGACGGCATTCCTGCACACAGACGCGTATTGCCGGACGGAGGTCATAACCGTCGCATCGTATATCTGGTCGGGGGACACTCCGCTACCGTCCAGACTGTCCTCGGGGGCAATGCCTTGCTCCGCCAGCACCTCGACCAGCGCTGCAATCTTGTAGGGCGCGTAAATGCGCTCGTTCAGCAGTGGAAACCTCGACGACACCGCGCCTCCCATCGTGTCCTGCGGGGACATCAGCTTGTCCGTTAAAGACCTTACATCGCGGATCGTATCTCACTAATATCAACGAGACAAGAGACGGGTCCGCATTGCGGTCGTGGGACTCGCCAATATATCGGAGACAGGCATGCAAATCCTTCGCCGCTTCATCTCGCGCCCTGCCGCCCAGGCGTCGTTGCGCGCACCCGAGCCACGCACTCGTAAGTGTTACCCGTCCTCACAGCATCAGCGGCTGAAGTGCACGAGTGCGATTGAAAGCGCCGTGCACCCAGCGCAATTGGAAGAATATTGAAATGAGCAACTCACCCAGCAAAGTCATCATCACGTGCGCCGTGACCGGCTCGGCGCATGTGCCGTCGATGTCCGAATACCTGCCGCTCACACCTGACGACATCAAGACTCAAGCGCTCGAGGCCGCCGAAGCTGGCGCAGCGATTCTTCATCTGCACGCACGCAACCCCGAAGATGGCCGCCCGACCCCGTCGCCTGAGATCTTCCGGCAATTCGTCCCCGCCATCGCCGAGCAAACCGACGCCGTCATCAATATTTCGACGGGCGGCAGCACGCGCATGACGCTGGACGAACGCCTGGCGTACGCGCGTATAGCCAAACCTGAAATGTGTTCGCTGAACATGGGCTCGATGAACTTCTCCCTGCATCCCGTCGCAGCAAAGATGTCATCGTGGCGCTTCGATTGGGAGAAAGAGTACGTCGAAGGTATGGAGGACATGATTTTCCGAAACACCTTCCGTGACATCAGGAATATCCTCACGGAGTTCCGCGAGTACGGCACCCGTTTCGAGTTCGAATGCTATGACGTTGGTCACCTCTACAGCCTCGCATATTTTGTCGACACCGGACTCATCAAGCCTCCGTTCTTCATCCAGTCGGTCCTCGGAATTCTGGGCGGCATCGGCCCGGACCCCGAAAGCCTCGCGGTAATGCGCTCGACCGCTGATCGTCTGTTTGGACGCGAGCAGTATCAGTTATCGATTCTCGGTGCAGGACGTCATCAGATGTCCCTCGTGACCATGGGCGCGATCATGGGCGGAAACGTCCGCGTCGGACTGGAAGACAGTGTCTATCTGTCGCGCGGCGTGAAGGCGAAATCGAACGCCGAACAGGTCCGCAAGATTCGCCGAATCCTCGAGGAGCTTTCCTTCGAAATCGCGACGCCGGCAGAGGCGCGGCAAATCCTCGGCCTCAAGGGACGAGACAGCGTCTCGCTTTAAGCAGATGCGGCGCGCACCCTGCACGAGCCGGAACTACTTCTTTCCTGCACGCCCGTGCATCGGCTGTTTCCCGACACGGGACATAAGAAAAAACGAGCAGGATAATTACTGGAGACATCATGAACGCTACAACGGTTGACCGTAGTTTGGGAGAGACACATTGGATTGCCACCCGCAAGGCAATGGTCAGACTCCTTCCCTTGATGTGCGGAATCTATTTCCTGTCGTTCATTGACCGCACGAACGTTGCGTTGGCCAAAAGCGCGCTGGCAGCGGATCTTGGCATCAGTGCCGCAGCCTATGGGCTCGGCGCGGGCATCTTCTTCATCGGCTACGCCCTGCTCGAGGTGCCGAGCAACCTCGCGGCGCACCGCGTGGGGCCTCGCGTGTGGATCGCGCGGATCGCGGTGACATGGGGAGTGCTTTCCACCGCGATGATGTTCGTGCAAGGCGAGTGGTCGTTCTACATTCTGCGGGTGCTGCTGGGCATCGCCGAAGCGGGCCTCTTTCCGGCACTGATGTATATGGTGACGCTCTGGTTCGCGCCCAAAGACCGGGCCGTTGCCGTGGGCTGGATTTATACGGCTCCGTCTGTCGCGCTCATCGTCGGCAATCCGCTCGGTGCGAGTCTGATGCAGCTTGGCGGGATGGGCGGGCTTCACGGATGGCAATGGATGTTCCTGCTCGAAGGGGCGCCTACTATCGTGGTCGGCATCATCCTGTTTTTCAAACTCCCGAACCGGCCATCCGACGTCAAGTGGCTTTCCCCGCAGGAGGCGCAGGCGCTCGAGGCCAACGCGGTAATCGATACGCACGGTCACGCCGATCTAACCTCGGCAAACTGGATTGCGGCTCTGAAGCGTCCCACCACAGTGCTCATTGCTCTCATCTATTTCCTGAATCAGGTCGCGTTTGTCGGCCTTTACTTTTTCACGCCTTCAATCGTCGCGCAGATGCACGTGAAGTCGCCGTTGCTTGTCGGCGTTCTGTCGAGTAGTGTCGGCATCGGCTTTCTCGTGGGTGTGTTGACGCTGCCGCGCATCCATCGCCGGGTCGCCAGTGAATGTGGCTTTCTTGGCGTATTGACCGCGGGCGTTGTCGTCAGCGCATGCGCGTTCATCGCTATCAGGAATCAGGCGGCGCAAATCGTTCTTCTCGGCATTACGGGCTTCTTCGCCGGCGGGATTCTGCCGTCATACTGGGCCGTGGCCATGAAGCGGCTGCAAGGCGTGCAAGCCGCCGCGGGCCTCGCTTTCATCAACACCGTCGGCCTCCTGGGCGGGTTCGTCGGCCCCTATCTGTTCGGGCTCGCGGAGACAATGACGGGCCGAAGCGACTCCGGGTTCAACGTGGTCGTGGTCGCGTCGGTGCTCGGCCTGTGCCTCGTTCCAGCGCTTGCCAAAGCCATCCGGAATTCCGGTCGTCCGATCGCCGCCACATTGAAGACATCAAAAGGTTGACGCTGCGTCGCGACGATAGCAGTTGCATGGAGTTGGCACATGAATCCGATCAATGACTTTAGGATCGATGTCGATGCGAACCGGCAAGCCGGTCGGTCGGCTTTCTTTGTCAGGTAGTCAAACATACTTTGCTGGTGCACTACATGAATACTTTTGAACTGTTGAAACCGCGGCCCGGCCTACGGGTTCTCATCTCCGGCGCGGCCTCCGGCATTGGCGCGGCCATTGCGGATGCATTCGTGGAAACAGACGCACAGGTCTACGTCTGCGATGTCGACTCCGCCGCAATCGAAAAGACCAGGCAGAGAAATCCGAAGCTGCACACAGGTGTTGCCGACGTTGCCAATCGCGAGCAGGTCGACGCCGTCATGGACGATGCACGCGCAAAGCTCGGCGGTCTTGACCTCCTCGTCAACAATGCGGGCATCGCCGGCCCGACGGGCGAAGTCGACGCCATCGAGCCGGACGACTGGGAAAGAGCCGTCTCGACTAACCTCAACAGCCAGTACTACTTCCTGCGCAAGGCCGTGCCCTTGCTGAAAGCGACGTCGGATTGCCCCGGCATCATTGCGATGTCGTCCGTTGCGGGCCGGCTGGGCTATGCCTTCCGCACGCCCTATGCCTCAACAAAGTGGGCCATCGTTGGGCTCGTCAAGTCGTTGGCCATCGAGCTTGGCCCGAGCAACGTCCGCGTCAATGCCATCTTGCCAGGCGTCGTGCAGGGCGAGCGCATGGACCGCGTGATTGCGGCAAGAGCCGAGTCAACGGGCGTGTCGTTCGAGGAAATGAAAGAGCAGTACCTCAGAAAAATTTCGCTGCGCCGCATGGTCACCGTCGACGATATCGCAGCTATGGCGCTTTTCCTCGCTTCGCCGGCAGGCCAGAACATTTCGGGGCAAGCGATCAGTGTGGATGGCAACGTCGAATATCTCTAAGGACACACGGGGCGTAACCGAGCGGCCATCCGCTTTCATATTTCGAACTATTGCTATTCATCAGGAAGGGACGCGTATCAATGAGACTAAACGGTAAGGTTGCAATCGTGACGGGTGCTGGACAAGGAATCGGCGCCGCGACGGCACTAAAATTCGCGCGCGAGGGGGCAACCGTCACGGTGTGCGACCTGAATGCCGATGCAGTGAAAGACGTGGTCGGCGCGTGCCATGAGTTGGACGCTGAAGCTGTGGGCTTCACCGTCAACATCGCCGAGTGCGAAGCCGTTCGCGACATGGTCGCCCACGTGCTGGAACGGTTCGGACGAGTCGACGTTCTCGTGAACAACGCGGGCATCACCCGCGATGCGCGTCTGCAAAAAATGACGATAGACCAGTTCGAACAGGTTATCGATGTGAACCTGCGTGGCGTCTTTCACGCAACCCAGGCAGTGCTCGATTGCATGGTCAGGCAAGAGGCTGGTGTGATTCTCAACGCGAGTTCGGTAGTGGGCATCTACGGCAATTACGGACAGACGAACTACGCGGCGTCCAAGTTCGGCGTCATCGGATTCACGAAGACGTGGAGCCGCGAGCTTGGCCCTAAAGGCATCCGCGTGAACGCCGTGGCCCCCGGCTTTATCGACACGCCCATTCTGGCGACAGTACCCGACGAGGTACTCGAGAAGATGAAAAGCCAGGTTCCGCTGCGGCGTTTGGGCAGCCCGGAAGAGATCGCCAACATCTATGCATTCCTCGCCAGCGACGAGGCGAGCTACATCAACGGCGCGGTCATCGAGGCTTCCGGTGGGATGACGCTATAGCCGTTGCAGGTGCAGCCAGCGCGAATGATAGGCGCGGCGCAAAACGTTGGTCATAACGGAGACATCATGATGCCAGCTCACCCTTGCAGGTTAACGGTTGCACGCGCGATTGCGCTTTTGATCACTTCGACGGTCTCCGCATACGGCGTCGGTGCGACGTTGCCTGCGGGGCCGGCGCAAGTCGCTGCGTGCGAGCGTCTTCAGAGTCTTATCGTGCCCGCTTCCGAGATCGGTTTGCCCACCTCTGGAGCGAGCGTGACTGCCGTCAAGGCAGTCGCCGCGAGCGGAAGCGGGGCCAGCGCATTACCGGCCTACTGCGAAGTGACGGGCAAGATTTCGCCGCTCGACAGATCAGCCCCCGACATCCAGTTCAAGGTTGCGCTGCCCGAGCAATGGAACAATAAGGTCGTCATGTTTGGCGGCGGCGGCTTTGACGGCACCATACCCGATATCACGGGCAATGTGCCGAATGGTCCAGCCGACAAACCCGTGCCGCTCGGTCGCGGCTATGCGACGTTCGCCAGCGACTCTGGTCACCAGGCAAACGCGCTGGCCTCTCAGGATGGGCGTTTCGGCCTGAGCGACGAGGCGGTAAGAAATTTCGGCGGGGACGCGTTGAAGAAAACGCATGACGCCGCGCTCGCCATCATCGAGGCGCGCTATGCACACTCGCCGCGCAAAGCCTATTTCGCAGGTGGATCGACTGGGGGGCGGGAAGCGGTCACGGCGATTCAGCGCTGGCCGTCCGATTGGGATGGCGCGATCGCCTGGTACCCGGCATGGGACGATGCCGCGGCGCTGCTCGGAGGCCAGCGCATGAGCCGGGCGCTCGCAAAGCCGGGCGCCTATCTTTCCGTTGGGAAACGGCAAGCCGTGTATGACGCGGCGATGCAGGCGTGCGACGCTCTCGATGGCGTTGTCGATGGTTTGATCAGCGACCAGCAGCAATGTAACGCGCAGTTCGATCCGTCCATTGCCATGCTGAACGGCACCCCGTTGCGCTGCCCGAAGGGCGCGGACACGGGAGACAATTGCTTGTCCGACATACAGATTGAAGCGTTGAAGACGATCAATACGCCAACGCACTTTCGTTTCCGGCTGGCAAGTGGCGAGACAGAGTATCCGGGTTACAACGTCTGGGGAGCCGACCTTGGCATCACCAGCCGCACTTCGCCGGTAGAGCCCGTGGTCACGTTCCTCGCATTCGGCACTTCCCCGCCGGCCAATCCTGTGCCCTTGACGGCGCCGTACATCAGCGTCCTCACCGACCAGTGGATCAAGTACTCGGTCACGCGCGACCCCGACTTTGATTCGCTGTCGCTCGATCCGGAGCAACCGGGTGTCTGGGCCAACCGAATCAGCGCGCTGAGCTCACAGCTCGACGCCAGCACCAACATCTCGGCTTTCAAGGCACGTGGCGGGAAGCTGCTGCTCGTTCACGGATTGGCCGATGTACTGGTTAGCACACGCGCGACCGAGCAATACTATCAACGGTTGCAGGCACAGTTTGGCGCCGATCAGGTCCGTTCTTTCGTGCGCTTCTACGAGATTCCCGGCATGGGACACGCCGCAAGCAGCACATTCAACGCGACCTGGGACTCGCTATCGGCACTGGAGCAATGGGCCGAGAGAGGAAAGGCTCCAGCCGGGCAAGTGACTATCGATATCGCTGGCGTCCCTGGTCGCACCCGGCCGCTATGCGATTATCCGCAATGGCCTCGATATCAAGGTGGCGATGCGAATAGGGCTGACTCCTTCAGATGCGTGGAATGAATGTAGGAGCCGTTAAGGTGGCCGCTGTGCGCACAGCTCCGCAGCCTCCGTATTCGTTTCGAGCGCCGTGCCGACATTCACGGCGCGCTCCTGAGCTTCCTCGGTTTTTCGCCTTCCATCAGTCCCGAGTTATGCAGCCGCATTCTTGGTCTGCTGAGCTTTGGTCCAGTCGCGAAGGAACTGCTCCGGAGACGCAAAGCCGAGCGACGAATGACGACGGCTGCGGTTGTAGTGACGCCTCCACTGCTCGATCACGTCAGTATCGCAGTGGATTTTTCAGACCGGCTCTGCCGCTTTGATTGATCAAGGTCTGAACTGCTTCCGGGGAACGAATACTGTCGCCTTGAATAGCTCGATGGATCTGCACATGGGGTGTTGCGCTGAGTTGCAAAACGCTCCTATTCCTCGGCATCTCAACTATTCGCCGCGCCTTTTACGAAATCCACGAAGGCGCGAAGTGTGGACGGCATCAGCCGCCTTTCGGGGTAGTAGAGATAGGGGCCCTCGAACGGTTGGCACCAATCCTCCAGAACCGCCTCCAATGCCCCGGCCTTCAGATCGGCCTCGCAGTGTTCGGCGAACAGCAGCGCAAGCCCGTGATCGACGATAACGGGGGCCGATACGTTGGAGTTGACCCTGCAATACCGGACACAGCATCACGCTAAGGTTGCTGAATCCATCGAGCGCCGGAACTCGCGAGGCGAGCGGTATTTCAGCGCGCTATGAGGATGCTTCTCGTTGTAATGCTGGAATACGAAGGCCTGGTTGTGCGCAGCTGTTGCGGCATCCGGCTTCGGCATGAAGGCGACGTAATCGCGCTTCATCGTCTTCACGAAGCTTTCGGCCATCCCATTACTTTGCGGGCTACACACGGGTGTGGTCAATGGCTTCAGGCCGATGGCTGCTGCGAACCGGCGCGTGTCGTCGGCCGTGCAGCCCGAGCCGTTGTCGCTCAACCACTCGATTTCGGATGGCGTATGCAATGCATTGCCGAAACGATTTTCCACTGCCGCGAGCATCACGTCGCGCACGATGTCGCCGCTGTGGCCCGCCGTCGTCGCCGCCCAGCTCATCGCTTCGCGGTCGCAGCAGTCCAGCGCAAATGTCACACGCAGCGGCTCGCCGTTGTCGCAGCGGAACTCAAAACTGTCGGAGCACCATCGCGCGACTAGCGAAACCGATTTCCTCGGTTCGAAGCTCTCCCGCACCATCGCGAGCTTCTGCTCTGCCGTCCAGCGCCGCCGACGCTCCGGGCCCGTCAACACTTCCATCACTTCCTGCCTGGTGTTAGTCAAAAACACAGTCTTATGCCTACCCGCTAGTTTAAGTGGGAGACTGTGTCCGGCGCTTCAGGGGGCTACAGGAGGCGCTGCACACTCGCTGGAGCAACTCTGAGGACAACAATCTATGCAGATAACCGACTGCGCTTTTATTATCAGGCGCCCGCACCCAAGATAGGACTGCCGCCGCCACGAACAAGTAAGTCTGTTCGTGATATTGCCGGCGCGACTGAGCGGGCGGAGTTTCGAGCCCACGTTATTCGATCAGGACTGCGCTAGGGCCACGCTCCATCAGAGTTGACAGCACCATCTGGGTTCGCGTACCCGAAACGCCATCGACACTGTGAATGATGGCCAGCAATTCTTCCAAGGATTTCATGTCGCGAGTCCTCACCTTCATGAGCAAACCACAGTCTCCCGCCACGGTGTGTATTTCCTCGACGTCGGGCAAATCTGTCTGCGCCGCGATATCGCGAGTACGGGCAATGGTGTTCGTCATCACCTGGATGAAGCACAGCAGCGGACGCCCCAACGCAACCGGATCGAGCTTGGCGACCGACGCCAGGATCACCCCCTGGCGCTTCATCCGCTTGACCCGTTCATGTACAGCAGGCGCGGAAAGATGCAGTTTTTCGCTCAGCTCCGCATAGCTAAGGGACCAATCCCGGGACAAAAGGCCTAACAGCGTTCGGTCAACATCGTCCAGCTTTGCCGCCGCACGGGCTTCATGCCGAACAGCATTCGTATTTTTAGGCATATTTAAAAATATCCTTTATTCTGTTAATAAAATTTAGTGAAATAAGAAATATTATTCGACATTTTTATGCCACATGGACGCCAACATCAAGACCCCAACACGAATCGATCAACACGATCTGGAAGCCGCCGCGCTCCAGGTGCTGAGATCCCGTGCCACTCCGCAGCCCCAAGTCGTCCGGGTGGCTGACGACGCGGCACTTGCTGAACTCCGCGCTATGGAAATTCCTGAGCATGGGCGGCCACTCCCGGAAGTGATCGATGAGATGGTGGAGAAGGTCTACCACCACCGCGCGCAGGCCGACCATCCGCGCTTTTTTGCCTTTGTTCCAGGGCCTCGCTCGCCACTGTCGGCGATCGGCGACTTGCTGACCGCTACCTACAATCCGCATGCCGGAAATTGGCTCGAAAGCTCGGGGCCGAGCAATATCGAACTGAGGCTCATTCGATGGCTGGCCGGCAATCTCGGTCTGCCGGCAGACTGCGGCGGACTGTTCGTTTCCGGCGGCTCCATGGCGAACATGACCGCGCTGGTCGTGGCCCGTGATCAGAAGCTGCCGGCACGGGAGCGCTCAAAGGGCATCGCCTACGTCTCCGAGCAGACGCATTCATCGGTGGCCAAGGGTTTGAAGATCATCGGATTCCTGCCCGAACAGATCCGCCGCATCAAGTGCGACAGCAAGTTTCAACTCGACCTGGCCGAACTCGCGTCGGCAATCACGCAAGACAAGGCGGCTGGGCTACTGCCATTCGCGGTGATCGCGAGCGCCGGCACCACCAACACGGGGAGCATCGATCCATTGCCCGGCATTCGCGACCTCTGCGACAAGGAGAATTTGTGGATGCATGTGGACGGCGCATACGGTGCGTCCATCGCGATTTCTCCGCGCTACCGGCACTTGCTAAAGGGTATCGAGAGCGCGGACAGCGTGAGCTGGGATGGGCATAAATGGTTGTTCCAAACCTACGGCTGCGGCATGGTCATGGTCCGTGACCAAGCTCACCTCAAAGCCTCATTCCACACCCGTCCGGAATATTTGCGAGACACCGAAACCGACGAAGGCCAGGTCAATTTCTGGGATCTGGGCGTCGAACTCACTCGGCCGGCGCGGGGGCTGAAGCTTTGGCTGACGCTCCAGGTAGCGGGAGTCGCCGCGATGGCGGCAGGCGTGGAACACGGCTTCCAGTTGGCACGTTGGGCAGAAGACGAGTTGACTCGGCATAGTGGGTGGGAAATCGTCAGTCCCGCGCAGCTATCTATCGTCAACTTCCGATATGCACCGACAGGCTGGGAAGAGCAGCAAATCAATGCGTTGAACGTGGCGATCGCGCAGAGAGCGCTTCGGGACGGATATGCAACAGTTCTAACTACCCAACTCAATGATAAGACGGTGCTTCGTATCTGCGCCATCCATCCCGACACGACCGAGCATGATATGCGACTGACGGTGCGTAAGCTCACCGATTTTGCGATCAGCGAACAACGTAATGGCCCCCACGCAGCGAACACCTACGTTCGGCGTTGAGACCGTCGAGAATCTACTTGAGTCCCATCCCTTCTTGACCAATCAGGTTCTCGGCGGGAATCTCAAGATTGTCGAGGAAAAGTTAGTTTGTCTCGTGAGACAGTTACGAACCCTGGCTTGCCCGACCTGCCGCTCTTTTCTTCGACCTTGATGATTACAGCCCGGCGCCATGCCGGCAACGTAATACAGATCAGTCATCTGCCATACTGCAGCGCAAGCGCCACACCGCTTAATGTCAGAAACATCGCCACTATCTCGGCCACACCAGGCACTTCTCCGAGCGTGAAGGCAGCGGCCACGATACCGATGATCGGTACGAGCAGCATGCCCGTGGCCGCAGTATCCGGCGCAAGATGGCGCAGTGTGGCAAACCACGTCAAATAGCAGACGCCCATCGGCACCAAGGTCATATAGATCAAGACCATCAGGCCGTCCGGTCTCAGGCTGGCTAAATTCGGATGCTCGAGCGATAAGCCCGCTGCCACCATCGGCAAACTTCCCAGACCGACCTGCCACGCGACGAGCGCAATCGGCGGCATTGCCAAAGGGGTACGCAGGCCGACCGCGCCCAGCGCGAACAGAACAGCGGCACCCAGCGCGCAGGCAATACCTGTCAGCTTCCCCGCGTCGAACGCGATGCCCCGACCGGCGACAAGCACGACAAGCCCCAGGATGCCCAAGGCCATCGAGAAAAATGTCATCCCCGACGGCTTTCGACCAAGCAGCGGCCACGCAAGCAGCATCGACCATATCGGCATGGTGTACACCAGCAATGCACCTTCACCGACGCTGAGCCACTGCATCGACAAGGTCGAAAGTCCCATCCAGGCGAGTACGTTGGTACATGCGGCTGCCATGACACGTGGCAGCAGTCGGCGAGGTACGCGAATGCGTTCGCCCGAAAGCGAGGCGATCACTATAAGGATCGCCGACGCGACCACGCCGGCGATCCCCCGCGAGAACAAGGGCGGCCACTCGCGCAACAGGATCTTCATCGCGGGCCAGTTCAATGCCCAGCCAAGCGCCGTGACGAACAGGAAAAAGACGCCATGCCATGCCGACGGCCCCAAGCGCTTTCCCGATGAAACGGCATGCCGGCGCCATAGTCCATCGCTCGGCATGCGGCTTGTCGTTGTACGCGAAACGGTTCGACCTTGATCCACTTAATATCCCGCGATCGCCTTGAGCTCCAGATAATCGCCAAGGCCGAACTCTGCATGCTCGCGCCCGTTGCCCGACTGCTTGTAGCCGCCGAACGGCGCGTTCGCATCCCACGGCGCCCGATTGATATAGACATTGCCCACGCGCAGTTTCGCGGCCACGCGTCGGGCCTTGTCGGGATCGTTCGTCTGCACGTAACCGGCGAGCCCGTACGGACTGTCGTTCGCAATCTCGATCGCATGAGCTTCGTCATCAAACGGAATAATCGACAGCACCGGCCCGAAGATCTCCTCGCGTGCGATACGCATCTCCGGCGTCACGTCGGCAAACACCGTCGGACGGACAAAATAGCCTTTTGACAAGCCCTCGGGCCGCCCCGTCCCCCCTGCCGCGAGCGTCGCGCCCTCGGCAATGCCGCTTTCGATCAAGGACTGGATATGTGCATACTGCTTCGCATTGACGACGGGACCGAGTTCGACATCCTCGTTCTGCGGCATGCCAACTCGAATGTCGTCGGCGGTTTGCGCGGCGACGCGCGCGGCACGCTCCATCATCGAACGCGGCACCAGCATGCGCGTGGGCGCGCTGCACGACTGCCCGCAATTCAGATAACTCGCGCGCACGCCGGCCGCGACCGAGCGGTCGAAATCGGCGTCGGCAAAAATGATGTTGGCCGATTTCCCGCCCAGCTCCTGATGCACGCGCTTCACGGTCTGCGCGGCAGCCGTGGCGACGGCGATGCCGGCGCGCGTCGAACCCGTGATCGACACCATATCGACGCGCGGATCGCGCGACAAGGCTTCGCCAACGACGGTGCCGTCGCCATTGATCAGATTGAACACACCTGCCGGAAAACCGGCGTCATGCACCATTTGCGCAAAGAGCAGCGCGCTATACGGCGAAAATTCGCTGGGCTTGACGACCATCGTGCAGCCCGCCGCCAGTGCGGGCGCCACTTTCACGACGAGCTGGTTCATCGGCCAGTTCCACGGAGTGATCAGCGCGCACACGCCGATCGGCTCCTTGGCGAGCAGCGTCGCGCCGCGTTGCTCGGTGAAGCTGAACTCGCGCAGCACACGAATCGCCGTTTCCAGATGCGCGCGGCCGAGCGCGATCTGCGCGCTGCGCGAGAAACCGCTTGCGACGCCCATTTCGCCCGTCATCAATTCCGCCATCTGCTCTGCGCCGGCGTTATAGCGTTCTAGTAGCCGCGTCAGTAGCTCGATGCGCGTATCGCGCGAGGTCGTCGACCACGTGTCAAACGCTCGATGCGCGGCCTCGACAGCCGCTGCGGCATCCTCCGCATTGCCCATCGCAAGTTGACCGGTCACGGCCTCGGTCGCCGGATCGACGATCGCGAAGCAATCCGTGCCCGATGGGGTGACCCATTGGCCATTGATATAGAAGCGGTCGGTGTTGATCATCGTTTGTCTCCGTTTAATGGAAGTAGATGCCGCCGCAAACGTTCAACGCCTGCCCGGTCACAAACGCCGATTGCTCCGACGCGAAAAAGAGCGCCGGCCCGACGATATCTTCCGGCGCGCCAAGGCGCTTCAATGCCGCCACCTCTTCCCAGTGCCGTACCGCGGCTTCGCTGCCGAGGTTGTTGCGGCCCATCTCGGTGAGGATGATGCCGGGGCAAAGCGCGTTGACGGTCACGCCGTCCATGCCGACTTCCTGCGCAAGTACGCGCGTCAAGGTGATCACGGCGGACTTGGTCGCTGCGTAATGTCCTTGGGTCGCAACCCCCTGCCGTCCGGCAATCGACGCAATATTGATCACGCGGCCGGACTTGCGCTCTCTCATATGAGGCACGATTGCCTGACACATCATCAGCACGCCCTTCACATTCACGTCGAAGTGCGTGTCCCACGTCTTTTCGTCGAGATCCTGCAACAGCGACGGTTTGAGTACGCCAGCGTTGTTAATCAGCACGTCGATGTGCCCCGTGTCAGCGAAGACACGGGGCGTAACTTCGCCGATCTGCTGGCGGTCGCTCACGTCGAGCGTATAGAGAAACGCCTTGCGGCCACGCTGGCCGATCATCTCGGCGGTCTTGCTCAACTCGCCTTCGGTCTGCGGCAGGTCGGTGACAACGACGTCGTAACCCGCATCCGCGAATCCCAGTGCCAACGCCTGGCCAATGCCGCGGCTCGCGCCGGTCACGAGCGCGACAGGCCGGTTGGTCTCAGTGTTTTGCATCATGCTCTCCTGCTTGTCAGTTTCAGATCGGATTCAGAATTGAGTGAACGCAACAGGCGCCGCCTGCCGCGTCGGCAGCGTGCGCATTGCCTCCAGCGTGTCGTCGAACGATTTCAATCGGCCCTGCGAGCCAAGTCCCATCGCCACCTTCGCGGCGACCGCCGAGGCGAATCGCGCGGTTTCGGGCAGACTCCAACCCTTCGTCAGGCCGACGATGACGCCTGCCGTGAAGCTGTCGCCGCAGCCGGTCGTATCGGCGACCTGGATATCGAATGCAGGCAACATGAACGGATCGCCATGTTCCGGCGCGACGTACACACCTTGCGCTCCCAGCGTCAGAATGCAGTTCTTCACGCCGCGCGTTTGGAAAAAGCGCGCAACCTCCGCAGGATCGCTTGCGCCGGCCATTTCCGATGCCTCGTCGATACTCGGCACGAAGTAGTCGAGAAAAGGCAGGCACGGCTCGACGAGCGCGATAGTTTCCGGTGTCGCCTGAATCAGGTCGAACGTGGTGATGCGGCCCAGCGCCTTCGCGCGGCGCAGCAGCGCGACCGTCGGCTCGCCGTCGAATGCCTTCATCAGACCAGTGCCGCCGACATGCACGATATGCGCGTCGAGAGCGGCATCGAAATCACCCTCCCGCACGGTGAACACGTTCGCGCTGCCCGGCACGTGCAGCGCTGGACGTTCGCCGTTGGGGCGTACCGGCAGGATCGTTGCGGACGTCTGCACGTCGGTTGTGCGCGACACCAGTTCGCAATTGACACCGTAGCCCCTCATCTTCGTGACGAGGAAGTCGCCCATGTCGTCGCTGCCGACCGTGGTGACCGAGCGCGTGCGGATGCCGAGCATTGCGCAGGCAACGGAGGTCGCGCCGGCGGTGCCCGCCACCGTCATGCAGATTTCATCGATATACGCGGCGTGTCCACCGGGTGGAATTGCCGTCACCGGGCGCCCGAGCACGTCCAGCACATGAAAGCCGACACAGCTAACGTCGAATGTAGTCACCTATCTTTCCCCGCATTAGTGAGAGCGGCGGCGCAGCGCGAAGCTGGCCGCGAGAACGACGAATACCAGCACGCCGATACCGACCTGCTGCCAGTAGAAATTCCAACCGACAAGCAGCAACCCGTTTTTCATCGCGGCGAGCATCAGCACGCCGATCAGCGTGCCGTGCACGCTCGGACGCCGCTCGCTGCTCAAGGTCGTGCCGATAAAGGTCGCGCCGATCGCATCGAGCAGAAACGCGTTGCCGGACAGCGGTACATACGACTTTACGGTCGCGGACAACAAGATCCCGGCGATGCCGGACAGCAGCGCGCACGCGACATACACCCACGAAAGCTGCCGCGCGACACGAATGCCGGAATAACGCGCGACGCCAGGCTGCACGCCCAGGGCAACGAGCTGCCGCCCGAACACCGAGCGGTGCAGCAACAGATAGACCGCGATGCTGCACGCGAACAGCACCAGCACCGGCGTCGGCACATGGAGCAAGGTGGAGCGCGCGATGCTGTCGAACGCCGCGGCCGGATCACCGGTAATCAGATAGATCGGCTGTCCGCCGCCGGTCGCGAGCTGCTGCGTGCTCTGGCCGATAAAGAGTACACCGAGCGTGGCGAGAAACGGGCTGATCTTGAGCCGTGTGATCAAAATCGCGTTCAGTAGCCCGACGATCGCAGCGACGCCCAGGCCCGCCGCGATGCTTGCCAGCGCACCGTGTCCCGCGCCGAGCAGCATCACGAAGACCATGCTGGCAAGATCGACCGCGACGCCGACCGACAGATCGATACCGCCGGACGACACCACCAGCGTCAGTCCGAGCGCGACGATCGCGAGCAGCACCACGTTGTTCACCAGCACGTTGAACAGATTGGCTGGACTCAGGAACGTGTCGGTAACCAGCGAAAACACCACGCAGATCAGCACGAACACGACAATCAGGCTGTAGTTCGCGGCGAACCGGCCGACGCGGGCGAAGGAGCGCGGCGCGGCACTGTCTTGTGCGGGAGTCGTGCTCATCGTGCGCTCTCCGGTTTGCGGGCAAAGGAAGTGGTCGCGACAACCATCAGGATCAGCGCGCCCTGCACGCCGTTGACCCAATAACTCGACACGTTCAGCAGCTGAAAGCCGTTCGCGAGACAGCCGATAAAGAGCACGCTCAGCAGCGTGCCGCCGATGGTAGGCACGAAGCGCCGCGAGAACACCGTTCCGAGCAGCGCGGCGGCCAGTACCGACAGCAACATGTCGCCGGAGCCGGGCGTGCTGGAGCTGAGCCGCGATACCGTCAGCACGGCAGCCAGCGCCGCGCACAACCCACTGAACAGATACGTGAAGGCCAGATAACGGCCGACGACGATGCCGGTCGAGCGCGCGGCTTCCGGATGGCCGCCGACCGCGTACAGACGCACACCGAAACGCGTGTAATGCACGAGCAGGACCATTCCAGCTGAAGCGATGATCAGCGTCCACGCCAATGCCGATGTGCCGAGAAACGACGCCGAACTAATAAACGTCATCACCGGCGTCGACACGCTGATGACCGTGTTCTGCGTGATCGTCAACTCAGCTCCGCCCGCGATATTCATCACGGCGAGCGTGGCGAGCAGCGGCAGGATGCCGAACCGCACGACCGCGAGCGCATTCAGCAGGCCGATCGCCATCCCGGTCGCGGCTACCGCCGGCAGCGCGAGAGCGTCGGAATAACCGAGCGTCAGCAGTTTCGCGTAGACGGCCGCGCAAACACCCATATTGGCCGCGATCGACAGATCTATGCCGCCGTCGGTAACGTTCGAGCCGCCGCCGATAATCACGACCGACATGCCGAACGCCATCACGCCCAGTATCGCGGACTGTTCGACGATATTGACGAGATTGCCCGGCGTTGTGAAACCCGGCGCTGCAATCGCAAAATACAGCAGGATCGCGACGAACGCGCCGACCGCAGCGAGACGGATCGCGAGTCCGCCAATCAGCTTGCGCCGTGCCCGCACGGCCACGGCCTCGCCACCGGTAGCGACCTCTTCCAGAAGCGCGCGTTGCATGGCCGTCATACATTGACTCCTTCGGCAAGAGAAGCGCCGGACGAAGCGGCAAGCAACTGATCGCTGTTCAGGTGTTCGCCCTTGAATTCGCCGACCAGTTCGCCGCGATAGACGACCAGCACGCGGTCGCAGAAATCGGACAGTTCCAGCAGGTCGGACGATAGCATCAGGATGGCCGCGCCCTCGCCCGCCAGACGATTAAGCAGCGTGTAGATTTCGACCTTCGCGGCCACGTCCACCGCGACGGTTGGTTCGTCGAGCACATAGACTTTCGACTGGCAGCTCAGCCATTTCGCGATCGCGACTTTCTGCTGATTGCCGCCGGACAGATTGCGCACGAGCGCATCGCCACCCGGTGTCTTGATCGACAGTTCGCGGATAAATTCGCTGACCGCCGAATGCTCGCCGCCGCGCATAAAGCCGATCCGGCTATAACGGCCGAGACTCGCGAGACTGATGTTTTCGCGCACCGACAGGCCAAGCGCAACGCCGTGCGCGCGTCGGTCTTCAGGCAGCATTGCGATGCCGTTTTTGACTGCCTCCATCGGCGAGCCGAGCGACACGCGTTGTCCATCCACCGACACGGTGCCGCTATCGGCATGGCGCAAACCGAACAGGCATTGCACTAGTTCCTTCGCTCCCGAGCCGAGCAGGCCGGTCAGCCCGACCACCTCGCCGCGACGCACGGACAAACTCACGTTGTGGAAGCTGCCTTCCCGGGACAGGCCATCGACCTCCAGCCGCTTCGCGCCGAGATGCACTTTGCGCGCCGGGAACATTTCGCCGACATCGCGCGCGATCATCATGGCGATGATGTCGTCCATCGGCGTAGTTTTTGGCGACACGACGGCGACATCGGTACCGTTGCGCATCACCGTGACCGCATCGCAAAGCGACTCGATTTCCTGCATGTAATGCGAGATAAAGATCACCGCAATGCCGTCGTCGCGCAGGCGGCGCAGCACCGTGAAAAGACTGTCCACTTCCTTCTTCACGAGCGCTGCGGTCGGTTCGTCGAGTACCAGCACCTTTGCCTGATGCGCGAGCGCGCGCGTGATTTGCACGATTTTCTGTTGCGCGGTGGTCAAATCTTGAATCAACAGGTTGCGCGGCAGGACAAGATCGAAATACTTCTTCAGCAGCTCGGCCGCGCTGCGCTCCATGCGGCGCTTGTCGACAAACGGCCCGATCCGCGGCTCGTGCCGCAGAAAAACCGCTTCGCCAACCGTCGCGGTCGGCACGAGCAGCCGGTCCTGGTGAATAAAATGTACGCCGAGCGCCTCGACGCGCGCGGGCGTCAATTGTTCGACTCGCTCGCCCATGATGTGGATCTCGCCGCTGTCCGGCACGTTGATGCCCGCCAGTACCTTGATGATCGTTGACTTGCCCGCGCCGTTCTGTCCGACCAGCCCGTGTATCGTGCCGCACGCCACCTCAAGGTTCGCATCCGCCAGCGCCTGAACCGCGCCGAAGCGTTTGCTGATGCCCTTCATCGAGATGGCGATACGCGGTTCATCGTTGCGCATACTGCCTCCATTGAACACACCGCCTTCGGCCTGCCGGGCAAGAAACCCGAGCCAGCCGGAGGGGTCAATGCGAAACTGCGTTGCCGCCTTGTTTCGATCCGGCTTTACTTCGCGCCGGCTTTTTCAGCCTGCTGGAGAATTGGACCGGCGGTCGTATTCGCGTTCTGCTTCGTCACGAGCACGGACGGCACAAACGTGAACGGAGGAACCGTCTGGCCCGACAGATAAGCCGCCACATTCGCGGCCGAGGTCTTGCCAATTTCATAAGGCTGCTGCGCGCCGACCGCGCCGGCCGGCGAATTCGGATCGGCGACCATCTTCACGACATCCGGGCTGCCGTCGATCGCATAGGTCTTGACTTCCGGCCGTTTCGCCGCCTGCACCGCCTGCGTTGCGCCGATTTGCGGCACATCCCAGCACGACCAGATCGCGTTGATCGAGCCCTTGTTCGGATACTTGGTCAGCATGTCGGACACGTTCGAGTACGCGCTTTGCACGGTATTCGGAATCACGTCGCGCAGTTCCGGTTCGATGATCTTCACATCGGGGAACGAGTTCAACACGTACCTCATCTGGTCGTAGCGGATCTTGCAGACCGGCACGCTGTAGAAGCCGTTGAACACCAGCACATTGCCCTTGCCGCCCATATCGGACACCATTTGCAATGCAATCTCGGAGCCGAGGTCGTAGTTGTTCGACGTCGTGACGTTGAGCGCATACGGCGTCGCCGTATCGACCGTGAAGAGTGGGATATTGGCCGCGCGGATTTTCTGCAGCCACGGGTCCAGCACCTTGACGTTGCCCAGAATTTCGATGATCGCGTCCGGTTTCTGCGCGATCAGCGTCTGCAATTGCGCAATCTGCGTCTGGTCCTTGCGGCCTGCATCGAGCGCGATGGCCGTGCCACCGAGCCGCTTGATCTCGTCTTGCGCGCCGCGGAACGCCATCAGATCCCAGTAGTGATCGGTACCGGTGATCGAAACGCCGATGCGCTTGCCCTTGAGCGAAGGTTCCGCGTGAGCGGTCTGCGCGGCGCACATAAGTCCGGCAAGTGCCGCGGCAAGCGCAAGCACCCGCAGCGGGCGAGACTTCGTGTTGGCGAATGTCCTGGTTTTCATCCTTGTCTCCTGATAGTTTGATTATTTCTGCCGTACTACCTGCATCGCCGCGACGGACTAGTCACGATGGCCGTAATTGCCCATGCGGGCAATCACGTTATCGATTTCCTCGACCGACAGGAGCGGTGGTTCCTGTACCTGAAGACACGTCAGATATTGACGCGCCAGCGTTTCGACTTCGACGGTGAGCCACATCGCCTTGTCGAGCGTTGTGCCCGTCGCGATCATCCCGTGATGCGCGAGCAGACATGCCTTACGGCCTTCGAGTGCCGCGAGCGCATTGGCCGAGAGTTGTTCGGTGCCGAAGGTTGCATACGGCGCGCAACGGATGTCGCTGCCTCCCGCGACGGCCACCATGTAGTGGATCGGTGGAATCGGACGTTCGAGAATCGACAGCGACGTGCAATACGGTGGGTGCGTGTGCACAACTGCGTTCACATCGGCGCGCGCACGCAGGATGTCGAGATGGAACCGCCATTCGCTCGACGGCTGGCGCTTGCCATGCGACTCGCCGTCCATGTCCATATATACGATATCGTCGGCTTGCATCACGTCGTAGGGCATGCTAGTCGGTGTCACCAGCATGCCGAGTTCGTGTCGCACGCTGATATTGCCGGACGTGCCCTGATTGACGCCAAGCGCATTCATGCGCCGGCATGCGTCGATGATCGACTGACGCTTGGTGAGTTCTTGTTCGTTCATTGCTGGGTCTCTCGCCGGTTACCAGGATGTGTAGCCGCCGTCGATCGGTACGATCGAGCCGGTCATGTAGGACGATGCGCGTGAAGCGAGGAACACCACCGCCGATGCGATCTCGGCAGGTTCGCCGCAGCGCCCCATCGGTGTCATGTCCATCCAGACATCGAACAATTCGGGCCGTGCGCGCATCGCAAGCGTCATTTCCGTACCGATATAGCCGGGCGCAAGCGCATTGACGCGGACCTTGTATTTCGCCCATTCAGTGGCGAGCGCCTTGGTCAGCATATGCACCGCGCCCTTGCTCGCCATGTACGACGCCGCGCACTGCGGCCGGTTGACGATCACGCCCGACATCGAGCCGAGATTGACGATGCTGCCCGCGCGCCGCGCCACCATGTGCCGACCGAATGCGCATGAGGTCCAGAAGGTGCCGTTCACGTTGATATCCATCACCTGGTGCCATTCTTCGTCGGGCGTGTCGAGCGCGCTGTTCAGGTGCGCAATACCCGCGCTGTTCACGAGCGTATCGATAGGGCCTTCTTTTGCGACGATTTCGTCCGCCACTCGCCGTACGGCTTCCGCATCGGTGACATCGACCCGATAGATCGCTGCGTCTATTTTTTCGTCGTGCAACTGGTTCTGCACGCGCTTCAGCGCGTCGATATCGTGATCGAGCAGGATCGGCCTAGCTCCGCATTGAGCGAGCGCACGAACCGACTCGTAACCTATACCGCTCGCACCGCCCGTAACGACTGCCCGGGTGCCGGAAAGATCAAAAAAATCAGGGTAAACAGGTGGGATGGAATTCATACTTCTCCTCTACCAGTCGCACTAAATTAGTATCCCTTGTCAGTAACAGGGCGAAGCACGTCCGACGATTTGCTACGACCGACGTGGCTCGACAAAGGGGGAATGGTGCTGCGAAGCAGCGCGGCTGGTCAGCCGCCAGGCGGACTGACGCCTAGAGGACGCGATGGGTCAAGGCACGGCGGCGAAGAATGTTCGATGCGCATGTTGTCTCTGTATTCGTCGCCTTTTTAGGGCTTGACGTGGTAATTACCAGTTGGTTATAACCAGAATAATGGTCAACGCTTGCGGCGCTGTCAAGGTGTATTTCCCCTGAAATTTCCAGACGCGATGTAGCGGGACCGAACTTGACAGATAATCGCGGTGGACCCGCGACTCGACATTCATGACAGATATTGCAGACATCATCGACCTTCAGGACCTGCTGGGAGGGCCCGAGCAGTTCGACCGTTCCGGTCCGCTGCCGCTCTGGGTACAGGTCAAAACTGTGCTTGAAAGCGCGATCCGCCATCCGGGAGTGAGTCCCCGTTCGCGTGTGCCTTCGGAGCAGAATCTCTGCGACCTGCTGGGTGTATCCCGTCCCATCGTCCGGCTCGCGCTCGACTCGCTCGTCAAGTCCGGTCTCATTACGAAAGTCCCCCGGCAAGGCATTTACGTTGCGCCGCGCAAGACGGACGTCGATTTCGCGTCGATGAACGAGAGTCTGTTTGCCGAGATCAGCCGCGGACACCAGGTCACGACGCGCATTCTGGCTATGTCTCGGGAACGGCCATCGCAGCGTGAGCGCGAAATGTTGGCGCTCCCACCCGGCGCCGACGTTCTTCGGCTATACCGTCTCTACTCCGTCGACGAGGTGCCGACGGCGCTGTCCTGGCTGATGCTGGCCGGCCATCGCGTGCCGGGTATTGAGTCGCTGATGGCGGACAATGTGTCGGCATATGGCGTGATGCGCGAACGCTACGATCTGCGCATCACATTTTCGGAGCGGTGGTTTGAAGCCGCTGTACCCAATGAGGAGCAGGCGGCACTCCTGCAGTTATCTGTCGGACAACCCGTGTTGGCCATCGAATCGGTGGGACGAACAGGCGACCAGCAGCCCCTCGAATACTATCGCTGTCTATACAGCACTGCGTTTAGCCGCATTCATGTGACGGCTCACGCCAGAGCGGAATCGCCACAGCAAACCGTCTGAGACAGAGGAGTGGACACCATGAACGACTTCCCGTCCTTGGTGATGATCATCGGATTCATTGAGCTAGGCGGTCGCTTCCCGGGAGTAGTGGCATATGAAATGGATGGAACGATGCTGCAACGAAAGTTGGCCCCTCGTATGATCCGATAAGGGGCTACCAAGTGAATTCGACTCGAATCGAGTTCGACTCGATTGGAACCTCGTCTATCCGCCGCTTACACGCGGCACGCGACCGAATAAAAGAGACCGCCTGTAAAAAACCCAACCGAGACGAAAGCTCGTTCAGTTCTTCGGTCAGCCGTCTATATTGGCTAGTGTTCTGTCCCAGAAGAAACTTTATGAGGAAGGTAGTGCCCCCTGATCGAGTTGACCGGAGGGGACACCATGGGACGACCCGGCATTACAGTGGAAGTATCGGCCAGCGAAAGAGAGCAGTTTCTTGCAATGAGTCGCTCTCGTTCACTGCCTCATTCGCTGGTACGTCGCGCGAAGATTATTCTCATGGCAGCAGATGGTCATTCAAGCGCTGAAATCGCGGCACAGTGTGCAGTTACGCCTCCAGCGGTGACGCATTGAAAAAAACGATTCGTCGCCCAAGGTCTGGCTGGACTGCATGATCAGGCCAAATCTGGCCGCCCCCGCACGCATGATGACGAGACGGTGGCCGAACTGCTCAGCAAAGTTCTGCATGAAAAGCCTCCAGGTTCGACGCATTGGAGCGTGCGTGCTGCAGCGCAGGAAACGGGCATATCGAAAAGCTCGGTTGCACGATACTTCGCCTTGTTCGGCGTGCAACCCCATCGCACAAAGAGCTTCAAGCTGTCCACCGATCCGTTCTTCGTCGAGAAGGTCCACGACATCGTTGGCTTGTACCTGAGTCCCCCGTCCAACGCATTGGTGCTATGTGTCGATGAGAAGAGCCAGTGCCAGGCGCTGGAGCGCACACAACCGCTGCCGCCGATGGGGCTCGGTTACGTCGAGGGGGTCACGCACAATTACGTTCGCCATGGCACCACAACGCTGTTCGCCGCGCTCAACGCAACTACGGGCGAGGTTATCGCCCAATGCAAATCACGTCACCTCCATCAGGAATTCATCGCCTTCCTGAATCATATCGACCGTGCGGTGCCCGCAGATATCGATGTGCACCTCATCGTCGACAACTATGCGACTCACAAGCATCCGAAGGTCAAAGCGTGGCTGGCCAAACGCACTCGCTATCACATGCACTTCACACCGACGTACTCGAGCTGGCTGAATCAGGTCGAGCGCTGGTTCGGTTTGATCACTCAACAGGCAATTCGTCGTGGGTCGTTTGAGAGCGTGCGTCAATTGATCGCCAGCATTCAACGTTACGTCGATCAGTACAACCTCCATAAACGTCCGTTCATGTGGACGGCCACCGCCGATTCCATCATCGAAAAAATCGGGTGTTTATGTAAAGTTATTTCTTGGACAGAACACTAGGTCTACACTAAACACCCGGAACGTGGCGGAATTCATCGGAAGGTGTTAGATGAAAAAATATTCAACCAACTGTTTTTCTTAGTATTTTTCTCACTGCGCGGATTTTTTCGGAAGAATTCGGAATGGTAATCTGCGGAATCCGGGACAGCCGAGTGTGCGCCATGCCCCTGCGTACCGACAATGGCACGATGCCTTCGCGGAATCGCTCCTTGATCGGGCGGACTCGAAGCAGGCTCCCGCATACTTCCGACAACGACGGCCCCGACTTCGGAAACACAGCAGGCCGACGCAACAAGCTTGGTCTCACTGACTCAAGACGCGAGATTGCCGACGACAACAGGTCTATCTCGCAGACTCCCGACGTTCAGCTATCGGCCACAACCGAACCACTGCGCGGATTCGTCCGGTACCACTGGCAGACCCGATCAATCGTTCTCACGGACTCAGCATGCGGTCCGCAAATGGAAGCCAGCAGACTGATGAAGCGTAGCTCGCGAACACCCCAGATTACGTCGCGGACATTCCTGGTCAACCCCGCCGAAAACATTTAGCCGAAGGCATTAAAAACAACATGAAAATCGAATGATGGCAGAATAGGCTTGCACCGGCTTCGGGCGCCATAAGAGACGCCGTGTAGCGGAAAGAAACTCAGATTGATCGTGACCACCAAGACGCCTGTCCCATACTCCAGCCAGCATACATGTGGCCCAATCACAGTCCAGCCTCTAGCAGGATGATCTCATTTCGTTGAGGCTGGCCCAATTTCCGTCCCAGTCTTAGCTGGAAAATTCCGGCTCTTCGGGGCGGGCCGAATCGGCCCGATCGGTGCACTGGCGGGCAAATTCCGCCGGTGTCATCCACTGCAGCGCAGAGTGAGGGCGCGCCTCGTTATAGTACTCGCGCCAGACCTCGATTTTGCGTCTGGCGTCCTCCAGCGACAAGAACCAATGCGCGTTGAGGCATTCCTCCCAGAAACGTCCGTTGAAGGATTCGTTCTTCGCATTGTCGGTCGGCTTGCCAGGACGAGAGAAGTCAATCTCCACGCCATTCTCGTACGCCCATTTGTCGAGCGCCTTCGAAATGAATTCGCTGCCATTGTCTGCCTTGATATAGCGGGGAAGCGGACGATGCTGCGCAAGCCGGGTCAGAGCAGCGACAACGTGTTCGCCACGCAATGAGCCGTCGACTTCAATCGCCAGGCATTCCCGCGTGTAGTTGTCCACGATCGTGAGCGTGCGCAAGCGTCGACCATCAAACAACGCATCAGCAACGAAGTCCATACTCCAGATTTCATTGATTGCGCTCACTGACTGCTTTGGCTGTCGACGCCGGGCAGACTTGTTTCGACGGGGGCGCTTGTGGCGCAACGAAAGGCCCCGTTCGCGATACACGCGTTCTACTCTCTTATGGTTGTCCCTCCAGCCTTCCCGGCGAAGCACCACGTACACGCGGGGCGCACCATAATGCACCCGCACTTCCGTAATCTCCTTGATGCGCATCTCCAGCGCGCTCTGATCCCGCGCGACCGACTCGTAACGGTAGACCGTGCGAGATAGCTGCAATAACGCACAGGTCTGCCGCTGGCTTGCGCCGAAACGTTGCATCAAGTCCGTGACAAGCTCACGGCGCCGAGAAGGCTTCAGAGCTTTTTTGACAGCACGTCCTGCAGCATGGCCTTGTCCAGCGACAGATCGGCCACGAGCCGCTTAAGCTTCGCGTTCTCTTCCTCAAGCTGCTTCAGCCGGCGCAGCTCCGAAGGCGACAGTCCGCCGTACTTCGTCCGCCAGTTGTAAAACGTCGCGTCGCTGATTCCCATCTTGCGGCACACCTCCGCGACCGGCGTGCCAAGCTCGGCCTGTTTCAACGCGTAGGCGATCTGTTCCTCGGTGAACTTGCTCTTCTTCACGGCATGACCTCCTGGTCTCGATGACAACGTCATGCCGGAATTTTCCACTTCCAAATGGGACAGTTTTGTGGGCTAGGGTCACCCCAAAACTACCCCCACCGAATGTCGGAAGTCAATGAACCAACACGGTAGACCAAGGAACTGAAGACTGCCCAGAATGCCTGACCGGCAAGGGCCCTGGATAATCAGGCGGAACGCCCGGGAATCCAGCGGAAGAGTAAATGGTGGGCCGGGTGGGGTTCGAACCCACGATGTCCTTTCGGAGGTGGATTATGAGTCCACTGCCTGCAACCAACACGGCGTCCAGCCCAGGAAGCAAAAGACCCGGTCGTGAAGGCCGGGCCTATTTCGTCGATTGGCCGACATACTACACGAAAAAGAGGCCTTCGCAACCGCTTCGCTGACGCGAAACGACCGGAAGGCCCCTTCAATTGCACCATTGCCAGTTACACGAGCCGCGCCGCCTGAATTAATTCCCTTCGAGGAAAGACTTCAGCTTGTCCGAGCGGCTCGGATGACGCAGCTTGCGCAACGCCTTCGCCTCGATCTGACGGATCCGTTCACGCGTGACGTCGAACTGCTTGCCGACTTCCTCGAGCGTGTGATCGGTGCTCATCTCGATACCGAAACGCATGCGAAGCACCTTCGCCTCGCGCGGCGTCAACGAGTCGAGCACGTCTTTCACGACATCGCGCATGCTCGCGTGCAACGCGGCATCCGCCGGCGCGACCGTGTTCGTATCCTCGATGAAGTCGCCCAGATGCGAATCGTCGTCGTCGCCGATCGGCGTTTCCATCGAGATCGGCTCCTTCGCGATCTTCATGATCTTGCGGATCTTGTCTTCCGGCATTTCCATCTTCTCGGCCAGCGTTGCCGGATCCGGCTCGAGACCGGTTTCCTGCAGAATCTGACGCGAGATGCGGTTCATCTTGTTGATCGTTTCGATCATATGAACCGGAATCCGGATAGTGCGCGCCTGGTCGGCAATCGAACGCGTAATGGCCTGGCGAATCCACCACGTCGCATACGTGGAGAACTTGTAGCCGCGACGATATTCGAATTTGTCCACCGCCTTCATCAAGCCGATGTTGCCTTCCTGAATCAGATCGAGGAACTGCAGACCACGGTTCGTGTACTTCTTTGCGATCGAGATCACCAGACGCAGGTTGGCCTCCGTCATTTCACGCTTCGCCTGACGCGCCTTCAGCTCGCCGGCCGCCATCTGCCGGTTGGTTTCCTTCAGGTCCTTCAGCGGCAGCACCACGCGCGCCTGCAGATCGAGCAGACGCTGCTGCTGTTCGCGGATCGCCGGAATGTTGCGCGTGAGAATCGCGCTATACGCGTGGCCTTCGGCGACGATCTTGTCGGCCCACTCGAGGTCCGTTTCGCTACCCGGGAAACGCGCGATGAACTCCGCACGCGGCATGCCGCACTTGTCGACCACCGTATGCAGGATCTGCCGCTCGACCTGACGCACTTCGTCCACCTGCGCGCGCAAGGTGTCGCACAGACGCTCGACCGTACGCGCGGTGAAGCGGATCGACATCAGTTCGTTCTGGATCGTTTCCTGTGCCTTCAGGTACGACCTGGACTTGTAGCCTTCCTTCTCGAACGCGCGACGCATCTTGTCGAACCATTCGCTGATCATCGCGAACTTTTCGAGCGACGCGCGGCGCAGCGCTTCGAGTTGCGCCGCGTTGGCGGTGGCTTGCGCCGTGCCATCGTCTTCTTCCTCGTCCTCTTCGTCCTCTTCCTCGGTTTCCTCGTCCTCGCTTTCGATCGCTTCCGCTTCCTGCGCGGAGAAGCCGTCGGCGTCTTCCGCGTCGGCGTCGATCAGGCCATCGACGAGTTCATCGATGCGCACTTCGTCGTTAGCGACGCGCTCGGCCATGGCGAGGATGTCGGCGATCGTGGTCGGGCAGGCCGAGATGGCCATCACCATGTGCTTGAGGCCGTCTTCGATGCGCTTCGCGATTTCGATTTCGCCTTCGCGCGTAAGCAGTTCGACCGTGCCCATTTCGCGCATGTACATGCGGACCGGGTCGGTCGTGCGGCCAAATTCGGAATCGACGGTAGAAAGGGCGACTTCCGCTTCCTCTTCGACTTCGTCGTCCGACGAAGCGGCGGGTGCGTTGTCGTTGAGCAGCAGCGTTTCGGCGTCCGGGGCCTGTTCGTAGACCGCGACGCCCATGTCGTTGAACGTGCTGATAATGCCTTCGATCGCCTCGGTCTCGGTGAAGTTGTCCGGCAGGTGATCGTTGATTTCAGCGTAGGTGAGGAAGCCGCGCTCCTTGCCGAGCTTGATCAGCGCGCGCAGTTTCGAGCGGCGCTCTTCGAGTTCCTCCACCGTGCCAGGCTGCGACGACGCAAAAGCATCTTTCAGCAGCGCTTTTTCCTTTGCACGACGGTCGCGAGCCTTGACCTTCTCCACCTTGCCCGGTGCGGCGGCAGCGGTTTCTTCGGTCTGGGTTGCATCGTCATCGACGGGTACTTCATTCAGCTTTTTCGTCATGGAGTTCGCCGTACCGGCTGTAGTCTCGACCGCCGGCTGTTGGACAACAGCCGGTTGAGCCGTGGATACTGAAGTCACGCGCGCCGCCGCATCGTCCTCGACGGTAGCCGCTTCCCTTGCGCTTCTGACACCTGACCGCTTTGCCGCCGGCGGTGCTACAGCTTTCGCCGCCCGGACCGGAGCCGCCTGGGCGGCCGCAGTGGTCGACGACTTCTTCCCCGCAGCCGGCGCGACACTGACGGCAGACGTTTTCCTGGCGGATGCAGTCAGCTTGGCTTCGGTAACTTTTCCGCTGCGCTCTTTCGCGCGTGAGCCTGTTGCCTGATTTCCGCCTGTCGTCTTTGCCATCGCATCGCCTTTTCGCCTTTGCTAGGAAAACCCTTGAAAAAACAAACCGCTAGAAACTTTCAATTATAGCACCCGAGGTTTCGGCCCCTCCGCTACAGGCCGAGCTGACGCTTCATCTCAGCGCGCTTCCGGTTCAGATCCGAAAACTCGGCAAATTCTTCCGGCGTGTGCCGCGACTGCCTCGAAAGCTGTTCGAGACGATCGCAATACGCGTCGTATCGCATCTTCAGGATCGCGGCTTTCAATTCCTCGCCGACAATCCGTTCCTGCTCGCGCCGTTCCTCGATGACGGCCGCATCCTGCGGGTCTTTCAGCAGCAAATCCCGGACGTTTTCATCATAGTCTAGAATTTTGCGAAAGATTTCCTCGAAAGTTGGGGCGTTCGCGCCATTTCGCAAGAGATCGGACAACAGCTGAAACTCCGCCGAATCGCCGAGCGCGCGCGCATGCGTCGTCACTTCGGCAAACAATTCCGCATGCCGGGTCACGCTCACCAACGCCTCTTCGGCCTCCTCGTCGAGCATCGCGACCGTGCGCGGATGCATCACCAGATTGCGCAGCGTCTTTTCCTCGATTCCGGTCACGCTGCGGCGGTCCTTACGCGCGGGCGCCTCGCGGGCCGCCGCCGCGATCCGCGCATCGACCTCGCACAGCGCCGCGACTTCGTTGAACGGCACGTCGAGCCGGTCCGCGAACATGTGCATGATCTGCGCGCGCAACGCATTGGCCGGCAGCGCCTGGAGCAGCGGCTTCGCGTCGAAAAGCGCACGGGCCTTGCCTTCCGGCTGATCCAGCTCCTTGCCGGTCAGCACTTCGTTGAGCATGAATTGCGACAGCGGCATCGCGCGTTCGACCTGCTGCGCGAACGCCTCGGTGCCGAATTCGCGCACGTAGCTGTCCGGATCGTGCTCGGACGGCAGAAACAGGAAACGGATCGTGCGATTGTCGGCCGCGTGCGGCAAACAGGCGTCGAGCGCGCGGCGCGCGGCGCGCCGGCCGGCCGAATCGCCGTCGAAACTGAAGATGACCGTGTCGGTCTGGCGCATCAGTTTCTGCACATGAATCGGCGTGCAAGCGGTGCCGAGCGTCGCGACCGCGTTCTGAAAGCCCAGTTGCGCCAGCGCGACCACGTCCATATACCCTTCGACGACCAGCACATAGTGCTGCTCGCGAATCGCGAGACGCGCCTCGAACAGCCCATACAACTCGCTGCCCTTGTTAAATAGAGGTGTCTCCGGCGAATTCAAATATTTGGGTTCGCCGCTGTCGAGTACGCGGCCGCCGAAGCCGATTACCTGCCCCTTTACATTGCGGATCGGGAACATGATCCGCTCACGGAAGCGGTCGTAGCGGCGGTTCTGGCCCTGCGCATCGGACTTTTCGCTGACGATCACGAGGCCAGCTTCGACCAGCGCGTCGTCGCGGTAGTTCGGGAACGCCGTCTCGAGGTTTTGCCAGCCCTCCGGTGCGTAGCCGAGGCCGAAGCGCGCGGCGATTTCGCCTGTCAGGCCGCGCTTTTTCAGGTATTGGATCGCGCCCTGCGCGCCGCGCAACTGCTTGCGGTAGTAGTCGCAGGCGGTCTGCATCACATCGGAGAGCGCGGTGGTCACGGCCTTGGACGCCGCCGGCGCGTAGCCGCCAGAACCGCCGCCTGCCCCGCCATATCCGGGCGAAGGCTCATGCGGCACGGTCAAGCCGACCGATTGCGCGAGTTCGTTGACCGCTTCGGGAAACGACGCGCCGACGTGCTCCATCAGAAAGCCGATCGCGGTGCCATGGGCGCCGCAGCCGAAGCAGTGATAGAACTGCTTGGTCGGGCTGACCGTGAACGACGGACTCTTCTCGTTGTGAAACGGGCAAAGCCCCATGAAGTTCGCGCCGCCCTTTTTCAGCTGCACATACCGGCCGACCACGTCGACGATATCGACGCGGTTGAGCAGGTCCTGCAGGAATGACGGTGGGATCACAGTAAATGACGCTGCCAGGAAAGCTTCGAATCCAGGCCCGGAATCCGGGCACGACACCGCAACCGCGCGCCCCCGCGTTCGATCAGCGAGACCCGCGTGGCGCGGACAAACAGACGGTGTTACTTCGCGAGCGCGGCCTTGACCTGCGCCGAGACGGCGGTCATGTCGGCGCGGCCGGCGAGCCTGGGCTTGAGCACGCCCATCACTTTGCCCATGTCCTGCGGGCCGGCCGCACCGGTTTGCGCGACCGCCGCCTGCACTTCGGCCACGATTTCAGCGTCGGACATCTGCTCCGGCATATAGGCGGACAGGATGGCCAGCTCGGCCTTTTCCTGATCGACGAGATCCGTGCGGCCGGCGGCCTCGAACTGACTGATCGAATCCTTGCGCTGCTTGATCATCTTGTCGACGACGGCGGTCACGGCAGCGTCGTCGAGCGTGATGCGCTCATCGACTTCGCGTTGCTTGATCGCGGCCAGCAGCAGGCGGATCGCGGCGAGACGCCCGGTCTCGCGCGCCCGCATGGCAGCTTTCATATCGTCGTTGATCCGGTCCTTGAGGCTCATCACTCACCTGAATTGTGTTGAAGGTTTAAAACCGGCTGGGTCAATGGCGGCAATACCGCGGCATCAACACGAAAACCCGCTTGGGACAGCTTCCTCAAGCGGGTTGGCGCAATATATGTAATGGATGCGACCCTGCCGGCTGGCCCGATGGGCCGGGTTTTCCGCGATGACACCGGTCGTGCCACCATCGGCCTCGATGTTGCCGCACGGCAACGTCAGAATCAGTAGAGCTTTTTCGGCAGCATCTGGCCACGCAGACGCTTGAAATGACGCTTCACCGCCGCTGCCTTCTTACGTTTGCGTTCGGCTGTGGGTTTTTCGTAAAATTCGCGAGCGCGAAGTTCCGTCAGCAAACCGTTTTTCTCCATCGTGCGCTTGAAACGGCGCATGGCGACTTCGAACGGCTCATTGTCTTTTACGCGGATGGTCGTCATTTTTCAATAACGGAACTTTGTAAAGGTTGATGAGTATAGCAGAGCTTGGCCACAAAGCTACCGCGCCGTCAAGCCCCTCGCGCATACTCCGCGGCCGCCTCGCCTGCCGCGACACCCGACGCCCATGCCCACTGAAAATTGTAGCCGCCGAGCCAGCCGGTCACGTCGACCGCCTCGCCGATGAAATAAAGGCCGGGGACGCGCTCGCTCATCATCGTCGACGACGACAGGCCGCGCGTGTCGACGCCACCGCGCGTCACTTCGGCCTTCCGATAGCCCTCCGTGCCGTTCGGCGTGAGCGTCCAGCGCGACAGCGCGTCGCCGATACGCCGCAGCGCCTTGTCCGGCAGATCGGCCACGCGGGCGTCGGCAGCCACCTGGTGGGTGTCGAGCCATACATGGGCAAGCCGCTGCGGCACCCACTCCGACAGCAGATTGGCGATCTGGCGTTTCGTACCGCCCTTGGCGTCGATCAGCGCGGACGCGGCATCGCGTTCCGGCAGCAAATCGATATGGATTGGCTCGCCGGGCTGCCAATAGCTCGAAATCTGCAGGACGCCGGGGCCCGACAGACCGCGGTGCGTGAGCAGCAGATCCTCGGTGAATTCAGCGCCGGTCTTTTTATTGCCGGTCGTGAGTTGCACTTCGAGCGACACCCCCGACAGCGCCGCGAACGGCTCCCAATCGGCCGGCGCAAAGGTCAGAGGAACCAGCGCGGGGCGTGTGTCGATCAGTTTGTGGCCGAACTGTCTGGCAAGCCGGTACGCGAAATCGGTCGCGCCGATCTTCGGGATCGACAGGCCGCCTGTGGCGATCACCAGCGCGCGTGCCGCGATCGTTCCTGACCGCGTGCCGAGCGTGAATTCGCCGTGTTCGCCGCGATGCACTTCTTCGACGGCAAGCGGCGTGCGCCATGCGACGCCGCCCGCGTCGCATTCGCTCTTCAACACGTCGATGATCGCGTCACTCGACTGATCGCAGAACAGTTGCCCCTTGTGCTTCTCATGCCAGGTTACGCGATGCCGCTTGAGCAACGCCATGAAGTCGCGCGGCGTATAGCGTGCGAGCGCCGAGCGGCAGAAATGCGGATTGGCCGACAGATAATTGGCCGGCCCCGCATACAGATTGGTGAAGTTGCAGCGCCCGCCGCCGGAGATGCGGATCTTTTCCGCGAGACGCTGCGAGTGGTCGATCAGCGCCACGCGCCGGCCGAGCTGCCCGGCCACGGCCGCGCACATCATGCCGGCCGCGCCCGCGCCGATCACCGCGATATCGAAGGATTCCATGGGGCCGCATTGTACCTGCGGGGCTTGCGGCGTCTGCGGCGCCAAACCTGCGCTGGTATACTTTCAGGCTTACCTTTCACTTTCGGGCGCGCGTTCGTGCGCCCGCTCAAAGCGATTCATCATGCTCGTTCTCGGCATCGAAAGCTCCTGCGACGAAACCGGTCTCGCGCTCTATGACACGGAGCGCGGGCTGCTTGCGCACGCGCTGCATTCGCAGATTGCGATGCATCGGGAGTATGGCGGCGTCGTGCCGGAGCTCGCATCGCGCGACCATATCCGCCGTGCGCTGCCGTTGCTCGAAGAGGTGATGGAGCGTGCCAACGTCGCGCGAAGCGATATCGACGCGATCGCCTATACGCAGGGGCCGGGGCTCGCGGGCGCGCTGCTGGTCGGCGCGAGCATCGCCAATTCGCTGGCGATGGCGTGGGACAAGCCGACTGTCGGCATTCATCACCTCGAGGGGCATCTGCTGTCGCCGCTGCTGGTCGACGAGCCACCGCCGTTCCCGTTCGTCGCCCTGCTCGTGTCGGGCGGGCATACGCAGTTGATGCGCGTCGCGGACGTCGGTGTCTACGAGACGCTCGGCGAAACGCTAGACGACGCCGCCGGCGAAGCGTTCGACAAAACCGCCAAGCTGCTCGGCCTCGGCTATCCGGGCGGCCCGGAAGTCTCGCGCATGGCGGAATTCGGCACGCCCGGCGCAGTCGTGCTGCCGCGCCCGATGCTGCATTCGGGCGACCTCGATTTCAGCTTCAGCGGCCTGAAGACCGCTGTCCTCACGCATGCGAACAAGCTCGGCGGTGCGAATATCTGCGAGCAGTCGAAAGCCGATCTTGCGCGCGGTTTCGTCGATGCCGCCGTCGAGGTGCTGGCCACCAAGTCTCTCGCGGCGCTCAAGCGCACGAAGCTGAACCGGCTCGTGGTCGCGGGCGGCGTCGGCGCGAACCGGCAGTTGCGCGAAGCGCTGTCGGCTGCCGCGCAAAAGCGCAATTTTTATGTGCACTACCCGGACTTGTCGCTGTGCACGGACAACGGCGCGATGATCGCGCTAGCCGGCGCGTTGCGCTTGCAACGCTGGCCCGAGCAGGCCGGCAACGACTACGCGTTTACAGTGAAGCCGCGCTGGGATTTGACCTCGCTCGCGCGTTGAATCGATTCGAGCCGCGGCTCCCCACGCGATAAAAAAAGCCGCTTGGCAAAGCGGCTTTTTTATTGCATCGATGCGTCCGCCATCAAGCGGAACACGTGCCCAGCAACGGCTTAATTCACCCGCTTATCGCGCTCGATCACCGCATACGCGCTGTGATTGTGAATCGACTCGAAGTTCTCGGCCTCGAGCACATACGAGACGATACGCTCGTCCGCATTCAGACGCTGCGCGACGTCACGCACGAGGTCTTCGACGAACTTCGGATTTTCATACGCGCGCTCGGTGACGAACTTCTCGTCCGGACGCTTGAGCAGGCCCCACAGTTCGCAGGACGCCTCTTCCTCGGCGATGCGCACGAGCTCTTCCACCGCGACGTCGCCATTGAGCTCGGCGTCGATCGTCACGTGCGAGCGCTGATTGTGCGCACCATACTGCGAGATTTTCTTCGAGCACGGGCACAGACTCGTGACCGGCACCAGCACTTTAAGAAACACGCGCGTAGCGCCGTTGCGGGTGTCGCCGCTCAGCGTGACTTCATAGTCGAGCAGGCTTTGCACGCCCGACACCGGCGCGGTCTTGTTCACGAAGTACGGGAACGAGACCGCGATGCGGCCCGCCTCCGCCTCGAGCTTCTCGAGCATCGCCGCGAGCATCGTGCGGAATGCGGCTGCGTCGAGCGGTGCCTTGTTCTCTTCGAGCAGCGCGACGAAACGCGACATATGCGTGCCTTTCTGTTCAGCGGGCAGATGCACGTCCAGATTCCACGTGCCAACCGTCGGCTGCACGTCGCCGCATTCCGTGCGTACCGTCAACGGATGACGCACGCCTTTTACGCCGACCCGCTGAATCGGGATCTGGCGCGTGTCGGGCGTACTCTGCACGTCGGGCATCACGAAGGCGGGATTCATCTGATTCATTTTTTGTCCTTTCTGTAAAACGCCGGGCCACCCCAAGGGTTCACTGCGTCGGGGACTGCCGCGCAACGACAGATTCGAGGCGCCCAGCGGCCGTGCGGATCAGCGCGCGCAACGGCGAACGCCGGCTCCCGCCGGCGTTGGGTGACGGGCAGCAACGCCCGTCGATTCAAACTGGAGATTACCGGGACCGCCGTCGGATGACGGCGGCATCGAGCGGTACGACAGCGACAGCGCTTTACGCGACGCGCTTCACCGACGATTGACCGCCGCTCGCGAGGAAGCGCTCGCGGATCGACCGGGCGATACCCGCGGCGTCGAGACCACACGCGGCGAGCAGCTTGGCCGGGTCCCCATGATCGATGAACCGGTCAGGGAGGCCCAATTGTAGTACGGGTCGCATAACCCCACTCTCGAGCAGGGCTTCGACGCAGGCCGAACCAGCGCCACCCATGATGCTGCCTTCCTCGACGGTGACGATCGCGTCGTGCGTTTCGGCCAGCTGGCGCACCAGCTCGGTGTCGAGCGGCTTCACGAAACGCATGTTGGCGACCGTCGCATCGAGCTGCTCGGCGGCGGCGAGCGACGGTGCGACCATCGTGCCGAACGCGAGGATCGCGATGCGCTTGCCGGCGGGCGCCGAGGTTTCACGACGCACTTCGCCCTTGCCGACCGGCAGCGCGGCCATCTGCTTGACCGTCGCGACACCGGTGCCCGCACCGCGCGGATAGCGCACCGCCGTCGGGTTCGGCTGCTGCAATGCCGTGTATAGCATCTGCCGGCACTCGTTTTCGTCCGACGGCGCCATCACGGTCATATTCGGGATGCAACGCATGAACGCGAGGTCATAGGCGCCCGCGTGGGTTGCGCCATCCGCGCCGACGAGGCCCGCGCGGTCGATCGCGAACACCACCGGCAGGTTTTGCAGCGCGACGTCGTGGATCAGCTGGTCATACGCGCGTTGCAGGAACGTCGAGTAGATCGCGACGACCGGCTTCATGCCATCGGCGGCGAGGCCACCGGCGAACGTCACCGCATGCTGCTCGGCGATGCCGACATCGAAATAACGGTCCGGGAAGCGCTTTTCGAACTCGACGAGGCCCGAGCCCTCGCGCATGGCCGGGGTAATGCCGACCACGCGCGAATCGAGTTCGGCGGCGTCGCACAGCCATTCGCCGAACACCTGCGTGTAGGTCTTCTTCGACGGCGTCGCGGCGGGCTTGATGCCCTCGGCCGGATTGAACTTGCCCGGGCCGTGATACAGCACCGGATCGGCCTCGGCCAGCTTGTAGCCCTGACCTTTCTTCGTGACGACGTGCAGGAACTGCGGACCGCGCAGTTCCTTGATGTTTTGCAGCGTCGGGATCAGCGAATCGAGATCGTGGCCGTCGATCGGGCCAATGTAGTTGAAGCCGAATTCCTCGAACAGCGTGGCCGGCACGATCATGCCCTTCGCGTGCTCTTCGAGCTTGCGCGCCAGATCAAGCACCGGCGGTGCGACGCGCAGCACGCGTTCGACGCCGGCGCGCGCGGCCGCATAGAAGCGGCCCGACATCAGGCGCGCGAGATGGCGATTCAGCGCCCCGACCGGCGGCGAGATCGACATGTCGTTGTCGTTGAGGATCACGAGCAGCGGCACATCGTCTTCGACGCCCGCGTTGTTCATGGCCTCGAAGGCCATACCGGCCGTCATCGCGCCGTCGCCGATCACGGCGATGCCCATGCGGTTATCGCCCTGCAGCTTGCTTGCGACCGCCATGCCGAGCGCCGCCGAAATCGATGTGCTCGAGTGGGCGGTGCCAAACGTGTCGTATTCGGATTCGTCGCGTTTCGGGAAGCCCGAGATGCCGCCCAACTGGCGCAGCGTGTGCATCTGGTCGCGGCGGCCCGTCAGGATCTTGTGCGGATAGGTCTGATGGCCGACGTCCCAGACGATGCGGTCGTGCGGCGTATCGAACACGTAATGCAGAGCGATGGTCAACTCGACCGTGCCGAGGTTGGACGAAAGATGGCCACCCGTCTGCGATACGCTGTCGAGCACAAAAGCGCGCAACTCGTCGGCAAGCGGTTGCAATTGGCGGCGATCGAGGCGGCGCAGGGCTGCCGGGTCGTCGATGGTTTTCAGCAAGTCGTACATCGTCGTTCCATTGTAGGAAAACTTACGCGCCCGCACTTCATACATGCACCCCGGGGATGGAAGGTGCGCGGCGGGCTTTCGCGTTCAGCTGACCCGGTTCACCACCAGATCGGCCAATTCGGCAAGACGCTGCGCGCGTGCGCCGAACGGCGCAAGCGCGGCGTGAGCGTCGCTGCGCAGTTGCGCCGCGAGCGCCCGCGACGCGTCGAGCCCGATAATCGACACGTAGGTCGGCTTGCCGTCCTTCGCGTCCTTGCCCGCGGTCTTGCCAAGCGTCGCCGAGTCGGTCGTGACGTCGAGAATGTCGTCGACGACCTGGAACGCGAGGCCGACCGCGGCGGCGTAGGCGTCGAGCGAACGCATCGCATCGGCGCTCGGCGCCTCGCCGGCCAGCGCGCCCATGCGCACCGCCGCCCGCAGCAATGCGCCGGTCTTCATTCTGTGCATGGTTTCGAGTTGCGCGCGCGTGAGCGTATGGCCGACGCTGGCGAGATCGATCGCCTGCCCGCCGCACATGCCGATCGAGCCGCTCGCGAGCGCCAGCTCGCGCACGAGCGACGCCTGCTGTTGCGCGGGCAATACGTCGGAGGTGAGCGCAACGAATGCCTGCGATTGCAGCGCGTCGCCGACGAGCAGCGCGGTCGCTTCGTCATACTTGACGTGGACCGTCGGCTTGCCGCGGCGCAGTTCGTCGTCGTCCATGCACGGCATATCGTCGTGGACGAGCGAATACACATGGATCATTTCCAATGCCGCCGACGCCGCGTCGAGGCATTCGGCGCGCGCGCCGCTCAACTCACCGGCCGCGTGGCAAAGGAGCGGGCGGACCCGCTTGCCGCCGCCGAGCACCGCATAGCGCATCGCTTGATGCAGTGTGCCGGGCTCGGTTGCCTCGCCGGGCAGATAGTGTTCGAGAGCCGTTTCGACGCGTTCGAGCACCGAGCGCATCCATTGTTCGAATGTCATAGATCGTCGTCCCCGCTTTCAGCAGCGGCAGTGCCTGCGGTATTCATGGGCAGCGGCTTGAGCGTCTCGCCATCGAGCACGCGCACCTGCTGCTCGACCTTCTCGAGCTGCTGTTGACAGAATGCGACAAGCGCCGCTCCGCGGCGGTACGCTGCCAACGATTCCTCGAGGCTCAGGCTGCCGCCTTCCATGCGCGCGACGAGTTCTTCGAGTTCCGCCTGCGCGGCCTCGTAGTTCTCCGGCAGCGGCGCGGCATCACCGCTTTCGGCTGGCGCGGCGGCGGTGTCGGCGGGATCTTTCGATGCAGTCTTCGCCATGAATAATCGCAAAATTAAAACAAGTCGGACATTCTACGGCAAAAGCGCCGTTTCCGACCCGCATGCCGCCCCGTGCACCGCCACTATTCCTCAGTTCGGCCTCGCCTTCGTCGGGCTTTTTCGCTGCTTCGACCCCGAAGTCTCGCAGAAAAAAACCGTCAGGTCTGCGGCAAAAACGCCGAACTTTCCGAACATTTTTAACCCAAATCAGATACTTAAGTGCCCCACCGGAGGGGAAACGGGTATAATCGCCGGTTCCCTAAATCGAATCTTCGATGGTTGGGTTGTTCACTGCTTTCACGTCTTCATCGGGAGTGGGAATGTCCAATCTGAGCAATGCATTGCAGTTGCGGTCTGTTCACAGCCAGCTGCCAGTCACGGCTTACTTTGACGAAGCGCTTCTTACGCGCGAAATCGACACCCTTTTCAAGAAAGGTCCTCGCTACGTCGGTCACGATCTGATGGTGCCCGAAGCGGGGGATTATTTTGCCTTGCCCAGCGAACGCGAGGGGCGGGTGCTCGTTCGTAACCAGCAATCGCAGGTCGAGCTGCTGTCGAACGTGTGCCGACACCGGCAAGCCATCATGCTCAACGGCCGCGGACAGACGCAGAACATCGTCTGCCCGCTGCACCGCTGGACGTACGATCTGAAGGGTGAACTGCTCGGTGCACCCCATTTCGCCGACAACCCCTGCCTGAACCTCGACGCAACACCGCTGCAGAACTGGCAGGGCCTGTTGTTCGAAGCACAGGGACGCAACGTCGCGAAAGATCTCGCCCGTCTTGGCCCGGGCCGGCATTTCGACTTTTCGGGCTTCATGTTCGATCACGTCGAAGTCCACGAGTGCAACTACAACTGGAAGACCTTCATCGAGGTCTATCTGGAGGACTATCACGTCGCGCCGTTCCACCCGGGCCTCGGCAGCTTCGTCAATTGCGACGACCTGACGTGGGAATTCGGCGACTGGTACAGCGTGCAGACGGTCGGCGTGCACAAGGCGCTCGAGCAGCCCGGCAGCCCGACCTATCGCAAATGGCACGACGCAGTGCTGCGCTTCCGCGACGGCAACCCGCCCGAGTTCGGCGCGATCTGGATGGTGTACTACCCGGGCATCATGATCGAGTGGTATCCGCACGTGCTGGTCGTGTCGTGGCTGATTCCGCGCGGGCCGCAGCAAACCACCAATGTCGTGGAGTTCTATTATCCCGAGGAAATCGCGCTGTTCGAACGCGATTTCGTCGAAGCCGAGCGTGCCGCCTATATGGAAACCGCCCGCGAAGACGATGAGATCGCCGAGCGCATGGACGCCGGCCGGCGCGCGCTAATGGAGCGCGGCGAGTCGCAAGTCGGCCCGTATCAAAGCCCGATGGAAGATGGCATGCAGCACTTCCACGAGTTTCTGCGGCGCGAACTCGGCAAGATCTGAGTCACGCAGCGTCGAGCATGCATCAATGCAAGGAAAGACGGGCTTCGGCCCGTCTTTTTTTGTTTAGACTACCGAGATAGACCGGCCATCCACCCGCGCACTCAAAAGCGCGCAGCCGGAGCCGTCATCGCCCGTATCGAGGAGACACCATGCCCCACACTCACTACACCACCCTGATCTCCGCGACCAATCTCGCGGAGCGGCTCACGGCAGCGCCGGGCAGCGTGTTCGTCATCGACTGCCGGTTCGATCTCGCCGATACCGAAGCAGGCGAGAAAGCCTATCTGGCCGGCCATCTGCCGGGCGCGCATTATCTGCACCTCGACCGCGATCTGTCCGGGCCGAAGAATGGCTCGAATGGCCGCCATCCGCTGCCGGATCGGGCGCGGCTCGTCGAAACGCTCGAATCGCGCGGCCTCAAGCAGGGGCAGCAGGTCGTTGCGTACGACGCGCAAGGCGGCATGTACGCGGCGCGCGTCTGGTGGCTGCTGCGCTGGCTCGGACACGACGCGGTCGCGCTGCTCGACGGCGGACTGCAGGCTTGGGAGGCCGCCGGCAAACCGTTGACGCAAGACGCGCCCGCACAAAACACCGGCGACTTCGCCGCAGCCGCGCCGCTCGCCGTCACCGTCGACGCGCAGACGGTCGAACGCAATCTCGGCTCGAAGGAGCGCATCGTGATCGATGCGCGTGCGGCCGATCGCTACCGCGGCGAGAACGAGACGCTCGATCGCGTCGGCGGTCACATTCCGGGCGCGCTGAACCGCTTCTTCAAGGACAACCTCACCGCCGACGGCCGCTTCAAGCCGGCGCATACGCTGCGCGGAGAATTCCACGCGCTGCTCGGCGATACGCCGCCGGAGCACGTGGTGCTGCAATGCGGTTCGGGCGTGACCGCCTGCGTGAATTCGCTCGCGATGGAGATTGCCGGCCTGCACGGCTCGGCGTTGTACGCGGGATCGTGGAGCGAATGGAGCGCCGATCCGAAGCGGCCGATCGCGACAGGACCGAATCCCTGAGCCCGGGCCATTCCAGATAGCTGCGGGTAGCCAGACAAAAAGGCCGTTGCCGCATCGAAGCGGCAACGGCCTTTTTCATCGGATTCTTCGGATCGACGAGATGCGACGCGACGGTTTCGCCAAAGCGCGCAATCAGCTTGCAGCCGTGCCTGGGGCCTTACGCCCGTGCATCGAGGCCGGCGCACTGTCTCCCGCGACGCCATGCTGTTTGAACCACACGAGCGCGCGACGCCAGCCATCGTCCGCGTCAGCCTTCCGGTAGCTCGGCCGATAGTCGGCGAAAAACGCATGACCCGCGTCGTCATAAACGACGAACTGCGAGCCACGGCCTGCCTGCGGACCTTGCGCAATCGCCCCCTTCATCTGTGCGAGCGTGTCCTGCGGAATGCTTTGATCCTGGCGCCCATATAGACCGAGCACCGGCGCATGCAGGTGTGCGACAAGGTCGAGCGGATTGGCGGGCGTCATCGCATTCTTCGCGCCGGTCACGCGGCCATACCAGGCGACGCCGGCCTTCACCCGAGGATTGTGCTCCGCATACAGCCACGCAATACGGCCGCCCCAGCAGAAGCCGTTCACGCCGAGCCGGTTCAGGTCGCCGCCGTTTTCGCCGGCCCACACGGCAGCGGCATCGAGGTCGGCCATCACCTGTTCGTCGGGCACCTTGCTGACCAGTTGCTCGCTCAACTGTTGCATGCTCTTGTAGACGGTCGGATCGCCTTCGCGCTCGTAGAGGTTCGGCGCGATCGCCAGGTAACCCTGCTTCGCGAAACGCCGGCACACGTCGGCGATATGCTCGTGCACCCCGAAAATCTCGTGCACGACGAGGATCACCGGCAAATGCGTCTTGCCCCGCGGCTGCGCGCGATACGCCGATATCAGCGTGCCATCGGAGTGAAACGCGACTTCACCGGCTTCGAGGCCATCGCTGTCGGTATGGATGGTTTGCGCCGATACCGGCAGCACGGCCGCCGCGAAACCGGTGCCGAGCGTGGCCTTGATGAAGGTACGACGGTTGAAGGGAACGTGCGGAACCAGGCTGTCGATTTCGGGTTTCAGCATACGGACGCTCCTCGGGGATTGGTCAGAGCAACAGGATACGCCCAGTGCGCATCCTGTTGCAGATCCCCCATGGAGGCAGCCCGCGCGCGTCAGTGCAGCTTGACGCGCGGCAGCGTAGTGCGCCGCAGCCAGTGCGCGAAGGTATCGAGCACCATGCGCGGATAGCCGTGCAGCGCGGCAACGTGCAGCCGGTACAGCGACATATACATGAAGCGCGCGAACAGCCCTTCGATCAGCATGTTGCCGCCAATCACCCCGCCCATCAGATTGCCGACCGCGCTGAAATGCCCGAGCGATACGAGCGAGCCGAGGTCGCGATACGTGAATTCCGGCAGCGGCCTGTTGTCGAGCCGCGCCGCGATCGCCTTCAGCAGAAAGGTCGCCTGCTGATGCGCGGCCTGCGCACGCGGCGGCACGTTGCGCTCGTTGCCCGGCCACTGGCACGCGGCGCAATCGCCGAGCGCGAAGATGTTGTCGTCGATTTCGGTTTGCAGCGTGCGGCGCACGACCAGCTGACCAAGCCGGTTGACCGGCAAGCCGTCGAGTTGGCCGAGCACCGCCGGCGCCTTGATGCCTGCCGCCCACACGGTCAGATCGGCGCGCACCGTTTTGCCGCTCGCGGTACGCACAATGCCGGGCGCGACCTCCGCAACCGTCTCGCCGGTCATCAGCTTCACGCCGAGCTTGACGAGCAGGTCCGCGGTCGCGGTCGACACACGCTCCGGCAACGCCGGCAGAATGCGCGGACCGGCCTCGATCAGCACGATGCCGACGTCGTGGCGCGGGTCGAGCTTGTGCAAACCGTATGCGGATAGCACCTGCGCAGTGTTGCGCAATTCCGCCGACAGTTCGACCCCGGTCGCGCCGCCGCCGACGATCGCCACCTGGATGCGCGGCTCACCCGCCGCCGCGTCCTGCCCGGACTCGACAGGCTCGTGCACCCGATGCTCGGCGCGCATGCACGCCGCGATCAGACGTTTGCGGAAACGCTCAGCCTCGCTGACGGTATCGAGTGCAATGGAGAATTCGGCCGCGCCTTTGACGCCGAAAAAAGCCGTGGTGCTGCCGATCGCGATGACCAGCGTGTCGTATTCGAGCTGCCGTTCGGGCAGCAGCTCGGCACCGTCGTCGTCGAGCACGGCACCCAGCGTGATGCGCCGATTCGCGCGATCGAGCCCGGCCAGCTCGCCCTGCTGGAACTCGAAGCCATGCCAGCGCGCCTGCGCCGCGTATTCGAGCTCCTGCGTGAACGGGTCCATGCTGCCGGCCGCCACCTCATGCAGCAGCGGCTTCCAGATATGCGTCGGATAACGGTCGACCAGCGTAACCTGAGCTCGCGCGTCACCATTGCGCCGGCTGGCTCCATAGCGATTGCCAAGGCGAGTCGCCAGTTCCAGCCCGCCCGCACCTCCGCCAACGACGATAAATCGATGCATTGAACTTCTCCGTGTTAGCCGATGAATTATGCGTCGCGACGCCGCGCATCAATGCGCCGTCCGAAACGATTGTCCTCGACCCGCACGGGTTGTCACAAGTCATCAAAACAGATGTGTGACATGCGCACGACGTTATCGCGCGCCTGTCACAGGCGCGTCAATGCGCTTCCTCCCAATTCAGGCCCGCGCCGACCTCGGCGACGAGCGGCACCTTCAGCGCGGCAACGCCGCACATCAATTCCGGCAAGCGCTTACGTACTTCGGACAATTCGGCGTCCGGTACTTCGAGGATCAGTTCGTCGTGTACCTGCATGATCATGCGTGTGCCGATGTTCGACTGTTCGATCCACTTCTGCACGGCGATCATCGACAGCTTGATCAGGTCGGCGGCGGTGCCTTGCATCGGCGCGTTGATCGCGGCGCGCTCGGCGGCCTGACGGCGCGGACCGTTGCCGCCGTTGATCTCCGGCAGCCACAGCCTGCGGCCGAATACGGTTTCGACGTAGCCCTTCGCCTTCGCGCTCAGACGGGTCTCGTCCATATAACGGGCGACGCCCGGATAACGGGCGAAATAGCGGTCGATATACATCTTCGCCGCGTCGCGCGTAATGCCGAGATTCGATGCGAGACCGAATGCGCTCATTCCGTAGATCAACCCGAAGTTGATGACCTTCGCGATGCGCCGCTGATCGTTCGACACTTCGAGCGGCGTCACGCTGAAGACTTCCGAGGCCGTGGCGCGGTGAATGTCCTCGCCCTGCGAGAACGCGCGCATCAGCGATTCGTCGCCGGAGATGTGCGCCATGATGCGCAACTCGATTTGCGAATAGTCGGCGGACACGAGTTTGTGCCCCGGCGGCGCGATGAACGCCTCGCGAATGCGGCGGCCCTCGCCGGTACGCACCGGAATATTCTGCAGGTTCGGATCGTTCGACGCGAGACGCCCGGTCACCGCGACGGCCTGCGCATAGTTGGTATGCACGCGGCCGGTTTGCGCGTTGACCATGCGCGGCAGCTTGTCGGTATAGGTCGACTTCAGCTTCGACAGTCCACGATGCTCGAGCAGGATCTTCGGCAGCGGATAGTCTTCGGCGAGCTTTTGCAGCACCTCTTCGTCGGTGGATGGGGCGCCGCTCGGCGTTTTCTTGATGACCGGCAGTTCCAGCTTCTCGAAGAAGATCTGACCGATCTGCTTCGGCGAGCCGAGGTTGAATTCGCCGCCGGCCAGCTCGTACGCGTTGCCTTCGAGTTCGATCAGACGCGTCGCGATCTCGCTGCTTTGCTGACGCAGTTTCTCCGCGTCGATCAACACCCCGGTGCGCTCCATCTTGCGCAGCACGCGCGAGGTCGGCACTTCGATCGCGCTATAGACGTATTCGAGCGCCTTCTCGGCGGCGATCTGCGGATACAACGCCTGATGCAGGCGCAGCGTGATGTCGGCGTCTTCGGCCGCGTATGCGGCGGCTTTGTCGAGCGCGACTTCGTCGAAGCCGATCTGCTGCGCGCCCTTGCCGCAGACCTCTTCGTACTTGATGGTCTTCACGCCGAGATGGCGCAGCGCAAGGCTGTCCATATCGTGCGTGCGATGCGATTCGAGCACGTACGATTGCAGCAGCGTGTCGTGCTGGACGCCGCGCATTTCGATGCCGTAATTCGCGAGCACCTGCTCGTCGTACTTCAGATGCTGGCCGACCTTCTTGCGGTCTTCGCTTTCGAGCCATGGCTTGAGCTTCGCGAGCACTTCGTCGCGCGGCAACTGCACGGGCGCGTCCGGGCCGCGATGCGCGAGCGGCACATACGCGGCGCGGCCCGCTTCGACCGCGATCGACAACCCGACGATCTGCGCGGTCATCGGATCGAGCGACGTGGTCTCGGTATCGAACGCGGTCAGCTCGGCCGCGTTGATCTTTTCGAGCCACGCGTCGAACTGTTCCCACGTCTGCACGGTGTCGTAGTGACGTTGCTGGTCGACCGCAAGCGCGGGCGGCACGTCGGTTTCGGGACCTTCGACCGCATCGGCGATTTCCACTTCGCGCAGCCACGTCTTGAAGCCGTGCCGCGTGAACACCTCGCGGAGTTCGTCGCGCGACTCGGGCCGGCTCACGAGGCTTTCGTCGATCGACGCGATATGGCCGCTCAGATCGCAATGACGCTCGACGGTGACGAGCTTGCGCGCCATCGGCAGAAAGTCGAGCGCGCGGCGCAGATTGTCGCCGACCGCCCCTTTGATCTCGTTCGCATGCTCGACGATGCCGTCGAGCGAGTCGTATTGCGTGAGCCATTTGATCGCGGTCTTCGGCCCGCACTTTTCGACGCCCGGTACGTTGTCGACGGTATCGCCGATCAGCGACAGATAATCGATGATGCGCTCCGGCGGCACGCCGAACTTCGCGATCACGCCGTCGCGATCGAGCGTTTCGTTCGTCATCGTATTGACCAGCGTGACGCGGTCCGACACGAGCTGCGCGAGGTCTTTGTCGCCGGTCGACACGACCACGTTCATGCCGAGCTTTTCCGCCTCGGTGCACAGCGTGCCGATCACGTCGTCGGCTTCGACGCGCTCGATCATCAGGAGCGGCCAGCCGAGCGCGCGCACCGCGACGTGAATCGGCTCGATCTGCCGCGACAGATCTTCCGGCATCGACGGGCGGTTCGCCTTATAGTCGGGATACCAGTCATCGCGAAACGTTTTGCCCTTGGCGTCGAACACGCACGCGCTATACTCTGCTGTGACTTCCTTGCGCATGCGCCGCAGCATATTGATCATCCCGTAGAGCGCACCCGTCGGGCCACCCTCGGGGCCGCGCAGATCAGGCATCGCATGGTAGGCCCGGTAAAGATAACTCGAACCGTCGACCAACAGCAGGGTCTTACCTTCAAGGCTTCGTTCTTCAGGCATTATGACTAAGAGAAAAGTGATTCCGAGTCTGCGATCGCTCGCAGATCAAGAGCGCGCAACGGCCAAAAAAGCCCGCGCATCGTGGCAGATGTTCACGATTATGGCAGAGTTTATCGAGGCCACCGAGTACCTGTCGGAGATTCGCCCGGCGGTCAGCATCTACGGTTCGGCGCGCCTGAAACCGAACTCGCCGTACTACAAACTCGCTACCCAGATCGCGCGCAAGCTGTCGGACGCCGGCTTCGCCGTGATCTCCGGCGGCGGGCCCGGCATCATGGAAGCGGCCAACAAGGGCGCGCATGCGGGCAAGGCGCCGTCGGTCGGTCTGAATATCGAGTTGCCGCACGAACAATCGGGCAACCAGTGGCAGGACATCTCGCTGCGCTTCCGCCATTTCTTCACGCGCAAAGTCACGTTCGTCAAAAATTCCGACGCGGTGATCGTAATGCCGGGCGGCTTCGGCACGCTCGACGAACTCGCCGAAGTACTTACGCTGATTCAAACCAAGAAGTCGCGCCATGTGCCGATCATTCTGGTCGGCGCCGAGTTCTGGGAAGGTCTGCTCGCGTGGTTCAAGAGTTCGCTGACTCCGATGGGCCTGATCAATCCGACCGACATCGATCTGATGCAGGTTATCGACGATCCGGACCAGGTGCTCGAAGCGGTGTTGAAGTTCTACGAGGACCGCGAGGAAGGCGAAGCACATCCGGTCAAGTCCGATGAGGACAGGATGTTTTACCTGTAATGACCGGCATTGCGCATGCGCGGCGAGACCGCGTTGCGCGAATAACGTTGCAGTTGTCGCCGCGCGAGCGGCGCTAACCTGCTGGGCTCGTACCCGAAGCTCCGCGGCTTGCACAACATGAACAACGAACTCACCTCGCCCGAATCCGCGCTGGCGCCCACGCCGACGTTGCGGGAAATCTTCGGCGGCTTTCTCGGCCTCGGGCTGATCTCATTCGGCGGCGCGCTGCCGCTGGCGCGCCGCGCGCTCGTCGAACGGCGCCGCTGGCTCACCGCCGACGAATTCACGGACCTGCTCGGCCTCTGTCAATTTCTGCCGGGCGGCAATGTCATCAATCTTTCGGTTGCAATGGGCATGCGCTTTCGCGGCGTGCCCGGTGCGCTTGCCGGGCTACTCGGGCTGATCGCCGGGCCTTCGCTGGTCGTGATCGGGCTTGGCGTGCTGTATGAGCACACGCAAAACGATCCGCACGTGCGCCATCTGTTCGCGGGACTTGCCGCGGCGGCCTCGGGGCTGCTGATCTCGATGGCGATCAAGATCGTGCTGCCGTTGCGCAACAAGCCGATGGCCGCGCTGATTGCAGTGCTCGGCTTCGTCGCGATTGCGATTCTGCGGCTGCCGCTGCTGCCGACGATGCTGGTGCTCACGCCGCTCAGCATCTACGTTGCGGCAAGGAGCGCGCGGTGAACGACACACTCATCTCGCTCGCCGTCATTTTCAGCCAGCTTTCGCTGCTCGCGTTCGGCGGCGGCAATACGATTCTTCCGGAGATGCAGCGGCAGGTGGTCGACGTGCATCACTGGATGCCGGCCAGCGAATTCAGCGCGCTGTTCGCGCTAGCGCAGGCTGCCCCTGGACCGAACCTGATGGTCGTCACGCTGGTGGGCTGGCATGTGGCCGGCTGGGCCGGGATGCTGGTCACGTCGATCGCGAAGTTCGGACCGTCGTCGCTCGTGACGATCGTCGCGCTGCACGCATGGGATCGCTTCAAGGACCGGCCGTGGCGGCGCTACGCGCAGCTCGGGCTGGTGCCGGTGACGGCCGGCATCGTCGCGGCCAGCGCGGCGGTGATTGCGCGAGCGTCGAACCCGACCGCGATCGCATGGGCGATCACCGCGTTCACTGCCGTGATGGCGACGAAAACGCGCATTCATCCGCTGTGGCTGCTGGCGGCCGGGAGCCTGATCGGCTTGACCGGGTTCGGGCAAATGTGATGCCGAACTCGCCGGCGGCGGCGCAAGCCCTCCGGCCGGCATATCGCCCACTCATGCATGAACGACGCACGGGCAAGCCGCCCGCTCGTCCGTGCGTCTCCCGCGGCAAGCCCGGCCCGCTTACTGAAACGCCACCTCGGCGAAACTCCGCAGCTTGCGGCTATGCAAACGATGCAGCCCGTTCATGCGCAACAGCTCCATCGCCTTCACGCCGATTTGCAGATGTTGATCGACCTGCGCGCGATAGAACTGATCCGCCATGCCCGGCAGCTTCAGCTCGCCGTGCAGCGGTTTGTCCGATACGCATAGCAAGGTGCCGTAAGGCACGCGGAAGCGGAAGCCATTCGCGGCGATCGTCGCGCTTTCCATATCGAGCGCGATCGCACGGCTTTGCGACAGCCGCTGCACCGGCTCGCGATGATCGCGCAGCTCCCAGTTGCGATTGTCGACACTCGCGACGGTACCCGTGCGCATCACCCGCTTCAACTCGACGCCATCGAGCTGCGTGACCTGCGCGACCGCGCGCTCGAGCGCGACCTGCACCTCCGCGAGCGCCGGAATCGGCACCCATAACGGCAGATCGGCGTCGAGCACGTGATCCTCGCGCACATAGCCGTGCGCAAGCACGTAGTCGCCCAGACGCTGCGTGTTGCGCAGGCCCGCGCAGTGTCCGAGCATGATCCACGCATGCGGACGCAGCACCGCGATGTGATCGGTGATCGTCTTCGCGTTCGACGGCCCGACGCCGATATTGACCATCGTGATGCCGCTGCCGTCCGCGCGCTTCAGGTGATAGGCCGGCATCTGCGGCAGACGCGGCGGCGGCGTGCCCTCCTGCGCCTGCCCGCCGAGATTCTCGTTGTACGTGATCACGTCGCCGGGTTCGACGAACGACGTGTATTCGCTGCGGTACGCGCGCAATTCCCCGTCGTCGGTGTGCGCCATCATGTTGCGGCCGAGCTTGACGAATTCGTCGATATAGAACTGGTAGTTCGTATACAGCACGTAGTTCTGCACGTGCGTCGGCGCGGTCGCCGTGTAGTGTTTGAGCCGGTGCAGCGAAAAATCGACGCGCGCCGCCGTGAACAGCGCGAGCGGATGCGGTTCGCCGGGCATCGGCTCGTAGGTGCCGTTGACGATCCGGTCATCGAGCAGCGCGAGGTCCGGCGTGTCGAAGATGTCGCGCATCAGGAACAGGCGCTCGCGGTCGAGATCGCCTTCGAGGTGAATGCCTTCGGCGAACGCGAAGTGAATCGGGATCGGCTGATCCGACACGCGGACCTCGATCTGCACATGATGGTTCTTCGCGAGCAGCCGCAACTGCTCGCGGTAGTAGTTGCCGAACAGATCGGGCCGTGTAACGGTCGTCTCGAACACACCCGGCCCGGCGACGAAACCGTACGAGCGGCGCGAGTCGACGTGCGTGTTGACGTCGGTGCGCACACGCACGAACGGATAGCATGCGCGTACGCGATGCTCGAACAGTTCGTTGCGGCGATAGCGCGCGAACGCATCGCGCAGAAACGACGTGTTCGCCTCGTAAATCGCGGAGAGGCGGGTGACGGCCTCGTCCGCGTCGTCGAAGCCCTCGGTTGGGAAGCTATTGGCGGGAGTCTGCACCGTGCGCTGATTGATATCGTTGTTCATCATCGTTCACCCCTATTGGTGAGACGACATTACCACGGAACCCGCTGCCGCCGAATGGCGTCGCGATGCTTGCGACACGGTTTCGGAGAAGCCTGCGCATGTTGCGTGAAAGCGGCGCAAAATAAGGCTTCGCGCCCGTACGACAGGCCGGATTTGCTAGAATTCCGGGCACCCAATCGGAGAATCACCATGAAGCCGCTCCTTCCCATCGCCGCCGCGCTGGCTTTCGCCTTCGGCAGCGCCGCGATGGCTGCCCAGCCCGCCGACGAGCCGCCGCCGGCCGGCGCGCCCCAGTCCGCCAACGAACGGGCCGGTCTGCCCGACCTGGACAAGATCAACCGTCCAGCCGCGGAGGTCAGCTCGAAGGTCGACATCAACAACGTTCCGCGCACCCCGAGCTTCCACGAGGTCAGCCCGAACGGCACCGAAATCACCGAATACCGCGACAAGGGCAAGCCGGTCGAAATCAACGTGCAATCGAACTTCGGCACCCACTATCAGATGAGCGCGCCGCTCGACACGTCGCCCACTGTCCACGACAGCGGTCGTCCGAGCACGCGTTACCCTTCGGTGAATCTGCACTATTGATCGATGCATGAGCGGCGCGCCGGCAACGGTGGCCGCCGCGGGTTGGCGGGGCTCGCGCCTCGCCGCTGGGTCCGATGCCGGTCACACGGCTGTCACCCGGCGATGAACGTGGCGTCGCGATGCCGCACTCGCCACGTTCGCCACGTTCGCCACGTTCGCCGCGCAGCCCGGAGCGCCAGCGCCGAGCCCCATACTTCGACACCGCATTCGCTCTATCCGCCGCATCCGTTTGCCTTACCTCGCACTGGCCGCAGCGCGCCAGCCCGAACAACCTGACCCGACGTTTTCCGCATGGCCGTCTTCACCGCAGTCAACGAATCCCAACTCGCAGAATGGATGAGCCATTACGATCTCGGCGACGTCGTCGAATTTCGAGGCATCTCGTCCGGCATTGAAAACAGCAATTTCTTTCTGACGACCACGCGCGGCGAATACGTGCTGACGATTTTCGAAAAGCTGACAGCCGGGCAACTTCCGTTCTACCTGGATCTGATGCGCCACCTCGCGTCGCACCGCGTGCCGGTGCCGGATCCGATGCCGCGCAAGGACGGCGCGCTGTTCGGCATGCTGGTCGGCAAGCCCGCGACGATCGTAACCAGGCTCGAGGGCAAACCGGAACTCGCGCCTCGCGTCGAGCACTGCGTCGAAGTCGGCCAGATGCTCGCGCGCATGCACCTCGCGGGCCGCGACTATCCGCGTTATCAGCCGAATCTGCGCAGCCTGCCGTGGTGGCGCGAAACCGTGCCGACGATCTTGCCGTTCCTCGAAGGCGAGCAACGCGAGCTGCTGTCGTCCGAACTCGCGCATCAGCAAGCGTTCTTCGCGTCCGCCGATTACGCGGCGATGCCGGAAGGCCCGTGCCACGCCGATCTGTTCCGCGACAACGCGATGTTTGCGCATGCGGCGCCGGAAACCGGCCACGAAGTGCGGCTCGGCGGCTTTTTCGACTTCTATTTCGCCGGCTGCGACAAGTGGCTGTTCGATGTCGCGGTGACGGTCAACGACTGGTGCGTCGACCTCGCCACCGGCAAGCTCGACGACGCGCGCACCGAAGCGCTGTTGCGCGCGTACCAGACGGTGCGGCCGTTCACCGTCGAGGAAAACCGGCACTGGGGCGATATGCTGCGCGCGGGCGCATACCGCTTCTGGGTCTCGCGCCTGTATGATTTTCATCTGCCGCGCGCGGCCGAACTGCTCAAGCCGCACGATCCCGGTCATTTCGAACGCATTCTGCGCGAACGCCTGAAAGGCGTCGCGAATCCTGGCATTGATACTCCATGCAACTGATCGAAGTCCCCGCGAAAACCGGCTACGTGTGGTTCCGGCAAGGTATCTGGCTGTTCCGCAAGAACCCGCTCGCCTTTCTCACGCTGTTTTTCACCTATGTGCTGGTGATGACGCTCGTCTCGCAAATTCCCGTGATCGGCGGCGTCCTGCCACTGCTGTTCATTCCGGGCGTCGCGGTCGGCTTCATGGCCGCGTGCCGCAACACGATCGCCGGCAAACCGGTGTTTCCGACCATCCTCGTGGACGGCTTTCATTCGTACGGCCCGGTGGTCGCGCGGCGGCTGCTGTTGCTCGGCGTGCTCTACGTCGCCGCGATGGCGCTCGTGCTGGTGGGCTCGGCGCTCGCCGACGGCGGCATGCTGCTGAAGGTAATGCTCGGCACCGCCCCGCTGGATGAAAACGCGATCACCAGCAGCAATATCCCGCTCGCGGTGATCACCGCGCTCGCGTTCTATGTGCCGGTCGCGATGATCTTCTGGTTCTCGCCGATTCTGGCCGCCTGGCATGACGTGCCGCCCGTCAAGGCGATGTTTTTCAGCGTCGTCAGTTGCTGGCGCAATCGCGGTGCGTTCGTCGTGTTCGCGGCATTGTGGTTCGCGGTTGCGACCGTCGTGTCGTTCGGGCTGTCCACGCTGATGCAGGTGCTCGGCGCGGTCGAGTACGCGTATGCGGTTTTGATGCCGGCCACGATGATCGTCACGACGATGCTGTACTGCTCGTTCTACGCGACCTACCGCGGCTGCTTCGGCGTGCAGGCACCGCAAGCGCCGGATCTGCCGACCAGGCCGGCAGCCTGAGTTCAACGATCGTCCATCCGCGCGCGGGTGCCGGTGCGGCGCCCGCGCGGGTCGCCGCCGGCATACTTTTCGGCGCATCCATCGTTGCTCCGCGCCGTTCCCGGCCATACCCGCCATCCTGCATCGTTTTGCGGCACAATGATTTGCGTGCAATCCATTCGTACGCATTTTCAGCCGAGATGCACCATGACCCAGCGCCCCACACTCCCCTTCACGCTCGACGAGCAACTTTGCTTCGCGCTCTATTCGACCTCGCTCGCGATGACCAAAGCGTACAAGCCGCTGCTCGACAAGCTCGGACTCACGTATCCGCAATATCTGGCGATGCTCGTGCTGTGGGAAACCGACGATATGACCGTCAAGGACATGGCCGCGCGCCTGAATCTCGATCCGGCGACCGTGACACCGCTGCTCAAACGCCTCGAAGCCCAAGGGCTCGTGGAGCGCGTGCGCGGTATCGACGATGAACGGCTCGTCTATATCCGCCTCACCGGCGCGGGCAAGGCCCTCAAGCGGCAGGCACGGGAAGTGCCCGCCGAAATCTTCTGCGCAACCCAGCAGACGCCGGAATTCCTGCTGCGTCTACGCGATGACCTGACGCGCCTGCGCGCCACGCTCAACGATTACATGGATCAATAGCGGCCGGCGTGCGGCCGCCAGCGCGACGATCGCCAGGCCGCATCGGACACGTCAGCCGGCGACCCCTATCGCACCGATCATTAAAATTTAATTTGTACACAAATCATTTGTGTACTATCTTAGCGACATGCCGCTTCGCAAACGCATCGCCAGACTGGCGAGCCAGTACGGAGCGGCAAGTATGCAAACCCTGACAACCCAGATAAGGAGCAACACCATGACCATCCTGTACAAAGCAAACGCAACCAGCACCGGCGGCCGCGACGGCCGTGCCGTATCGTCGGACAACGCATTGGACGTGAAGTTGGCAGTGCCGCGCGAGCTGGGTGGCAACGGCGCGGCGGGCACCAATCCCGAACAACTCTTCGCGGCCGGTTATTCCGCGTGTTTCCTGAGCGCGATGAAGTTCGTCGCCGGCCAGCACAAACAGGCCTTGCCGGCCGACACGCAAGTTTCGGCCGACGTCGGTATCGGCCCGAACGACAAAGGCGGCTTCGCACTCGACATCGATCTGCGCATCTCGCTGCCGGGCCTCGCTCCGGAAGCCGCGAAGGAACTGGTCGACGCCGCGCATCAGGTGTGCCCGTATTCGAACGCCACGCGCAACAACGTCGACGTTCGCCTGCACATCGCTTGAGTTTGCTGTGACGGTCGTGGGGCGGCGACTTCGGTGGTCGTGCCACGCGAAGACCGAAGCAAAAACCTCCGCAGGAACCACGCATCGCGCCCGCCGCGGCACATGAGCGCCGCCACCAATCAGCGCCCGCGCCCTGCACAATAGGAGCGGGCGCTGATCCGTTGGCACCCCTGGCACGCAATCTGCGGGGCCGGTTGTCAATCTCTTCTCGATCCCGACCCACACCCCGATGACACGCGCCCGACGCCTGCACGAACACTTCGACACAGGTCTGGTCTGGTTTCGCCGCGACCTGCGCGACACCGATCATGCCGCGCTGTACTACGCGCTCAAGCATTGCGAGCACGTGTGGTGCGTGTTCGTGTTCGATACGACGATCCTGCAGCCACTCGCCGACACCTGGCAGTCGCGCCATCCTGGCGAGCCGGTGCAGGATCGGCGCATCGACTTCATTCTGGCGTCGCTCGTCGAACTCGACGACGCGTTGCGCGCCAATGGCGGCGGCCTGATCGTACTGTACGGGGATCCCGCCGAACTGGTGCCGAAGCTCGCCGGCGAACTGCGCGTCGAGGCCGTATTTGCGAATCACGACTACGAGCCGGTCGCGATCGAACGCGATGCGACGGTGGGTGAGCAGCTTGCCAAAGCGGGGCGTCAGTGGCTGACGTTCAAGGACCAGGTGGTTTTCGAGCGCGACGAGTTGCTGAACGGCCAGCGCAAACCGTTCGCGGTGTTCACGCCGTACAAGAACGCGTGGCTCGAGCAACTGAACGCGTTCGATCTGAAGCCGTACCCGGTGGAAAGGTATGCGTCACATTTCGCCGCACCGCCGCGCTCGCTCGACCGTCGATTGCCGACGGTCGATCAATTCGGCTTCGCGCCGAGCAACCTCACCGAGCTGCGGATACCGGCCGGCATGAGCGGTGCGCAGCAACTCCTCGACGACTTCCTGACGCGCATCGAAAGCTACGCGGAGCGGCGCGACTTTCCCGCCGCAAAGGGGCCGAGCTATCTGTCGGTGCATCTGCGCTTCGGCACGGTATCGATCCGCACGCTCGCGCGGCTCGCGCACAACATGTCATTGCAGCCCGACGGAAAAGGCGCGGCGACATGGCTATCGGAGCTGATCTGGCGGGACTTTTATTTCATGGTCCTCGCGCATCATCCACGCATCGCGGCCGGTGCGCCGTTCAAGCCGGAATACGAGCACTTGCGCTGGGAGAAAGGCCGCGCGGCGGAACAGGCGTTCGCCGCGTGGTGCGACGGCCGCACCGGCTATCCACTCGTCGACGCGGCGATGCTGCAGCTGAACCGCACTGGCTATATGCATAACCGCCTGCGGATGGTGACCGCGAGTTTCCTCGCGAAGGATCTCGGCGTCGACTGGCGCCGCGGCGAGCGCTATTTCGCCGATCTGCTGAACGACTTCGATTTCTCGGCGAACAACGGCGGCTGGCAGTGGGCCGCGTCGACCGGATGCGACGCGCAACCCTACTTCCGGATTTTCAATCCGGTCACGCAGTCCGAAAAATTCGACTCGGACGGGCGCTTTATCAAACGATATCTTCCGCAACTCGCGAAGCTGCCGGCAAAATGGATTCACGCGCCGTGGCTGGCGGGTGCGGAGCGGCTGGCGGAATTCGGCGTGGTGCTGGGCGAGAACTATCCCGAGCCGATCGTCGATCATGCGCAGGCACGCGAGCGTACACTGGCCCGTTACGGCAAGTGAGTGTCTGCCTACATCATCGAAGAGATGAACAAAAACGTGTGGGGGTAAAGATGCGCCGTCTGCCGTCGCTGCTCGTATTTCTGATTCTGACGCTTGCGGCCGGCTGGGCCGCGAGCCTGTCGCTGCCAGATGCCTGGTATGCGGGTTTGCAAAAGCCGGCGTTCAATCCGCCGAACTGGATTTTCCCGCCGGTCTGGACCGTGCTCTACGTTCTGATGGCGTTTTCCGCGTGGCGCGTGTGGAAGCGCGAGGGGCTGGCCGCGTCGATCATCCTGTGGGTCGTGCAACTGATATTCAACGCAGCGTGGATGTGGCTGTTTTTCGGCCTGCATCGGCCAGAGATGGCGCTGCTCGATATCGTGATTCTGCTGGCGCTGATCGTGACGCTAACGTACGTGTTCTGGCGATGCGATCGGCTCGCGGGGCTGCTGCTGGTGCCGTATGTCGTGTGGGTCGCATACGCGGCGCTGCTCAACTACACGCTATGGCAGATGAATCCGGCTGCGTAATCGGCAAGGCAAATCGGCTGGAACGCGAAGGCCGTTTGGGCGATGGAGGTAGGAAGAGGCGGCGCAAGGCCTGATTGGCTGCCGCCAAACACCGGCGCCTCACCACACGCCGATGTTCTGATTGCTACAACTCGTGCCTGGCACGAAACACCACGCGCTGGATTAACCGTAGTGCTGGCTCATCCACGACGGCTGACGCACGTTCGATTCACGGTCGAGCTTGCGCATACGGAATTCGAGGTCGTAGAGATCGGTGGCTTCGGCGAGGTAGGCGTCAGCGCGCTCCTTGGCGAGTTGGTCCGGCGACTTGGTCAAAAACAGGAACAGGCGGCTAAGCAGGTACATGGTGAACCTCGGGGAATGAAGGCTAGGCGGTTGTGCCTAAGGGATAACCCGTATTATAGGGAAAACCCTAGTTCTGCACCAGCCTTTCATTTCGAGGCGTTATTCCAGCCAGCGTCAGCGCTCGAGCGCGGAAGCCGCCTCGTCCGCCCCTTGCGCGATGCGTCCGGCGTCCGGACGGCGCTGGTGCTTGAAGAACTCCCAGATCATCGCGCTTGCATTCGGTCCCTTCGACGAATGGAACGGCAGCGCGTCGTCACCCCCGCTCCACGCATGCCCGAGTCCCTGTACCCGGCACCATCGCACCACGCGCCTCCCGCCCCGCACATAATCGCGCATCACGACGCCACCCTTGCGGTCTTCGCGCATCTCACCGGCCTGATGGCCGCCTCGCGCGTCGATCAGCCGGTTCAAGCGCAGAAATTGTGTCGCCAGTTGATCCGCGTTGACCGGCGCGACCACGTGATCGGCATCGCCGTGAATGATGAGCGCGGGCATCCCCGGATAGCGCGCGACGTCCGTCATGCCGTCGACGAGTTCATAGGGTTCGTGACGCGCTCCGCGCCGCATCACGTCCATGGCGGTAATGCCCGAGTGAGCCTCGCCGAAAGCGGGACCGGAATGCAGCGCCACCGCCGCGAAGTGCGCCGGGTACTTGACCGCCAGCAGCGCCGTAAGACCCGCTCCGGCGGAAATGCCCGCAGCGTACACGCGCTCGCGATCGAACCCGTACTGCGCAACCAGTGCGTCGACCAATGACACCACCGCGCGCGCCTCGCCGCCTCCCGCGCTTTCGCTGGCGTCGTACCAGTGCCAGCAGCGATGCGAGTGCGCGTGCTTCGATTGCTCCGGATAGACCACGGCGAAACCGTAGCGGTCGGCCAGCAGGTTCATCCGCGTGCCCGCGGCGAATTCGTCGATGGACTGCGTGCAGCCGTGCAGCATCACGACGAGCGGCATCGCTTCGTGCGCGTGCCCGGACGGGATATACAGGCCGTACTGCAGATGGTTGACGAGACGCCCCGGCGCGGCCGGCGCGGAGTGGAACGAGCGCGTCCAGGCGCCGCTTGCCCACGCGGCCGCGCGCGGGCGCACCCGTGACTCGCGCGGTGCTTCGCGTTTGGCCGGCGTGCGTAGCGCGGCGGCCGGCTTCAGCGGATGCACTTTGCTCGACGGTTTGTTGCTGGCGGCGCGAACGGGCCGCGTCTGGGCTCGCTTGGCGGTTTTTTGCGCATGTTCGGTTTGAATCGCGAGCAGGCGCTTGAAACCGCGCAACCAGATTTTGGACAGGCTTTTTGCCATCGACGACCTCGCAAAAAGGGGACGGTGCACACCGGCAAATACACCGGATATCGCGTTGTGCAATGCACAATAACATCATTCTTCATGCGCTGCTGAAGTCCGGCTCCGCTCCTTGCCGCCAAATTCCGCGGTGGCGAACGTTGCCGCGATCCCGCCGTCAAACCTCCGCGACGCCCGTTCGGCAGCCCACATTCGGCACGCTAAATGCGCGGTGCGTCGCGAGACCGTCACGCGGCACCCGTCTATACTGACGGCTAGTCCTCGAAAACGTGCTGATCCGGGCCGCAGCGGCACTCTACGCCGGCCGGGCGCAAATTTTCCACTCACCCGACACCACGCGGCCCGCGTCGCGCTTCTGCCATGCCCGATTTACCGATCCACCTGTGGTATTCGATCACCAACCTCGGCGGCGCCGGCCTGACGCTGCCTCTCGCGTTTGCCATCGCTGTCTGGTTGTCGGTCGGCTACTCGTGGCGGCTCGCAGCCTGCTGGCTCGCGTTGCTCGGCGCGGCGATCGGCATCGTGACCGTGACCAAGCTGGCCTTCCTCGGCTGGGGCGTCGGCATAAGGGAGCTCGATTTCACCGGTGTGAGCGGCCACTCGATGCTGTCCACGGCCGTCTATCCGGTCACGCTATTCCTGATGCTATTGCCCGCGCGACCCGCTGTCCGGCTAATCGGCGTGCTCGCGGGGCTCGCCGCGGGCATCGCGGTGGGGCTGTCGCGTGTCGTGTTGAGCGCGCATTCGCCGTCCGAAGCCGTCACCGGCTGCCTCGTCGGCGCGCTCGCCGCGCTCGTGTTCGTGCGCATCGCGTGGAATGCGGAGCCGGGCCGGCTCTCGGCGATGCCGGTCGCCGTCAGCATGATGGTGCTCGCCGTCGCGATGCACGACGTGCACGTGCCGACCCAGCGCTGGGTCACGCATATTGCGCTGAAAGTATCCGGCCACGACCACCCGTTTATCCGTGCGAAGTGGAAAGCCGCGCGCGAACTCCGTCCGGCCGCCGCGCCGCTGTCGCAAACGCCCGGCAGGTTCAAACCGTCGCGCGCGACCAGCATCTGAGCGCCTTCGCGGCGCTTTTTCGAAGCTTTCCGGCCTGAAGCGACAGCGCCTTCAGGCTCCCGCCACGCACGTTCCCACCGCTTGTCCGTCGTGCGGCGCATCACTCGCTGCATTTGACCGTCGTCCGTTATGCATACCGATATAGCCGCGCATATATTACGATGACGTTTTAACGCCACCGCTTTCCGTCCACGTCCGACATTCGAGCCCTTCATGACATTCTCCCGACAGCTGAAAAAATATACGCTTTGCGTCGCAAGCGTGGTCTCCGTCATCGTCAGCGCAAATGCCTGCGCCGGTGAACTGGTGGTCTCCGCCGCGGCCAGCCTGACCAACGCATTCAAGGCGGTCGGCGACGCGTTCGAGCAGCAGCATCCCGGCACCAAGGTCGTGCTGAACTTCGGCGCGTCCGACGTGCTGATGCAGCAGATCGTCAAGGGCGCGCCCGCCGACGTGTTCGCATCGGCCGATCAGAAGGCAATGGACAAAGCCGCCGCGGAAAAAGTGATCGTGCCGTCGACGCGCCGCGATTTCGCCGCCAATTCGCTGGTGCTGATCGTGCCGGCCGACAGCCATTTCGCGCCCGCCAGCCTCAACGATCTGACGACCGCGAGCGTGAAGCGCGTCGCGTTCGGCGATCCCGCCTCCGTGCCGGTCGGCCGCTATACGCAGGGCGCGCTGCAGGCCGCGGGCGTATGGGATGCGGTGAGCGCGAAGGCGGTGCTCGCATCGAACGTGCGGCAGAGCCTCGACTACGTCGCGCGCGGCGAAGTGGAAGCCGGCTTCGTGTTCGGCACCGACGCGGCGATCATGCCCGACAAGGTCAAGGTCGCGATGACGCTGCCGACGCAGACACCCGTCACGTACCCGATCGCGCGGGTCGAAGGCAGCCGCCAGGCGGGCGACGCGCAGGCCTTTATCGACTTCGTGGTGTCGCCGGCCGGCCAGGCGGTGCTCGCGAAGTACGGCTTCAAACCCGCGCATTGATCCACCTGCAGCGCACACGCTCATGCAACAGGTCTGGGTTCCGCTCCTGCTGTCGCTGAAAGTGGCGGGCTGGGCCACCGTACTCAATCTGGTATTCGGTGTCGCGGCGGCGCTCGGTCTATCGCGCTGGCGCTCGGGCGCGCGCGACGTGATCGATTCGCTGCTGATGCTGCCGCTGGTGCTGCCGCCCACCGTGCTCGGCTACTACCTGCTCGTGCTGCTCGGCCGGCGCGGCGTGATCGGCGCATGGCTCGACCGCTTCGATATCCAGCTCGTATTCACCTGGCAGGGCGCGGTGATCGCGTCGACGGTGGTCGCGTTTCCGCTAGTGCTGAAGTCGGCGCGCGCCGCGTTCGAAGGCGTCGATCCGCAGCTCGAACGCGCCGCTCGCACGCTCGGCATCAGCGAAACGGCGGTGTTTTTCCGCGTGACGCTGCCGCTCGCCACGCGCGGCATCCTCGCCGGCGGGCTGCTTGCGTTTGCGCGCGCGCTCGGCGAATTCGGCGCGACGCTGATGATCGCCGGCAATCTGCCGGGCCGCACGCAGACGCTCTCAGTTGCGGTCTATTCGGCGGTGCAGGCCGGCGACGACAGCACCGCGAACCTGCTCGTGCTCGTGACGTCGATCACATGCGTGACGATCCTGCTGCTCGCGGGGCGCCTGGTGCCGCAGCACACGCTTCTGAGGTCGCGCTGACATGCCGCTCGACGTCGCCATCCGCAAAACTTTCGAAAGCGCCGAGCGGCGCTTCACGCTCGATGTCGCGTTCAGCGCGAATGCACAGCGGCTCGTGCTGTACGGGCCGTCCGGCGCGGGCAAGAGCCTGACCTTGCAGGCGATTGCCGGCTTGCTGCGCCCCGATGAAGGATCGATCACGCTGCACGGCACCACGCTGTTCGATAGTGCGCGCGGCATCGATCAGAAGCCACAGGCGCGCAAGATCGCGTATCTGTTCCAGGACTATGCGCTGTTTCCGCATTTGAACGTGCGACAGAACATCGGCTTCGGGTTGCGCCAGGGCTGGTTCAATCCGCGCGCGCGTGGCTCGCATCCGCAAGTCGATTACTGGCTCGATGCGCTGGAGTTGAAGGCAGTCGCGGGCAATCATCCGGCGCAGTTGTCGGGCGGGCAGAAACAGCGTGTCGCGCTCGCGCGGGCGCTGGTTGCGCAGCCACGCCTGCTGCTGCTCGACGAACCGTTTTCCGCCCTCGATAGCGCACTGCGTCAGCGCATGCGGCGCGAGTTGTCGGACTTGCAAACGCGGCTGGATATTCCGATGGTGTTGATCACGCACGATCCCGACGATGTCGCCGCTTTCGGCGACCAGGTCGTGCAGATCAACGACGGCTGCGTGCGCGACGATCACCCGTTCTCCGGATATGCGCGAAGTGAAACGTCGCCGCAGCGCTAGTACAACATCCCTTAAATACATTTAATAATTATCGGGTTGCAAATAGGGCTGCAGGAGCGTGACGACCACATCGGCCATTTCGTCAAGGGAACCCATGCCTGGCAGCGGCTCCCAACGT
>Ga0153956_1000097_pt1 | contig 112359 bp, 100 predicted proteins | sample TSFL040MetaG_FD_104704 | JGI IMG/M metagenome (GOLD analysis project Ga0153956, IMG submission 104704) | Attine ant fungus gardens microbial communities from Florida, USA - TSFL040 MetaG | ecosystem: Host-associated > Fungi > Mycelium > Unclassified | place: USA: Florida, Wekiwa Springs... | reverse complement strand
TCTCCGGCAGATAAGCATTATAAAATACCAAACTTCCACAGTAGCCAATCGCTGCCAGTACAAAGCATACGATGCCTGATGTCAATGTTTCTATTTTGAAAAAATACAGACCCATGCAGGCAAAACTTCCTAAATAACAAAAGAAGCGCATGAACGATTTTTTGTTGCCTTTATAATCTGCGATGGAAGAAAGGATCGGGGAAATCAGCGCGATGACCAGATAAGCAAAGGCAAGCGCATAATCCAGAAGTACAGAGTTGGTAATTGTAAAACCCAGAAAATTCACTTCATACGATGCAACCGTATCATTCACTTTCGTAGTTGTGATAGCATTGTAATAAGCGGGGAAAATGGTGGAGGTAATCACCAGATTGTAGGCGCTGTTTGCCCAGTCATACATGGCCCAGGCCCGTTGTGTTCTTTTTGCAGAAGGTATTTGCATAGAAAACTAAAGTATAATTTTTACTGCAAAACACACATAACCGTTTTCAAAACTATCCTACCATATAATTGCACAGCTTATAAAGCACGCGTGCTCCTACGATGCCATCAATGCTGTCTGCATTGGTAGTGCCTACCGATACTTCGTTCAGGTCAAAACCGATCAGCTCCCTGCCACTTTTTCTTAATGTTTTGAAGAGATAGAAAATTTCGTCCAGCTCAAAACCTCCCGGCACCGGCGTGCCGGTGTTCGGGCAGAGCTTTGGGTCTAAACCGTCAATATCAAAGCTTATATAAACTTTTTGGGGCAGCTTGTTTACAATTTCTTCACAAATGTTTTTCCAGGTATCGCCTTCGTAAAGCCGTTCTTTTATTTGCTTGTCAAAGTAGGTTTCGACGCGCTCGTTTTTTTCAATAAGTTCTACTTCTTCATCACAGTAATCGCGGATGCCTACCTGCACCAACTTGCTCACTTGTGGCACTTCTTCCAGTACGTTGTACATAATAGAAGCATGAGAAAATTTAAAACCTTCGTAAGCTTTTCGCAAGTCCGCATGAGCATCTATTTGCAAAACGCCAAAATCGCTGTGTTGTTCTGATAAAGCTTTGATAAAACCTAAGGGCGTGCTGTGATCGCCGCCAATCAGTCCTACTTTTTTCCCTTGTTTCAGCAGAATGCCCGTCATTTCCTGCACCCAGTGATAAAGCATTTCACCGCCGTTATTCACTTCCTGCAGTTTACCTTTCAGTTGTTCATTGTCTTCCACATTTCCGCCATCTACCAGATAGGAAATGATTAATTCCGCACATTGCCGCAGATAGTCGCTTTTCTTTTTAATGTTTTTATCAATTGGCATCATGTAAAATCCTTTCTGCCAGCCGTTCTGCACATCCGGATCGTAAAGGTCAACCTGCATGGAGGCGTCAAATATATTTTCCGGTCCGCGGGAAGTGCCGTCGCGATAGGAAATGGTAACCTCCCAGGGAACGGGCAGCAACACGAGTTCCGCATCATCCTGAGTAGAAGGAAGCCCGAAAATATTATTGGATTTTAAACCTACACTGTTAGGATCGAATTTACTCGTATCAAGCGCCATGATTTATTTTTTTATGCGCCGCAAAATTAGGGGTATTTACCCTCATTCTGTAAGCGAATATTGTATGCCGTAAATAACAGTTGCTATAAAAAATTACGGTAGCAAAAGTTTTACCCTTAAATTTGCATCCTGAAAAACAAAAGGCAGGCGGTATGAAAAAATCCCACATCGTATTATTAGTATTAATAGCGGCGGCGGTTTGTGTCATTGTTACCATGTTCGGCGATTTCAGCACTTATGAAACTTTTCAATCTGCATCAGCGCAGCCGGGTAAGCAGTATCATGTAATCGGTTATCTGGAGAAAGATAAGACGATGCAATATGACCCTAAAGTGGATCCGAACTACTTCAGCTTTTTTGTGAAAGACAAAGCGGGCAGTGTAAATCAGGTAGTTTTTACAGGCGCCAAACCTACAGATATAGAAAAATCGGAACAAATAGTAATGACCGGATATATGGACGGCACTACATTTCATTGTAATAAGATACAGATGAAGTGCCCCTCTAAATATAAAAAAGATCAGGTAGCCATAGGTTCGTGATATAAGTTTTCTTACTGAAGCTTTGGTCATTCATAAAACATCAATTAATAAACATGAGTGAAACTCAATACATAGGCGAACATCTGCGGCCCGGGCAACTGGGTCATTTTTTTGTGATACTGTCGTTTGTAATGGCATTGTTCAGTGCATTCTGCTATTGGTCGGCAGCAAAATCGGAGGTTACAGATGAACAGAAAAGTACTGCATGGCTGTATCTCGGGCGAAATGCTTTTATTCTTCATGCAGCTTCTCTGATCGGCATTTTTATTTCGCTTTATTACATTATTGCACATCATCTTTTTGAGTATAACTATGCCTGGGAACATTCATCCAGAGCTTTGCCCATGAAATATTTGCTTTCCTGTTTCTGGGAAGGGCAGGAAGGTAGTTTTATGTTGTGGGCTTTTTGGCAGGCATTGCTGGGAATTATTGTAATGTGTACATCAAGGAAATTGGAAAGCCGCACCATGACTATAATTGCTATTGTGCAGGTAGCGCTGGCGAGCATGCTGTTAGGTTTTTATATAACACCTGATATTAAAATTGGAAGCACTCCGTTTATGCTGCTGCGAGACAAGATGGTAAATGCGCCTATTTTTCAGCAGGCAAATTATCTCAATTTTATTCAGGATGGGAATGGCTTAAATCCTTTATTGCAAAACTATTGGATGGTTATTCACCCGCCTGTGTTGTTCCTCGGTTTTGCAAGCACACTTATACCTTTTGCCTATGCCATTGCCGCCTTGTGGAAGAATGAATATCAACTTTGGATAAGACCCGCGAGAATCTGGGCGCTTTTTGCTGGCGGTATCTTAGGTTTAGGCATTATGATGGGTGGCGCCTGGGCTTACGAATCGCTGACGTTTGGCGGTTATTGGGCTTGGGATCCTGTGGAAAACGCTTCACTCGTACCATGGCTTACGCTTATCGCAGGCTTGCATACGCTGATCGTTTTTAAAGCGACCAACCGTTCTTTGCCCATCACGTTAATATTGCTTACACTTACTTATTTGCTGGTGTGGTATTCTACTTTCCTTACTCGTACCGGCGTTTTGGGAGATACTTCCGTACACGCTTTTACAGGAGAAGGGAAATCGCTTTACTGGCATTTGCTGGTTGTATTATTTACTCTTTTGCTTTTGTCGCTCAGCTTTCTGATCCTTCGCTGGAAAAACCTGCCAAATGTGAAAACTGAAGAAGCCGTAGCCTCCAGAGAATTCTGGATGTTTATCGGTTCATTTATTTTATTGCTTTCGGCTATACAAATTTCCATTAGCACATCTATTCCCGTCTGGTCGCCTCTGGCAAAATGGATAAGCGGAAAAGACATAGCGCCGCCAAGCGATCCTGTAAGACATTATAATAACATTCAAGTTTGGGTAGCTATCATGCTCGCGCTTTTATCTGCAGCTATTTTGTATCTGAAATTTAAAAAATCCGACACCAAACAGTTTTTGAAAAGAATGCTTTGGGTCTTTCTTATTTCTCTGGCACTTGCGTTGCTGGTGGGTTTGTTGCAGAAAATCACGGTGTTTCAGTATGTGCTGTTATTATTTGCTTCTTGTTTTGCCATCGTTGCCAATGTTTACTATGCGATTCTCATTCAGAAAAAACTTACCAAAATGGGAGCGGCTATTTCGCATCTTGGCTTCGCTATGATTTTGCTGGGCATATTGATTTCTTCTTACAATAAAGAAGTGATTTCCTTTAATACGCTTGGTATTCATATAGATTTCGGTAAAAAAACAGCGCAGGAAAATATTAAGGAAAGCAGGGAAAATACCCTATTGTTTTTGAATACGCCGGTGGTGATGGGCGATTATCTGGTAACTTATAAAGGAGATTCGGTTTCCACGGAAGACCCGCGTACTTTTTATAAAGTGATTTTCAACCGCTATGATTCCGCTACAAAAAAGCTGGAAGAAACGTTTACACTATATCCGGATGCATTCGTAAATCCCAAAGGACAAGAAGGACTTATTGCCAATCCCGCGTCCAAACATTATGTAAACAGAGACATTTTTACGTACATCACTTCCGCGCTCGATCCTTCAAAAGTGGAAGATACCGCTTCTTATAAATCATTTACGGTAAAGAAAGGAGACACGTTGTTTTTAAGCGGTGGCTATCTGGTTTTTGAAGATTTTGAAGATGCCAATTATGCGCAGCAATCGGGCGAACTTTCGGTGAAAGCCAAATTAAAAGCCTACGACCTGAGCGGCGAAGCAGGAACGTTGCAACCTGTGTACGGCATTACGGAAGAAGCGTTTCAGAACTTTAAAGAAGATACGCTGAAAAGTATGGGTGTTTTTGCAAAGTTTGTAAAGATCCATCCTGAAAACGGAACGATTGATTTATTGATAAAAGAGAAAGATCCGAAAGACGATTACATTGTAATGAAAGCATTGGTATTTCCTTATATAAACCTGCTTTGGGCGGGCGTTATCGTCATGGTTTTCGGCTTTATGCTAAGTGCGTATCGGAAGATTGTAAAAGGGGAGAAAGGGCAAACAAAATAATTGCCGGAAATATTGGTTTGACATATTTACGCATAAATTCCAATTACATTTTTCCGCGTAGCTTCTTATTGATTTTTTATGTTTCTATGTGATAGAGTCATCTTATAGAAATACATCGCTTCCAGCATCGGTAGTATAAACGGTGTGTGGAACAACTTTAATAACCGTTTACTTTCTTTTCTTCTCCGTTCAATCAATTAATAACACCATACACATAATTGTTACAACAGTAAATGATAGCTTCGTACTTTAGTATTATAAGTACAGCTATGGTAAAAGCACTGTTGGTGGATGACGAACTAAACAATCTTATAAATCTCGAGTTTATGCTGCACAACGATTGTGAAGAGATTGTCGTGGTGGGGAAAGTACAGAGTGTAGCAGCAGCAAAAAAATTTTTGGAATCCGGATCAGCAGATGTGGTTTTTCTGGATATTACCATGCCGAATGAAGACGGCTTCGGGCTTTTAGACAGCCTTACTCCTAAAAATATCAAAGTGGTTTTTGTAACGGCGCACAATCAATATGCGCTGCGAGCACTCAAAGCAAGCGCAGTAGATTACCTATTGAAACCGGTACGGATAGACGAATTGCAAAAAGCCGTTGAAAAAGTGAAACTGACAACGGCTAACCCACTTGCGGCAGAACAAAACCGACTGCTTCTACAACACTTTACAGAACTAACAAAACAAAAAAATATACCACAAAAAATTGCTGTCCCCGCGCTTGGAAGCGTCCGTTTTGTGGCGATAGATGAAATAGTAGCATTGGAGGCAGACAGTAATTACACGATCATTCATTTGAAAGATGCCCAGAAATTAGTCATTAGCAAAACGCTGAAAGAGTTTGATGAAATACTGGACGAACAGCTATTTGTCCGCATTCATAAATCCTACATCGTCAATATAAATTACGTGGTGGAATACAGCACAACAGATGGTGGCGTTGTAAAAATGGCTGACAAAAGCAGGTGGAGTATCAGTCGCAGGCAATTAGATATTTTTTTGAAAAAAATGCAAGCCTCTGCCATCATGCTTGGAAAATCTAAATAATGTATGTATTGCCGTCTTCGTTTTTTAGTTCTCTTTGCGCTCTATTTTTTGCAAGCCATAATGGCTTTTGCACAAAGCGGCAATTATACGGCTTTTACTGTAAAAGACGGATTGCCGAGCAATTATATTTACCGTTTGCAGGAAGATGACAAAGGCTTTTTGTGGGTGGCTACCGATGCAGGACTGGCACGCTTTGACGGAAAGAACTTTCAGGTTTATACCACTAAAAACGGATTACCCGATAACGAAGTGATAGCTGTGCTGAAAGAAAAAGACGGACGGATTTGGGCTGAATGTTTCGCCCGAATGCCTGTTTATTTCGATGAAGTGCGAAACCGTTTTCTTCCTCCGCAGATAAAAGACAGCACACTGGCTAATATCCACAACAGTATGGCTTATGCCACAAGGATATTAAAAAATAGCGGAATTATTTACAGTAACAACGATAACTGGATTGTTTTTAAAGATGCCAAACAAAAAGAATATCCGTCTGTATTGCAAAAGTTTCCTGCCGCTCCGCTCATACTTGAAGAATATATGGACGGAAGTATGCTGGTTGCCCGTTATTCTGTTTCAAGTAAACCCTCCGATGTTACCTATAGTTTGTGTTATATAAAAGATAATCATATTGCAGACAGCCTGTCCCTAATGACAGAGCCAAGAACTCAGGCGGGACTGACGATAAATGAGGGGAAAATGTACAAAGTAGGATTGAGAACAGATCAATGTATTGTGTATTCCGGCTTTCAGGTAAATCCTATCCGTTACAAAGCTGCTGAGCTTAAAATTCCTGAATTTTATTACAATTATTACTTCACACCCCAATATATAGGTTTTAATGCTGTGTCTGGAAAAATATATCTGTACGACCGTGAAACCTTACAGCTTGCAAAGGTGATAAGCGGAGGTGATTATCTGACCAATTACTACTATGATGACAGCAAAGGAAACGAATGGATTTCGACCATAGACAAAGGATTATTGGTTTATCGAAGCAGGCTTCCCGAAAAAATACCGCTTCCCGAAAATTTTACCCATACCAATTTTATGAGCATTGCAAAGCGAAAGGACGGAACGCTGTTTGCAGGAAATTATTACGGTGAAGTTCTCGAAATAAAAGACGGAAAAACCATTGTACACAAAGTTATCCATACAACACCTGCACGGATACGGAAAATACTGTTTTCGGGTAATGATGTTTATACTTTTTCGGAAGAAGGAATTTACCGCAATTTCACACAACGAATATCCGATCCTTTGCTTAACCGTCTGTCTTTTGGGAAAACTGCCATAAATGCAAACGATACCATTATTCTGGTAGGGACACATCGCAATATATTCAGCATCAATACCCGAACACACAAAACTTTTCCTATAAATACGGAAACTAAAAGGATAACAGCTTTGACAAAGGCAAATGCCGATTGGGTTTATTTCGGTTCTACGGACGGTTTGTACAAATACAATATGAAATCGGAGAAAATGGTTTCGCTTACCTCTAAAAATCCGTTATTGAAAAACCGTATTTTATCACTTTGTTATACGGAGGACGGTCTGCTTTGGGTGGGAATTTCAGGCAGATTATTTGTGCTGAAAAACGATGAAATTCTTCGGGTTTTTGAAAGTGAAAATTTTGCTTACAACTCCATACGGCACATTACCACAGGCAAACCGGGTGAAGTGTGGGTGGCCACATCGGGCGGTATCAATGTGCTGAATTATAAGCTGAACGGAACAAAAATTTTCCATACGGTACGGACAATATCAGCCAATGACGGACTGACGAGCAACGACATACAGGAGCTTTTTTACCAAAACGACAAAATTTATGCTGCCACAACCAACGGAATTTCCGTCATTCCCGAAGATTATACTGTTCCAAAAAACGATATTCCGACCTATTTGGTACATATTCGCATAAACGGAAAAGAGGCTGAAATACGGAACAAATACCAATTGGATTATGGACAGCAAAATATACTAATGCAGTTTGCAGGTGTGGATTTGAACGGTTATTTCCAACATCTGCAATATGCTTTGGACAATTCCGATTGGATAAACCTGAATGAAAATACGTTGAATATTCAGTTAAGCACAGGGCTACATAAATTAAAAATCCGTTCGGTTGATGTAAACGGAAATATCAGCAGTAAAGAACTGAATATTGCTTTTGATATAAAAATTCCGTTTTGGCAGAAAATCGGATTTTGGCTGATTTGTGGTGTTTTTGTTCAGGTGTTTTTGTTTTGGATAATCCGCGATTATTTGAAAAAGAAAAGAGAAGGCGCTTTAGCACAGAAAATAGCGGAAACGCAAACCGCAGCATTGGAACAACAGGCATTTGCTTCGCTTATGAGTCCGCATTTTATTTTTAATGCACTCAACGGCATACAGTATTACATTAATATGCAAGACCGGAAAAATGCCAACCGTTACCTAAGCGATTTTGCTTCGCTTATACGAAGAAACCTGAATGCGGCGCAGCAGTCATTTATTTCATTAGAAGAAGAAATTGAAAACAGCACGCTTTACTTAGAGCTTGAAAAAATGCGTTTCAGCGAACGCTTTCAATATACCATACAGGAAGATGATGATTTGGATGTTTCGGATTGGATGATTCCCACGATGATCTTGCAGCCGCTTTTGGAAAATGCCATTTTGCATGGTATTATGCCTTCAAATGAACAGGGAATAGTACAAGTCCATTTCGCACAACAGGAAAAGGATTTGGTCATCACCATTCTTGACAACGGCATCGGCATTGCAAACAGTCAGGCGTTGAAAACCGTGACCAGTCATAAAAGCAAAGGAATGGAACTGATCTATAAACGAATAAAAGCGCTGTCTTATTTCGGTGAAAAACCAATCACTCTTACTGTCGTTTCAGCGTTCGACAATGCCTCCAATCCTGGCACGAAAATCACGCTTGTCATTTCTTTCTCTTTATATGGCAACTGGTATAAAGCGCAAAAACATTAATGCGCGCTTTACCGCAAACTAAATAATTCCCGCCTTTTACTCATTCAATTTTGAATGACAAGCATTATCCATTTTATCCATACAAAAATGGAGTAGCCTTGTATAAGATAAAATGCAACACTCATGATACATCACGATACCCGACTATTGAAAATAGCAATCCTGAGTTGTTGTCTGTTGCTTGGATTAGCCTATTCTGCGCAATCACAAACCTTGCAAAAGGGCAATGATGCTGTGATTACGTTTTACCCCTCACAAGGGGGCAATAATCTTAATGTCCCCTCCAACGGCATGAGGGTAGCCTCTATCAAACGATTGGGAGCGCCAGCCGTGTTGGGCGCTCCATTTGTCAATACGATGATATGGAATGCGCAGGAAATAAACCCTGCAAACTGGACTTACGACAGCCTCGGGCATATCTTCGGCGTTGCCATTGACCAAACGGGAAACGTGTATTTCGCGGCATCTGCCATGTATGCTGAGATTAGTAATTTTGCTACAACATTAGGAGCGGCTACCGTACCATTGGCATCTGCCACTACCTTCAAAACAGGCGGCGCTGCGGGTATTTACCGGGCATTAAATACAAACCTGTCTTCCGTAAATGCTTTGGTAACTACCGTTCCTTTTACTACTGCTTCTGTACTCAACACCAACACTATTCCCAACGGTGGTTATGGTATCGGGAATATAGCCGTTAATAACGCCGCGCAAAAATTGTATGCTACCAATCTCGAAGACGGGAAAATTTATGCCATTAATACGAATACAGGTATCGTAACAAGTGTCTTCGATCCCTTTGCGGCAGATGGCGGCAGCGCCCAAATTGCATCTTATGGTGAGCGCCTTTTTGGAATAGCGGTGAATATAGAATTTGACGGCTCGGTAAGGGTGTATTATTCCCGTATGGTAAGTAATGTACTCAACGAAATATGGTCGGTACAAGTGGATGCTTCAGGAAATTTTACACCTGCCACGAATGCTACCAACAGCTTGGAGATTCAGATTGTACCAACTTCACCTAATAATTTTATTTCGGATATTGCTTTTTCTGTAAGGGGAGAAATGGCTGCTGCGGAAAAAGGGCAAAATCACAATGCAACAGGTTATATTTTTTACGGGCGGCATAATGCATGGTCAGTGCCTATACAACCTACATTATCAGACTATGGTACGGGAGTCAACTCTGCCGGTGGCGTGGATTTTGCCAATTCGGTAATAGCCACCGCAGGCGGTAATACGATGGTTTGCGATAGTTTGGTGTGGTTTTCCGTTAATGCTTTTAAGCTGCCTAATTTGTCGTATGGCTATCAGAGTGTTCCCCGCACCGGTTTTGTGAATAATACAAGCCCTGCTTTTAAAGGCGAAGCACATTTTGTGCCGATACGGGCTGCTGACAGTTTCGCATATTATAAACAGGGTTTCGGTGATATAGAAGTAAGCGATACCTGCACCTCATCTCCTACGGATATATGTAAATTAGTTTCGGTGAGCGACAGCATATCAGATGGCGATTCCTGCTGCATTTACCTGAAAGTGCAAAACGAATTTGCAGACAATTATTTTTCATCCGTGATTGTGCATACCTCACATTTGAATATTTCAGGCAATGCCAACGGAAGCACCTGGGGTTCATCTACCATCCTTAACCCGCAAACCATTAAGTTTTCGCAGTACAGGACTTATATGCCTAAGACGGACACTTCATTTTTGTTGTCAAAATTATGTTTCGATGGTGTAGGCGGAGATGTGCTTACCGTTTATTTTATAGGCAACGCGCCTCAGTACGATACCGTTTGCGTAAATGATATACTCATTACCTCTTGCGGCGCACCTGTAGATACCAACTGCGTGGGATTAATACAACTGGATGATACTTGTATCAACGGTGTGCCAAATATAAAATTCCAAATCAAAAATCATTCTACCTTCACTATGCGCGGGCTGTCTATTCTTAATATCAATCCTGATATAAAAGTGTCGCCTGATTATTTTTACCCAATAGCTGACTTGTTGCCCGGCGCTACGTCTCCGGTCTATACGGCTCCGCTTACCGTTATGAATAACGCCACGACAGGCTGCTTCTATTTCTCAGCATGTGATGTAAATGTAAAACCCGGCACTACCGGGCAAACCCCGAATTATTGCTGTATAGACAGTATCCCTTATTGTATAACGCTCGGCTCATGCGATGTCTGTGATGCACTGGACATAACGGCTGTAAAGTCCGACTCCGTAAGATGTTGTTATAACCTTAGCCTTGACAATCATTATGTCAATGCCAACATTGGCTGTATGACCGTTAGAGGTGTAGGTGGCACACAGTTTTCTATCTTATCCAGCTGGTCGGTAATACCGCCCGTGTCCAGCAATAATATTACCGTCTGCCCGCCGGGCGGAGGCTTGCTGCAAGGCACATACAATGATTTTATGTCCTTCTGCCTTACCGGAACGGCAACGCCGCCTTACCAAATTGAAATTGATATCCATGATGCAAGTGGCAAACTTGTTTGCACGAAAAAATTGGAGTTTGATAATTGCGAACTTGCCAAACCTACTTGCGCCAATATAGTGGATGACTCAATGTATTGCGATGGTAAAGCGACTAAGGTGCGGTTTAGTATTCAGAACAATAGCCCATTCTCTATTTACCAGACCGATATCCGATTGTCCGATACTTCCGTTACGCCGGATAAGGACAGGATAATAACCACACCGCCTATCGCGCCGGGCGCTACGGCAGGTCCGTTTGAAATAACGCTGACACCAAACCGTACCGACAGCATACAGTTAGTATGTATGTATCTCACCGCTCACAACGGTGTTTATACCGATTCCACTTCGGCTACTATGTGCTGTACGGATTCATTAGGTGTAGTGTGCCTGCCGTATATAGACTGTGCTAAAGACACGGCTGTAGCCTGTTGCTGTTGTACGTTTGATACGCTGCTCATCCCGAATGGCATAACACCGAATAACGACGGCTACAATGATGTTTGGGTGATTACTAACTCAGGTGCCTGCAAGTCTATCAAGATGACCGTATTCAACCGTTGGGGAAATATTGTTTATAAAGATGATAACTATACAAACAACTGGAGCGGTACAAACAGCAAAGGTGATAAGCTTCCGCAAGGCACGTACTATGTTATTATAGAATTGCCGGACGGCGCTAAGAAAACCATGTACATTGATATACGGTATTAGCTCTAATAAAAAATTGCAGTGTTGCCAATATGATTACGATTAAAAATTTTCAGATGAACCGGGCATAATGGGAATATTCATGCAGAGGTATAAAAAAAACTGAAATGCCATTATATGAGATCCATCCGCCCATAAAAAACAATAACTATTTTCAGATGAAAACATTTATAAAAATTACCTGCTGCCTGCTGTTCTCTCATGTTGTAGCCAACGCTCAGCAAGAGCCTCAATACACGCAAAACCAGTTTAACTCCAGCCTGATGATCAACCCGGCGTATGCCGGTAAGTATGATTGCGGCAGCATTGCCGCGCGTTACCGTACGCAATGGGTTGGCATGAACGGGCGACCGTCCACAGCATTTATTACGGGTGAAACTAAAGTGCTGTCGCCAAGATTAGGTATTGGCATTAATTATTACTATGATAAGCTCGGCATCGAAACCAATAATCATTTGGACTTGAATATAGCGTACCATTTGCCTTTAAATGATAAAGGGCTGAAGCTTTCCATCGGTTTAAAAGGAGGTTTTGACGGATACCGGGCAGATTTCTCCAAGCTGGTCAATGTCAATCCCGGAGATCCTTTATATGGTGCTCCTCAGAAAAGATTTATACCCACTGTGGGCGTGGGCAGCTTGCTTTATAACGACCGGTTTTATGTGGGCTTGTCTTCACCGCAACTGCTGAATTTTGAATCGCCTTCGGTAGGAGATAAATTGGTGGTGCCACATTTTTATTTGTACGGCGGTGTCCGTTTTGAAATTGATGATAAAATAGAATTACGTCCTGCATTGTTGTTCAAATACCAGCAACAAGCACCGTTGGAAGCCGACATTGCTTTGAACATGTGGTATGCGAAAACATTAGGATTGGGCGTTGCTTACCGCACACAAGATGCGTTTAATTTTATGGTGCAATATAAATTCAGGCACGTCACGTTTGGCTATTCTTACGATATGAATGTTTCGGGTTTAAGGTATTTTAATGCAGGCACTCATGAAATATTTTTAGGGGTTGACCTATGCCATAAAAACACTTCCATAGACGACCGCGTAAATACTTTACGATAATTTACTTTAAAAATTCATTCTCTTGAAAAAGATATTCCTGCTTTTGTTTTTAAGCTGTTGTGCGCAGTGGGTAAAAGCGCAAAAAGAATCTGCCGAACACCATTATTTCCTTTATGAATATGTGCAGGCAATTGATGATTATGAAAAATACCTTTCCAAAAATCCCAACGATTATAAGGCTTTAAAAGAATTAAGCGATGCGTATTATAAAACCAACAATATTGATAAAGCAGTTGCTTCTTATCTGCAATTGATAAAAATGCCCGAAGCCGATAATGTGGATTTATTGCAACTGATCCAGGTTTTAAGAATGAAAGGGCAATTGACAGACGCTAAAAAATATGCTTTGCAATACCAGCAAAAAGCGCCGGGGCAATTAGCCGACAACCTGATTTATTCAATTGACCATCCACAAATTTTTATCAACGAACAATCTGATTATTTACTCACCAATTTATCGAACCGTGTTGGCGGCTCCGTTGTTTCCGTAAGGAAATGGACGGGCAATCAATTGCTGGTGACAGCCGAAGAAGGCAAGACAGGAAAAAGCAAATGGACAGGCAGAAGTTACAATCGCCTTTATCTTACTACAGAAGGGTTTTCAACGTTCGATCCTTTTGCAGAAGAAATCATGAAAAAATATGATAACGGTACGCCCGCTTTTAACAGTATTGGAAACCAAATGTACCTGACGGTGGTGAATGAACAATCGCTGGATGAAAAGAACGTCAATACCTTCAAACTGAAAATTGTTTCTTCCATTTTTGAAAATAATAAATGGAGCGCCACGCAAGATTTGGCTTATGATAACAAGTCTTACAACACTGCATATCCTACACTTACGGATGACGGCAAGTACCTGGTTTTTGCGTCTGACATGCCCGGCGGCAAAGGCGGTTATGATCTTTATTATTGTGAAAGGGCAGGCGATAAATGGTCGCAGCCGGTGAACATGCGCAGCATCAATACGGAAGGCAATGAAGTATTTCCTGCATTTTATGGCAGCGATTTATGGTTTTCTTCTAATGGCTTGCCGGGCGTAGGCGGCTTGGATTTATTTCATGTTTCTTTTACAGATGGCAAAGTAAGTGAAGCAGTGAATGCCAAAACTCCTTTAAACTCCAGCTTCGATGACTACGGTATTTTTTCGGATGACAACTTTCAATCAGGGTATTTAATTTCAAACAGGGAAGGTGATAAGAGGATTGATAATGTGTTCAAATTTGAAATCAGGAAAAAAACTCCCGCAACAAAAGCTGCCATGAAATCCTTGCAGGTAAAGGTGTTGGATAAATACACCAGTACGCCGTTGCCTTATGTAAAAGTGCAGATTTTAAAAGACGGAGAGGTATACCAAAAAGGAATGACTGATGAAAACGGATTGGTGACGATTGATGATTTTCCCAAAGGAAATTACCAGATCAAAGGAGAGCTGAATGAGATTACCACTACGAACGCTGAAGTGGTATTAAGCGATTTTGAAGGAAACGATCCTGTTATCACCAAAACACTTTTGCACAATGATCCACGTTTTACGCTCAAAGGGATTGTGGTCAATTCTAAAAACAACCAACCGGTTTCGGGCGTTACGGTAAAGTGTTTCAACGAAACATTGAATATTTCCAAACAGGAAGAAACAAAAGAAGACGGCGTTTTCTTTTTCCAGTTGGAGCAGAAAAGTGATTTTAAAATTACAGGGCAAAAAGCAAAATGGCTTTCCAGCGAAAATATCCAGGAAACTACAAAAGGGCTGGATCGTTCTAAAGAAATCTTTGTAAAACTGACGTTGAAAATGGATGAGCCCGAAGTGAACAAAAGTATCCGCCTTGATAAAATATACTACGACTATGATAAATGGAATATACGCCCCGCGTCCGCAGACGAGTTAGACCGTGTTGTGAAATTGATGAACGACTACCCCGATATGAAAATAGAATTGTCTTCGCATACCGATTCGCGCGGTTCGGATGCTTATAATGAGGTGCTTTCTCAAAAGCGCGCTGAATCAGCCGTACAATATATTATCTCGAAGGGAATTGATGCAAAGAGGATTGTTGCAAAAGGATATGGTGAAACCCGTTTGCTGAATCGTTGTGGCAACGGCGTTCCCTGCTCGGAAGAAGAGCATCAACTCAACAGAAGGACGGAATTTAAAATTTTGGAATGTGGCTCTTGCCCTAAGTAAGTCAATTCTGAAAAAGTGAAAGAAGGATTTTACCCTTTTCCGAAATAAGTGATCAGATTTTTAAAGCAAATAATTCTATTTCATCACTTTTGCCTTTTAAGTCTATGCCTCCCATACTTTCCGCCTGCCATTCCTTTAAGCCCAGGTTTTCTACAAAATCACGGGATGCAAGGTATTTTTGATTAAGCTCTGATGTAGCGGTGCGGATGCGCGCGGCTGTATTCATGGTGTCTCCGCTCATCGCGAGGTCTTTTTTTACCACGCCTATTTCGCCTACGGTTACTTCGCCCACATGCATTCCTACCCGAAATTCCGGTATGATACCATATTCTCTCCGGTAAGCTTCACTTCGTTTTTGTATAGAGCGCCTTGCCGCAATGACGGCTTGCATACAGCGCAATTTATTTTTGGTAGTAAGCTTCCACGAAACCACGATTTCATCACCTACATACTGATAAATATTACCACCCGATTCCAGCAAGGCAACGGATACACTGTAGATAAAATCCCGGATGAAACGAAAGTATCTTTTGTGCCCCAGTTGTTCGGCGATCGGTGTTGAGTCTTTCAGATCGAGGAACATAACGATGCGGTTTTCAATTTTCGGGTTGATGTATTTTCCGGTTAAAATATCGATAAACACGCCCGGCGAGTATTTTTCATTGATTTCAATAAGCAGCTGTGTAAGAATGAAAATGGTAAACCAGTCGGAAACTTTATCATAAATCCAGGTTCGGTGCATGGTTTCTCCCACAAAGTTATACCATGCTTGCAGCGGGCTTACATGCAGGGTGAAAAGAGAATAAGTGACATTTACCAGAAAATACATGAGAAACGCCGCGACAATCAGGATGAGTGTTTTTAATAAAAAAGAAATGAACAGTGGGGAATGCTTGAACAGACGTTTGAGCTTGAAGACTAACAGATAACTCATAGCAAAACTGGCTGTGAAAACAATTATGCTGCGTAATACGATGGCACCATCGGTAAGGTACGTGTAGATCGTAGTGTCTTCCCGTTCTTCGATTGGCTGATTCATAAACGCTACCCAACCCAGCACATCAACAAGCGTCCATACGATGGAGATGATGAATACCCATTGATATCGGTATCTTGTGATTATGGAAAATCTTCTTTCCAAAGCTTTGATTGGATTCATTCTTTGATTCTTTAGCTATGCATGATTAGAAGTCTGCGCATTATGTAAACTTTTTTTTAAAACTTTTTATAAAGGCGTTCCTTCCGGCATGCTCACTGTAGTTACCTGGTGGCTTTGCGCCGTCATTGTAGCGATGCTGAAAGCGATGACTGAAATGACAATACCCACCATAAAGATGGTGTACGCCAGCCTTAATAGCCTGTATTTTTTCCCCAGCACAACGGCAAGAAAATAAATATCGCTTACCAAAGAATTGTATAAATATTCATTGTCGGACATCAGGTAATCCATCGCCGATTTATATTCTTCCAACGACGACTTATAAAAATTGCCAAAGAACATAAGGTTCGTTTTCTTCAGCTTTACATCATCCATACTGAAACGGCCTTGTGTAACTTTCGGACGGGTGGCTAAGATGGCGAGTACAATGGTAATGACGGAAGATGCAAGAAATATAATTGTGGGAATGGTTAAGTATGGTTCCACTTCCAGCTTGCGCATTAGTACCGATAACACCACGGAAATGATGATGGCGTTCACCGAAATAAGAATATTGGCTTTGCTGTCGGCCATATCGCTCAAGCGCATGTGATTTTCAGAGGAAAGGCGCAGCATCGTTTGCACGCCTCTTGTAAGCATACTGTTTTTTTGTTTGGCTTCCAGCGCTTCAGGACTGTTTTTTTCAATTTTCTTATCCTTTTCGTTTTTGCTTTTCTCTTTACTCATTGTTTTCACTTCTTTTGATAACTTTTTCCTGAGGCGTTCAATATTTTTTTGCTTACCATCCTGCAAAGTTTTCTTTGCATAATCTGTATAATAATGATGCCGTTCCAGTAGCCGGATTGTGTTTTCATTCCAGTTTTCCAGTAAAAAATAATAACCTCTTACTTCATATTCTTTTTTCACAGCCTTATTGGTTTCTTTAAAATCTTTGGTGCCGAAGTGATACGTGTCCGCATCACAAATAATTTCTTCCAGAAGATGCTGTGGTTGTGAAGGCATACGCGTTGCCAGAATGCAATTGGATGCTTTTACAATTATTTCGTGAGTTATATCTTTCCCTTCTGTAAACTGGCGCATAAGCTCAATGCTTTTCTCTTCATGAGTTTCCTGCTCAGAAAAGAGATGCCCCGTATCATGAAACCAAGTTGCTATATAAAGTGCTAACCGGTCGTTATCATTCAGCTCATAATGCGCAGCTATCTCTTCCGCATGTTTTACTACATTTTTTGTATGTGCCAGGTTGTGATAGGCAAGATGTTCGTGCTCGGTGTTCTGAAACAGTTGTGTTACATAATCTGCCACTTCCTTATAAAAAGAGTACTCCATAATTCTGATTTTTTAGTAGTAAAGACTGAGTTTAGCTCCCATTGAAAAATTAAACAAACTGCCTTCTTCCGAAAATCCCATAGTTGCCGACAGCATTAAAATATCGAATGGCAGATAGTAAATGCCCGCGCCATAAGCGTTATGCCAAAGTCTTGAATTTTCGCCGCGCGCCCACACTCTTCCTACATCGTCAAATCCTACAATGCCTACGGAACCGGGAATAACCACCGACTTTAAGCTAAACAATTTATACCGCAATTCTATACTGGCGTAAGCTAGCGAATTGCCAGAGAAACGATTTTTTCTAAAACCCCTTAAGAAATTATTGGCACCGATATTCAGCGCTTGAAAATAATCATAGTTTTTGCTGAAGATATGCCCACCACCCAGGCGAAGCACTGCTAAAAGTCTGGTCTGCTCCGCAAGGCTTGCATAGATGGTCATATCCGACTGGAAACGTGTGAGCGGATTGGTAATACCGTCGATACCGCCCAGGTATTTAAATTCATTTATCCAGTCAATACCGCGGGTAGGGTAGAATTCGTTATTGAGGTTGTGGATGTTGAAATTGATCTTAAAGCCGAGATAGGTTTTTCGCCCGTAAACAGCACCCGAATCCAAACCCGCTAACACCGGATTATCCAAAATGCGTCCCTCATTGTCACTGAAGCGATTCCAGTAATGATAAAATGCCGGACCTATTGCTACGCCGACTTTGTTATGAAAAAAGCGCTGCCTTATTTGAGGATCAAGCTGAATATATTTGTAACGCACTCTGTAAAAACTTCTGTCAAAACTGGGAAGCTCTTTGGTTTCATTCCCGATGCCGTAAAAGTTATTAAGCGTGGGATTATAATAATCTCCGTAAAGCACAATATCATATTTGCTGAATACATTGATAAACTCGCCGCGGTATTTAACATTATAAGCATCATCAAAAAGTGAGTATAACGTTGTAAGACGATTGTCGGACGCATAGGGACTTTTTCTGAAGCCATGTGTACGTATCCAAAAACCGATACCGGCCATCAGTCCGTCTTCGCTGTTAAAACCGATATTGAATTTTGGAAAACGTTTGATAGCGTATTGATATTCTGAAAGATTGAAATCATTAACGGCTGCATCTGACGACATCCTGTCTTTAGTGCGTTCATTTGCTATAATGGTATTTCCTTCTTCACGAATGTCGTACACATAATTTTTTATTTGTCCGGTTGCATCAAAAGTGTCGTTTCCTCTGCCGCCGATCATCCTGATTCTTATCTTCGAATTTCCTTCGAGATGAAAACGATCATCGCCGTTAAATCCATACAGCCTCACTTCGTTAGTTATCTTCGGATCGAATACTCTCGAATACACCAACAAACTTGTATCTCCGCGTTTTTCACGGGCATATACCCGTACGTTCAGCCCCGTGTCTGTGCCTCGCAAATCAAAAAATTCCTGCTTATTACTGCCGAGAATATTCACTTCTGCCGAAAGAAAGTCGTAATATTTTAAAGCGGCTTTTTCAAGCACCTTGCGTCTGCTTTTCAGTTTGGCTATCAAGGTGTCGCCGGTAAGCGGATAAACTTCGCGCGGAAGTTTGGATACAGCGTTGGTGATTACAGAGTCGGTTATGCTTTGCCTGAATTCATCAATATTCTTTTCCCAATCTTTTTTGCTTAGTGTATTAAGAAATAAACGATCAAAATCTTTTGCTGAAAAACCTAACCAATCGGGTTTGGGAATATCGTATCGGAATCCTTTTAAAAATGGCAACAGCCTACGGGTTGCATATTGCAAAGCCGCGCCATCTGAATAAAAGAACGCCTGATCACGGTCTTTGGCAATGGGAAGATAGAGTTTTCCCTTCCCAGTATCCGTTACTGCCCAGCGCCATTGATCCATGTGGCGGTCCCAGTCTCCGATAAGAATATCCAATAAGCGCGCTTTGAGCACCGCATTTTGGTCAATAAGGTGGTCGTTGTCTTCTGTGATGCTGTTAAAAAGTTTTAAAGTGCTTTTGGTTTTGATACCATGAGGAACAGGCTCTTTTTTTTCCAGCATACATATTTTATTCGCGAAGAGTTTTTGATAATAGCCGAATGCAGGATCATCGGGCACAAAATAAATTTCCGGTGTGGCTTGTAAAACGCCTGCCGCATTTGCCAAAGGAGCCACTACTAACGGAGCGTACGGATGCGCGGCGGAAATCATATCCTGTACTATTTTCCTGGTGGAATTGGTGCGAAAGGGAAGCGGAATGGCGGTAGCCGGATCTTTGTCAATAGTGCGCAGTTTCCATATTTCACCATTTTTGTCTTCCAGCGTCAGCGATTTTGTTTGTTTTCCGCCTCCACGTTCTAAAATCTTAAAGCCACCTTTTTCTTCATTCAACTTGAATTCCCGGAATTTTACAGGTGTACTCCACGTTTGGCGATAGTTATAACCCAATATGAATTTCTGAAAGTTGGTAGCATGATTGTAAAGCAAGCTTGCAGGAGCCAGTACACTGTCTTTGTATTCAAACAAAACTTTGGTTTCCGACGCCAGCGTATCTTTTATTTCAGGCAGTGAAGAAAAGTTCATGATATCCTGCGAATACGCCCAATCAACATAAGAGCCATCGGGTTTTACCGTGTAATAATTAAGGCGCACAGTCTTGCTTTTAAAAACTTCCAGGGTTACAAACCCTAATTCCGATTGTACAAACTCTGCATCGCCGCCACCTTCCACGCGTGTGTGTTTGCAGCCACTTCCGCTGATGATGAAATGCTCATTGCTGTCTTTTAAATATTGTAATCCATGCTCATGCCCCGCTACAAAAACGGAATGAGGATGCGCTTTCACTACGGGTTCCACTTCATTGATCATCTCTACATAATTGGGATGTTTAAGATCCTGCGGCGAGCCGAATACACTTCTTGAAATAGGATAAATGGAACCTAAGCCTGGTAACGGAATGTAGAGGTTTTTCTTAAGGTCGGTAAAAGGGAAAATATGTTGTTTCAGCCGGAAGTATCCGCCGTGAATACCATTGCTGCGAAATGGATGATGACAGGCGAAGATGACGAATTTTTTATCATTCTTAGCCATAATATCTTCCAGCTCCGATATCACTTCTTCTTTTGTTTTTTGATTGCAGTCCGATTCAATTCCCGGCTTGTCATTGGAGTGCAGCCACCATTGGCTGTCCATCATCACCAATTCCACATTATCCGATAAAGAAACAGCCACCGGCCCGGGGCAACCGTCTTTGGGCTCAAAAAAAACATTCCCTTCTTTTAAAGCATCTATATACCGTTGTTGCCGCACTATGGCAGCATATCCGCCTGGTGCGCCGTTCATCCAGTCATGGTTGCCCGGTATGAAATAAGCTTTTGAAGGTGTATTTCTTACAAGATTTGCCTGAGTGTCCAGCACAACTTTATTGGTATTATACAAAACGGATTGGTCATTGGGCAACCCCTGACGATAAAGATTGTCTCCCAAAAAAACGACGGTTGATTTTTTGTCTAAAGGAATAAGATGTTTTACCGCTTCTATCACTGGTGCTTTCCCATTTACCAAAGCGCCGCCGTCACCTATAAGTATAATGCGGGATTCTACTGAATCACCGGTTGTAAAGTATAAAGGATTTCCGCTTGTAGGCGCAGGTTGTGTTTGCGCAAAGGCAGTAAAATATAAAAAGATCAGGATCAGGCTTGCTGATAAGGATTTCATCGGCTCGTGTCATTTAGATTGGTAGCAGACATTGAAGTTTTATAGGGAAATATCAACAAATTGGCTACGCCGATCTTAGCGGATTCATTGCTGATGATCATAGTGCCGCCGGGCGTGAAAGTAATACCTTCCGGTTGTTTGAAGAGATTTTTATCGATAGAGTGTACTTGTTTTGCGATGCCTGTATTATTATCTACTACTACGAGCAATTTATTGATGGATGAAATAATATATAGTTCGTGAGTGATGGGATGGATGGCGGCCGCAGAAGGCTTGAACTTTATTTTCTTTTTGCCCATCAGGTTGTCTATGGATTTTACATCAATCTTTACGCTGTCTTCTGCATATTCAAAATTTACGGGATCAAAAAAGTAGCTGCTCAGATGTTTTTTCTTGTCTTCCTCACAATCTTTACATATCATCCGCAGTTTCTGCACGGAAGAATCGTAGTAAAGAATCTCGAACTCGTTGCCTTTCCCGAAAGGAAATTTAGTTGTTTTTTCCGCCAGTGAATCTGCTTTGTAAAATTTAACTGCGGTAATATTTCCGTTGCTTTGCAATACATAAAAACGATCTCCCTTCAGTACTACGTCTTCATAATCGGCACCTTTCCGGTATTCCCATTTTTCAATATTTTGCGGGTTGTTTAAAGGGATTTTATACAATAGCCCATTTTCATCCTGGATGGCAAATACGCTTGTGTCTTCGGGATGGTACGCGACACCCGATATTTCGTCTAATTCTAAAGGCAACTTTATTTCGATAGGTTTGGTAAGATCATAACCTTTAGGGCTTGTAAGCGTTTCCTCTTTGGCGGAGTCATTTTTATTATTTGCTTCACCCGGGTTGCAGCTTAAACATAAACTGATTAATAAAGTTTGCGCAAGAATTTTTTTATAGGCAACTATTTTACTGCTCATTATGTACTTCATTTGTTTATGCGTCTTTTTATAAGTTTATAATGGTTGCATAAGCAATAAAATATCATACCGCATTTATCTTCAGCTGGCCGGTATTTCTTCCGTCAAGTCTTTTTCAACTCGGAGGTTTTCTATAATAAATGCCTGCCGCTGAGGAGTGTTTTTTCCCATATAGTTTTCCAGTAGTTTCTGAATTTGAATTTCCTGCCCCAGCAATACCGGCTCTTTTCTCATATCATCTGCAATGAATTTCCCAAATTCTTCTGGCGAAATTTCTCCCAGACCTTTGAAGCGCGTGATCTCCGGCTTGCCGCCCAGTTCTTTTATAGCCATTTGTTTTTCGGCTTCATTATAGCAGTAGATTGTTTTTTGTTTGTTGCGCACACGGAAAAGGGGCGTTTGTAAAATGTGCACATGCTCTCTCTTTACCAAATCAGGAAAAAACTGTAGGAAAAAAGTCATGATCAATAACCGGATGTGCATGCCGTCTACATCTGCATCTGTAGCAATGACAATATTGTTGTAGCGCAGGTCATCTAAACTTTCTTCAATATTCAGCGCGTGCTGTAACAAGTTGAATTCTTCGTTTTCATACACCACTTTTTTGGTAAGTCCGAAACAGTTTAATGGCTTTCCCCGCAATGAAAAAACGGCTTGTGTTTCCACATTTCTTGATTTTGTGATAGAGCCGCTCGCGCTGTCCCCTTCGGTTATGAAAATAGTGCTTTCATTCTGCTTTTGAAAAAACTCATCTTTTGCTTTTGCAGGCGGATCATCGTTTAAATGTACCCGGCAATCTCTCAGTTTTTTATTATGAATATTGGCTTTTTTTGCACGCTCGTTGGCCAGTTTGCGAATACCGGAAAGTTCTTTCCGCTCCCGTTCACTTTGCTCTATCCGTTTTTTAAGCGCTTCTGCCGTTGCCGGGTTTTTATGCAAAAAATTATCCAGTTCTTTTGATAGAAAATCCAACACAAAACTTCGCATGCTGGGTCCGTTTTCATATACTACCTGTGACCCCAGTTTGGTCTTGGTCTGGCTTTCGAAAACAGGCTCCTGCACTCGCACGGAAACAGCAGCACAAATACTTTGGCGAATATCAGCAGCGTCGTAATCTTTCTTGAAAAAATCACGGGCTACCTTTACAAACGCCTCGCGGAATGCCGCCTGATGCGTGCCGCCTTGTGTAGTATGTTGTCCGTTTACAAATGAATACAAATCTTCTCCATAATCGCCGGTGTGTGTAATGGCTACTTCTATGTCTTCCCCTTTGAGGTGAATGATCGGATAGCGCAGATTATCAGGATTGGTTTTTCGTTGCAATAAATCCAGCAAACCGTTTTTAGAAATGAAATTCCGACCGTTGAAATTGATGGTAAGTCCGGCATTGAGAAAACAGTAATTCCATATTTGGTTTTCTACATAATCGCTTATGAAATGATAGTTTTTAAAAACACTGTTGTCGGGTCTGAAGGAAACAAGTGTGCCGTTGTTTTCTTCTGTTTTCTGTTCTTTATGCTCCTGTACGAGAATTCCTTTTTCAAACTCCGCCGTCTTCATTTTACCTTCCCGGAAAGCGCTTACTTTAAAGTATTCGCTGAGTGCGTTTACGGCTTTTGTACCCACGCCATTTAAGCCCACAGATTTCTGAAACGCTTTGCTGTCATACTTCGCACCAGTATTGATCTTGCTTACCACATCCACTACTTTACCCAAAGGAATACCGCGTCCGTAATCTCTTACCATTACGGTTCCGTCATTTATTTTAAGATCCACGCGTTTTCCATAACCCATGGTATATTCATCAATACAGTTGTCTATCACTTCTTTCAGCAAGATGTAGATTCCGTCATCCATGCTGCTTCCATCCCCGAGCTTGCCAATGTACATTCCCGGACGTAGTCTTATATGTTCCCGCCAATCGAGTGAGCGGATACTGTCTTCTGTATAATCGTTTAGCTTTAATTCCTCTGGCATACTTTTTTACTTTAACTCTTGCAAAGAAAACGAATGCGCACAAATTATGCGTAGCGTTGTTAAATATTCGTGCTGAAAAAGTTTATAAAATAAAAATGACTGTAATTTGCGCGGAATTTTTTTAATTAAAACTAAAAACCATGAAAAAAATCGTATTAATTATTGCATGCGGCTTCGGTTTATCGGCTGCTTCTCAAGCTCAGGTAATGTTTGCTCCGGCGGCGGGGTTAAGTCTTTCCAATGCCTTTTACAAAGCTGGCAGTGACGACAAAGAAAACACGAAAATTGAACCCGGATTCCATGTAGGAGGTTTGGTAGCAATTCCTATCACCAACAATATTTCTTTTATGCCGGGTGTATTTTTTAATCAGAAAGGTTTTAAATATTATAATGACAACGTGCCTTTGATTGGAAAAGTAGATGAAAATTTTCATTTAAGCACTATTGAAGTTCCGGTGAATATTGCTTACATGAGTGGAGAACCAGGTACAGGTCGCTTTATGGCACATATTGGACCTTATGTAGGATACAATGTATCTGGTAAGATAAAATATGAAAACCAAAATGTACTATTGCAAAATCGTGATTTAGAAATAGGTGACGATAAAACAAAAGATGATATCAAACCATTGGAAATTGGTGCTAATGCAGGTGTTGGCTATATGCTGCCAATGGGCCTTTTCGGAAGATTTGATTATCATCATGGATTGAATAACCTGATCCCGGGCGGCGATAGTAAGAATTCTTACAAGAACCAAACGTTCATGATCACCTTTGGTTATTTCTTTGGTGGTTAATAGAATTGAGCGAAACTTTCCATAAGCTAAAGCGATCCATAAAAAGATCGCTTTTTTAATTATACATTTTTTGCCAGTTTCTTAAAATCTGTAAGCCCTCGCCTGTACCGATGCTTTCCGGATGAAACTGAATGCCTACGCATGGATAATGATTGTGTACAATAGCCATAATACAAGCGTCATTTATTGATGTAGCAGTCGCCTTAAGTGAGGGAGGCAACTCTTCAATAACTAAAGAATGATAACGCATTACTTCTGTGGGGGAAACGATATTTGCGAAAAGAGGATGAGATGCGTGATTTATCAAACTTGTTTTTCCATGCATAGGGTAGGGTGCATACACCAGCTTCGCGCCAAAATACATTCCCAGCGCCTGATGACCTAAACAAATACCCAGGATAGGAATGGTTTTATGAAACGCATCAATCACTTCCATGGTAATACCAGCTTGCAATGGAGTTTCGGGCCCGGGTGAGAGGATAATGCGGGAAGGGTTGAGTTGTTTTATTTCTTCAATAGTAAGCTCATCATTTTTATAGACGCTGCAATCTTCTCCCAGTTGCAATAGGTAATCTTGCAAAATGTAGGTGAAGCTGTCGTAGTTGTCAATGAGGAGATACATTTCAGTGGATCTTATCAAAAAAAGCGGACAATTCTGAAAACAAACCTTTTGCGAAGGGAAGTAATTTTCCTATCCAATTAAAAACTTTCGGCGCAAATGAAATTAAATAAGGATAGGTCTTAGAGTCTGCTATTGACTTCGGGGAAAGAAGATGAATTTGCGTAGCAAGCCAAAGCGCCACACTCCAGCATATCGCGGCAGCAAAAGCATATAAAACCCCGCCCAGCAAGCCATCTGCCCAGCCGAGCATTACTAAGCGTAAAGAAGATTTAAATGTTTTTGCCAATAGCCGCACTACTATCATTACTGTGGTAAATAGAATTGCATAGCTCAGAATCTGTGCCCAGCCGCTGTTTACCCATCCTTTTTCTAAAAGAAAATTTGCCAGCCTTCCGGATAACTTAAGAGAACAGATAACGCCCAGCAATATAGCAAGCACAGAAAAAACGGCTACAATGATTCCTTTCATGTAGCCGCGAATAAAAAAGATAATAATAAGAATAATACCTATAAAATCAAGCATGTTTTTTAAGGCTGTATAAGCAATTTTTTTACAGTTTCAGAGATCATTTTACCATCAGCTTTGCCGGCAAGCTGTTTGGTAGCCGCGCCCATTACTTTACCCATATCCGCAGGTGAAGTAGCGCCCGTTTGCGCGATGATTTCTTTTATAACATTTATGAGTTCATCCTGCGACATTTGCTGCGGAAGGAATTTTTCTATAATGGCAAGTTCTTCTTTTTCTTTCGTTGCAAGGTCTTCACGGTTTTGCTGTGTGAAAATTTCTAAACTGTCGCGGCGTTGCTTGGCCATTTTCTGAAGCATTTTTAGCTCATCCGCTGCCGTTATTTCTGTATTGCTGCCAGATGTTTTTTCTAAAAGTATGGCGGCTTTAATGGCTCGTAATGTACGCAATGCGGCTTCGTCTTTGGCGCGCATGGCATCTTTCATCTGTTCCATTACTTTGGTTTCGAGAGACATAACTTAATGATTATTGGTGTTAATGTATTAATAATAGCTAATAAGCTGTGCGATATTTTTGATTCGTTTATTCTGCTTGTTTGTCTAAAAGTTCTTCTGCTTTTTTTCTAAAAGCAATGGCAAAATCTTTCATCTCTTTGGCAAGCTCATTGTTTTTGGTAGCACGTTGGTAAGTTTCGGACATGCCGAATAATGTCTGGTAGAAAAAATCATTCATTTCATCTACCATCATTTTTTTGGTCCATAGGTCTATTCTCAGTGCCGATTTTTCATTGCCGTCCCATAAGCCCAATAAGATGGCTTTTGCTTCCTGCAGGTTATCTACGCCGCCGTCGGGAGCTTTCCAGTGAATGGTTTCCGGCATTTTCTCTTCATCAAGCGTTACATCTACGCTAATTGTTGATTTCATTATGTTGTTTTTTTTATTTTTTATAAGCTCCATTTATTTAACTGGTTCACACAGGCGGCAATATCTTTAGGCAAGGGTGACTCCACAGTCAAAATTTCACTATTTAGTTTTTTTACTTTAAGTTTTGAAGCATGTAAGGCAAGTCTGTTCAGCAACGGTCTTTCCTCTTCCTCTTTTTCACTCAGCCGGTATTTCTTTTTTATCTGGGAAAGAAAAAAAGGTTTCCCATCTCCGTAAAGAGGATCACATATAAGCGGATGACCCACTGATTGCAAATGAACACGTATCTGGTGCGTGCGGCCGGTATGAAGTTGCATCTCTACAAGAGCATACAATAACCATTGTTGCAAAGTTTTATAATCCGTATGGGAGGCTTTCCCTTTTTTGGCGGTAACCATTTTACCCGCAATAGTAGGATGTTCTGTAATGGGTGTGGTGATGCTACCTTCTTCAGGAATGATTTTGCCGATTATCAAGCCTGTATAATATTTTTCCGTTTCCTGGTTTTGAAACTGTAACGAAAGGTGCTTATGGGTCTTTTCGTTTTTTGCAAAGCATACTACACCGCTCGTTTCCTTATCTAAACGATGCACTACCCAAACAGGAGCTTTTATCTGTTGTTCCAGCAGTTTATTAAGCGAAGACAAAGCCGGATTAAACCGATCGGGTATCACCAATAAACCAGGCGGCTTATTGATCACAATCATGTCATCATCTTCATACAATATTTCTAAACGCATAGAGCGTGCAAAACTAAAGTTTATCAGGCAGATTATATTTGCGCTCTTTTTAAATTTCAGACGGGAAAGATGTTTTAAAAATCTATCTCCAGATAAACCGGACAATGATCCGAGTGTTTTACATCGGGAAAGATGGTTGCGTCTTTCAGCTGTGTTTTCAGGTTTTCTGTCACGGTAAAATAATCAATACGCCAGCCTTTGTTTTGTTCACGCACTGTGGGAAAACGCTGGCTCCACCAGCTGTACAAATGTGGCTCCGGATGAAAAACACGCAAAGTATCTATAAAACCGCTTTCTAAGAATCTGGAAAACCACGCTCTTTCTTCCGGTAAAAAACCGCTGGTGTTTTTATTGCCCACAGGATTATGAATGTCAATTTCTTTATGAGCGATATTATAATCTCCACAAATGATGATTTTTGCTCTCGTTTTTCGAAGCTCAGTTATGTACTCAAAAAATTCATCGAGCCACTGGTATTTATAAGTCTGGCGCAGATCGCCGGATGTGCCGCTTGGAAAATAACAGTTTAATAAGGTGACGTCACCATAATCTGCACGTATTACTCTTCCTTCAGCATCGCTTTGCATAATACCATTTCCATAAAAGAGTGCATCAGGATTTTTCCTGGTAAAAATAGCTACGCCACTGTATCCTTTTTTCTCGGCAGAAAACCAAAAGTTATGATAGCCCAGATCTTCAATAGCCTGATGATCTACATTTTCCTTCAGTGCTTTTGTTTCCTGCAGGCATATAATATCGGCAGGATCAGTTGCCAGCCATTCCAGAAATCCTTTTTTTATAGCGGCACGTATGCCATTTACGTTATAAGAAATTATGCGCATTTATGATAAAAAGCAATTTTTAAAAAGTTGTTTTATTTGTTTTCTGCAGCTTCATCAGCCGCATTTACCAAACTACTTGCCCAGCTTATCAGCAGCTCTTTTTGTGCTGCACTAAGTTTTGCATCTCTATGCATTAAGGTGTAGCTGGAAAGTGGCATTTCATCATCTTCCACAACCTCGGCAATTTCGTCCAGTTTATGTATTTGTTTCTTTTTGCTGTAAGAGGCAAATTCAGAAAAGTTAAGATGTGCTTTTCCGTCTTTAATGTGTTTTTCTATGTACCAACGAACAGGTTGTATTTTATCATACCAAAGATATACGGTGTTATTGCTGTGACAATCGTAGCAGGATTTTTTTAAAACAGCTTCCACATCTTGTGGCACTGTATAAACTGTTGTAATATCTTTTGCAGTATCCGCCGACTGATTTTTCTGAGGTCTGAAAAACTGTATAATTCCTCCAATTGCTATAATTCCGACTATAATTCCTTTGATCATATAAATTGTAATGATTGACGGCTCTAAGCTAAGAAAAAAAGCCATTCAGGATTTGAATGGCTTTTGATAAAATGAGAAGTTTTGTATTAATCTAACTTAAAGGTAATCGGTTGTGTGTAATATACTTTTACAGGTGTACCGTTATTTTTCCCGGGCTTCCATTTGGGTATTTTCTTGATCACACGCACGGCTTCTTCATCACATCCTCCGCCAATTCCTTTTACCACTTTTACGTCTGATACACTGCCATCTTCATTTACCACAAATCTTACCGAAACACGGCCTTGTATATTGTTTTCTTTTGCAAAATCCGGATAGCGAAGATTTTTACTTAAGAAATCATTGATGTTTACAGAAGGTTCTGGCATTTGTGATACATAAGTAAAGATCTGTGGCGGTGGCGGTGGTGCTTCTACAACACCTGTACCGGTGCCGGGGTTATCTACAATGCCCGGGTCTATACCTTCCACATCACCTTCCTGTGTTTTTACACCGGCGGCTGCTTCTTTGAGTTCTTTTACTTCCGCAGGTTTTTCCTCTTCTTTTACTTCTTCATCTTTTTTGATAACAGGAGGCGTGAATTTAACCGTTGGTTTTACGGGTGGCGGTGGTTCTGATGGCGGCGGTGGCGGTGGTGGCTTTTTAGGATCTATTGGTGGTGGCTCTGTAAGCGTTACTTCTTTATTAAGCACCACAGGTTTGTCTATCTCCTTTGGTTTTAAGTTAGAAATGACAGCATAAGCTCCCACAGCCAATCCTATCCCGGCAATTACCAAAAGCGAACGCAAAGCACGTTTCGGATAATTTTTGCGCAACTCATACCCGCCATATTTTTTATTACGTCCTTCAAAGAGGATGTCGAGGTAGTCGCTTTTAAGAATTTTATTAATATCCATGGGTATTATAATTTTTTTCGCTGAAGGCTTTTTAAAGAGATTTAATTTTCATTGATTTCCATAAAAAACGGATCAAAAGTTTTTCAAATTGATTTTAACCTCCGTTGGCGCCTTCCGTTGCTGTGATAAATTCTTTATCTACCGGTGTGATATCCACGATTGCATAAACTCTCACATCGTTGATGCTCATTTCATCCAGTATGTTTACCAAGTCTTCATAAGTGCTGTTTTCATCCGGTTTTATCAATACCGTCATTTTATCGGTAGCGGTTAATGCACCTTGTTGTTTTAGTGCATCTACTTTTTTCTCCTTGTCGATGATCACATCCCGGATACCGTCTTTAGGTTTGAAGTAAGTAACCTGCACATTAGGCGGATTGTTAGGGTCATCTGCCAACCCTTCGTAATAATAGATACGATGATCTTTGCTTAATAGAACGGTGAGTGCGGTACTTGCCTTAATCTTGCTATCATCTACTTTTATCTTATCATCTTTAAAAGGCATATTGATCTCCATCGTCTTGGGCTTGGACATGGTTGTTGTGTACATAAAGAATGTAATCAACAAAAAGCCTAAGTCCACCATCGGAGTCAAATCCACGCGGGTAGAAAGTTTCTTGCCTTTCTTGACGCCGGGGCCTTTCTTATGACCGCCACCACTCGAGACATCCATTTCTGCCATGGCTATATCTATTTTTTTAGTTAGTTAATTAGTTAATTCGGCAATCAGTATTTCAGAAAAAACAGAATTAGTTTTCCGAAATTTTTGATGTATAATTTTTATTCTTTTGGCGCCCGTCCCATACTGGCTTCATAAGCCGCGGTTCCCTGAGGAATGGCTTTCAGCCCGGTGATCAGGTTGAACTTAAAGATCTTCCAGCCTTCCAATGTCTTAATCACTTTTTGCACTTCAGGGTAAGTAGCGTCGCTGTCCGCCTTTATAGCAATGCGTATTTTGGGATTATTATTACGCGCTATACGAATCCAGGCACCGAGTTCATTTGTTTCGCTGTCTGCAACCGTATCTACCGGTACGCCTGCTGTAGTTTTATCAATATCCTTTTGCTCGGCACCATTCATAGAAAGGTACGATTTAAGCTGATTAAAGGGAACGCCAACAGATGAACCATATTTAAAGGCTTTTATTTGCTTTTCGTCAAGGTTCAGTCCTTTGTATTCGCTCACATCACGGATGATATTTTCACGCACGTTTTGATTATCCACCGAGAAGAAAATTCTTCCTTTAGGATCTACGGTAATGAGCATGATGTCATCATCAGGCAATGGAATGTCGGATATGGAGTTGGGCGTAACAACCGTTACGGGCTCGTCCGGTTTGAATTTTGTTGCCAACATGAAGAAGGTAAGCAGCAGGAACGCGACATCGCACATGGCGGTCATGTCCACATTGGTGCTTTTTCTTGGCATTTTAAGTTTTGGCATTTGCTTTTATTTAGTCGTTAGTAATTAGTTGCCAGTCGTTAGTCTGTTATAATAAGATACATGAAGGATCACTTTCCATAAATGACTTTATAACTCAGGACTTTCAATGATTACTTATAGTTAGCCGCAAAACTTTGTGTAAGAGTGAAACCGCTTTCATCTATACCAAACGTGATACCGTCAATGATAGTGGTGAAGAAGTTGTAGAAAATGATCGCGAAAAAAGATGTACCGATACCTAAAGCTGTATTATAAAGAGCTTCGGAGATACCTGCCGCAAGTGCAGCAGCATCAGGAGCTCCTGCCTGACCCATCGCCATAAACGAACGAATCATACCCAATACCGTACCTAACAAACCTAACAACGTAGCTACAGAGGCGATAGTAGAAAGGAATACGAGGTTTTTCTCTAACATGGGTAATTCCAAAGCAGTAGCTTCTTCGATTTCTTTTTGGATGCTCAGGATTTTTTGGTCGGTATCCAACTCGTGATTGGTGGTCATTTCACGGTATTTTACCAATCCGGCACGCATTACATTACCTACAGAGCCGGCTTGTTTATCACACTCGGCAAGTGCAGCATCCACATTTTTATTGGCAAGGTGGTATTGTACCTTACGCACAAATTCGGCATTGTTGATTTTGCCTTTTGCTTTGGCAATAGTTAATGCTCTTTCTATAACAAAAGCAAGCATGGTAAGGAATGTGGCAATAAGAAAAGGTACGATGAAACCTCCGAGGTACATATTGCCCGCAAAGTTTTTAGGTTTGTGTTTTTCTGCATCAGCAAAGTTGGAAGGGCTGCCTAAAACGAAGGAATAAACTGCCCAACCGGCAGCGATACAAATCACTACAATAATAAGGTTTACCCAAAAGTTATTCGAGTTTTTAGGTTTCCCTGCTTGATGACCAGATGGTTTTGCTGCGGCTGTTTTTACGTCTGCCATAATGTTTGCTTTTTTGTTTTTAGTGTTATTGTTTTATTAGATTTAGATAAAAATGATAACGGTCACAAAGATATACGTACGCTTGAAATAACCAATTCACGGTTCAAAATATTATCTTAAAGATAATGTTCTGACAAAAAAATGACAAGGGTGAATTTTGCGTATAGTGTTTAAGTATTTTCCTTCTATTAAAAACCAAGCCATATTTTTTATTTACAGATTACCTTTGCTCCCAGAGTTTTTATAACAGAAAAATTTTAACCAGAATTATGAATTTTAATCCATGGCATTCGGTAAGCTACGGAGAACAGGCTCCTGATATTGTAAACGCCATCATTGAAATACCCAAAAACAGCCGCGCCAAATATGAACTGGAGAAAGAAACCGGTTTGCTAAAGCTGGACAGAGTACTGTATTCCTCTATTTATTATCCTGCGAATTACGGTTTTATACCCCGTACTTACTGTGATGATCATGATCCGCTGGATATTTTAGTGCTTTCGCAAATAGAAATGCAGCCATTGTGTTTGGTAGAAGCGAAGGTAATTGGAGTAATGCGCATGCTGGATCAGGGAGAAGCCGATGACAAGATCATAGCTGTTTGTGCCAACGACATGAGTGTGGCACATATTAACGACATTAACGAAATGCCTTCGCATTTTATAAAAGAACTGCGTCATTTCTTTGAAGAATATAAACGTCTTGAAGATAAAGTGGTGCAGATTGAAGAATTTCAGGATGCACGTCTGGCAAAAAAAATCATCGGTCATGCCGTTAAGGATTATCAAACCAAATTCAAATCATGAAGAACATGAGTGTAAATGATATTCTTATCCTGTTGGCGATTGGGTTTTGTGCAGGCTTGCTCAGCAGCATATTGGGCATTGGTGGCGGTATTGTTGTAGTGCCGGCGTTGGTGTTCATCTTTGGACTTTCACAAAAAATGGCACAAGGCACTTCGCTGGCTATGTTGCTGCCACCAATCGGCATTTTAGCAGTTATCGTCTATCATAAATCAGGTAATGTAAAGTGGGATTATGCCATCTTACTGATTATCGCGTTTATAACCGGTTCCTACTTCGGTGCAAAATGGGTACAGGGACTCAACACCCTCACGGCAAAAAGAGTCTTTGCCATATTCATGATCATGGTGGCTATAAAATATTTGTTTTTTGATAAACCGGAAGTTGCCGATACCGATGTAAAACAAACAACAGAAAAAACGAGCCTGTAAATTTTCTACCTTTCAATATGAGTGAAATCCGTACGGTAAATACTTTGCGTTATGTAACGCCGCTTCGTGAAGGCGGTTCTTTGCCCGCTATTATAGAAGCTGACGATGGGTTTCTGTATGTATTGAAATTTAAAGGCGCAGGGCAGGGTGTGAAGGTATTGGCAGCGGAGTTGATAGGCGGGGAAATCGCAAGATTATTAGGTTTAAAAGTGCCAGAGTTAGTATTCGCTCAGCTGAATGAAGGTTTTGGAAGAACGGAACCCGATGAGGAAATTCAGGATTTGCTGAAAGCAAGTACCGGCAAAAACCTGGCTTTACATTATTTAAGCGGTTCTATCACTTACGATCCCGTTGTGATGACAGTAGATGCTTCAACGGCTTCTAAAATCGTATGGATGGATGCGCTGCTTACTAATATGGACCGCACTTGCCGAAATACCAATATGCTGATATGGCAAAAAGAACTCTGGCTGATAGACCATGGAGCTTGTTTGTATTTTCATCACAACTGGCAAAACTGGGAAACTGCAAAAAAATCTCCCTTCCCATTAATTAAAGATCACGTATTGCTGCCACAAGCTACACTATTGCAAGAAGCGGATAAAGAATGCAAGCTCTTATTAACAGAAGAAAAAATAAATGCACTACTTATGCAACTGCCCGATGAGTGGTTGGAAACGTATGATCCTGAGCTTTCGGCAAATACAGTACGTCAGGTATATTGTGAATTTATTTTATACCGGTTGCAACATTCCTCGCTATTTCTAAACGAAGCCATTCATGCACAGTCAGCTACTATATGAATACGCCGTGATACGCGTAGTGCCTCGTGTGGAGCGTGAGGAATTTATAAATACCGGGCTAGTGCTTTTCTGCAAAGAGAAAAATATTTTATACTGCCGCACTTATCTGGATGCCGGAAAACTGGCCTGTCTCGATCCGGGTGTGGATATGGAATGGCTGAAGGAAAATTTAAAAGCATTTGAAGAAATCGCTTTAGGCACTAACCCGAAAAGTAAAATTTCAGGTTTGGATGTACCTTCCCGTTTCAGGTGGCTTACGGCAGCCAGAAGTACAATACTACAATGCTCTAAAGTGCATATCGGTTTTTCTGAAAATCTGGAACTTTCCTTCAATCATCTATTTGAACAGCTTGTAGCAACAGCGGTATAAGTGGGAAAAAATGCATAACCAAATTGCCGCAATTAAAGTTGGATAAGTTTATTTTGCAACCTTAGGATTTTTTATACTAAAAATAATTATGAAACGTACAAAAATAAAAGACATACTGAACAGCGATAGCGTAGATTATGATGTAACGGTAAAGGGTTGGGTGCGTAGCTTTAGGAACAATCAGTTTATAGCCTTGAATGACGGCTCGTGTATGAGCAACCTGCAAATTGTAATAGATCTTGAAACTAATCCCGAAATTGTAAAAAGAATTACGAACGGCGCAGCGCTGAGCGTGCAGGGGAAACTGCTGGCATCGCTGGGAAAAGGACAGAAATATGAAGTGAAAGCTGAAACGATAGAAATCCTGGGTGATTGTGATGGTGAAAAATATCCGCTGCAACTGAAAAACCGTCCGAGTTTAGAATACTTGCGTGAAATCGCGCATCTGCGTTTCCGTACCAATACATTCGGCGCAGTGTTTCGTGTACGTCATTCGCTGGCATTTGCTATTCATGAGTTTTTCAACAAGAAAGGTTTTGTGTACCTGCACACGCCTATTATTACCGCAAGCGATGCGGAAGGCGCGGGTGAAATGTTTCGTGTGACGACTTTGCCTTTTGAAAATACACCGCGATTGGAAAACGGTCATGTAGATTTCAGCGAAGATTTTTTTGGCAAAAGCACCAACCTTACGGTGAGCGGTCAATTAGAAGGAGAGCTGGCGGCTACGGCTTTTGGCGAGGTTTATACTTTTGGTCCTACTTTTCGTGCGGAGAATAGTAATACCGCCCGTCATCTTGCGGAGTTTTGGATGATAGAACCCGAAGTAGCTTTCAACGACCTGAATGATAATATGGACTTGGCAGAAGAATTTATCAAGTACATTATAAAATATGCACTGGATAATAATCGTGAAGATTTGGAATTTCTGGCACAGCGCCTTGCCGATGAAGAAAAACAAAAGCCGCAAAACGAGCGTAGCGAAATGGGATTGATAGAGAAACTGGAGTTTGTAATGAATAACCAGTTTGAGCGTATTACTTATACGGAAGCCATTGACATCCTGTTGCAATCACCGGCGTATAAAAAGAAGAAATTTCAGTATGAGGTGAAATGGGGCGTTGATATGCAAAGCGAACATGAGCGTTACTTAGTAGAAAAACATTTCAAAAAGCCGGTTATTGTCACCGACTATCCGAAAGAGTTTAAAGCCTTCTACATGCGCCAAAATAAAGATGGCAAAACGGTAGCAGCTATGGATATTTTAGCGCCGGGCATTGGTGAAATTGTTGGTGGCTCGCAGCGGGAAGAACGATTGGATAAACTGGAACAGCGTATGAAGGAAATGGATATTCCCGCTGAGGAAATGTATTGGTATCTGGATACGCGCCGCTTCGGCAGCGTGCCGCATTCGGGCTTCGGGCTGGGCTTTGAGCGGATGGTATTATTTGTAACAGGTATGGGGAATATCCGCGATGTGATACCGTTTCCGAGAACGCCGAAGAATGCTGAGTTTTAGAGGATATAAGCTGTACTTTTAGGCTTTAACTTTTGACTTCTAACCGTCATGCACATCAAAAAGCTCAAAGCTATCCACCGGTTATTGATTGGTTTTATCCTGTCTGTAGCCGGCTATTTTATAGCATCTCATTTTATGGCAATGAGGGGTTTGGTGTCGGTCATGATTGCGTGGGTTTTGTTTTGTGTCATTGTGTTATCGCTGGATTGGACGATTTTTTTTAAAACCTCTCCTGCAGAAATACGCACACAGGCCAAGCAACAGGACGAATCTGCCGTTATCACTTTTATAATCGTATTACTTTCAGTATTGGCAAGCCTTACGGGTGTTTTCAGTATCGTTATTAATGGAGATGGATCGAATGTCTTAGCCACACTTTCGGGCATTGGTGGGATGATAGGTTCCTGGTGCCTTACGCATACGTTATTTACTGTTCGCTATGCGCATTTATATTACGGCGATGATGAAAATGACGCTACCAAACACGCAGGTGGCTTATGTTTTCCCAGCAAAAATGAAAAACCCGATTTTTTAGATTTTGCTTATTTCGCTTTCGTTATCGGCATGACGTTTCAAGTGTCAGATGTAGAGATTGCAGAAAAAAAGCTGCGAAGACTGGTATTAATGCACAGCATTATTTCTTTTGCGTTCAATACGTTTATCGTAGCGCTTACAATCAATATTATCGCGGGCTTATCAGGGAAGTAATGAAGAAGTTTTTATTGTTCTACCCAGGCATCATGGTCTTTCAGCAGTTGTATTAATTCGCTTACTGCGATATCGCTGTTTACATTTTTCTTCACTACTTCTTTGCCTTTGTAAAGTGTTATTTTTCCTGGTCCGCTGCCTACATAACCAAAATCTGCATCCGCCATTTCTCCCGGCCCGTTTACAATACAACCCATGATGGCGATTTTCACACCTTTCAGATGATGGGTAGCTTTGCGGATTTTTGCAGTGGTTTCCTGAAGGTCAAACAACGTACGGCCACAACTTGGACAGCTGATATATTCCGTTTTGCTGATGCGTGTGCGTGTAGCCTGCAATATGGAAAAAGCGGTATTGTTTAGAAATTGAACAGTGTCTTTTACAGGAAGATAGGTGCGCCCCGTTACTTTCAGATTTTGAAGATTTTTCAATTCGCTTTTCAGCCAGAGTCCGTCTCCAAATCCGTCTATCAGCAAGCCGCCTGCATGAGTGGCAAGTTGTATCAGTTGCTCATCTACCGTTTGCGCACTGGTGTTTATTTTTAATACGATTGGGGCAATAATTTTCTTTTCTTTTAATAAGGCTAAAAAGCGACGGATGGATTGAAGCGGATGATGTGCTGAGCTGTAAAGGCAAAGAATGATCTTTTCATTGTTTAATAAAGGAAAATATTCTTCACGGATTGCTGTAGCAGAATCAATATTTACAAATAATTTTTTGCAAAGAGCCGGATCAAATTCTTTTAATTCTTCAATAGGAATAACCGGATGATATTTCAATTGATCGGTTTGTTTTTCCCAGTTTTCTTTATTGGTGATAACCTGTAAAGTGCCCGGCAAATCAAAATTCAGAGATTGCCCGTCAATGTAAAGATAATCGGCCGCGCCATCCTGTATATTCCATTTGTCTGTTGTCTGATTGTATTGATAGCCGCAACTGGTTAAATGCTCCGGTTTTATTTCAGCATTATGGCTAAGATCCGTTATTACAACAGGTACATGCGTATGTCCGATGTTATCTATGTCTCGGGTGGTATGCCGTTGATATTCGTAAGGATTAAAAGGCAGCGATAAAGAAGAAGAACTGGTTTCCGTGTTACGTTCGTTGTAATTTTTTACAATATCCTTGCAAACAGGAATTTCAAACTCCGGATCTTCCGTAAGTGAAACTCTGATAGTATCTCCAATGCCATCTTCCAATAAACTACCAATGCCGATAGCGCTTTTTATACGTCCGTCTTCACCGTCGCCGGCTTCTGTTACACCCAGATGCAAAGGATACAATTCGCCAAATTCTTCATTCATTTTTTGCACAAGCAGACGATAAGCCTGCACCATTACCAGCGGGTTGCTGCTTTTCATACTCAGCACGATCTGGTGATAATTTTCATAACGCGCGATTCTTAAAAATTCCATAGCGCTTTCCACCATTCCGATAGGCGTATCTCCGTAGCGGCTCATAATTCTGTCACTCAGAGAGCCGTGATTGGTGCCGATGCGCATGGCTGTGCCGTATTCTTTGCAGATCTTTACCAAAGGTGTAAAACGATCTCTTATACGATCTATTTCGGCAGCATATTCCGCATCGTTGTATTCAATAAAGTCAAACTTTTTTTTATCAATGTAATTGCCGGGATTCACACGCACTTTTTCTACAATACGCGCGGCTATTTCTGCAGCGTTGGGTGTAAAATGTATATCGGCAACTAATGGTGTTGTGTATCCTTGTGCACGCAGATTTTCCTTTATCACTTGCAAGTTTTCGGCTTCTTTTTTACTGGGCGCCGTTATTCTTACCAGTTCTGCTCCGGCTTCTATACAGCGGATGGTTTGCGCCACTGTAGCAGCTGTATCCATTGTATCGGTGGTAGTCATGGTTTGGATGCGAATAGGGTGGTGATTGCCGAGAATCAAATCTCCGATCTTTACTTCTTTGGTGGTAAGACGTTGGTAATTACTATAAGTAGGTTGCAGAAAATGGTGCATTGTCAAAATGTAGAATAGTGCAAATTTAAAGGAATGGAAGCGTATGAAAATTTAAAAGAAGTAACCAAGCTTGTCTTTGGTTGGCGGCATAATGTTTTTACATAACATTTTTTAAAATAAATTTCTTACACCATAAAAAGCAACATCATGGCAAAGTATTCAAAAGCTGCATCCAAATCTGTAGAAAAAGCGATGGATAAAATGAAGAAAGGCAAGCTCACTATCGGACATTCGGACAAGAAAGTGAAAAGCAGAAAACAAGCCATAGCGATCGGCTTATCTGAAGCAAGAGAAAAAGGTGCTAAGGTGCCGAAGAAAGCAACCGCAAAAAAATCTGCTGCTAAGAAATCTGCTTCAAAAAAAACAACCGCAAAAAAAAGTAGTCCGGCTAAAAAATCTGCAGTTAAGAAAACAGCCGCGAAAAAAAGCAGCGCTGCGAAAAAATCATCAGCTAAAAAAGTGACAGCTAAAAAAACAACAGCGAAGAAGACCTCGGCTAAGAAAACCGCACGAAAATCGGCCAGTGCGAAAACACCAAAGAAAAAATCTTCTGCAAAAAAGACTTCGGCGAAATCATCGCAGGCAGAGCGCCACTTATCGCCTTACCAAAGCAGCGCCGAAGTAGGCACAGCCGCCCACCAGTCACAAATGGAAACCAATCAGGAAATGCTGTTGCAAGAACGTACACACCTTGATTTTGTACCGGATAAATTTAAAGAAGCAACAGATTCCTATCATGGTCACGTAAATACTACCGATGTTAAAGGCGGTATCAAACCTTCGGGCAAAAAGCCCTTATGGAACTCGAAGAAAAAATAAAAACGCCTTACATCTTTTTATAAACATGGCTTTACAAGTCATGTTTTTTTATTTTTACAGTTTTTTATAAAAAGTATTCTTTCTATATTAGTGACATTGATTTACAACTCATGGAGATCATTCGGAAACAAAATAAATATTACCTGCAGTTTGATAACGGAGAACTGGAGCTTTCTGAGCAGCAGGTACAAAAACGAATTGAAAGAGGTGATAAGGTTTCCGGTAAGTTGCAATCTTTAAAAGCATCTTTGCCCGATATAGAAAGTAACATAGAAATAGCCACTGCCCAAAAAAACGCGCCGGAAAAGCAACTTTCAAAAGAATTCACCTCTGCAAAATATTTTGATCGTGTAGTAACCGAATTCAGAGAAATTTATAAATCGAATGAAGACAAAGAAGACACGCTCCTAAAGCTGAAAAACTTTTGTCAGAATTCTATCCGCAAGTTGGAGCATGACCGCAAAAGCCCGAGAACAGACCATGTAGTCATTGATTATTATTTACTTTCCTGGCATCGTGTGTTGGTGTTGCTGGATGATAGAGAAAGCGTTATAAGAAAAGAAACTGATGAAGATGTAAGGGAAAATGATCCGGAAAATATAAGCGTTTCACAAAGTACAAACTTAGCATCAAAAGAAAATGTACCTCCAGAACCAGATCATACCAAACAACTGATAATCACCCAGCTTATGCAAGCAGATGGTTTATTTCCTATCAACAATGCTTTGGATGGTGTGACACAGACAGATATTCAAAAACTCATTGCCGGCATTACAGGCGTAAAAGAGGATATAGCGAAACAGGCTTTGCATAATGCATCTTCCATTTTATTAAAAAGAAATATTACTAAGGAGAATATTGATGAACGGATACGGTTGCTGGAAGAAGTAGAACTTTTTTTTGAAGAATTACCTTATGCGGATATTATCAGCCGTGTAAAAGTGCTGTTGAAACTTTACCGCGATAAAAAGTCCGCGATTATCTGAATCTGATTATTTCGATGGTAAAAAGAAAGAAAAACAAACGTGGCATTATAAGAAAAATTCTGCACGCCGTTGTTTTATTATTCCTCATCTCCTTTACTTATTTATTGCTTTGCAAATGGATTTTTCCACCAGTTACCGTCACACAACTTACTTCTTTACTGAAAGGTGAAGGGCTTCACAGAAATTATGTAAACTGGAGTGAAATTTCTCCCAATGTAAAATTAGCGGCTATCGCAAGTGAAGATCAGTTGTTCCCCACACACGAAGGTTTTGATTGGAAAGCGATAGAAAAAAGTATGGATAACACCTCCGGAAAACGCAGAAGACCCAGAGGCGCCGCGGCAAGCACAATTACGCAGCAAACGGCGAAGAATGTTTTTTTGTGGCAGGGCAATGGCTGGAGCAGATATTTGCGCAAAGCTCCCGAAGCGTTTTATACAAAACTCATAGAATGGATATGGGGTAAAAAAAGAATACTCGAAATATACCTGAACGTGATAGAAATGGGTAAAGGTATTTATGGGATAGAAGCAGCATCGCAAGCTTATTTTCATAAATCGGCCCGACAATTAAGCGCCGGCGAAGCCGCCATGATTATCGCGTGTCTGCCCAATCCTAAAGTATTTACAGTTGTTCCTGCGAGTAAGCGTGTACAATGGCGTGCGCCTGCTATCATGCGTCAGATGAAACTGATCCACTCCGATCCTGAGGTGCTGAAGTTGCTTCAGTAAAAACATTTCTCACTTTCTAAAGCGTTTTTACAGTGTTGTATTGCTGATTTCAAATCTTAATGATTTGTTATCCATTTTCTAATTAGAGGTTAAGCAGCCCGAAAAATTTCCAACCTTATGATGTGCATTACATCTTTACATCATCAAAACGAAAACAAATGCAACACACTATCACTCAAAAAATAACTATCTACGTTAGCCTTTTAACTTGTATCTTTTTTTCAGTACAATTTTAATCAGCGCGAAACGACTTTATATAAAATTATTTTATGAACAAGATTACGACTACCGTTACTTTTTTATTTACCGCATTTCTGCTGAAGATTTATATGGCGGTAAGTTTGATCTGGAGTAAAACGGTAATAGAAAAGAGCAAAATAAAAACCGCTATCAACGTTATGTCAAGCCCCGATATAACCCCGTCAGCCGAACCTTCATATCACTAATTACTAAGTATCTCTATTATTTAAAGCTGTCTGTTTCAGGCAGCTTTTTTATTTTAATATTGTACGCGTTTTTTTGAGTTCCGTTTTAGTTACTTTTGAAAAATCAGGAGATTATCATTCAATGTCAGAGCAATATATAGTTTCAGCAAGGAAATACCGTCCGCAAACTTTTGATACGGTCATCGGTCAGGAGCACATCACCACTACATTGAAAAATGCCATTCGCAATCAGCATCTCGCGCATGCTTATTTGTTTTGCGGGCCGAGAGGAGTAGGGAAGACGACTTGTGCGAGAATATTGGCAAAAACCATTAATTGTGAACATCCTACCGCCGATACGGAAGCTTGCGGAGAATGTGCTACATGCAAATCGTTTGGTGATAATACTTCTTTCAATATTTTTGAACTGGATGCCGCAAGTAATAACTCTGTGGACGACATTCGCGAGCTGGTAAACCAAGTGCGCTTTGCACCGCAACAAGGCAAATATAAAATATACATTATCGATGAGGTACATATGCTGAGTCAGGCAGCTTTTAACGCATTCCTCAAAACCCTCGAAGAACCGCCACCGTACGCCATTTTTATCCTTGCTACTACGGAAAAACATAAAATACTTCCTACCATTCTCAGCCGCTGCCAGATATTTGATTTTAAAAGAATAACCACCGGCGACATCGTTTATCATCTAAAAACGATTGTGAAAAATGAACATATAGAAGCACAGGATGCCGCACTGCATGTGATCGCACAAAAAAGTGAAGGTTGCATGAGAGATGCGCTTTCCATGCTGGATCGTATTTCGGGCTTTACGGAAGGCAAACTCACTTATACAGGAACTATGGAGCATCTTAATATGCTCGACGCGGATTTTTATTTCAGACTGGCAGATCAATTGCTGGCACAGGATATCAGCAGCACATTGCTATTGCTGGATGAAGTGTTGGACAAAGGCTTTGAGGGGAATGTGATTATTGAAGGAATGGAAGAACATTTGAGAAATCTGCTTTTATGCAAAGATGAGCGTATGGTAAGATTGCTTGATGTACCGGATGATCACAAACCTGTTTATTTCCAAAAAGCCAGTCAAACACCGCCATCTTTTATATTATCTGCGCTTAATGTGTTGAACGACAGTGAGGTTAATTATAAAAACAGCACCAATAAACGCCTGCATTTGGAAATGTGTTTCATCCGTTTATGCTATTTGCTGCAGGAAATACAGGCAAGCGATGTAAAAAAAAAATCTGAACCGGAACCTGTAATTGTTTCCGTACCTGTATCACAAGCCAAACCTGCACCGGAGACTGTACCCAAACCACTCGCTGAGCAAAAGCCTAATGTTCAATCTCCTTCTGCGGTTTACAAATCTTCAGACGCATTAGCGCCAAAAGAACCGGCAAATACAAACCGCCGTATCAGCAAAGGATTACTGGACGATATCGACGATCTGGTAAACACTCCAAAAGAGGCTTCTGAAGATGAGGTGAAAAAAGAACTTACGCAACAGGAAATTGATCAGCTTTTTCATCAATATAAAGAGACACTACGCGAAGAGAAAAAATCTGTTTATCACAGCCAGTTTACAAGAATGATATTGGAAAAAATAAGCGAGGAGGAAATACGATTTATAGCTCCTGATGAAATGGCGGAATCCTGTGTAAAAGAACAACGTAACTTTTTGTCAGAATATTTCCAGGCATATATTGGCCGCATTCTGCGCATTACCTCTGAAGTGCGAAAAGACACAACGGACGATAACACTCAGAAAAAAATAATGAGCAAGCAGGATATGTATGACGCGATGCTTGCAAAAAATCCGAATCTCAGCCTATTGCGAAACAAGTTGAATTTACACATTGATTTTTAAGAAGATGAAGCCTTGCATATTTATTCTTTTTGCCTTTTGTATCGGTGTCGCTTCCATTGCGCAAAATAATACTGTTGATTATGAAAAGTATAAATTAAGCGATAGCCTGTATAAAAAGCCTGTCTTCAGCAATTTGAACTATGATTACTTGAAATCGCTGAAAGGAATGTGCAAAATGGAATGGCAAGTGGAGAAAAAGATCTGTATTCCCGTAAGATTTCGTGTGGGAAATATAGAGCAGTCTGATTTTCTTGAAGGAAAATCCAACAGTTCCTGGCAATCTGTAAAATAAAATCTCTGAAAAAGCGGCCTATAAAAACCTGCGGCACACTTTTTTCCCGAATGGAAATGATTATTTTTGAAACCTAAAATATTTTAAAGAAGAAATTATGGCCGAAGCAATAAGAATGCCTTTGCTGAGTGATACGATGAAAGAAGGTGTAATAGCAGAATGGCATAAAAAAGTAGGTGATAAAGTAAAAAGCGACGATGTAATAGCCGATGTGGAAACAGATAAAGCTACTATGGAAGTGATGCCTTATGTAGATGGAACACTGTTATACATAGGTGTAGAAAAAGGAAAAGCGGCAAAGGTGAATGATATCATTGCCATAATAGGAAAAGAAGGAGAAGACTATTCATCTTTATTGGAAGGCAAAAGCACAACAACTTCGGAAACTGCTTCCGAAGAAGAGACTCCGAAAACAGAAAAAAACACCACTCCTTCCGAAAATACTTCTGCTTCCCCCAAAGCGGATATCAAACCCGGAGATGCGACTGTAGTAAGAATGCCTTTGCTGAGCGATACCATGAAAGAAGGGAAAATTGTTGCATGGCATAAGAAAGTAGGAGATACTATAAAAAGTGACGATGTATTAGCCGATGTGGAAACTGACAAAGCGACTATGGAGGTAATGCCTTATGCAGACGGCACGCTGCTTTATATAGGTGTGAAAGAAGGTGAAGCGGCAAAAGTAAATGACATTATCGCAATCGTTGGTAAGGAAGGAACAGACATACAAGCTTATCTGGATGCAAAAGAAAATACTACAGCTGCCGAATCTGAAAAAGAAACAAAAAAAGCTGATAAACAGGAGGTTGAGAGTAAAGTCGAAAGTATATCTTCAAGCAATGATGTAGAAACAGGTCGTGTAAAGGCATCTCCTTTAGCTAAAAAAATTGCTTCAGAAAAAGGAATAGATATAAGCGCCGTTAAAGGAAGCGGTGACGGAGGTCGTATCATTAAACGGGATATTGACGAGTATAAAGCTCATGCTCAAACGGCAGAAACAAAATCGCAAACTTCATCTGCAACTGCGGCATCTGCACCAATAGTTTTGGGAGAAGAAGGCTATAAAGATTACCCACTGTCACAAATGCGTAAAGTGATCGCTCAGCGTTTATCGGACAGTAAATTCACAGCGCCGCATTTCTACCTGCGCATGACAGTGACAATGGACAAAGCTATTGATGCACGCAAAGCTGTAAATGAAGTAGCACCTGTAAAAATTTCCTTCAACGATTTTATTATAAAAGCCGCTGCAATGGCATTGCGCAAACATCCAGAAGTGAATAGCTCATGGATGGGCGAAGCGATTCGTCAGAATCAGCACATACACATTGGCAGTGCGGTAGCTATAGACGATGGCTTAATCGTCCCTGTCATCAAATTCGCCAATCAGAAATCACTTTCGCAGATAGCCGACGAATCCAAAAAACTGACCGACCGCGCCCGTAATAAAAAACTACAACCGCAGGAATTTACCGGAAATACCTTTACCATTTCCAATCTCGGAATGATGGATATAGATGAATTCACAGCGATCATCAATCCACCGGATGCTTGTATATTAGCTGTAGGAAAAATAGCGGAAACTCCTGTTGTAGAAAATGGTGAAGTGGTGATTCGTAACTTGCTGAAACTCACATTAAGCTGCGATCATAGAGTGGTGGATGGAGCCGTAGGAGCCAAGTTCCTGCAAACGCTGAAATCTTATTTAGAGAATCCGGTAATGATGTTGGTGTAACGATTTTGTAACCGATAAAACTGCTGCGATATGAAAAAGTTAGTACTGTTATTGTTGTTGATTCCTGTGCTTTCGCAAGCGCAATTTAAATCGGATAATGTGGCGTCACAGAAGCATATTCCCGATCCGAAAGTGATAATAGCATCAGATGATAACAAAGGAAAGCTGTTTGAGGATGGTCCTATGATCATTGGAGAAGACGGTTCTTCCGTTCAGCAATTTTACAGGATCGTTTCTTTTCAGATAGGCTTTCTGAACAAAGAAAGTGGAATGTATTATGAATATCCTACTAAAGGAATTATTTACACGGATGCTGTGCGCGAACTAATAAAAACCGCTAAACCCGGCGACAAGTTATTTCTTGATAATATTAAATTTCAAGGTCCGGATAAAAAAGAAAGAATGGCAGGAAGTGTTGCTTATCTATTTCATTGACCGCATAAGAAAATTTAATAGTAATTCGTTGATGAACGGTGCCATCGCCACTGTTGTCCGATAGTAAACATGCAGCTTGGGCGATAAAAAATCACCTCGTTCTTTTACGTTTATTTCTTTCGTAATCTTCAAAAACAAAATCGCCCAGACCATCCAAAGATGAGTAAAAGGCTTTGCCGTTATTCACTTCTGTAAACTCCCTTACAAACTTTTGCAGATAAGGATCGCTGGCAATCATAAAAGTGATGACCGGAATTTTTAACCGTCGCAACTGACCCGCGAGATTGAGCGTACGGTTGAGGATTTTACTGTCAATACCAAAACTGTTTTTATAGTATTTACTTCCTATTTTAAGGCAAGTTGGTTTTCCATCGGTAATCATGAAGATTTGCTTATTATTATTTTTCCTCCTGCGCAGAATATCCATTGCCAGTTCCAAACCTGCCACCGTATTTGTGTGATAAGGTCCTACTTGCAAGTAAGGAAGATCTTTCATTTCGATTTGCCAGGCATCATTGCCAAAAACTACAATATCCAATGTGTCTTTAGGATAGCGGGTTGTGATGAGTTCACTCAGCGCCATCGCTACATTTTTCGCCGGTGTAATGCGATCTTCACCGTATAATATCATGGAATGTGAAATGTCAATCATCAGTACGGTGGATGTCTGCGTTTTGAAATCCATTTCATGAATTTCCAGATCATCTTGTTGCATGGAAAGTTGCTCAATGCCGTGGTTGATGAATGAATTTTTTATACTTCCGGTAAAGTCAATAGCGTCCAGTGAATCTCCAAATTCAAAACCTCGTGTTTCAGGATTCAATTCATCTCCCTGTCCGGATTTGAAAGTGGAATGATTGCCGCGTTTTGTTTTTTTAAGCTTACCAAAAATAGCATCCAGTGCACGTTTACGGATAGTTTGTTCCGATTTTTTGGAAATTTTATATTCTCCTGTAAGTTCATTTTCTTCGAGATAGCCGTTCTTTTTCAAGTCTTCAATAAAATCGCCAATGCCATATTCGTCGTTTGTAAGTCCATATTTTTTATCGAGCTGTGTAAGCCAGTCAAGCGCTTCCGTAGCATCTCCCGCTGTATATTGCAAAAGTTCCATAAACAAATCCAGCAACTTCTGAAACGGCGATTTTGTATTATCTTCCTGAAATGCCGAAAAAACAAATCCTTTCATATAAATAAAGTTACGAAAGGTAGCGGCACAAAAACTTACGTTGTCATAGTTTGAAATGATAGGGGCTTTTTGATAAATTGTAAAAAAACACGGAAATGAAAAAAATCCTTTTATCCTTAGCGGCTTCCATGGTATTTCTTGCCTGCAATATGCAAAGTTCCAATCATGAGCAGGAGATTAAGCAAATGGAAGACAGTGTGTTTGCATCATTACCTACGGTAAATGGCGTGTCTATTGAAATATCTGAAAATTTTCATAAGGAGCTTCGTGTGACGTTAAGAGACAAAGAGCTTTACAATGCCGTGGAAGCGGAAAGAACAAAAGCCGTGGAACGAATAGAAGGAATCACGGAAAAAGTTTTCAAAGAAAAAATGCCTGAAAAAGCAGAAGTGATTTTTGTGGAAGAAGAAAATACCATTCATGCCAAAGAAGGATCGGAAAAAGTATACCCGCTAAAGCTGAAATAAGTGAAGGATTTATTTGTTGTAAATACTCATTGTTTTTAAAGCGCCTTGTGCAGCAAAGCTTTCGATGACTTCTATGGATTTCAGAATTTTATTTTTTATAATGGGTAATTCATCTGCCGTCCATCTTCCAAGTACAAAATCTACCTGCCTGCCTTTGGGAAAATTGTTGCCAATGCCAAACCGTAAGCGGGGATATTGATTGGTTTGTAACAGGAGATCTATGTTCTTCAATCCATTATGTCCGGCATCGCTGCCACCGGTACGCAGACGTAATGTTTCGATCGGCAATGCCAAATCATCTACAATCACCAACACATTTTCCAAAGCGATCTTTTCCTTGTCCATCCAGTATTTTACGGCTTTGCCGCTCAGGTTCATAAAGGTTGTAGGTTTGATGACGACAAACGTTTTTCCTTTCCATTTCACATAAGCAACCTGCGCGTGACGATCCAACTGAAATGAACTTCCATTTTTTATTACAAAAGCATCCGCCACATCAAAGCCGATATTATGGCGTGTAGCATCATATTCATATCCGATATTTCCCAGACCAACGATCAAGAATTTCATGGCTGCGAAGATAAAGATGGAGTGTGAGGATTCTTCTTTTTTCTCTTAGGGTTCCATATTAAATAAATAAAAAAACCTCCCAACCGGGAGGTTTTTTTATCATTGCAAAGTAATTTATTTCTTTCCTTTTGCTTCTTCTGTTTCCGCTTGTTTCAAAGCACGCGTCATTACAACAGATGCGATAGGAATACGGGGAGAATTCATAATTTCCATCTCACCTGCATTCACATCTTCTACGCGGATGTTTTCATTGAGCTTCAGGTTTTCAATGTTCACTTCAATGGCTTCTACCAAATGTTTAGGCAGTGTGCGCACTTTCAGCGATTTCATTTTTGTTTCAAGACGACCACCTATTTTCACCCCTTCAGGTGTTCCTACAAATTTCAAGGGCAGGTTGGCGATCACTTTCCTGTCGTCATTCAGTTCCAGGAAATCAATGTGGTTCAGTTCGTCAGTTACTACATCAAATTGCAGGTCTTTCAAAATGCATTTGTGTGTCTTGCCATCCAGGTTGATCTCTGCCAACTGAAAATCGGGAGTGTACACCAGCGAGCGGAAAGACATTACCGGTGCGCTGAAATGCTTGGTTTCATTGCCATAAATTACGGCTGGTACCTGACCTTCAGAACGAAGACGGCGGGTGTTTGATTTGCCGAATTCGCTTCTGCTTTTTCCTTCAATTTTTACACTTTTCATTGTGTTTTTGTTATTTGCTTTCAGCGCCGATCGTATACCCGTCCGAACATCCGGTCGTTGAAAACAGCGTTTTTAATTTTTTGTGTATCCCTTTTTAGGGAAGACGGATTTTGTTGTATAAACAGTCGTTGTTTTATTATTTTATCTATCTCTTTCCGTGTACAAACAAGGAACTTATACTTTTATTCTCAAAGGTATTGCGTATAGCTATTGCAAAAAGCTCGGCTGTAGGTAATACTTTGATTTTGAAGGATTGCTGCTTCAACGGAATCGTATCACAAACTACCAGTTCTTCCAGCATGGAGTTTTCAATGTTTTCATACGCTTTGCCGCTCAGCACAGGGTGTGTGCAGCAGGCGCGTACTGAAAGCGCTCCTTTCTCTCTCAGCAATGCAGCCGATTTGCTCAACGTGCCAGCTGTATCACAAATATCATCTATAAGAACTACGTTTTTCCCCGTCACATCGCCTATCACAGTCATTTCCGCTACTTCGTTGGCGCGCTTACGCTGCTTGTCGCAAATCACCATATCCAACTCAAAATACTTCGCCACTTCGCGCACTCTATTGGTAGAACCAACATCCGGGGACGCAAAGATAAGGTTTTCAATCTTTAAACTTTCTATATATGGAATAAAAATCGCGGAGCTGTCTAAGTGGTCCACCGGTATATCGAAAAACCCCTGTATCTGAGGTGCATGTAAATCCATGGTCATCACACGGTCGGCGCCAGCAGTGGTGAGGAGATTTGCCACCAACTTTGAAGCTATGGAAACGCGTGGTTTATCTTTCCGATCCTGTCGCGCAAAGCCGTAGTAAGGGATAACTGCTGTAATATAGCCCGCTGAAGCGCGTTTTGCTGCATCTATCATCATCAGCAGCTCCATCAGATTATCGGAAGGTGCTGAAGTGGACTGCACCAAAAAAACATAATCTCCCCGCACACTTTCCTGAAATACAGGCTGAAACTCCCCATCGCTGAATTTAGGTATATCTAATTTTCCCAGTTTTGTGCCGAATGACTGGGCAATTTTTTCCGCTAAATAATGAGAGTTGGTGCCGGAGAAGATTTTTACAGAAGACTGCATAACGTTTTTTGAAAATGGACTGCAAAGGTAAAAAACAAGAATACATTTCTTAACCATTTTTTATCAAGATGTTCCTTACCCAAAGACTTAATTTTTATACATTAGATTTTGTAATTTCAATACTAAACATTAAAACCAATAATTATGTCAAGAAAAGCGACCGCCGTATGGAAAGGTTCAGGCAAAGAGGGAAGCGGAACATTAACTACTCAAAGCCAGGTACTGAACGGCACACAATATTCTTATAAATCCCGTTTTGAAGAAGGGATTGGCACTAATCCGGAAGAATTAATGGCTGCGGCTCATGCCGGCTGTTTTACCATGAAGCTAAGTTTTGTATTGGGTGAAGCGGGTTTTACCCCTGAAGAGCTTACCACGGATTGTCGCATTACGCTGAAGGATGGTGTGATAAGCAAAAGTGAATTGAGCGTGACTGCAAAAATCCCTGATATTGACGAAGCTAAATTTCAGGAATGTGCAAAAAACGCAAAGGAAAACTGCCCGGTTTCTAAAGCGTATAATATGTCTATAGAATTAGTAGAAGCCAGGCTTGGATAAATTTTTAAAGAACTGATTCCTGTAAAAACTTTGTAAAGTCGCCCGTAGAGGCGACTTCCTTTATTGGATATCAATTACAGTTTTTGTTTTTTTCTTCTTTTCCCAAAATGGATTTACGGGAAATCTTTTAGCAAGAACAAGCCTTACCACCGCAGGTTCATTTTGTTGCCAGGCATTGGAAACAGGTGTGCTGTTTTGCTGCCAATATCCGATGTATAACAAGCCTGCATAAAACCTGTCAGAGTTGTAGCCGATCGCAGCTTTGTAAGATACATTGCTTTGAAAACCTGTTTTTCGCTCGAAAACATCATGTGCATCATCCCGTAGGTAAGAATAATTGATACCTGCGCCTAAAAGCGCTTCACTGGTAAAGAAAAAGTGCTTGGCAACAACCAGCGTATAAGCGTAGCCACCATGCACACCTACAGAAAAGGCGCCCATTTTATTGAAGTCGGAGTTGTCAAAAAAATTGCTGTAAGCGATATCTGAAGGAATAATGGCGGAATCTCCGCTAATGCGATAGTAGTGAATACCGCCGCCTAATAAAGCTGTTCCGGCGCTTTTTTTCTGATATTCGTTTTGAATGAAAGCAGCTCTGAATGAGAACTGTTTGGCATTGAAAACATAAGAACCGTTTACGCCCACATGTTGTGTACGGATATCCGGGCGCAAGGCGTTTCGGTTGGCAGGTAAGTAATTTTGAGTAATGCCTTTTTCCGTTATGTAAAATCCTTTATAATACTGCAAATACAAATCCAGCGCTATTTTTCGGGGAAATGCGTAAGCCTGGAAATCAAATTTTTTGGTTACACCGTATTGCGCGGTATCATTATTAATGCCGGGGATCTTTACCGTAACATTTGCACCGAGAAAACTGTATACTGCGCCCACGCCGATGTTGTAACTATTATTAGCCCGATACGATAAACTGTTACTTCCATTTACCAAGCTGTAAGTATTGAGTTTTGATGAGCCTAAAAGCCGAACGGTCAATAGCCTGGTTTGATCTTTTATATAACTGGTATCAATCTGCGCACTCAGAAACTTAAACAATTGCGCGTGTGCAGGGTGGTTTACAAAAGAAAGGATTATTGGTAAGAAAAGGTTTTTGAGAAGTTTCTTCATAAAGTATGGTTCAGCATTCATCTTATAAAAAAAGTATTCCATCCTGAAAAATTCTTAAATACGGTAAACTGACTAAATTCATATATGCATTCGATGAGAGAAAAGTATAAAAACTTAACACCCTGGATAAAAATTCCCTTGCTTGTGCTTTGTATGATATTGTTGCTATTGCTTGTTGTATGGATGGTGCTCGCTATTTATATACACAATAATAAAAAAGGACTTTTAAAAAAAATCACTTATCAGATTAATGAACGCATCAATGGCAACGTGAGCATTCAGGATATGAATCTTTCTTTTTTCAGAGGTTTTCCGGGTGTCTCTTTTTCGCTTAATGAGGTTGTGCTAAGAGACAGTCTTTGGAATACACATCATCATGATTTGCTGAACGCCCAATCTGTTTATGTCTCCTTCAACGCGCTTTCTTTATTGAGTAAATCTCCCGAAATAAAAGATGTACATATTACAGACGCAGTTGTTTATTTATACATTGACAGCAGCGGTTACAGCAACACAAGCATTTTTCAGAAGAAACAAAAAGATGCGAAAAAAAAGAACGGCAAAAAACCAGAAATCAACCATGTAACTTTTACGGATGTAACAGTAACGCTGGATAATGACACCAAAAGGAAAATGTTTCAGCTGGCAATTTCCAGATTGGTAGCCGGTGCCACCTACAACGATACTGGCTGGGTAGCGCATACACAGGAAGATATTGTTTTTAAAGATTTTACCTTTAATGAAGAGAAAGGAAGCTTTCTGAAAAACAAACGTTTGAGAAGTAACCTTACTGTTCATTTTAATGATGCTTCCAAAACACTTTTTATACCACAGCAAAGCATCCGCTTGGATGAAGACGAACTGAAATTCTGGGCGAAGTTTATGTTTATAAACAGCCCGCCGCAGTTTTCGCTCAAGTTCATCGCCAGGCAAATACAATATAAAAATGCAGTAGCGCTCACATCTCCCAACATTCAGGAGAAAATAAAAGTTATGGATTTAAAAAATCCGCTTGATTTATACACCTTTATTGATGGCAGAATAAAATTTCGAGATACACCTTTGGTGAAAGTAAACTGGGTTGTAAAAAATAATGTATTTATCACTCCAGGCGGGGAAATAACCGACTGTAGCTTTACCGGATATTTTATCAATTCGGCAATTCCGGGAAAAGGAATGAATGATAAAAATTCATTGATCAGCGTTCCGGTTTTTACAGGCAATTATGCCGGCGTTCCTTTCCGGGCAGATTCCGTAAGTATTGAAAATCTTATACAACCGGTTCTTACAGGTAATCTGAAATCGGCTTTCAAAGTGGATAAGCTCAATGAATCAATAGGCAGTGACGCGATCAGTTTCAATAAAGGAAACGCGAATATGGAGCTGACCTTTAAAGTCGGATTAAGTAAAAATGATCCTACACCACCGTTTTTAAAAGGTTATGTTGGAATCAGAAATTTGGATTTTAGTTATCTCCCGCGCGACATTCATTTCAGCAACAGCGATGTTACCTTATTTTTTACAGGAGAAGATTTATTGGTAAGGAAGACAAAGCTGCAGAGCAAAAACAGCGTGTTATATGTAGATGGCATTGTCAGAAATTTTTTAAATCTTTATTACACAGCACCGGAAAAGATCATTTTGAACTGGAACATACATAGCCCGCTCATCAACCTCAATGAATTTCAGTCTCTGTTATCGGCCCGGAAAAAAACAAAAGCACCTAAAAAATTTAATCAGAATACAAGTGCTGGTAAAGTGACCGCACAATTGGATGAAGTACTGGATAAAAGTAATGTGAATATGGCATTGTCTCTCAATAAAGTGATTTATAAAAAGTTTATTGCTACCGATATTACAGCCACTATGCAAATGAACGAAAACAATATTTTCGTAAAAGACGCTGTCATCAATAATTCCGATGGACAATTGCGGCTGAACGCGGATGTTTACCAAAAAGGAAAAGTGAATGATATAGCCATTAAAGCCGCCATTAAAAACGTAAACGTTTCGAAATTCTTTGAAGGATTCAGCAACTTTGGACAACAGACCATCAAAGCAGAAAACATAAAAGGCAAATTTACAGCCAATGTAGATGCGAAAACCCAAATCACCGATGGGGGAGAAGTGGTAAGCAATTCGATGTCGGGCGGTTTGAACTTTGCACTTGCAGATGGAGAGCTCAATGATTTTGAACCTTTTTTGAAAATTGGAAAAATTATTTTTCGTAACAGGAATTTAGGGCATGTAACATTCAGAGATATTCACGGGAAATTTGATTTGCTTGGAGATAAAATCAAGATTTACCCGATGCACATAGAGTCAAGCGCTTTTACTATGGGAGTGGAAGGTATGTACGGTTTCAATGCAGGCACCAATATTTTTATTGATTTGCCTTTGCGCAATCCTCAAAAAGATGCAGATATACAAAATGACAGTCTTCGGGCTATAAGAAGTATGAAAGGAATTGTGCTACGCCTGCAAGCGGTAGATGGCGATGACGGAAAAGTGCACATAAAACTGCGCAGCAGCGCGCGAAAAAGAGCGGAAAGCCTGAGGGAAGAAGAAACTACCAATCCGTAATAGCTACCAACTCCACCTGCAATCTTTGCAATAATAACGATGCCGGGCAAATGCCTTGTAAAATTTTGCCATAAGTGATTTGCCCTTCGTATCTACGATGTTTCTGCTGTTGCATCTTCTGCAGCTCGTTTCAGATTGAAAATATTGTTTGGCAGCTTCGATAGTATTTCTTCCTTCCGGCAAATTGGAAATAATTTGCAATAATTCTTTTAAAGAATCCGCTTCATCAGAAAAAAATTTTTCCGTTCTTCCTAAGAAAACATTCTGGATATGCTTACAAGGCTTGTGATGAGAACACGTGCAGGACGAGTGTACTTTCTCGTCTTCGATATTTATTCTTATTTCATAAATTCCTCTTTGCCCTTTTGTGTGAAAGAGAAAGGATTTATTATTGGGTAAAATCATTATAAGCGACAAATTTAATAATGGGTAAAGTATTTGTTTGTATTTTATTTTTTGTTGTATAAATTGTTTTTCATTTGCCCACTGCAATTTCCGATATTGCAACTATGTTGTTTAGACAAGTTGTAGGACAAAAAAGGTTGAAAAAAGATTTTATAAACATGTGGGAAAATAATCGTTTGCCTCATGCACTTCTTATCTTAGGAAAGCAGGGAACCGGCGGACTTCCTTTTTCTTTAGCCATTGTACAGTACATTTTTTGTGAAAATAAAATCAACGGAGACGCTTGCGGCACTTGTGCTTCCTGTAGCAAAGTAGGCAGGCTGGAACATCCTGATCTGCATTTATCATTTCCTTCCATTGCACCAAAATCGGGTGTGAAAGCTATGAGCAAATATTTTATGCAGGAGTTTCGCGAGTTTGTGGCGCAATCGCCATACGGCAGCGGTTTTGACTGGCTGCAATATATTGCCGCGGAAAATAAGCAGGGAAATATAACTGCGGAAGAATGCAGAACAATTATCGAAACACTTAATTTAAAATCTTATGAAGGCGGTAAGAAAATTCAGATTATCTGGCAGCCGGAATATTTGGGAAAGGAAGGAAATATACTATTAAAGTTGATAGAAGAACCACCGGCTGATACATTTTTGTTTTTAGTAGCGGAAAATGCAGAAGAAATATTGCCCACAATTTTATCCCGTACACAAGTATTGAAGTTAGCGCCTATAGATGCAGCCGACATCGCGGAAGCCCTGACTGAAAGACAATTGGCAGACAGCAGGAAAGCTGTGCAGATTGCACAGTTGAGCAACGGTAGCTTTGTGGAAGCCCTACGCCTTATCCATCATACTGATGGCGATTTATTCACTAGTGTAAAACGTTTTTTTAATGCTGTATTCCTTAATAACAAATTGGAAATAGCGCGCTTTTGCGAAGAGTGGAGCAAAGCCGGCCGCGAACAGCAGAAAAATTTTCTTCAATACATCATTCAGCTTTTGGAATACGCTGTTCGTCTAAAATACATAGATACCTCACATATTCATTTGCCGGGTGAAGAAACCGATTTTCTGAAGAAACTTGTTGCAAAGAATTTATCGGATGAAGTATTGCGGAAAATGGCTGACGCACTTGCTAAAACCATTTATAAAATAGAACGGAACGCCCATGCCAAAACACAATTGCACGCACTTTGCATTCAAATGGCATTTTTGGCCAACGGCTGGAAATTGCCTGAATTCGCTTAATAATTAATGATCGTATTAAAAGTGGTGCGCTCCCGGTCTTTGGTAGTTACGTGCCAGTTCCCTTTATAATTTATCTTATAAGGAAGTAATTGTCCTGCCACATTTTTTAATCGCACTTTCATCACTACATCAAAATCATACAGAAGCGTATGGTAAGATAATGAATAATCGCGCGCTACGATAGAATAATCGGACTTCCGAAACCAGGTGGAAAGTTCATTATAAATGACATCCGATTTATACTGTAGCTTGGGTTTGGCGCTGAAAAAATAACAATCTTCGCCTTCATATTCTACCAGCATTAGTTTAAAATCATACATTTTGGCAACCTCTGGCTCGAAAATGGCTACTTTATTTCCTGCGAAAGGAACGCCCGCTACTTTGCTTCCGGGATTAAAAATCAGTTGCTTCAGCTGCCATTTATTTTTTTCCAACTGACCTTTTCCACGCAGGTTTTCATGCCCTGCAACAATGTTGTCCTCACCACATACTTTGCCTTCTGTGAAAAAAAGCGAAGCATACAACTCGGCTGTATAGTAATTGTATTCTTTGTTTTTATTGTAAAAATCACCGGTAGTTTTTTCTTCCAGGACATCCATCATACGACATCCGTTCTTTCTGTTTTGCCTCGTACGAGAGTTTAATGAAGCAATTACAGCTCCTTTTTTTCCGAAGATTTTTATGTCGTTATAAGAAGTAAAAGGTGTGACGTGTAAAGAGCGAAATGCCTTATAAAATGTAGTGTCTTCCTTCACCCGCCTTATAAAATCTTCCACATCCCATCCTGACTTGGAAGCTTGTAATACAAACTCGTCCATTTGTATAGGCAATGAAAAAATGTTGGTGTCTTTACCTTGCGCATGGGAAAAAAACGGTAGAAAGACTAAAAAAAGTAATGAGCTGATTTTTTTCATAAGGTTCTATGGTTCATCAATGCTTCTGCAATAATCATATCTGTGCCTGTTGTTATTTTTATATTTTCTTTTTCGCCTTCGGTTAAAAATATCGTTCCTCCGTTGGCTTCCACTACGCTTGCTTCATCGGTGAAGTTGCTTTGAAAAGGCTGTTGCATTGCAGGAAGTAAAACAGACGCTCTGAAAGTTTGAGGCGTTTGAATAAGTCTTACGTCATTTCGGTCGATAACTTTTGTCTGGTCGTTTTCCATTATTCGCATACTGTCTGTTGCTGCAATAGCGGGGATGACACTTCCTTTTTCTTGAGCTTGTAATAAGCACTTCTGTATTAATTTTTTGCTTACCAAAGGTCTTACACCGTCATGTATAAAAATGATAGTATTATCATTCACGTCTTTTTTATCAATACAGTTCAATCCGTTTTGCACACTATGAAAACGCGTTTCGCCGCCTGCCACCAATTGTATATCTATCCTTTCGGGAAAAGATTGTAATACCATTTGTGCATAGCTCAATTGCTGCTCGGGCAGTACTAATATCAAAGTTGCTTCTGGCAATGCGCTATGAAATGCATTGACAGTATGATATAAAATCGGTTTACCACAAAGTTCTAAAAACTGTTTGGGTATCGCCGTTCCCATTCTTGTGCCTTGCCCGCCGGCTACGATCACAACAAAATTTTTATTCACAGAAATGAAATTTGGTGCAAAATAACGAACACTGTACCACAATTATAGATTGCCATATAAATACTAACCTTGCAATTGCTAATTTTGCAGCCCAATTGATAAGTATGGAATACAATTTTCAGGAAATAGAAAAGAAGTGGAAAGATTACTGGAAGGAAAACAACGTTTATAAAACGACCAACGATACCGAAAAACCGAAGTATTATATTCTGGATATGTTTCCGTATCCGAGCGGTGCAGGGCTGCATGTAGGGCATCCTTTGGGTTATATCGCTTCCGATATTTATGCGCGTTATAAAAAAATGAAAGGCTTCAATGTGCTGCATCCGATGGGTTTTGATGCTTTTGGCTTGCCTGCGGAACAATATGCGTTGGAAACAGGGCAGCATCCGGCAGTAACAACCGAAAAAAATATTGCACGATACAAAGAACAGCTTGACAATATTGGTTTTTGTTATGATTGGGAGCGTGAAGTACGCACCAGCGATCCGAACTATTATAAATGGACACAGTGGATTTTTCTGCAATTATTTCATAGCTTTTATGATAGAAAAGAACAAAAAGCAAAAGCCATTAAGGATTTGATTTCCATTTTTGAAAGCGAAGGAAATTTAAATACAGCTTGCCCGGAAGACGAAAGTTTAAAATTTGCGGCGGCGGAATGGAAGTCATTCAACGAAAAACAACAGCGCGAAATTTTGATGCAGTATCGCTTAGCCTATCAGGGATATGCAGAAGTTTGGTGGTGCGAAGGCTTGGGAACGGTATTGGCGAATGATGAAGTGGTAAATGGCGTTTCGGAACGTGGCGGATTTCCTGTAGAACGCAAGAAGATGGGTCAGTGGTTTTTGAGAATTACAGAATATGTGGATAGATTGATTGAGAGCCTTGATAAATTAGAATGGAGTGAGGCGATGAAGGAAATGCAGCGCAATTGGATTGGGAAAAGTATTGGTGCGGAAATCCAATTCAACATTCAAGATTCAAAATCCAACATTCCTGTTTTTACAACAAGGCCCGATACCATTTTCGGTGTGGATTTTATGGTGCTGGCGCCTGAGCATGAGTTGGTAAATGGGATAACGACTGCGGAACAAAAAGAAGCGGTTGCAACGTATAAAGACTATGTAAAAAGTCGCTCGGAGCGTGAGCGTATGGCGGAAACCAAAAAAGTAACCGGTGAATTTACCGGAGCGTATGTAGCGCATCCTTTTACTAAAAAACAAATCCCTGTATGGATTTCGGAATATGTGTTGGCAGGCTATGGCACGGGAGCTATTATGGCGGTGCCGAGTGGCGATAGCCGTGATCATGCATTTGCAAAGCATTTTAATATTCCCATCACCAACATTTTCGGAGAGAATTATAATGGTGAGGATGCGTATTCATCTAAAGAAGGAACGTTGCAAAACAGTGATTTCCTCAATGGAAAAGATATAAAAGAAGCAGCGGCATTAGTGGTAGAAGAATTGAAGAAAATGAATATCGGTACACCTAAAATCAATTATAAACTTCGTGATGCAGGCTTTAGCCGTCAGCGGTATTGGGGCGAGCCATTTCCGATAGTATATCAGGATGGTGTGGCGTATGCTATTGATGAACCGCAACTGAATATTTCGGATGAGCAAAGACAATTGCCAGTGGAATTGCCGATGGTGGAGCATTATAAACCTGGAGCAGAAGGAGAAGGACCGTTGGCGAATGTGGAGGATTGGGTGAACACACCGGCGGGCAAACGCGAAACCTCCACCATGCCCGGTTATGCAGGCAGCAGCTGGTATTTCCTGCGCTATATGGATCCGCATAATGATGAGGAATTTGCCTCAAAAAATGCTACTGATTACTGGCGTGAAGTGGACTTATACATCGGCGGCACGGAACATGCCGTAGGACATTTGCTGTACAGCCGTATGTGGACGAAAGCCTTGTATGACTTGGGTTTTATTGGTTTTGATGAACCGTTTAAGAAGTTGGTGAATCAGGGGATGATACAAGGGAGTTCGAGGTTTGCATGGAAAATAAAAGACGAAAACATTTTTATCTCCATAGATAAAATCAGCTTGGATGAAAATGTTTATAAAGAGATATTAGAGCAATACCCTGACATGGTTTTTAATGTAGAAAATTTATACAAAGGATATACACGAGTAAGAGTAGATGTTAGTTTTGTTGATGGTGTAATATTGGATATTGAAAAGTTTAAAAATTGGCGGAAAGATTTTTCTGATGCAATTTTTGTTTTGGGAAACAACAAAAATTTTCAGTGTGAAACAGAAGTCGAAAAAATGTCCAAATCAAAATACAATGTCGTCAACCCCGATGATATTGTAGCGCAATACGGTGCAGATACCTTCCGCATGTACGAAATGTTTCTCGGTCCGATAGATGTGAGTAAACCTTGGGACACCAAAGGCATTGAAGGTGTGCATCGTTTTCTGAAAAAACTATGGCGCTTGTATTTTGATGAACAAAAAGGATGGATTGTAACCGATGAAAAAGCGACTGAAGCCGAACTGAAAACACTGCATAAAACCATTAAGAAAATAGCGGATGATATAGAGAAATTCTCTTTCAATACCTCCGTCAGCCAGTTTATGATTTGTGTAAATGAACTAGCAAACCTCAACTGTCATAAGCGTGAAATACTCGACCCTTTAGCCGTTTGCATAGCGCCGTTTGCGCCGCATTTGGCAGAAGAACTTTGGCATCGTTTGGGACATGATACGAGTATTGTGAACGCAGCTTTTCCGGTGTATGAAGAAAAGTATGTGACGGAAAGTTCCAAACTTTATCCTGTGGCGATAAATGGTAAAACGCGTTTGGAAATGGATTTCCCCTTAGATGTAGAACAAAGCATTATTGAGAAAGAAGTTTTGGCAAATGAGAACGTACAAAAATATTTGGAAGGTAAACAGCTGAAGAAGATCATTTTTGTAAAAGGAAGAATGATCAATATTGTGGTGTAGTCTGTGTTAAAAAGAAGACATAAAAAAAGACCGGAAAATCCGGTCTTTTCAAATTGTAATAATTAGTTTTTACAAAGTGGTACTTGCTGCTCCTGTACTACTCATCTGGGCTAAGATGCCTTGTTTGCCTTCTTCTTCACTTACCACTTCCAACTTCACCTTTGCAAGTCCTTTCTGATGAAAGCTGAGCTTTTTAGCAGCTACACTTGCCAAATCTATCAGGCGGTGATTGGTGGCTGCCATACGATCATTGATCTTTACATAACAAACTTTCCCGTTGCTTAAATTGGTCACTTTTACATAAGACCCCAACTTCAACGTATTGCAGGCAGCGGTATATTTATCATTATCAAAGATTTCACCGTTAGCGGTTTTACGACCTTCAAATTTATCATGATAAAAACTTGCAATCCCGTTCTTTAATTCTGTAGCAAATTTTTCAATGGAATTCTGAGCACTTGCTCCGATGCTGCTTGCTACAAACAATAAAATAAAAATCAACTTCCTCATACACATTATAAATTTGTGCAAAGGAAAGGTAAAAATCCGAATTAGACAAGCATAGATTATTTATTTTTACAATAAGATGTGTTAAAATTGCACAATCTTATTTTCTGCTTTTTCTTTCAGGAAATCCTCTGGAAGTTCTTTCCTGCTCGCTGAACCGGTTTTTTCCTCTCTTTTCAAAGTGAGAATTTCTTCCCTCGTTGTGGGAGCCGCCACGGTTACCGTTGCCTTGAAAGTCGCGTCTGCCTGTGTTTTCACGGGGTTTCTGATCAGCTTCATCTAACCGGATTTTTCTTCCTTTATGTTTTTTAGCAGAGAGTGTTTCTTTGATAAATTCCGCGGCATCTGTACGGACATTGAAAAAACTAGCCATTTCACGAACGGTAATTCTTGAGATCATATTTCCGTCGAGGTCAGTAGCTTCTGTTACAAATTTCACCAGTTTTTCAGGAGAGTCAATGCCATCTTTCATTCCAAGATTCATGTAAAGGCGAGTCGTATTTTCCGAAGCTCCTTTATCAGAATCATAGCCGGCATTGAGATCTGCTGAATCATGATAATTATTAATAGTTTCTTTTAATTGTAACCAGATAAGACGTTTTATAAGTTCATCTTTATCCATATCCGCAAAACGTTCGTGAATGGAATGAAGATAAACCTCCGCAAAATTTTTCTGTGGTTTCGCGGATTCAATTTGTTCCAATTGATAAAAAAGTCTTTTTCGCACTACTTCCGCACCATCGGGAATGTCACATTTATTAAAGCGTTTTTTTACAAGCCGTTCAATTTGGCGTACCGTACTTATTTCTTTGGGCGTTACAATGCTCATGCAAATACCGGATTTGCCGGCTCTGGCTGTACGGCCACTTCTGTGTGTGTAAACTTCAGGATCATCGGGTAGCTCATAATTGATAACGTGTGTAATATCATTTACGTCAATACCACGTGCGGCTACATCGGTGGCTACAATAGCCTGGAGTGTTTTATTTTTAAAACGCTCCATCACCTTACTGCGCATTTTCTGATCCATATCGCCATGCAAAGGACTTACATGATAGCCTTGTTTCATTAATCTTTCCGCAATTTCCTGACAATCTTGTTTAGTGCGTACGAAAATGATTCCATAAATACCGGGTGTGAAATCCAAAAGACGCTGCAACGTTTCAAAACGCAAATGACGTTGTGTAACATAGTATTGATGGTCAATGTTTTCATTGGTGGTATTGGCAACTGCCACAGAATACTCTTTCCACTCACTCATGAAACGCTTGGCAATGCCACGCACTTCATTATTCATAGTAGCGGAGAATAACCAAGTGTATTGACGTGCCAGAGTATTTTTGAGAATAAAATCAATATCCTCACGGAAACCCATGTTGAGCATTTCATCTGCCTCATCCAGCACTACATATTGTACAGTTTCCAAAGAAAGCGCCTTACGTTCCAAAAGATCTATGAGCCGGCCGGGAGTAGCAACTACTACCTGTGGTCTTCCTTTCAGCTCACGTATTTGTCCGCTGATGGGTACGCCGCCGTACACAGCCGTGGTTTTCAATCCGCGCATGTAGCGGCCGTATTTTTTAAACTCTTCTTGTATTTGCATACAAAGTTCGCGGGTGGGAGAGAGTACGAGCGCCTGCACATCTTTACTTTCTACATCTATTCTGTGCAATAAAGGCAAGCCAAATGCAGCAGTTTTTCCTGTGCCGGTTTGTGCGAGTCCAATAATATCTGTAGGTGCGGATAATAGATGTGGTATCACTTTGGCCTGAATGGGCGTAGGATTTTCAAAGCCCATTTCTTCAACGGCACGTGTCAATTCCTCTCTGAGCGAGAGGTCTGAAAATGTAATCATTTAATTAAGAACTGTATTATAAATTTTTGCAAAGGTAGGTGAATAAAACGATGCAACAGCTTTTATGCAGGTTTTATTTCTCCGGTCGTTGCTTTGTCTTTGTAAAAGATCAAAATCCCTAAACCTAATAATACTAAAACTGAAGAAATAATTTCTGCTTGTGTAGGATGGATAAAGCCCAGATCATAAGTAGTATTTACCCGGATTTTTTCTACAAAAAAGCGTTCCAGTCCATTCAGAATAAGATAAATACCTGTAAGATGCCAGGCGTGTTTCATTCTTTTTCTTAATGCCCACAAAACGAAGAACAACCCGATACAAGTTATTGCTTCCCACATAGCAGTAGGGAAAACTGCAACCGGTAAAACATGATTGTAGTTGCTTACATCATTTATCAGTCGCACTCCTTCATTGTTTACGTTGTGTGCGTAATTCATTGCTACCATCCAACGTGGTAAGGCACTTACAGGTTCAAATATGTGGGGGATTTTATCAATAGAGCCAAACTGATGGGTAAGTTCGGCAAGATAACCAGGGTCTGCATTTAATGCGGAGAGATAGGTTTGCTTATCGGCAGCTAAATGAAGTAACCCTGTTGTAGCATCTGTAATATAAGCACTGTTAAAAATTCCCCAGTCACCATCACCGGCAAAATGACAGCCAAAACGACCAACGCCATAAGCCAGCATTAATGCCGGTGCAAATGAATCAGCAAGATGTTTTACAGGAATCTTATGACGTCTGGCATACCATGCTACAACAATTGTTGCAGTTATTAGCCCACCATAGAAAGTTAAACCCGATGAGGAAAATAAACTTTCTATAGGGTTTTTTACAAACTGCTCCCATGTTTCCAATGCATTAAAAATCTTAGCACCCGCAAGCCCGGCAACCATCGCCGCAACAATAAATTCCGTGATGCGCATGTGCGGGTAAATGGCTACACGTTTTTCCACAGGCTCGGCTAATTGCTGTTTCTTCTTTTCCGCATATTTGGAATAACCCATTACAGCTGCGAAAAGCAATCCTATTATCAAATTTCCCTGCAAAGAAAAAATATAGCCCATCGGGTTGGGAGCTACTTCCTGCCAATGGCTCCAGAAACCACCGACTTTATAGCCCAATAAAAAGCCGATAAGCGTTGCCCAAACCAACTCAGATGTGGTGGCCGGCTTGCCTACAATCGTTTCTACAAATTCCGGCTGCATCCATCCCAACGCTTCTTTTCTTTTCAGATCTTTTACAAGAACGTACGCAGCCGCCAAAAAAGCCAGCGCTACAAATAACCCGAAAACTTTAAAAATAGACAACCAGCCCGGCGCCTCAATACCAAACAAATCTTGCAGTAAAAATTGAAAATCAGGATACATGGCTGCAAATGTAAACTAATGACATTTTATGAAACAACAATAAAAAACAGCGTATCGCATAACGTAATAAAATATGTCTTTTGAAACCCAAGATTTTTTCTCCCAACTGCGTCTGAGTAATTGTATGAGTGAAATAGGAATAAATATCATTCGCAGAAGCATTGAACATACGGATATTGCCATGAAGATTACCGTTTTCATTTCATCATTGCTTGCGCTGCTTGCCCTGATGGTGATGGGATAAAACTAAAAATTCACAATAAGTGGGTAATTAATAAATAAGGAAATGTAATGTTTGATAATTTTATATAACCTTCAAAAAATAACCTTGAGGAGTAATACGATGGATTAAGCAATTTTATGCCTACTTATTCTGAGCAAGAAATAATAACGGGTTGTAAGGATAACAAGCGTGTTTTCCAGGAAATGCTCTATAAGCAATATTATAACCTGTTTTTAAAAATCTGCTCACGATATGCGCTCAATATGGAAGACGCGGAACAATTGCTCAATGACGGTTTTTTGAAAATATTCAACCATATTTCCGGGTATAAAAACGCAGGTTCTTTTGAAGGCTGGATGAAAAGAATAATGGTCAATAACTGCCTTGATTATTTAAAAAGCAAAGACACTAAGAACGCTTTGAAAATAAGTCACGCTGTGCCGGCCAATGAAACGCATGAAGTAGCCATAGCCGCAGATGTGGTAAAGGCAATGGAATTCAAAGAATTGTTGGGTATGATACAAACATTGCCTTACACTACTAAAACAGTTTTTAACCTGTACGTGTTTGAAGGATTTGCCCATAAAGAGATTTCCCAAATGCTGGATATGAGCGAAGGAACCTCTTCATGGCACTTGCACCACGCGAGAAACCTATTACAGAAAGAAATAAAAAAAAATAATCTTGAGCGAACGAAATATGAGCACAAGCGACTTTGATAGGATATTTAAAGAAAAATTTGACGAGCATGAGTTCGCCTACAATCCCAAAAACTGGGATTTGCTGAGCCATGATTTGCCCAAAGAAAATAAAAAAAGAAAGCTGCTGCCCTGGCTTACGGGTATAGCTGCATCAGTTGCTTTGCTGGCAGGTGGTTACTGGTTTTTTCATAATGCACCTGATAAGAAAAATGATGTAGTAGTAAATGAACAAGTACAACACAAATCTTTGAAAAGGGTAGAAAAAAGCACTTATGAAAACTCCGACCTCCAAAATTCAAAAACCACAGAAGAAACCGAACCGAATCAAACAGTACCGCAACAGCAAATACTAATGCCTGATAATACGATTGCCAATAATAAACCGCTGAATGAACCCAATCTCAAAAAATCTGTAGCAGTTTCTCCACCCCCACAACAAACTGTTAATTCACCAATTGAACCCTATGAAAAAAATCTGTTATATTTTGATGTAAACCCTGCCACGACTAAACCCCGTGAAGATGTCGTAACGACACGCAAGTCGGAAACAAACACTTACCCAACCGTTTCTGACGACCCTAAAAACCCTATCTTTTTTTCTGATGATGAAACTCCGAAAACTCCCAGCCGAAAACCTGTTATCAGCCTTGCAGGCGGGTTTAACTATGGTAGTCTGAATACCGCTTATGGCGCAGCTGTCAATGCACACCAGAAAATCGGCAATAGATTTTTCATAGAAGGCGATCTCGGTGTAATGCGCAACCAGGAAGTATATGCGGCATCCATGAGTACTAATCAGTTCAATACTATTACCAGCAATACAGGTTTGGGTAGGCCAGCGAAAGTGGAAGAAAAACCTAATAATATTTATTACGTACAACTAAGCCCTTCTGTAGGATATCAGTTGCATAAAAATATTTCCATAGGCGTAGGTGCCGATATGCAAAAACTGCTGGACGGAAATAATGGAAGTCGTCCTGTTATAGCTACTGAAGAAGGTTTTAAATTGGTACCACTTTGGGATGCAGGCATTACCGGGAAAACAGAATATACAATTTCCAAAAGGCTGAAAGCCGCAATGCTTTACAGAGAAGGCGTTAATAATTTACTGCAAGGCGATAACCGTTATTTCGAACGCCGCTATTTGCAAGTGCAAATGAAATGGAGATTATTTGGAAAATAAGATTCAGCCAACTCACATAAATTTTACCATTCTTCCTCAAGTACTAATTCCTTTTCTTGGATGGTTGCGTGGTGATGATGTGAATGTGCCGATTCTTCCGCCGCTTTTTTATTGATACGTATAACGTGCAGCTTATCCAATACAAATATCACAGGATAAACGGGATCGATCTCATGCCAGCGATATCCGAAGTTTACATGAGAAGGACGTTTGTGATGATTGTTATGATAAGATTCGCCCAACATCAGAAAATCTACTACCAATAAATTTTCTGCCGTATTTTTCAGCTTAAAGTTTTCATAGCCAAATTTGTGTGCAAACCAGTTTACAACCGCTCCGTGCACCGGGCTCATTAATATTTGTACCGGTAACAACAACCAAAGCCAGGGCGATGTGGCAAATGCTGCATAAAAGGCAATGTATAAACCTACCCATGCAAGACGTGTAATTCTGTGACCGGCAAAGTTTTCAAAGCTTCTCCAGTCCGGCACATTTTTCAGGAACTTGGCGTCAATTTCCATTTTCTCTTCATTCACATCTCTGTAATATTCGTACGTCTTCCACATCATGTCGAAGATGTTTTTTGAATAGCTGGGAGAATGCGGGTCTTTGTCCGTATCCGCATAAGCATGATGAATACGATGCATGATGGCATAGGCGCGCGTGCTTAAAAAAGAAGAACCTTGAAAAAGAAAGGTAAGAACATAAAAGAAACGTTCCCATCCTTTACTCATGGTAAAAGCGCCGTGAGCCGCATATCTATGTTGGAAAAAAGTTTGGCAAAAAAGAGAAAGATACCAATGTGCAATAAAAAATATTATTACGGCCATACTGCTACAAGATTAAAAAGTTTGCAAGATTACGGAAACTTATGCTAAAAACCTTATCATCTCAATTGATCACCGTATAGAAACGTAGCATCCACTGTTGTAAAATAAGTGGAGAAGCCGTGCAGTTTTGCTTTGCAGCAGGAAGAAGCTTATTGCTTAAATGGAAAAAGGATGAATTGCGGCTTCACAAAATTCTTTCCATACTTCCATTACAATTTCTCCCGCCGGTTTTATTTCATTGATGAGAGCGCTTACTTGTCCTATTTCCAGTTCGCCTTCATGCAAATCGCCTTCAAACATTCCTTTTTTGGCACGGGCTCTGCCCAAAATATCTGCGAGATCGGTTTCATTCATGCAATTGTTTTCAGCATCCTGCACTTGTTGGTAAAAATGATTTTTAATAAGTCTTACAGGCGTTAATTTCTTTAATGTTAGAATTGTATCGCCTTCTGCGGCTTGCAGTATGGCGTTTTTAAATTTATCATGGCTGGATGCCTCAGGACTGCATACAAAGCGGCTTCCCATCTGCACACCATTCGCGCCCAGCGCCATCATGGCATACATGGCTCTTCCTGTGGCTATGCCGCCCGCCGCGATCAAGGGAATATTGATGGATTTTCTTACCGCCGGTATAAGACAAAGCGTGGTGGTTTCTTCCCGTCCATTATGGCCGCCTGCTTCAAAGCCTTCAGCTACCACAGCATCTACTCCGGCATCTTCGCTTTTTTTAGCAAATTTGGCGCTACTCACTACGTGCACTACTTTAATATTGGCTTGCTTAAAAATGGGCGTATAAGTTTTAGGATTTCCTGCGGAGGTGAATACGATCGGAACTTTTTCTTCCAGAATTACCTGTACGTGTTTGTCAATATCCGGGTAAAGTAGCGGAAGGTTCACGGCAAAAGGTTTGTTGCTTGCTTTTTTAAATTTCTGGATATGCTCCCGCAAAACATCCGGATACATACTGCCTGCACCAATAATGCCCAAGCCGCCGGCATTGCTCACTGCCGCTGCCAGTTTCCACCCAGAAGCCCAGATCATACCGGCTTGGATGATCGGGTATTGTATATGAAAAAGTTCGGTTATGCTGTTTTGAAAAGAAGATTGATCCGTAGAGAACATTGGCTGATTCGTAGTTTTATTTTCTGATGTTTTTATAATTTGTTGGAGATTTATCCCAGATCTATTTCTGTATTATCACCAATATTCAGGCTTTGTGTAACGCCGTGTACAAAGGCATCATTGCCAATGATGGATGAATGTAAGACCACTTCTTCCAGCTTGGCATAAGAACCAATGATGCTGTCTTTTATAATAGACGCGCTTATTATGGTATTTTCCCCGATGGTGGCATTGGGTCCTATAATGGAATTGTTAATAATACATCCGTCTGCAATGCTTACCGGCGGTATGATTACAGAGTTATTATATTTTTCCGAGCGATGGTTGCCGCCCAAGTCTTCAAGATCTTTTAATAAGATCGCATTGGTGGTAAGGAGGTTTTCTTTCTTACCGCAATCAAACCAGTTAGCCACTCTGAAAGCTTTGAAATTTATTCCTTTTTCAATCATGAATTGCAGCGCGTTGGTAAGGTGGTATTCGCCTTCCGCATCTTTTTCATTTTCGGAAAGCTGTTCATCCAAAGCATTGAAAAGCGCTGCTGTTTCTTTTATATAATAAATGCCTACCATTGCCATGTTGGATTTTGGTATGAGCGGTTTTTCCACCACCTTCAGCACCTCATCGTTCTTATTTAGCTCTGCTACGCCAAAGTCGCGTGGGTCATCCACTTTTTTTACGCCTATCTGAGAAATATTACTGTTTACGACTGTCTTAAGATCATGATCGCAAATGGTATCACCCAGAACAATCATAAGGTCTTCATTTTTATTTACCACATTTTTGGTAAGCCAGATGGCATGTCCCGTGCCGTTTCTATCGGTTTGTGTAATAAAAGAACAGGATAAATTCGGGTATGTTTTCGCGATATAATGTTGAATTTTATCGCCCAGATAACCGATTACAAAAACAAATTCCTGGATGCCTGCTTCAAGCAATTGATCTACGATGACACTTAATATCGTTTTACCTGCAATAGGTATTAATGCTTTGGGCTGTGTATAAGTGAGCGGTCGAAGTTTTGTACCTGCGCCGGCTACAAGAATGATGGCTTTCACAAGCGGTATTTTATTAAAGAAGTTAGTATTTGGCGGTGTGAAAATAAACATTAAGTCTTATTTGGTGTATAAGTCCTTAACGAACGAATATTATTTTTTGTGAAACATTTGGATTATTTTTGATAGGGTTATTTTTAGTTCCCCAACGAATCATCTCAATTTTTTTGTCTTTATACCCATGAAGAAAATTTTACTTAGCTCTGTAATTTGCCTATGGAGTTTTCATTTATTTGCTCAGAACTTGCCTGAACAAGATTGCAGTGGAGCAATTCCTGTATGCCAATTTTTATATCAACAGGCAAATTCTTATGTAGGACATGGGCTGACACAAGAACTTAATACTTCTAATCGCGATTGTCTGCTAAGTGATGAAACCAATTCCGTATGGTATATTATTAATGTATCTACTTCGGGGCTTCTTGAGTTTACGATTACTCCTAATATACCTACCGATTATGATTTCGCCATTTGGAACGCGACAGGGCAAGGATGCAGCGCCGTAGCAAATTCATTGCCTGTAAGATGTAATTATGCAGGAAGCACACCTCCTACCGGCATCTCCAGTACGATCACCAATGCATGGTTTGAACCTGCAATAAATGCGGTTGCGGGAGAAACCTATATTTTAGTGGTTGATAACTTTATGTTGGGTACAACTGGTGGTTATTCGTTAGATTTTTCTACTTCTACCGCTTCTATTTTTGATACGTTACCACCCCATTTTACGGCTGCTCATACTAAGTGCGATCTGGAAAGTGATAGTTTAACGGTTACCATGTCTGAGCCTATTCAATGTTCTTCGTTAGCCGCAGACGGCTCTGATTTTTACATAACACCCAATGTTGCAGGATTAAACATTGCTTCTGCTTACAGTGATAATTGTGTTACAGGATTATTCACTAATGAGTTTAAATTACACTTTTCAAATAGTATTCCTGCAGGTACTTATTGGCTTCATGCTAAAGTGGGCGTAGATGCAAACACCGTTTTGGATAATTGTGGAAACCCTCAGAGCACTGAAGATTCAATTGAATTTATTGTAAATCCGAGCGCATTGTATATGGTGCAACTCGATACGCCTGCCTGTATTAAAGCGAGAGTGATTATCAACAGAGAAATAAGATGCAGTACGGTGGCTTACGATGGTTCGGATTTTAGCGTTTCCGGTCCGTCTGCTGTGGAAGTAACAAGTGCCACTCCTGTTAATTGCGATCCTGTCTCGGACATGACCAACACAATTGATCTTACATTTGATCAGTCCATTATAATACCGGGTACTTATACACTTAGTGTCAAGACCGGTTTTGACGGTAATTCTATTTTAGACACATGTGGCTCCTCTGTTTCCAACACCATCAATTGGGAAGTGTCGGACAAAGGTGTGGAAGCTTATGCCGATCCGAACCTCATTTGCAATCCCGGCTATACAACTTTCTATGCTACTACCGGTCTTGCGCCTTCAGCAGAAGGTTACCAACTGCTTTGGACGCCGGGTACTTTCTTAGATGATTCTACAAAAAACATTACATTAGGCTATGTGCCGCATTCTACGGTGTATAATGTGCAAATTATAGATGACAATTATTGCTACAGAAGAGACACTGCAAATGTTACTGTATCTATAAGAACTTCGGCATTAGCGGCTATCAGAGATACACAATTGTGTATCGGGCAATCTATTCAGTTTAATGCATCCGGAGGTGTAAATTATTTCTGGTATCCGTCCACCGGTTTAGATTGCATTCAATGTCCTAATCCCGTAGCAGCGCCTGAAACTACTACCGAATACGCTGTGGTTATCAGTGATCAATACGATTGCAGCGATACGATAAAGCAAACGTTGGTGGTGCATCCGTTGCCCATTATAAATGCCAGTGATGATACCACTATTTTCTTTGGCGAAATGGTGCAGCTTTATACAAATGTAAATACCCCATCCGTGTTTTCATGGAAACCACCGACAGGATTGGATAATCCCAATGCATTTAATCCAAAAGCAATGCCGGAGCAAACTACAACCTATGTGGTGACAGCCGTAGATGTAAATAATTGTACAAATACGGATTCTGTAACAGTTACGGTACGCACCGACATTCCGGTAAATATTCCTACAGCCTTTACGCCAAACGGCGATGGAAAGAATGATGTTTTTCATTTGAGTAATCCTAAGTTTGAACGGTTGCAGGAATTCCGCGTGTTCAACCGCTGGGGGAAAGAAGTCTTCAGCACCAATGATGTAAAACAGGGATGGGACGGTAGTTTCCAGGGAGTGCCGCAAGATATGGGCGTGTACAACTATGTTATTAAAGTAAGCTTCCCCGATGGAAGAGTGGAAGTTTATAAAGGAAATGTGAGCTTGGTACGATAAAAAATACACCTGAATAAAAAACGAGCGTTCATTATAAAAACGCTCGTTTTTTTATTATGAAAAGTATTGCAGTTCGTTTGCCAATCAGAAAATAGTCTGCTTTTTATTTAACAGCTATAAAATCCATTACCCGATGAAAATTATATAAATCAATAAAGTTGGTGCTAATTGGTATTATTCAATAATTACCCCTGTAGCGATGATCTTGATTTCTGTTTTAGGCTCTGTGATTTTTTCCAGTTCATCTTGTGATTTTCCGGCATCTTCCGCATAGTGACGTTGTTCCTCTACCGAAAGAGTTTGCTTTTTAGCTATTCCGTTTACATAAGCTTTATGCCCTGCAAGATCTTTGGGTATTACAAAAGAATGCTCATTGAATTTTATAAAAAGAGGATCCAATCCATCGGAGTTTTTTAAGCGCATCCAGCAGCCTTCCGCCTGGCATACTTCAGATATAGTGCCATGTAGCACCACGGGAAGCTCCTTTTTATCACCCATTATAGCCGATAAATCACTTGCTGAAATCGCATTTTTGGTAGAGAACTTCTCACCATAGAGTTTAGCTTTATCGGCAGCTGTAAAAAGAGCGAGAGTCGCCAACAACATCAGCGAGGAAAAAATTGTTTTCATAAAAAATTGTTTTTTTAAAAGTACAAATCCTTTTGCAAATAGTTTGCCACATAGTCTTCCACGCCTTTTTCAAGCGAAGAAAATTCTTCCTGATAACCGGCAGTTTTTATTTTTTGCATATCCGCTTCAGTATAATATTGGTATTTATCCCTGATGTCTTGCGGTGTGTCCATATATTCAATGGCAACTGGTAAATTTAAGGCAGTAAATATTGCTTTCACCAGATCGTTGAATGAGCGGGCTTTGCCGGAGCCAATGTTGTACAATCCGTTTTCAGGTTGCGTTTCCATCAACCATACACACATACTTACTACGTCTTTCACATATACAAAATCCCGCATCTGCTCGCCGTCTTTATAATCGGGATGGTGAGATCGAAATAATTTTACTTTCCCGTTTTTCAGGATTTGATGATATGCGTGAAAAATAACCGAAGCCATACGTCCTTTATGATATTCATTAGGACCGTAAACGTTAAAGAATTTTACACCGGCCCAAAAAGGCGGCATATTATTTTGGCTCAATGCCCAAAGATCAAATTCATTTTTGGAAACACCGTAAGGATTCAACGGTTTTAAATCTTTTACAATGTTGTGATCATCTTTATATCCAAACTCACCATTGCCATACGTAGCCGCTGAGGAAGCGTAGAGTAGTGGTATCCGTTTTTTTGTACAGTATTCCCAAATCGATTTTGAATAATCCAGATTCCATTTTTTATGCACTTCATAATCCATTTCCGTAGTATCGGTACGTGCCCCAAGATGGAAAACACGGTTGATAGTATTAGGATGCGATTGTAACCAGCCGAAAAATTCTTCCCGGTGTATCTGAGCTATAAATTTTTTATCCGATAAATTTTTTTCTTTGGAAGAAACTGAAAAATCATCAACGAGATAAAGATTTTCAAATCCTCTCTTATTGAGGTATGCTGTGAGGTAACTGCCAATAAAACCCGCAGCGCCTGTAATAACTATGGCGTCTGTTTTTTTCATTCGGATAAGGACTGTTTAGTGCGTTTTTTCAGCGGAATCGCTTTCTGTACCTGCCGCCGCTGGTGTGGATGTGCTTTCTTGCACACCTGCTCCGGTATTGTTGGTATTGCTTATTTCAGGTGTAGGGTGTATGGTTTTGGCTTCTTCAGTAGCCTGCGGCGCTATTGTATGGTCTTCTTCTGCATCATGTCCCATTACATTTACAAAGTTTACCGCTGCTATAAAAAGTCCTACTAAAATAAGTACAAACCAAGGAGAGGCTTTACCCGCAGTTTGTGGCGGTGTGGCAGATTCGCTGTGGTGGCTGTGTGCTTCTGAAGACATGAATTTCTTTTTTGAATTTTAGTTAGAAGGCAAAAGTAATTTTTTAATCAAATTTTTCAGAACGTAGGATGCTATTTTTTTGGCGCCGGCGGCTCCATCACTGTCCCGCATTTTTTGCAGGTTCTGTGTTCTTCGCTTGTGTAAAAGCGTTCCATTACCGGTGGCAGCTGTTTTACTATATCAGTAAGCGGCATTTCCTCGCGATAAAGTTCTTCACCACAATTTTCACAATACCATACAAAGCCATCTATTTCCTTGTTCTCACGTACTTTTTCTATCACCAGCCCTACGGTGTTAGCGCCCCGCTGAGGAGAGTGTGGCGTATTGGCCGGCAGTAAAAATAGTTCTCCCTGCCTGATGGGTATATCTACAATGTTGCCGTCTTCTTTTATTTTCACAGAGATATCTCCTTCAAGCTGATAAAAAAGTTCTTCACTTTCATTCAGATGAAAATCTTTTCTGCTGTTGGGTCCTCCTACGATCATTACTATAAAGTCACCGGCTTCTTTATACAAACTAGCATTTCCTACAGGTGGTTTTAGAAGCTGCCTGTTATCGTTAATCCATTGGTGAAGATTAAAAGGACGTGTTATTGGCATGGTGTAAATTTTGTTTAAAGTTACAAAGGTTTCAATACTTTCATTTTTACGGTTTCGATGCGGGTGTCGCTTACCAGTAAAATATCAAATTCGTATAATCCGATAATGATGCGCGCTTTGGTTTTAGGTATGCGTTCCTGACTTTCTACAATATAGCCGGAAAGGGTCTCCGCATTTTCCGCCTGTAAATTGAAGCCGTATTTTTCATTGAGATAATCTATCTCCAGCCTGCCGGAGAAGATGTATTCATCTTCAGCGATTTGTTTTTCTACGTATTCATCATCATCATATTCATCTCTTATGTCTCCAAAGATTTCTTCAAGCACATCTTCCATAGTTACAATGCCGGCAGTGCCTCCAAATTCATCAATCACCCATGCAATGCTTTTTCTTTCTTTGGTAAAACGGTTAATCAGGTTTACGGCGCTCATAGCCTCAGGTACTACAGCTATGGTGTGCATAATGTCTTTCAACGTCCGGGGCTTTTTATTAAGATCCAGATGATGGAGATAGCCCGCAATGTGATCCAAATTGGTTTCGTACACTACGATCTTCGAGAGTTGAGTGTCTATGAATTTTTGCCTCGCCATTTCGATGCTTGAATTCATATCAATGCCGATCACTTCATTACGGGGTATCATGCAGTTGCGCACTTTTACATTTACCAGATCCAGCGCTTTGTCAAAAAGATCTATATCCACATCCTTATTATTTTCCATTTCGCTGCCGTGCAAAGTGTATTTTACAAAATGATCCACATCTACCCTTGTAAAAACTTCTTTATCCTTAATGCGCACATTGAACAAATATTTTAAAATAAACGCTGACAAGCTCACGAATAATTTGGAAATCGGATGAAAAATCCGGTATACGACCAACATCGGAAATGAAAAAAAACTCAATACCGAAGAAGATTTTTTTTTGAAAAGGACGCGAGGGAGGAGCTCACCGAATATTAAAATAAGAATTGCGCCGGTTATAATATCTATCAGCAACTTTACATAAGGCGATTGCAGAACAAGGGGCAGTTTCTTTATCCAAAATACGTTAAAAGCTGAAATGAGCGATACATATAAAGCCAGCAATACTGACACGCCAACTAAGCTTGCACCAATAAATGCGGAAGGTTTTTCCATAAACATTCCCAATACACGGCCCGAGAAAATATCCTGCTTTTTTTTGAGCTCGATGTTGATGCGGTTGGCAGTGGCGAACGCCATTTCCATTCCTGTAAAAAAAGCAATTAACAACACACAACCGGCGATGTAAAGAATGAGGTGCATTTCCATACTGTTTCAAAGATAATAAACGAATAGAATTGATAAAGTATAGAGAAATTAATGACTCATAACTATAATATTTATTGAAATAGGATATAATCAAAATAAAAATCTTCCTGATAACTCACTAAGAGTTTAAACTATGTTTTTCTGTGAAAACAAACTACTTTAGAGCAGTCATTATAAAGTGCCGTCATGCATATAGTACAGCAAATTATTTTCATTATTGTCGCCATAGCCAGCTTTTACATTTTTGGCAAGAAAGTGGGAGCAATACGTCGCAATATTCTTTTGGGCCGTGATGAAGATTTGACAGACCAGCCCGGCAAACGTTGGAACAATATGTTGTTGTTGGCGTTAGGACAGAAAAAGATGTTTAAAAAACCTGTTCCGGCTATACTCCATTTCTTTGTATATGCGGGTTTTGTGCTGATCAATATAGAGGTGCTTGAAATTTTAATAGATGGTGTGTTTGGTACTGAGCGCGTGTTGCGTGCACCGTTGGGCAGCTTTTATGATTTTCTCATAGGCTTTTTTGAAATTCTCGCAGTGCTTACGCTTTTCGCAGTTATCACCTTTCTTATCCGCAGAAATATACTGAAAGTAAAAAGGCTGAACATGGCGGAACTGGATGGCTGGCCTAAAAAGGACGCTAACACCATTCTTTATATAGAAGTGGTACTGATGCTAATGTTGCTGGTAATGAACAGTGCGGAAGGCGCCATCATGGCGGAGCATGGAGAAGGAAACGGATTTCTGATAAGCCAACTCATAGCACCTGTTTTTTCCGGCATGAGCGAACATTCGCTACACATCCTTGCAAGGGTTTGCTGGTGGGGGCATATTTTGGGCATTTTCGCTTTTCTCAATTACCTGCCTTATTCCAAGCATTTTCATATCATTCTTGCTTTCCCTAATGCATATTACCAGCGCCTCGAGCCGCAAGGTGAAATGCGCAATATGAAAGACATTCAGAATGAAGTGCTTTATATGATGCAGCCGGAGCTTACGCCACCTGCACCCGCCGATGGCTCGCAGCCTGTACAACCCACCTTCGGTGCAAAAGATGTAAAAGACCTTTCCTGGAAAAACCTGCTGGATGCCTATTCCTGTACCGAATGTGGAAGGTGCACGGCTTCTTGTCCTGCGAATATTACCGGCAAAAAACTTTCTCCCCGTAAAATAATGATGGATACGCGTGATAGATTAGAAGAAGTGGGTGCGAATATTAATAAGAATAAAGAATTTGTGGATGATGGTAAATCATTATTACATGATTTTATTTCAGTAGAGGAACTTCGTGCATGTACTACTTGTCAGGCATGTGTAGAAGCCTGTCCGGTGAGCATTGACCCATTATCAATCATTGTACAGCTACGCAGAAATTTAATCATGGAAGAAAGCAATGCGCCGCAAGAATGGAATCTGATGAACAGCAATATAGAAACCAATATGGCGCCGTGGAAGTTTAGTCCTGATGAGCGGGATGCTTGGGTGGAGGTGTGAGTAAATGTGTAAGAAGTATGAAAACAATTCCTTTGTATTTGAGTTTTGTCATTTTATTTTTTTCATGTAGGTCAGACAATGAATTTGATAAAAGCAAGCGTAATGATAAATGGGTATGGTGGATAGATGACAAAAACGGCAAAGGGGAATGGGTGCCGATAAATGGAGATGCTCCTGTGGTGGAGAATGGAAAATATACGAGATATTATTACGATGGAAACATTTTTGAAACTGGTAGATTAAAGAATGGAAAGCATATAGACACCACTTTTTACTACGACAGAGAAGGAAAACAATACGGCTATATTCTAAATGAAAACGATACCGAAAGAATATATTACTACAAAGATGGTCAACATAAGTTTTACGCGAGTGATGGAAAAAAAGAGAGCGAGGGAATTATAGTAAACCACCGCGAAGGAAATGAATGGACAGATTATTTCTCTAATGGTAAAGTATATCGTGAACTTAAAACTATTAATGGGGTAGGCTGGGAAAAGATTTATTATGAAAATGGGAACCCGAAAATGCTAACATACGGTGATAAAATAAGACGAATTTATATTACAACGAATGAATGGTATGAGAATGGACAGAAAAAATTAGAGATAAATGTTACAAATGGGATTGTTGATGGACCTATGTATAAATTTCACCCAAATGGCAATATTGAAACAGAAGGATTTTATAAAAACGACAAAAGAAATGGTGTTTTTAAGACTTTTTATGAAAGCGGTAAATTAAAAGGTGTGCAGACAATAAAAGACGATGTACTAAATGACACTGCAAAAGAATGGTACGAAAGCGGGCAATTAAAAACAATAGGCTTTTTTAAAAACGGAAAACCTGAAGGCAGGCTGTTAAAATATCATGAAAATGGTAAAATTTGGAAAGTATCGAATTATAAAAATGGATTGGCACATGGTATGGCAGAACTCTTTGATAGCAGCGGAAAATTACAGGAAAGAGAAAATTACATAGCCGGAAAAAGAGTGAATTAATAATTGAAAATCTGAATTATTGTTGAGAGTTAAACTTAACTAACAACTACAAACTGAACATCATGCAAGTAAAATCAATGGCTGAATACATGGCGAATGGCGAAACCCCCGAAGTGCTTTTCTGGGTGGGATGTGCCGGCAGCTTCGATCAACGTGCGCAAAAAATAACAAGAGCTTTTGCTCAAATACTCGATAAAGTAGGCGTGAAATTTGCCATTCTCGGCAAGGAAGAAATGTGTACCGGCGACCCGGCGCGCCGCTCTGGAAATGAATTTCTTTTCCAGATGATGGCGTATAATAATATTCAAGTGCTGAATGGGTATGAGGTGAAGAAAATCGTGACCGCTTGTCCGCATTGCTTTAATATTTTCAAGAATGAATATCCGGCATTGGGCGGCAATTATGAAGTTATTCACCACACCACTTTTTTGCAACAGCTCATTAATGATGGCAAACTTGTGTTGAAAGACGGTGGCGCATTCAAAGGAAAAAAAATAACCTACCACGATAGCTGTTATTTAGGTCGTGGCAATAATATTTATGAAGCACCCCGTGAAGTGTTACAAGCATTGGATGTAGAGTTGGTAGAAATGAAACGCTGCAAGACTAACGGACTTTGTTGCGGTGCAGGTGGTGCGCAAATGTTCAAGGAAGAAGAAGCAGGAACAACACGTATTAATTTTGAACGTTCCGCAGAAGCATTGGATACTGGTGCTACCATTATCGCAGCCAACTGTCCTTTCTGTACTACCATGCTTACCGATGGTGTGAAAAATAAAGAAAAAGAAGACGATGTAAAAGTGCTTGATATTGCTGAAATGGTGGCGCAGTCATTAGCAGAATAAGATAAAATGAAACTTCTAGGCAGCGGTACGGAAAAACAAGATTGGGAACATCAGATACTGAATGATCTTTCTTTTATAAAGAAAAAGCTGCGCTATCCTATGCGCGCTTCTAAATTGACTCCCATTATTTTCTGGACGTTTTTTTTAGGACTTCTCATTATCATGTCGGTGATTTATCTTTTTTCAGAAAAAGCAAAACTCAGAATATTTTCTCTTGTGGGAATCTTTTTGCCCTGCATCCTGCTTTACAGGTATATACAATCATTGAAATTTATAAAGATTCACTCACCTTATTTTTTACAGGAAAATCTGGCTCTTACAGAACGCTTTTTGAAAGCGCGACAACTTTTGATTTACCGGCATCCCGAAGCGCCGGAAGTGCTGCAGATCATCAGCAAAAACCTGAGTATAGGAAAAGAAGACCGGGAAGTTATGATCTTTATCGCCGATGATAAACAAGTCTTAATTAACAGCCATTTTACCAATGCCGGTTGGTCGCTTTCTCCGAAAAGCCATGCAAAAATGATGGCGAAAGAGTTGCAACTTTTTATAAAGAATGTCATTCCTGATGGGAAGTTTTATCAAAAACTGGAACCATGATTTGCGTTACTTTTGCAAACATGTATACCCAGCAAGTAGCCGATTTGATTCCTGCAGATTTTGCAGATAATTCCAGAGTATGGATTTTTCAAAGCAGCAGACCTTTTATAGACAAAGAAGAAAAAGAAATTGACGAGCAACTGCAACATTTTTATATGCAGTGGGAGGCACACGGTATGCCTGTAAAAGGCTGGGCAAAACTTTTATTCAAACAGTTTATTGTGGTCATGGCAGATGAAGAAGCAACCCATGTAAGCGGCTGTAGCACCGATGGTATGATGCGGCTTATAAAAAGTCTGGAACGTCAGTATTCAGTTAATTTTTTTGATCGGATGACCGTTACTTTTCTGAAAAATAACAAAGCGGAAATGCTGCCGTTTAATCAGGTGCAATACGCGTTGGACAAAGGTTATATCAATAGAGATACTTTGACGTTTAATAACATTGCCACCGATAAAAAACAATTGCTGGAAGAATGGTTGGTGCCATTGAAAAAAAGCTGGCTGGCGGTAAAAGTAAATTTTCCGGAAAATTCAGCACTTTAATCCTCTGCTGTTTTTTGCATCACTTGTCTTTGTATAAGCAGGAAAAAAAGATAAACGAATATTCCGAACTGAATTTCCAGTACGGGCTCTACCATTATAGGAATCATTAAGATGATCCATGTAATAAAAAAGAAAAAACCTGCTCTGTTTTTTTTTAATTCTTTTAAAGGATAAAATAACCAGATTAAAAAAACAAGCATAGACGGAATACCGGATGCAACTGCGATTATTAAAGGTTGATTGTGCGGAATGAGGCGTAAATCTTTTTTAATCTGCGGATAAAAACGGTCGTATTTCTCATTCATTTCATAAAAAATATCTCCTGCACCAACGCCGTTTAGCGGATGTTGTTTTATTATTTTCCATGCCAGATCATAAGAAATATATCTGCCGATGTCTCCATAATTCGGATCTCTTTTCCCTTCTTCAAAAACCTGCACTGACCATTTAAAATGATCTACTCTGTTTTTAAGAGTTGGTACAAACATAAAAGCCAGCATAGCGCTTATGCAAATTCCGATAACGAGCGAGAACCCTAACAACCGAGTTTGTTTTTTATAAAGGAGAAAAATCAGGTAGGCAGCTATAAAAAGATAAAACGCGAGCAATCCAGTTCTCACAGCATAAATATGAATAGCTAAACTCCACAGAATAACAATGATGAGCGTTATCCGTTTAAACCATTTTTTTTCGATAACCGGAAGCATATAACACAACCATACAACTCCCAATGCCAACGATAACGTAAAGCGGATATGTTCGTTTTTAGGAAGCGTGGGAAGCACATTGGAAAATCGGTATCCTTCGATGTAATGTGCCGGTTGGGTAAACAGAAAATACATGGAATAAGCAATGCCGAACGACAAGAAAATTATAAGTGCTATGGTATAAATATACAGTTGCTTTTTGCTGAAAGCCGGCAGAAAGGCAAAAGATAAAGGCAAAAGTAAAATAGGCAACTTTACCTGTAAATGTTCTGTCCAATAGGCTTTATCATCACTCCAGAAAAAACTAATTGCAAAAACTGCTATCCACGCGACACCCCAAAGCCACCATTTTTCTTTCAGCCACTTTTTAGGGTGTATATTCCAAAGCGCATTTACGCCAAATAGAATCATGGCAACAGACAAAACTGCCCGCGAAAAAAGAAAACCCGCGAGCATGGCGATCAGTAAAAAAATCGCAATATTGGTTTTAGGAATGAGCGGTTTAAAACTATTTTTGTTCACGTGTATTTTTAATAACGAACGAAATAAAATTTTAGTGCAAGACAAGATAAAACAATTGCTGAAAGACATACAGGCCGGTGATATAAAATCTCTTGCCCGCGCTATCTCCCTTGTGGAAAATGAAGGGAAAGGTTATGAAGAATTATTGTTATCGCTGAGCCACACACAAGATGCAAAAGTAATTGGAATAACCGGCCCGCCGGGTGCGGGAAAAAGTACGCTTGTCAATAGTTTGCTGCAATACTGGGCAAACAAGAATAAAAAAATAGCTGTAATTGCTGTCGATCCGTCTTCGCCATTTAATTATGGTGCGCTGCTGGGCGACAGGATAAGAATGTCCCGTTTTTATAATCACCCGGATGTATATATCCGTTCGCTTGCAAGCAGAGGAGCCTTGGGTGGATTGAGCGCAAAAATTCTGGAAATAACGGATATTGTGAAACAGGGAAATTTTGATTTTATTATTGTAGAAACGGTAGGCGTAGGGCAGAGCGAAGTAGAAATCGCCGGATTGGCAGATTGTACCATTGTAGCGCTCGTGCCAGAAGCGGGCGATGAAGTGCAAACACTGAAAGCGGGCATTATGGAAATCGCCGATATTTTTCTGGTAAATAAAGCGGACAGAGAAAATGCAGATGCTTTTTACAGGAATTTAAAAATCCTGGCCCATGAAAAAGCAAACAAAAGCATAGAGGAAATACCGGTGATAAAAACCATTGCCACCCGGGAAGAAGGAATAATTTTATTAGCAGAAGCCATTGGGAATTGTCTTTCACAGCATATAAACACCCGCAAAAAAATACTGTTGCTTACCGAAAAAGCGTTGCACATCATTGCTCAAAAAAGAATGAAGGACATTCATATACCTACTTTGCAAAATGAGATTGAGGCAGCCTTGGAGAATGAAAAATTTAATTTGTATCACTGCATCGCAAAGTACAGTTAGGCCTATAATAACTTGCAGATAACAAAGAAATACTATTTTTTTTGAGGTGAGATTGTAGATTTGAGTAAAATAAATTATTAGAAAATCATCGTGGTAGTATTGGATATGATAAATTATGATAGTACCTTAATGGTGTAATTATTGAATTTTATTTTCGGAATAATATTTTTTTGTCTGTTGATTATACAAACCCTTTACGCTGTGACGTATTCCCATGAATTATTTTAGCCCGAACATCAATTATTTTCTCATCAGCATTGCTTCTTTTGCAATGTGCGCTTTTTCTATTCCGAGAATCATTTTAATAGCAAAAAGGAAAAAATTATTTGATCTTCCTGATAATAACAGAAAAATTCATAAAGATGTGGTTCCGAATTTGGGAGGCGTGGGAATTTTCTTCGCGGCTATGATTGTAGCCAGCTGTTTTATTGCAGATAAGGCAAACTGGTGGCACTTTATGGTGGCGTCCGCGCTTATACTTTTTATAATAGGTATTAAAGATGATATACTTATTCTTACACCTGCAAAGAAATTTATGGCGCAGATAGTTGCCGCTTCTATTATGGTGGTGCTGGGCGATGTACGGCTTCATTCGCTGCATGGTATTTTGGGAGTAAGCGAAATGCCTTACTGGCTGAGCGTTTCTTTTTCCATCGTAGGTTCTATTTTTATAACGAATGCATTTAACCTCATAGATGGTATTGACGGGCTTGCCGGCAGCATTAGCTTTTTGGCATTATTGGCTTTAGGCATTTCTTTAGCTACTCAGGGAAATATTAACGCGGCTTATTTTGCTTTTGCAATTTTAGGAGCTGTAGCCGGGTTTTTAATATTCAATCGTTCCCCGGCCAGGATTTTTATGGGTGATGCCGGAGCATTATTTATCGGTTTTTCTATTTCTGTACTTTGCATAGTATTTATCAATTCGTTTACGGAAATGCCTGTGTACAGCAGGGTTATTCATTCTACGCGAGGGGCGCTTATTGTTACATTAGCTATCTTGTTTGTACCTGTGTTTGATTCTTTCAGAGTTTTTATAACGAGAATCGCAAAAGGGAAATCTCCTTTTCATGCAGACAGAACACATCTTCACCATTATCTTTTAGATTTAGGATTCAGTCATAACCGGGTAGTTACAGCGCTTTTGATAGCGAATTTGATGATCATTTCCACTGCATTGCTCGTTCAGGATTTTAACCCTAATATTGCGATATTGGCGCTATTGGGACTCTCATTTATTTTATTTGGCATTCTGTATTTCCGCCGCAGAGCAAGGTTGGAGGAAATAGAAGAATCATTAAACAACCTGAAGGAAAACAAAGACAGTATCTTCATTGCAAAGCCCGCTTCCGAAACATCTAAAGTGAGTACCAAAGTTCCCTCCGCATCTGTAATGGTCAACCAATAAACAGATATTTATTCGGAAATCATAAAAGAGCCACCTTGATACCGGTATATGTAATAGTGCGTGTTTTCATTATACAATAAGTCGTTATCGGTTGTCCATTGTGAAAACACCTCGTATTTAGAAAAAGTGATGTGATTATCTCTGAGCTTTTCATTGAAAACGGTGCCATATCTTTTGAGCAGGTAAGCATACCACATAGTTGCTTCATAACCTCTTAGCGAAAGTTCCGTTATCTTACCGGCAAAATTTGCTTTATAGGCATTGGCTATATCCAGACAATATTTATTATTCATGTCATAATAAAAAGGATTGCTATAGTTTACGCCCACATTGGGATAAGCATCCGCTTTCTTCAGTTTAGACATAAACCTCCAGGAAGGAAGCCCATAAACTTCAAAAGAATAATCAGGAAAAAGGGTATAAAGTTCTTCAATCAGATTTTGAGAATAGCTGTAATCTACGATCGGCATAAAAATGATATTAGTTTCTGTACTGTCAAACATTTTTTCCAGTAAGGAAAAGGTTGGCATTTTATTGACCAATAAACGTTTGAAGTTTTTTTCCTCATCTTCCCATGCGTATTTGAATGCGGTAGAATCTACATCCGGCGTAGTCCGATAAAACAGAAAGATATTTTTTCCGGGATATTTTTTAAAAATATCGGCACGAAGTTTTTTGATGTGAGTGACCAGCGTAGGTTGTAAAATGGTGAAGTAAGGATTGTTGGTTACATCCGCGTCAGCGGGAGACAGCATGGAAATAAAATTGATCTGGTGTTTTTTTGCATAATCCGCGATTGGCTTTATCTGGTACGATTGTACACCGCCAATAATAAGATCACTTCCATCCAATATATTTTCTTTTACAATTTGCTCAGGTGATAAGCCTGCTTGCGTAATGTCATGAATGTGTATGTCCAGGTTGTAGCCTTGTTTGGATAAGGTATCGGCAGCGAGTTTTATGCCTTCATACAAATTGATGCCGGCTACGGCTTTATCCGGAAAGTAATTTTTATAAACAGGCTTGTTGTCTTTTACCAATTCATCGAGGTACAGCGAGAGTAAGACATCTATTCTGTAACGGGATTTGATTACCGTTTTAGGATATTCAATCTCGCGTTTTTTTTTGAGTTTCGATGGCTCTTTTTTTTCTTCGGTTTTTATTGTTTGTACCGGTCTTCTTTTGGGTGGTTCTTCTTTTTTCCTTTTCCAGAATTGTGCTTCAGCAACATTTGCTACAGTAAGAGATAATAATGTTACAATGAATAATAATTTTTTCATAGGTCGCTTTCGTTGTTGGAATTATTCCCATTCTATAGTTGCCGGCGGTTTGGAACTTATATCGTACACCACTCTGTTAATTCCTTTCACTTTATTGATGATTTCATTGGAAACTTTTGCAAGAAAATTATGCGGTAAATGCGCCCAATCCGCGGTCATACCATCTACGGAAGTCACTGCACGTAATGCTACAGTAAATTCATAAGTTCGTTCATCGCCCATCACACCCACACTTTGCACAGGCAGCAAGATGGTGCCGGCTTGCCAAACTTCCTGATAAAGCCCGCTGTCCCTGAGGTTTTGAATATAAATAGCATCGGCCTCCTGCAGCATTTTTACTTTCTCTTCAGATATGGCGCCTAATATCCGAATGCCCAAGCCCGGACCGGGAAAAGGATGCCGAGATAAAAATATATCGTCCAATCCAAGGGCTTTACCAACACGCCTTACTTCGTCTTTAAAAAGAAAACGCAGAGGCTCCACAAGTTTGAGATGCATTTGTTCAGGCAGCCCGCCTACATTATGATGGGATTTGATGGTAGCGGAAGGGCCGTGTACGGAAACGGATTCAATGACATCAGGATAGATGGTTCCCTGCCCCAGGTAACTTACATCTTTCAGCGCCTCGGCTTCTTTTTGGAAAATATCAATAAATCCTTTTCCAATGATTTTTCTTTTTTGTTCAGGATCGCTTACATCTTTCAACGATTTATAGAAATAAGATTTAGCGTCCACACCTTTTACATTTAATCCCAAATGCTTGTAGCCTTCCATCACTTGTGCAAATTCATCTTTGCGTAGCAATCCGTTATCTACAAATATGCAATAGAGATTATCGCCGATGGTTTTGTGCACTAAAGTAGCCGCTACTGTAGAATCCACTCCGCCGCTCAGCGCCATCACCACTTTTTCGTTACCCACTTCTTTTTTGATAGCAGTTACAGTTTCTTCTATAAAAGCTGCCGGTGTCCAGCTCTGTGAGCAGCCGCAGATATCTACCACAAAGTTTTTCAGCAATTGCTTGCCATCCGTACTGTGCGTTACTTCCGGGTGAAACTGAATGCCATATACAATATGCTGTGCATAGGAAGATGAAGAGAAGGCCGCTACGGGAATACTTTCGGTAGTGGCGATGATCTCAAAGCCACCAGCCAGTTGTTTTATGGAATCACTGTGGCTCATCCATACCTGCGAATGATGCGGAACAGTAGTGAAAAGTTTATCTTCTTTGACATCCTTCAAATGGGCGCGTCCATATTCTCTATGAGAAGATTTTCCTACTTCGCCGCCCGATTGCTGCGCCATCAGTTGCGCGCCATAGCATACGCCAAGTACTGGAAGTTTATCTGCTATCGCTTTCACATCAGGCTTCGGAGCTTTGGGGTCATTTACCGAAAAAGGGCTCCCGGAAAGAATGACGCCTTTTAGATTTTCTTCATATTCTACAGGCTGGGTACAAGGCTGTATTTCGCAGTAAACATTGAGTTCACGGATGCTTCTGGCTATAAGCTGTGTGTATTGTGAGCCGAAATCGAGTATCAGTATTTTGTCATTCATGAATGCTGTGAAAATAAATTATGCTTGTGCCGGCGGCGCGCCGAAATTAAAAGGTACGTTTATTTGTTCCTGATCTTTAATAACTCCATTTTGAGCTTCGTAGCGTTTTACATTATCCACCAAAGCGCGCATAAGACGCTTGGCGTGATGCGGTGTCATGACCACGCGTGATTTTACTCTGGCTTTAGGCGCATTGGGCATTACATTGATAAAATCCATTACAAACTCCGCGAAAGAATGAGTGATGATGGCGAGATTGGCATAAGTGCCGTCAGCCATTTCTTCAGAAAGTTCGATATTGAGTTGTTGTTGATCTTGCTGAGGTTGTTGATCTTGCATGAAAGGAAATTTAATGCTGCGAAAATACTATAAACTGAACTATGAAGAAGGGTTTTTACAGCTCAAAAACTTAAAAATGTCGCGTAAGCTTATTCTCAAGATATACTTAAGGGCTGCTATGAAAAGTTTATAATGCAAGAATACCCCGTAAATACAGGGCATTCTTTTTCATAACCAACCATCAAAACCAAAACTTAAATATTTTTACCGGCGACCGCCTCTTCCTCCGCGATCGAAACCGCCGCCACCGCTGCGTTGCATAGGAGCAGAACGCTGCTGCATCTGAGGTTGTGAACGCTGCATTTGCATTTGTGGTTCGGGGCGCCTCCATTCGCGTTGTGGTGCCTGCTGCTGATTGCGTTGCATACGCTGTTGCTGCATTTGCTGTTCACGCATTTGAGCTTGCTGAACACGTTGCTGTTGCATTTGTTGGTCGCGCATTTGTTGCTGTTGTACACGCTGCATGCGCTGTTGTTGTTCTGCCTGAGCCTGCTGAGCCCGTTGCTGTTGTTGTATTTGCTGATCACGCATTTGAGTTTGTTGGGCTCTTTGCTGCATCTGCACATCACGTGCTTGCTGCGCTTGTTGAGCGCGTGCATTTTGGTCTGTCTGTAACGCTCTGTCTTGCCTTCTGATATTCTGAGCATTGTTTACATTTTCTATCTCGCGATTACTTCTGTCCACCTGCTGTGTATTCCTGTTGTTGATATTCTGTACGGCATTACGATCTGCATTTCTTCCGACGCGGGCATTGTTGGTATTTTGCGGATTATTGATTTCACGCTGATTGCGTTCCATAGCAGTTCTTCCTGTAAGCGCCGGTGTGCTGTTTTTTATACTTCTGTTGTTATCAGCCCGAACAAAATTACGTGGCGCTTCATTTCTATTATTGCTACTATTATTTACTGCAGGACGATAGATATTTATCGCATTGCCCGAGATAGCACTTTTCCCAGCCGTCTTACCATCACGGAGATTATAAGTATTTACTCTTCCTCCAGTCACGTGTTCAATTTCGCTTCTGCGAGGGCCATAAACATAGCGGTTATTATAAGTATTATTAATGATCACTGTGTTATTGATGTAAGTGGTATTATATCCTGATCCTCTCCAATAATTTCCGTAATAACCACTATATATATTTCCGCAGGGAACAAACGTCCACCAGTTGTAAGGAGTATAATAGTTGTTGCCAAATGAAAAATTGAGGCTGATGCCGGGACCCATTGGTGCCCAACCATAATTACCACCGCCGTATCTCCAGGTTACCCAAGCAGGTCCCCACGTATTGCCGGGTATCCAAATCCATCCATAATAAGAACTATATGTCCAGCGACCATAGTGAAACGGAGCCCAGCCCCAGTTGTAGTTAGATACCCATGTGTTACCGTAGTCTGTCATAGCCCATCGGCCGTTGGTATAATAAGGACGAAAATCATTGCCTACTTGCGGAGACCATACATAACCATAATCATTGTCATAAATCCAATCTCCGTAAGGAGATAATTCGTTATAAAAAGTCTGATAGGAAATATTACCGCCGGGTTGTGCTTTTACTTCATTGGTAAAACTTAACAAGCACATTACATTCAGCATTGCCACTCCTGCCAGCCTTTGAAATATTTTTTTCATTTTAAATAATTTTTATAGTGTTACCGATTAATTTCTGTGAAACTTTCGCAGATACTCTACATTAATTCAAAACAGAATCCGTATTTAGTTATAGAAATGTTAATACGTCAAAGCTATTGGTAATAAAGGGTTTTATATAAAGCGTTTTTAATTCTTGGAGGGAAACTAAATCATTTCTTTAGATTTGCGTCATGTCTATAAAAGTTGCGAAGCTCACTAAAAAATACGGAGAGCAGGTAGCCGTAAATCAGGTTTCATTTGAATTGCACAAAGGCGAAATCGTAGGGTTTTTAGGACCTAATGGCGCCGGAAAATCTACCACTATGAAAATGATTACCGGCTACCTGCCCGCAACGGAGGGCAATACTACTGTCTGTGGGTTTGATGTAGAAACGCAACCTTTGGAAATAAGAAAGCGGATAGGTTATTTACCGGAAGCCAACCCTTTGTACTACGATATGTATGTGAGAGAATATCTGGAGTTTTCTGCGGGTATTCATAAAATGAAAAATGCAAAAACGCGTATTGACGAAATTATTAGCCTTACAGGACTGAATAAAGAAGTGCATAAAAAAATAGGTATGCTTTCAAAAGGCTATAAACAGCGTGTAGGATTGGCCCAGGCCATGTTGCACGATCCCGATGTATTAATCCTGGATGAGCCTACATCAGGATTAGACCCGAATCAAATAGTGGAAATCCGCGATCTTATAAAAAAGATTGGTAAGGAAAAAACGGTATTACTTTCCACACACATTATGCAGGAAGTGCAAGCCATGTGCAGCCGTGCCATTATCATTAATAACGGGCAGATTGTGGCCGATGATCAGATTAATGAATTGCAGCAAACTCATCAGCCGCAGAAAGCACTGATCATTTCCTTTGATCATGAAGTAAATGATTCAAGCTTTAAAAAACTGAAATACATACAGCACAGTGAAAAGCTTGATGCTAAAAAATGGAAACTGCATACTGAAAAACCGGATGAACTGCGAAAAGAAGTGATGAAATGGTCGTTGGAAAACGATGTGAATATTGCTTCCATGCAGACGGAAATTCATTCTCTGGAAGAAGTTTTCCGAACCCTTACCCAAAACAAGTAATTAGTCTGTGCTACTGTCAAGGGTAAAACCGAAAGAAGAGCCTACGCCGGGCGTACTTCTTGCAGTTACAGTATGTCCATGTGCCTCAATAATGTGCTTTACTATGGAAAGTCCCAAGCCGGTACCGCCAATCTTGCTATTGCGGCTTCTGTCGGCACGGTAAAAACGTTCAAAAATACGGGACAAATGTTCTTCGGCTATTCCTGGTCCGTTGTCAGATATTTCTATATATACATGTTTATCATCCACCAGATAACAACCTGCTGTGAGCGTGCCGCCGGTATTTCCATATTTCAGCACATTCTCAAGTAAATTCACCAACACTTGTTTGATCTTTTGTTTATCCGCATACACCGATAATGCGCCGCCCGTTCCTTTCTTAATACTCAAGCGAATAGATTTTTCCTTCGCCCGCAAAGACATTTCGTCAAACACGTCATTTATTAAATCCTGTATGGAAAAAGATTCCTGTACTAGCGGCATCTTGCCGGATTCAAGGTTGGATATTTCTGTAAGATCATCTACCAGCCGCACCAGCCGCTCCACACCTTTAGAAGCATTGGACAAAAATTTGGTGTTTACTTCCGCATCGTTTATTGCGCCGCCCAACAATGTATCTATGTATCCCTGAACGGTAAACAGCGGTGTGCGAAGTTCATGCGCGAGATTCATTAAAAATTCTTTGCGGAATTGCTCGTTGCTTTGCAAAGTTTCAATTTCTTCTTTTCTGGATATCGCCCAGCGTTGCACATCTTCATTTACTTCGTTCAGCGACTTCTGCGGCAACACATTTTCATAAAAAAATTCTTCTCTTTTCGTAGCTTTCGTTTGATAGATAAACTTGTAAATCAGTTTTATTTTTCTGTAAATAAAACGTTGTAAAGTGTAGTAGTAAAGATTGTAAGTGATGATGAACGTAACAGAAAAAACAACCAAAGGAATGTACCATTTGGCATCCAAAGTAAGACTGAGCAAAGCATTTACAGAAGAAATGATAAATGCTGTAAAATAGGAGAGGGCTTTCGGAGAAAAATTTTTTGTATCTAAAAATGACATGAAACTAAGCTACGCCATTTCAAATTTATAACCTACGCCTTTTACCGTTGTTATCAGATCAATACCCACTTTCTGACGGATTTTACGGATGTGTACATCTATAGTCCTGTCGCCCACGATCACATCGGTACCCCACACGCGTTGCAGAATTTCATTTCTTAAAAATACACGTCCGGGTTTGGATGCCAGTAAAGAAAGTAGTTCAAATTCTTTCTTAGCTAAAAGTATTTCCCTGTTTTGATAAGTAACGGTAAATTTTGTTTTGTTGATTTCCAGATCGCCGAAATTCATTTTTTGCTCTTCGTCTTCGTCTTTTCTGAAGCGACGCAACGCAGTTTGGATACGAGTTGCAAGAAGTTCGGGTTTTATGGGTTTTCCTATAAAATCGTCCGCTCCCAGCTCCAGCCCTTCTATTTCAGATTTTTCATCGTTCATAGCTGTAAGGAAAATGATGACCGTATTTTCAAATTCGGGTTGCCGGCGCAGTTCTTTCAGCGTTTGAAAGCCGTCTTTTCTCGGCATCATTACATCCAGCAAAATAAGATCGGGATGAAACTCTTTTGCTTTTGCAAGCGCTTCCACACCGTCTTTTGCCGTGTTTATCTGATATCCTTTTCCTTTAAGATTGTAGCTAATAAATTCAATGATATCCTGTTCATCATCTACAATCAATATTTTACTTTTTAACGCTTCCATAAAAATCCTGTGCAATAATATACATCTCAATGTAAACTGAAAAGAAATGCCGTATTATGTTATTGTTAAGTCGTTTTGTCAAAGGATTTTCATGAACTTTGAGCCTGATCATTATTGTTCTTTTCAAAAGAAAAAAAATTAAACTTGCCCTGGAATCCCGAAATATACAATCAGTTTAAAAGCCTCAGGTATCAACCCTTTTATGATCTGATGGACTGCATTTCTGCAGAGGGTTTATTACATGGGATTGATATCGGATGTGGCACCGGCGAGCAAACTAAAATACTGTCGGAGAAGTTTGGCGAAGCCTTTTTTACAGGCATTGATTCCTCTTCTGAAATGTTGTATAAAAGCAAAGAACAGGAAAATAACCATCTTCATTTTAAGGTTGCCGGTGTTGATGATTTTTTAGATTCAAACAAAGAAAAAAAATGGGATCTCATTTTCAGTAATGCCGCTTTGCAATGGACGGATCATCATCAAAAGCTGTTTCCCAAGCTTATTTCCTGTTTAAGTTCTCAAGGGCAATTAGCCGTACAAATGCCGGTGCAGCATGAAAATCTGCTAAATAAAATATTGCTGGAGCTTGTGCAGGAAGCGCCTTTCAGCGATTATCTTCATGGCTGGAAAAGAGAATCGCCGCTGTTAAGTATTGATGAGTACGCGCAAATAATGTTTGAAAACGGACTGCACCATATTCAGATTATGCAAAAAGTGTATCCGGTAATTGCTGAAAATGCTGAAACACTATTCAGTTTTATTTCGGGAACCGCCTTAATTCCTTACATGGAAAGGCTTTCGGTAAAGGAACAACAACTTTTTACAGCAGAATTTAAAAACACGATCAAAAGAGAGTTTAAAAAATTTCCTGCTTTATATGCTTTCAAGCGGCTGTTGCTCTACGGCAAAAAAACGTTATAAAATAGCTCTTATACTCATGCGTCCTGTATGGATAATGTTGCTTTGTCCGGGCTTTCTGCCTTCGTATTCCAAAGACAATTCAATGCCTTTGCCAACGCGTCTTTCCCAATTCATATACCAAAGATAATTGCTGCCTTTTTGCAAAGCGTCTAACATAATGAAGGCTACAGGATTCGTTACCAATCCATCGTACTGAATATTGGAATAAGTGCCGCGAAGCTGTACCACACCTATCGCCGGTTTACTATAGCGAAATTCTAAATTAGCCGATTGAATGGTTGCTTTTTCGCCGCCAAATTGCTGATCATTTTTTCGTTCTTCATATTTTACAGATGCGGTAGTGCGAAATGTAGCACGATAAAGCCATGTGACAGAAGGCTCTCCTGACCAATAGTTTACATCATAGCTTCTGTTATCGTCGAGAGCGGAATTGTAAGAGCGGTTGCCATGACGGGCCTGTAAGTTTATAGAGATAGGTTGCGAAATATTCCACCGGAGTTTATACAAGTGCTGCCGGCTGTCGTTTCCTTCCACACCGTAAACTAAAAGCTGCTTGCCTGCTGTGTAAAGCATATTATAATCAAGACCCCATTTTGCATTGGCTCTGTTGAAATAAATATTGTTACCAATGGAGGTATTGGTAAGCAGGATAGATGTGTCTGACAGTGTGGCCACAAAAGGATTGTATGCTTTTAAACCTTCGGTAGACAACACACGGTTGCTGATCTGTAAACTGGATTGTGTAGAAAACCGGGAAAGAAATTTTTGAAAGGACGTTTTTTTATTTTCTTCCCAGTAACTGCCGGGCTCCAGTGCCAGGCTGAAGTTGAAGTTTACATAATTCACTTTCACGTATTCATTGGTGGGTGTAAATACTTTAATAAACTTTTTCTGATCTGGATAAAGCGCCACTTCAAATTCGTTGGACTGCTGCACACCATCTCCATTGTAGTCATTCCAAGTGTAAACTCCTTGTCCGGCGGGCACTTCCACATACGTATAAGCGCGTTTTTGCTCCTGTCCGGAACCAAATTCATAAAGGGTATTGAGTGTGATTACATTTTTTAAAGCGTTCCCATTATATTCCAGTCTTCCCAACAATGTTTTTTCAGGTTTTATAGTGGAGTAAATGGTATCGTAAACCTTGAGTTCGCGGTAAGTGCCGGTGAAATTAATACGATGATTTTTCCATTGATTGAATCCTGCACTAAGTTCTACATTATGACTTCTGTCCTGAGCTATGAAATTATTATGACGCGCCAGTCTGTCATTTCTTGTAAAATAATTCAGTTTCCATCTTGTAGGTTGCTGGTCATTGGTTCGTAAATAAATGGTTGCAATATCAAAGTAAAATGAGGTGGGCAGCAAAGTGTCCGTTTCTATATTTCTCAATTGATTTCTTTCCCATTCATATTTTGCGCCTAAAAAAGTATGCATCATTTTTTTTAGTTGATATTCTGCATAAACGGATGGACGTTCATATCTTGAATGCTGAAACGTGTCTTTTGAAAATAAGATATTTCCTTTAAAACCCGCTCTCAGCTTGTCATGTGCATAGTCGTAAGTCAAAATATTTCTATAGCCTTCATATTGCGTCACTCTGTTGTAATAAGAAAAATTGTAACCGAGCGTTCCTGCTTTTTCGCTTCCTATTTTTGTATCCGCGAATAAGAGATGTTCGTCCGGTTTTATATTATTTAATAGCGGCACATTCCAGTCTCTGCCAAATTCTACATTCCGGTAAGGAGCTATCGCCTGAAAATTTTGCTGTACAAATTCGTAGGAAATGTCATTATTCCATTTATACTTTTTCCTTCCGGAAGAATCTTTATTTCCCAAAAATCTAAGTTCATTGTAGTGTAGTTTCGATGCCATCCCCCAGTGTGTAACGTTGTCAATTTTTGAAAAGAGATTAGGATCAGTATTACTTGCCGCTACTTCAACTTCCAGTGATTTTAAGCTGTCTATTTTGTATTTAGAATTCAGTACAAATACTTGTTGCTTTTTGGGTGTTATCAACAGTTGTGCAGGTTTGTAATTTCCTTGCGATATCCCATTTACAGGCGCTACCCAGTCATAAACGCGCCCGTTAGCGTTGGTGGAAGAGATAATGTAATTTCCTTTATTGGCACCTACAAAAGAAAAAGCTAAAGAATATTGAGCGCTGTCGGCATTAGTAGAATACACAAAGACAGAATCATAAACAATTCCATTTACGACTGTATCAATCAGTTTGTATAAGATTTTATTGGCGGCAAATGTATCGGGGGCAATGCTTGGATAATATGCGTTTTGTATAGAGTCGCCGATGAATGATAAAAATCTTTTTTGGTTACCGTCAAGCGTTTGCAAATAAGGTTGGTTTTTGGCATCCTGGTTTGAATACGCATCCAGTCTTATTTTCCATTTATCATTTACCTGCACTTCATCGTATGCATAGAAAAGAGAGTTGAGATAATTACGGTTTTGATATTCAAATTCCACTTGAATGCGCGAATCTTTGGTGATCATTTTGCGCGGCATAAAGGTGATCTCCGCTGTATTGTAATTGATAATATAATCCGCGTTTTCTCCACGCTCAGCGGGTACACCGCCCACATATACACGTTCGGTGCCTGCCAGCACTATGAAATATTGCTCCCCATTATTTCCTGTAAGTTTATAAGGTCCTTGGTTGCCTTCTGTTCCCTGAAAAATATTTCTCGCAAATTGTCCTTTCGCCACCGATCCGCTCAGTCCAAAACGGTTGACACTCTTTTTGTTAATGTTAAACGCGGTCTGGTAATAGATGCCCTGTACTCTTTTAAAATAATTTAGAAAATAAGAGGGCGGACTTTCCAGATTATAATCTCCTAATTGTAACAAATGATTTCCTTTACTAAGTCGGATAAGTATCTGATCAAATTCCTGCAAACGCTGCGTATTGCCTTCCGGCTGAAAAGGTAATGTGTTATCCGTGATTGCCGCTTCCAGCTTTATACTGTCAAGAATGTAGCCATTGGCTTGCAGATTGAAATTGGAGTTTAACACCACATCCTGATTATTGCCTAAAGAAATGCTGCGCGCATAGCTGCCATTATAATCCAGCTTACTGTCGCTGCCTATGGAGTTGGGAAGCACATCATCCTTTGTGAAAATGTAAGAGATAATATTGGTATCAATGGCAGCGCGTGATTTGTGAAAATATTTTTTAGCGAAAAAAACAGGCAGCACACGATAATGAAGTATTACAGAATCCTGCGCCGGTTTATTTTTCCAAACTAATAATGCTTTTTCGGGGTAGAGTGTAAAAGCGGTATCGCTCACATCTTCAATAAAAAAACTGTTTGCAGCGATAGATAAACTGTCGAGGACCATCGAATCTGCACTTACAGCCATCTTTTTATAACGGAGATTGGATAAAGAATGCTCACCCAATGCCTGCGCGTATAACGAGCCGGGAAGCAATGCTCCAAAAAAAGTTAAAATTAAAATGCCGTTCGCTATTCGCCTCAAGCGTGTCATCGAAATATGCCGAAAGATACGTTAATAACGTTCAAGAGGCTGAATCTCGTGTGATTATCATTTTGATTTTATCGGTAACTTTGCACGTTTTTATTTTCTTCTTATGACAAGAATTTATTTTGATAATGCCGCCACCACAGCCTTGGATCCACAAGTGCTGGAAGCTATGATGCCTTACCTTACCGAAAAATTCGGTAACCCATCGTCTGTATATTCCTATGGCAGAGAAACAAAAATGGCTATTGAGGCGGCGAGAAAATCTGTAGCGAAGATGCTGAATTGTGCGCCGGGAGAGCTATTTTTCACCTCTGGCGGCACGGAAAGCAGTAATACCGCAATAAGTGCTGCTGTAAATGATTTGGGATGTAAGCACATCATCAGTTCGCCGATAGAACATCATGCTACCCTACACACCGTTGAAAAGTTGGAGAAAAAAGGTGCCGCCAAACTGAGCTATGCGAAACTCCAGAATGACGGGCATATTGATCTGGATTACCTGGAAAAACTTTTGGCTGACAATGAAAAGACATTGGTGACTTTAATGCACGCCAATAACGAAATCGGCAACTTGCTGAAGGTGAAAAAAGTGGGCGAGCTTTGTGAAAAATATGGAGCTGTTTTTCATTGTGATATGGTGCAGACCATTGGTCATTATCCCATTGATTTTGAAAAGTTGAATGTGCATTTTGCAAGTGCCGCCGGCCATAAATTTCACGGACCGAAAGGAGTAGGACTGCTTTATGTAAACTCCAATGTAACTATCAATCCTTATCTGACAGGTGGATCGCAAGAACGAAATATGCGTGCAGGCACCGAAAATCTTTACGGAATTGTAGGCTTTGCCAAAGCATTGGAATTAGCTGCACAACGCTTTGATACCGACAGCGCCGCTATTGAACACTTGAGAAATTATATGCGCGAGCAACTGAGCGGAAACTTTAGCGATCTTGTTTTTAACGGTGATAAGAATGGCAACAGCTTATACACGGTGCTCAATGTGTCATTTCCCAAATCCGATAAAACTGAAATGTTGTTATTCAATCTGGATATGGCTGGTATTTGTGTAAGTGGCGGAAGTGCCTGTTCCAGTGGAGCCAGCAGTGTAAGTCATGTGATAAAATCGCTGCACAACGGGGCTTCGGAAAATATGGTGCCTATTCGTTTCTCATTCTGCCGCCACAATACAAAGGAAGAAGTGGATAAGGTTATTGAAAAATTGAAAAGTCTTTTATAGGAAGTTTTTATAGGAAATTCATCTGTTGGCATCATAATTTGTAGTTAAATTTACAAAAATGTTGTTATGATAAATTTCTATTCACTATCTAAAAAAACTACCCTTTTATTAGCTTTTACAGTTTTAATAAATGAGGTAAATGCACAAATGGTTTTGTGGTCAAATTCTATTACCGGTACCAATCCGAATACCGATAATCCTTATACAACGGGAGATACCTACATGACACTTACTGTAACGGGTTCGGGTATTGGAAGGGGAAGTGGCATAAATGGAGCGAACGCTAACAACCGGTACAATGCCAACAACTGGAACAGCTCCTCATTAGACACATCTGATTATTTTTATTTAACTCTTAAAAATGATCCTCTTAATACGGTTGGGTTTTGGGTTACTGATTTTGCTTTTACCAGTCAGGCATCAGGCACTGGCCCTACATCTTTTAGTGTGAGATATAGCGTTGATAATTTTGCTTCTGATTTGGGAAATACAACAAACTCTGGCGACTCTATTAATTTGGGAAGTTTATATGTAGTTGATAGTATCACCTTCAAAATATTTGCATGGGGAGCTACAAGCTCGAGTGGTACATATAGCATTAATGATTTCACTATTTATGGTTTTCCGCCGCTGGCTATAACATTTGAAAAGTTTGATGCTGTAAAAAATAATAACTCTGCGGTTCTGTCGTGGAAATTAGGTGGAACCAGCGAAGGAGAAAAAATAGGAATTCAGCAAAGTGAGGACGGAAAGGTCTTTTCAACGCTTGCAATTGTAGATCAGAAAACAAGTTCATACATCCACCAAAATCCTTTCAAAGGAATCAACTACTATAGGTTGGTCGCTTTGCATCCTAATGGGAAAATAAGTTATACTAAAGTGTTGTCGCTGAATTTTTCCAGCAGCAGCAACTGGACTGTTTATCCTAACCCTGCAAAAGAAAAACTGATCATTATGGGCGATGATTTACAAAAAATAAGTTCCGTAACAGTTTATGATCTTACCGGCACTTCCGTAATCACCACCTCTAATCTTTATGACAACAGCATCAGTCTTGAAAAAGTTGCCAACGGCATTTATACTGTTTGTATAAACCAAAAAGACGGCAGCATTACAAAACAGACATTTGTAGTACAGAAATAACCGCTGTGAACCAATAGCAAAAAGCATGAGATAGTGATCACCAGCTCATGCTTTTTTATTGTGGAAATAATTTTGCTATCAAAAACGTTCCAGACCGCTGAAGAAGAAATCGCCTTCAATTTTCGCATTTTCGTCACTGTCAGAACCGTGAACTGCGTTTTCGCCGATAGAAGTAGCGTATAATTTTCTTACAGTCCCTTCGGCAGCTTCAGCAGGATTGGTAGCGCCGATCAACGTACGGAAATCAGCCACCGCGTTTTCTTTTTCAAGAATAGCAGCAACGATAGGTCCGCTGCTCATGAACTCAGTAAGCTCGCTATAAAAAGGGCGTTCTTTGTGAACTTCATAAAATTTTTCTGCTTGCTGTTTGCTGATGTGCAGATATTTCATGGCAACAATTTTAAAACCACCGTTGCAAATCATTTGAAGGATATTACCAATGTGCCCGTTGCGTACAGCATCCGGTTTTATCATCGTAAACGTGCGATTAGACATTTTTTTCTTTTTTTTGACGCGGCAAAACTAATTGAAAAATATGTTTTGAAGAACGTAAATTTGCAAACTTTTTATAAAACAATCAGACTCGTTGCTGCCAATACAAGACATATTTCCCCTGTTACAAGAACCGAAAAAAATCTTTGTAACCACACATCACAAACCGGACGGAGACGCGATCGGCAGTATTCTGGCGCTTTACCATTATCTCACTGAAAAAGGACATTCTGTTACTCCGGTGGCGCCCAGCGAAGTGCCGGATTTTCTTAACTGGATGCCCGGTGTTGAAAAGGTATTGAATTATGAAATAAATCCGGGAGACTGTAAAAAGGCAATTGAAAATTCTGATTTGATTTTCGGATTGGATTTTAATGATTTCAAAAGAACCAAGCATCTGGATGAACTTTTGGAGAAAGCGCACCAGCCCAAAATTATGATTGACCATCATTTGCTGCCTAAAGATGTATGGGATTACGGCATGAGCGACCCAGAGAAAAGCAGCACTTGTGAAATGGTGTATGATTTCATCAACCTTGCAGGCGATAACACGCGGATAAATGAGAAAATTGCGGAATGTCTTTACACAGGGTTGCTTACGGACACTGGCTCCTTTCGCTTCCCCGCTACGACAGAAAGCTCTCATTTAATGGCTGCCGACCTCAAGCGAAAAGGATTGCAACATACATTTATTCACGAAGAGATTAATGACAGCTGGTCGCTGAAAAGAATGCAGTTTCTGGGCTATGTGCTGCTGGAGAAAATGGAAATCTTACCACAATATAAAACCGGTGTTATTGTGCTTTCAAAAAAAGACATGAAGTTGTTTGGAATTACGACCGGAGATACTGAAGGCTTGGTCAATTATCCGCTCAGTATTGCCGGGGTTCGTCTTTCGGTTCTTTTTACAGAGCGTACAGATGAAATAAAAATGTCTTTCAGAAGTAAAGGCAATTTTGATGTAAGCAGTTTTGCAAGAATCTATTTTAGCGGTGGGGGACATTTTAATGCAGCAGGAGGCACTTCTAAAAAAACACTTGATCAAACTGTAACTAATTTTAAAGAAATTTTATCCGATATTCACCCACGATAACAAATAAACAATGATAAAACAAATCGTATCAGTTGCATTAATAGCAGCAAGCTTAGTAACCTTCAATTCCTGTAAACCGGATTTTAAAAAATTAGGGAACGGACTGGAATATTCCATTATTAAAGATGAAAAAGGCGGCAAAAAACCTGCAATGGGGGATGTAGTAGAAATGCACATTCGCCTGAAAGCAGATGACAGCCTCTTGGCAGATTCACGCAAGGAAAACAATAATATGCCCATTCAAAATCAAATACAACAATCTCAGTTTGCTGGAGACTGGACGAATGCATTGCCTTATCTTACTGAAGGTGATAGTGCTGTCATCAAAGTTTCTATAGATTCATTAAAAGCATTCCTCAAAGGACAGCAACAATTACCTCCTTTTATGGAAGGGCGAAAATTCTTAGTATATGAAGTGAAAGTGGTTTCTGTAAAAACAGAGCAGCAAGTGAAAGATGATATGCAGAAAGAAGCATCTAAACAAATGGAAATAGATGATAAAATTTTGCAGGAATATTTTACCAAAAACAACCTGAACCCAACCAAAGCACCTTCTGGTCTGTATTATATAATGGAAAAAGAAGGAACCGGTGCCAATCCAATACAAGGTCAGGAAGTAACGGTAAATTATACCGGTCGTACATTAGACGGAAAAATATTTGACAGCAACACAGACCCTGCAATGGGGGATGCAGAGCCTTTTACATTTATGCTCAATGCAGGACAAGTAATAGAAGGCTGGGATGAAGGTGTGGCATTGATGAAAAAAGGTGGTAAAGCGAAATTGTTTATACCATCTTCAATGGCTTATGGAGTACAAGGCCGCCAGCCGATGATTGGCAAAGACGCCAACCTGATTTTTGATGTAGAAGTACTCAATATTGCAAATCCTGCTTCTGAAAAAACTGCTGCAACACAGAAATAAATTTTATTAAAGAAATAAGACAAATGAAGAAACAAATTTTAGGAACGTTGGCTTTGGCATTGCTTGGAAATATAAGTTTTGCACAAAAAAAACTACCGGTTACCGCAGATGGTTTTACCGTTTTGCCCAGTGGTTTGGAATATAAATACATTAAAGACGTACCTGGTAAAACCTATAAAATAGGCGATCAGATGTCAATGCATTTTAAAAGCCAGGTAAGAGACAGTGTGCTTTTTGATTCCAAGGAAATGATGAAAGGCGAACCTGTATTATTCGCATTGCAGGAGCCAAGGTTTCATGCCGATGTAAATGAAGGATTGCTGATGCTTACAAAAGGAGATATTATCGTTTTTCGCACACCTTTAGACTCCATAGTTGCATCAGGCGATCATTTATTTCCATGGATGGATCATAATGATAAAATGGTTTATAATGTGGAAGTGTTGGATCTGAAAACAGCAGAGCAGGTTAATAAAGAAAATGAGGAGAAGCAATCCAAAATGATAGCTGGCGAGGAAAAAGAACTGAGTGATTATTTTAAAGTCAATAAGCTAACCCCGCAAAAAACAGCTTCTGGATTGTATTATACAATCACGCAAAAAGGAGCGGGTGAAAATGCAAAAGCTGGTCAAAACGTAACCGTAAACTACCGCGGCAAATTACTGAACGGAAAAGTGTTTGACTCCAATATGGATTCCGCTTTTCATCATGTGCAACCATTTACATTTCCTTTAGGACAAGGTCGAGTAATAAAAGGATGGGATGAAGGCATTGCTCTATTCAACAAAGGCGCTAAAGGAACGTTGTTTATACCTTCCCGCTACGCTTATGGCCCGCAAAGCCCAAGCCCGGATATTCCGGCTAATTCCATTCTGGTTTTTGATGTTGAATTGCTGGATATGACAGGTACTCCTTCTGCAACGCCTCCGGCAGACGGACACGATCATTCGCATGACGGACATCAGCATTAATAATTACATTTGCTATTGACATTTAGCAGTAGCAAAATGATTTCAAAATCAATATTTATAACAACAGGGTGTTTGCTTTTGGCAAGCACCTTGTTTGCTTATAACCGGCAGGATACTTTGCGTGGCAGCAATGGCAGGCACCGCTCCTGGTGGGATGTACAACACTATGCTTTAAGCGTGGAGTTTGATACGGCAAGAAAAAGTATTTCAGGAAGTAATACCATTCTCGCCAGAATTATTGCGCCGCCCACCGATAGCCTGCAGTTGGATTTGCAGGAGCTTATGTTTATGGACAGCATCGTGATGGATGGGCAGCAGTTGGATTTTTCAAAAGAGGGAAATGTATGGTGGATAAAATATCCTTTTCATAAAAAGGAAATTGGTACAGACCTCAGTTTTAAAGCCTATTATCATGGCAAGCCGAAGATTGCAAAAAATCCTCCGTGGGATGGAGGTTTTATCTGGACAAAAGATGAAAAAGAAAATCTTTGGATAGCAGTGGCTTGCCAGGGAACCGGCGCCAGCCTTTGGTGGCCTTGTAAAGATTATCAGGGCGATGAGCCGGACAAGGGAACAGCGTTAAAATTAAAAAATATGGAAAGTGTTCAGATAGTAAGCAATGGTACATATTTGAATGAACAACAACGTAACAACGAGGAATTGCCTATTATAGAAACAATTATTTATCAAGATGGAACTATGTTGACAAATAGTGATGTACAATTCAATTATGAAAATGACAAAATATCTAATTGGAGTGTAAGAAATCCCATTAATACTTATAATGTCACTTTCTATATTGGGAATTATTCATCCTGGACAGACACGCTTATCGGCGAAAAAGGAACCTTAAACCTTTCTTTTTATCCTTTAAAATACAATGAAGAAAAAGCCCGGAAACAATTTGCGGTAACGAAGCAAATGCTGCATTGTTTTGAATACTGGATGGGTCCGTATCCTTTTTATGAAGATGGCTATAAACTTGTAGAAGCGCCGTATCTCGGTATGGAGCATCAGAGCGCCATCGCTTATGGCAATCATTATAAAATGGGCTACAACGGCATGGACAGAAGCGGAACGGGCGTGGGTATGTTGTTTGATTTTATCATCATTCACGAAAGTGGACATGAATGGTTTGGCAATAATATTACCGCGCAGGATATTGCCGACAACTGGATTCATGAAGGATTTACCACTTACACAGAAACCCTTTTCGCAGAGTGGATCGCAGGAAAAGAAAAAGCCTTTGAATATTGCAGAGGAGAATGGAAAAACATCCGCAATGACCGACCGATAATTGGTGATTATGATGTGAACGATGAAGGCAGCAGCGATAAATATGATAAAGGCGCTGCGGTCATTCACATGATCCGGATGATGATGAACAATGATGAACAATTCAGACAACTCTTACGTGGGTTGAACAGCGAATTTTATCATGGTATTGTGACCACCCGGCAAGTGGAAGATTACATCGGCAATTTCTCAAAACTCCCTCTTTCCCGTTTTTTCGATCAGTATCTCAGAACAACAGATATTCCCGTGTTGGAATATTATATCAAGAACAAAAAACTTTTTTACCGCTTTGCCAATGTCGTAAATGGTTTTGAAATGACTGTGCCTTTGGAAAATGTGAAACGAAAAGCAACACTTCATATTACAACCGACTGGCAGAATATAAAATGGAAAAACACAACACCGGAATTTTCCAAGAATTTTTTGATTAAATTGGTTGAAGAACACAATTGACTATGAATGAAAACAAACAACCAAAACGACGTTGGTGGCTTGAAGGATTAATTTGGGGCGCATTTATGTTTATACTTAATGTTTTTTTACTTCCTATAGTTTTTAAGGAAGAAATCACGATTAGGAAATTACTGATTGGTATTGTAATATGGACTATAGCAGGAATGCTATATACGCTTATGATAAAATGGCTTTCTTCAAAAGCCACGATGACTAAAATGATGAAAAGAATGAAGAAGTAGCCGTTTATCAAGGTTATGATGGTTTCATCACGTATTTTGAAAGTACCTTAAGAAATTTTCATAAGCAACAAACCTTTTATTATAACTTCTTATTCCATTTTTCTGTTTTCAGGTAAAATTTATCTTTGTCGCCTTAGAAAATTAAAATCACGGTATGGATTTAGAGTTTAACAAGAATGAAGATGCCATGAAGCTTGCCGTAAGCCAAATGAAGCAACGTCATGCGCAAGTGTCGCTGGGTGGTGGTAAGAAATCAATAGAAAAAGCGAAAGAAAAAGGTAAGATGACGCCTCGCGAGCGTATTCAGTATTTGATAGATGAAAATTCTGTTTTTTCTGAAATCGGTTCATTTGCAGGCTGGGAAATGTATACTGCGGAAGGCGGTTGCCCAAGCGGTGGCACCGTTGGTGGGGTAGGTTATGTAAGCGGTCGCCGTTGCATGATCATTGCCAATGACAACACTGTGAAAGCCGGTGCGTGGTTTCCGATAAGTGGAAAGAAAAATCTTCGCTTGCAGGAAATCGCTATGGAAAATCATTTGCCAGTAATTTACATTGTGGACAGTGCTGGTGTTTACCTTCCTATGCAGGATGAAATTTTTCCTGATAAAGAACATTTCGGAAGAATTTTCAGAAACAATGCAGTGATGAGCGCTATGGGCATTACCCAGATAGCCGCGGTAATGGGAAGTTGCGTTGCAGGTGGTGCTTATCTGCCCATTATGAGTGATGAAACATTGATGGTAGAAGGTAATGGCTCTATTTTTCTGGCAGGTCCTTATTTGGTAAAAGCGGCTATTGGCGAAGACGTGGATATACAAACACTGGGCGGTGCTAAAACACATACGGAAATCAGCGGCATTGCCGATTATAAATTTGATACCGAACAGCAATGTCTGGATCAGGTAAAACGCATTATGGACAAGCTGGGCGATACAGCACATGCAGGTTTTGATCGCGTGAAACCTGAGCTTCCCCAAAAAGATCCCAAAGAAATTTATGGTATTGTAAGTGTTGAAAACAATAAGCCCTACGATGTGCTGGAAGTGATAGAACGCATAGTGGACAAGAGTGAATTTGATGAGTTTAAAAAAGATTATGGCAAGACCATTGTATGCGGTTACGGTCGTATTGATGGCTGGGCGGTAGGTATTGTGGCTAATCAGCGCACCATTGTAAAAAGCGGTAAAAAAGAAATGCAGCTTGGTGGTGTCATTTACAATGATAGTGCTGATAAAGCGGCACGTTTTATTCAAAACTGTAATCAGAAAAAAATACCGTTGGTGTTTCTTCAGGATGTTACAGGCTTTATGGTAGGCAGTCGTAGTGAACATTCCGGAATTATAAAGGATGGTGCGAAACTCGTAAATGCGGTGGCAAATTCCGTGGTTCCGAAGATCACTATTATCATTGGTAACTCGTATGGCGCAGGCAATTATGCGATGTGTGGCAAAGCCTACGACCCTCGTTTTATCTATGCCTGGCCCAATGCAAAGATCGCAGTGATGGGCGGTGAACAGGCAGCGAAGACATTGTTACAAATTCAGGTGGCTTCGCTGAAAGCGAAAGGTGAAACGATAGACCCTGAAAAAGAGAAAGAATTGCTGACGAAGATCACAGAACGATATAATTCACAAACCACACCTTATTATGCAGCCGCGCGACTTTGGGTAGATGAGATCATAGACCCAGGCGACACACGCAACAGAATAGCGGAAGCGATAGCCGCAGCCAACCAGGCGCCGATAGAAAAAGAATGGAAAGGCGGCGTATTTCAAGTTTAAAAAAAGAGCGAACAGCATGATCAATACTCCTGTAGTAATTATTGGCGCAGGTCCTGCCGGCGTAGGTTTATCTATTTTCTTATCCAAAGCCGGAATCAAACATGTCATTATAGAAAGGAAAACTTTTCCGAGAGATAAAGTATGCGGCGACGCGCTGAGTGGAAAAACGGCTTTTGTATTGCGCAAGGCAAACCCCGAATGGCTACAGGAAATATTTCAGGAGCCACAGAAATTCACACCGAGCAAAGGTTGCGTATTTGCTGCACCTAACGGAAAAACCATACGTGTGGCTTACGGACAACATACTGTTCCGGGTGAGTTGGCACCGGGTTTTACTTCTCCGAGATTGATTTTTGATAATTATCTGTTTAATAAAATTGATCACAAGTACGCTACGGTTTATCAAAATGCTACTGTAAATTCCATTATAAGAAGTAATGGGAATGTTACCATCGAAGTTGCACATGAAAATCAAAAAATAACCTTTGTTACTCCGCTGATTGTGGGAGCAGATGGCGATAAAAGTATCGTACGGAAGTATTTCCTGAACGACAATATTTCTGAAAAATCTTACACTGTTGGGCTCAGAGCGTATTATGAAAACGTAACGAATATGGACAGCGAAAATTATATCGAGCTGCATTTTCTTAAAGAGATGTTGCCCGGTTATTTCTGGATTTTTCCGCTACCCAATGGTATTATGAATGTAGGTGTAGGGATACTGGCAGAAACAGTACGTCGCAAAAAAATTAACCTCCGGGAGCAGATGCTCAGGGCGATTGAAGTCAACCCAACGATCAACTACCGCTTTAAAAACGCGAAGCTTATCGGAAAAATTCAGGGGTGGGGCTTGCCGATGGCTGTAAATAACAGAAGTATTTCAGGAGATAATTATTTGCTGTTAGGCGATGCCGCGAGCCTTATCGATCCTTTTAGCGGCGAAGGCATCGGCAATGCTTTGTACAGTGGCTTGCGGGCTTCGGAAGCTATTGAAAAAGCAATGAATGAACATCAGTACGGTGCCGCTTTTTTAAAGGCGAACTATGATGATGTACTATATGGAAGGATCGGTACGGAATTGAAAATAAGCCAGACACTGCAAAAACTTTCAAAGCATACCTGGTTTTTGAATATGCTTGTAAATAAGGCTAACAAAAGTCCGTCTCTGACCAACGTAATGTCCGGTATGCTGAAGGATATGGATTTGCGTGCCGAGTTTAGAAAACCAAGTTTTTATGCCAAAATCTTATTCAACAAATAACGTTGTTATCCTGAAAACTACCATCCGCCATAGTCTGCATTCCAGTGAATGTTGTCACCCACTTTACCTGCATTGAAAAGTTTATTAAGTGCAAAATTGAACCCGAATTCATTGTAAGCGCCGGCGATATGGTAGTAAGAACGTGCATAATGCACCTGGAATTTATTGAGCCATATTGAAGCGCCGAATGAAAAACCGGCCATGGCTGGCTTGTCTTTTATGGAAAGTTCGCTTCTTCTCAAATGATTGTATCCTACGATTACCGTTACACGTTTCGCCAGGGTGATCTCCGCATCAAAAATAAAATGCCGGAAAAGTTTATCTGCGAAATAAGATTTAGCGCCTGCGTTTGTTGTATCCGCTGTGCCTAAAAGGCTGTTGGTTTCAATATCAGCCGGGTTATTATAGCGAATGTCCCATTCATAGAGATGATGCACTGTGGCCATCAAACGTAAAGGCAGGTGTTTAAAGCGTTTTGAAATTCCCAGTTGTAAATCGAATGGAAGCGGTTCTGTACCATTGGCTGTATAAGCTTTGGTCATGAATCCTATGTTTTTTGCTACCGCGCCTATGGTAAGATTATTGGCAGTGTCCACATAGTTTACTCCAACATCTGCTAAAACTGCGGAAGCGGTATTGGCATCCAGCGATGAATGCGCCCATTTCAAAGCAGCCCCATAGCGCCATCTTTCTTTGTATTGACGGGATGCGGCTAACGTAATCGCATAATCATTCGCTCTGAAATTTCCTGAAGTATTACCGATGTTGTCCGTCTGCACAAAATCTCCATAGTTGAGATATTGTATGCCAAGTGCAAAAGAAGTCTGAATCTTTTCCGCATGATACCCGTAGTTGAGATTCATGATCTTAATGCCTGCGTAATAGCTGTTGTAATTAAGACTAAGTTGATTATGCAAAGAAGGTCGCGCCAAAGCAGGGTTTTGCAAAGCAAATGAAACATCCTGATCGGGATGTGAAACATTGATGCCGCCCAACGCTGAAATATGCGGTGAGTTGGGCATTTGCAAAAATTGCATGGCAAACTGTCCGCCTGTTACCTGTGCGTAAGCCCCGGCGTTCATTATGGTGATAAGTAAGGATAGAAGGATCTTTTTATAATTCATCCTGAAAATAAATGGTGAAAAATTGCTTCAGTTTCTTTTTACAAAACGCAGCAATTCCCTGATTATTGTTTTTCAGCAAATGCTTTCTGCATATCTTCTATCAATCCCTGACTTACTCCTGTAAAAGAGAAACCGCCGTCATGGAAAAGATTTTGCATCGTCACCATTCTTGTGAAGTCGCTGAAGAGCATCGTTACAAAATTGGCACAGTCATCAGAAGTGGCGTTTCCTAAAGGAGACATTTTATCGGCATAATGAAAGAACGCGTCAAAACCCGAAACACCGCTGCCGGCTGTAGTAATCGTGGGCGATTGCGAAACGGTATTCACGCGCACTTTTTTATTAAAACCGTAATGGTACCCAAAACTTCGGGCAATGCCTTCCAGCAATGCTTTTGCTTCCGCCATATCATTATAACCCGGGAACGTGCGCTGCGCCGCGATATAGGTAAGTGCCACCACGGAAGACCATTCTTTCAGCGCGTCTTTTTTCATAGCAGTTTGCAATACTTTATGTAGTGAAAGCGCAGAAATGTCAAGCGTTTTCAGAAAGTTGTCGTAATTGGTGTCTGTATAGGAAATGCCTTTGCGTACGTTGGGCGACATGCCTATAGAGTGTAGTATAAAATCGAACGAACCGCCGAAATGTTCCATGGTTTTATCCATCAGCGTTTCTAAATCGTTTATAGAAGTAGCATCTGCGGGAATAACCGGTGCATTATTACATGCTGTTGCCAGCTCATTGATCTTGCCCATGCGAAGCGCTATCGGCGCATTGGAAAGTACGATTTCGCCGCCTTCCGCAACAACACGCTGCGCGGTTTTCCAGGCTATGGAGCGTTCGTCTAAAGCACCGAAAATAATTCCTTTTTTACCCTTGAGCAATTGATGAGCCATATACTGATGTTTAATTATTTAGTGAGTAAAAATAATGAAAACTATATGGATTGCCTTTGGTAAATTTCTGCCGGTAAGAAACTGCTTTGATTTGTAAATTTAAATCTGCTTGGCAACACTTAAACTCGTGTAGATCGGCAATAAAATTTGAAACATACATTAGCTGAGATTGCTTTGTCGTTCCTCTTTGCAAAGACACAAATAAAAACTCACAGCATTTTCACTTCATTTCCTACCACTATAAAAACTTTCTCGTTTCTTTTCTGTCGAATGATATAACTGCCGGTAAGCCTTCCAAAAGAAGGCAATAGAAAATTGGGTGCGGAATAATGGAAACAGGGCAGTAGCACAGATTGCCGCGCTTTGCCTTGCAGGCGAACAGCAGGATGAATATGTCCGCAGAAAACAATTTTATCTGTAGTTATTGATAATGGATGATGCGAGAAAATAAACTGTTCCGTTTCCAGCGTTTCGTTGATCACGTTTACATTCAGCCTTGTAAAAAACGAAGTCGGGATCAGATCATGGTTGCCTTTGATCAAGGTAAATTCTATTGCACTAAAAGCGTTGATTAGGTTTTCAAAATGCATCCAGTCGGCGTTGATGCTGCTGTGAAAAAGATCGCCGAGAAAATACACTTTCTTGGGTTGGTATGAAAAGAAAAGTTGCGCGAGGTTTTGATAATCGCTTTGCTGCGCTTTGTGGGTAAGATTTACACCTGAGCGCATGAAATGACGGGCTTTTCCCAAATGCACGTCCGCTATAATGAGCAATTCTTCATCAGCCTGATAGACGGCTTTTTGCGACAGTAATTGAAAAGTGATTCCGTTCAGTACAATGTCCATTATGATTGCTCCAACTGCTTGATGATTCGATTGACACGCTCTTCAAATTTTTCATTGGTGAGTCGCTCGGTATTCAACCGCTCTGCAAATATGGGAAAACAGAATGGACTTAAACGTTCCAATTCCTTAATAACGATGGTTTGTTTTTGAATGCGATGCAAGGCTTCACGAAGTCGTATCTCTTCCATTTGGAAAATCATCACTTCATCATAAGCTTGTTTTAGTAAGAGATTTTGCGGATCATGATCGGTGAAAACAGAAAAGAATAATTGTGAAGATGCCTGCAGATGTTTTGTTTTTATTTGCTTGCCTGGATAACCATTGAATACTAAACCTGCGATGCCGGCGATATCACGGAATTTTCGCTTCGCCATTTCAGTAAGGTTCACCGTTTTGGAAATGTCTTCAAAAAGATTTGTAGTTGCAAATAAATCCTTTTCCAGCGCGGATTCCAGCGGAATTTTCTGATCGCTAAGCAATTCAAAACCATAATCATTCACCGAAATAGAAAAGCTGATCGGGTAGAGCTGCGCGATGCGATACGCCACCAATGCCGCCAAGCCTTCATGTACATTTCTGCCTTCAAAAGGGAAAATAAAAATATGATAACCATCTTTCGTTTGCACTTTTTCTATAAGCAGCTCATTTTCCTTTGGCACATGCGATGTCCGTTCCTGTTCTTCAAAAAGGGGTACCAATGCTTGCAACTCCACATCATGCTTTTGCTTCTGGTGATATTCGTTGAGCTTATGCCGTATGCTTTGTGAAAGTTGTGACGATAATGGCATTTTACTTCCCTGCCAGGAAGGTAACAATGCTTTTTTGCTTTTTGTGTTTTTCACTTGCGCCGTCATTCCATTTACCCGTACCAGTTCCAGCATTCTCCCTGCAAACCAAAAAGCATCACCGGGTTTTAATCTTGAAATAAACCATTCTTCAATAGAGCCGATTCGTTTACCGCTGAGAAATTTTACCTGCATTACACTGTCGCTTACAATTACACCAATACTGAGCCGGTGGCGCATGGCAATCCTGCGGTCGGGGACTTTATACAATCCGTCTTCTATAATCACTTTATGGTATTCTTCATAGGCATCCAATGTACTTCCGCCTTTGGTGATGAAAGCGATGCACCAGTTAAATTCTTCCTCTGTAACCGAAGCGTAGCTATAGGTTTGAATGATCTCTTTATATACATCTTCCTTTCTGAAACCATCTGAAACTGCAAGTGTGGTAAGGTATTGTACCAGTACATCAAACGAACGGATATATGGAATACGCTGCTCCATTTGCTTATGTGCAATAGCATAACGCATGGCGCTTCCTTCGATGATTTCCAACGAATGTGTAGGCAGAAAATAAATATTGCTCACAGCACCCGGCTGGTGGCCGCTTCTACCTGCACGTTGCATAAACCGCGCAACGCCTTTTGCAGAGCCGATTTGCACTACGGTATCCACCGGGCGAAAATCTACACCGAGGTCTAAACTGCTGGTGCAAACCACGAGTTTTAAAATGCCTTCATGTAACGCATTCTCCACCCAGAGACGAATATTTTCACTGAGCGAACCATGATGCAATGCCATAGCGCCCGCCAAATGTGGTGAATGTTGTAAAATACGTTGATACCATATTTCACATTGGGAGCGTGTGTTGGTAAAGGCCAACGTAGAATTGCTGCGTTCGATTACCGGCATTACTTCTTCCAGCATTTGAATGCCGAGATGTCCCGCCCAGGGATATTTTTTTAGCGTTTTGGGAAGCAGTGTTTCAATTTCTATCTGCTTTTGTTCTGTAGCTTTTATGAGTTTATTTTTGGGTGGATGTATGCCCAGCAATACGTCTTTGGCTTCTTCCAGATTGCCGATAGTTGCGGAGATACCCCAGATTTTTAAATTTGGATTGATCGATTTCAAACGACTTAATGCCAACTCTACCAACACAGCGCGCTTTGTTCCGAGCAATTCATGCCATTCATCAATCACCACAAATTCTAACTGCTTAAAAAAATCATAATAGCCTTTTTGTGCCAATAGCAGATGCATACTTTCCGGCGTGGTGATGAGTGCGTGGAGTATATTTTTCTTTTGCTGCGTACGTTCTTTAGCGGAAGTATCGCCTGTGCGCAAGCCGATATAATAATCCAATCCCAGCTCGTCGCTGACTCTTGTAGTTGCGTTATAAATTTCTTTTGATAAGGCTCTGAGTGGAGTGATCCAAAGACAATGTAAACCGTTTTTTCGTTGTCGCTTTTTGAAGTAGGATTCTAAAATACCCAACCAGATTGCATACGTTTTACCAAAACCTGTAGGTGCATTCAGCAAGCCTGAATAGCCTGTAGTAATTGACTTCCAACATTGTTGCTGAAAATCATGCGGCTGCCAGCCCTGGCGCGAAAACCATTCTTCTGCTATGGGAAAAGCCATGTTTTTAAAATTAGAAACAAACAGAAAATATGTGCCCTTTACTCAATCATCGGCAAGTATTTTCTTCTGTTATCAATCAACATCCAGATATTGATAAGAAATAATACTATGGGAAGAGCGATTGTTTCCGGCTGAAGGGTAGCATGGTGCGCAATAATGCCCACCATTACGGGGAAGATAACGATC
>Ga0153956_1000096_pt1 | contig 112482 bp, 112 predicted proteins | sample TSFL040MetaG_FD_104704 | JGI IMG/M metagenome (GOLD analysis project Ga0153956, IMG submission 104704) | Attine ant fungus gardens microbial communities from Florida, USA - TSFL040 MetaG | ecosystem: Host-associated > Fungi > Mycelium > Unclassified | place: USA: Florida, Wekiwa Springs... | reverse complement strand
TCGCTCATAAGCAACGCCGCCCAAGCCATTCGACCGTAGGTCTCATGGCCTTCTCACCTAAAATCACGCCACCGGCGTGATTTTGCCTGCGGCCGGCTCGAAGCCCCTCGCGGGGGAGGGAAACTATGCATACTGGAAGCGCTGCTATAGCAGTCCGTAGGTTGCGACCACATTCCCTTTGCTGGTTGTAATGCTGTTCTGGAGTTTCAGGCGAGTGGTCGGGTCGGTGGGCTCGAACAAATGGCGGCCGGGGCCGGCGATGACGGGGTGGGTGATGTTTCGGGCGCGAAATATGCTACCGAAGCACAAACAACGAGGGAGGGGACGATGAGCGGTTTGTTCGCGCGGATTGCGGCGATGATCGGGGCCATCATGATCGTGCTGCGGCACCGCGGCGAGAACAGCGCCATGGCGGCCGGGCGCGCGCCGGAGATTCCGGCGGCCCGGCCGCAGGGCATCATGACGCTCAAGATGCCGACGGCGCATGGCTGGCGCGACGGGATGACGCCGCGGCCGGCGCCGGGGCTTGCGGTCAATGCGTTCGCGACGGGGCTGACGCATCCGCGCCAGATGCTGGTGCTGCCCAATGGCGACGTGCTGGTGGCGGAAGCGCTGACGCAGCCGGGACCGGCGCGCACCGCGTTCGAGCTGGCGGCCAACGCCACAATGCTGCGGGCCGGGGCGGTGGGCGACAGCCCCAACCGCATCGTGCTGCTGCGCGACGCCGACGGCGACGGGGTGGCCGAAATCCGCGAGACGCTGCTCGAGGGGCTGAACCAGCCGTTCGGCATGGCGCTGGTGGGAACGACGCTCTATGTCGGCAATGTCGACGGGCTGATGGCGTTTCCGTTTGAGCCGGGCCAGACGCGGATTACCGCGGCGGGCAAGCGGCTCACGACGTACAAGGTGTCGGGGCACTGGACGCGCAACCTGCTGGTCAGCCCGGACCAGAGCAAAATTTATGTGTCCGTCGGTTCGCTCAGCAATATCGGCGACAGCGGCATGGCGGCGGAAGAGGGTCGCGCCTGCATCTACGAATACGACATTGCGAGCGGGACGCAGCGGGTGTTCGCGAGCGGCCTGCGCAATCCGGTGGGGATGGCGTGGGAGCCCGGCACGGGGGCGCTGTGGACGGTGGTCAACGAGCGCGACGGGCTGGGCGACGAGACGCCGCCGGACTATCTGACGTCGGTCGCCGATGGCGGGTTCTATGGCTGGCCGTACAGCTATTGGGGCCGGATCGTCGATGGGCGCGTGCCGCAGGATGCGGCGCTGGTGGCGCGGGCGATCCAGCCGGATTTCGCGCTGGGCGGACACACGGCGTCGCTCGGGCTCTGCTGGCTGCCGGCGGGCACGCTGCCGGGGCTGGGCGAAGGCATGGCGATCGGCCAGCACGGGAGCTGGAACCGCTCGAAGCTCAGCGGCTATAGAATGCTGTTCGTGCCGTTCGCGGGCGGCAAGCCGAGCGGCGCGCCGGCGGTGGAGCTGCTGGGCGGATTCCTGTCAGCGGACGAGAAGCTGTCCTATGGCCGGCCGGTGGGCGTGGCACTTGCGAAGGATGGCAGCGTGCTGCTGTGCGACGATGTGGGCGATGTGGTGTGGCGGGTGAGGGGTAACTAGTGCCCGGTAAGTCTCGTCAATGCGTCCCAGGCGCTGATTGCTCTACATGGACAGGACTCTTGAACCTTAGCGTTCTCAAGCTTGAGTCCTTGTGCCCGATGACTGGGGTGTCATTTCTACGGGGTTGGGCTCGGCGTGTGGGTGCGGTGGAGGGCGGTGCGTGGGGCTCCCCCTCCACCACGCAGCGCGTGGTCCCCCTCCCCCGCAGGCGGGAGAGGATTCCTGACTGCGTGCTTCGTGAAGAAAAAGGCCCGGATTGTTCCGGGCCTTTTCGGGTTTGGCTAGATCGGTGTTTTACGCTGCGCCGCCCATGTGGGCGAGCACCGCGAGCAGGAGCAGGGCCACGATGTTGGTGATCTTGATCATGGGGTTCACGGCGGGGCCGGCGGTGTCCTTGTAGGGGTCGCCGACGGTGTCGCCGGTGACGGAGGCCTTGTGGGCGTCGGAGCCCTTGAGGTGCTTGACGCCGTGGCTGTCGGTAAAGCCGTCTTCGAAGGATTTCTTGGCGTTGTCCCAGGCGCCGCCGCCGGCCGTCATCGAGATGGCGACGAACAGGCCCGTGACGATGACGCCCATCAGCATGGCGCCGAGTGCGGCAAAGCCCTGGTCGCGGCCGGCGATCCAGAAGATGATGACGAACACGACGACGGGCGAGAGCACGGGCAGCAGCGAGGGGACGATCATTTCGCGGATCGCCGCCCTGGTCAGCATGTCGACGGCCCGGGCGTAGTCGGGCTTGTCGGTGCCGGCCATGATGCCCGGCTTTTCCTTGAACTGACGCCGGACCTCGATCACGACGCTCATGGCGGCGCGGCCGACGGCGGTCATGGCCATACCGCCGAAGAGGAAGGGCAGCAGGCCGCCGAACAGCAGGCCGACCACGACGTAGGGGTTGGCCAGCGAGAAATCGACCACCTGCATGCCGAAGAAGAAGCTGCCCTCGACGGCGTTGGCGACGAAATATTGCAGGTCCTGCGTGTAGGCGGCGAAGAGCACCAGCGCACCGAGGCCGGCCGAGCCGATGGCGTAGCCCTTGGTGATGGCCTTGGTGGTGTTGCCCACGGCGTCGAGCGCGTCGGTGTTGTGGCGCACTTCCTTGGGCAGGCCCGCCATTTCGGCAATGCCGCCGGCATTGTCGGTGACGGGGCCGAAGGCATCGAGGGCGACGACGATGCCGGCGAGCGCCAGCATGGTGGCGACGGCGAAGGCGATGCCGAACAGGCCCGCGAGATTGTAGGTGACGATGATGCCGGCGACGATGACGAGGGCCGGCAGCGCCGTCGATTCCAGCGAGACCGCGAGGCCCTGGATGACGTTGGTGCCGTGGCCGGTGACCGATGCTTCGGCGATGGAGTTCACCGGGCGCCGGTTGGTGCCGGTGTAGTATTCGGTGATGACGATGATGAGCCCGGTGATGACGAGGCCGGTGACGCCGCACCAAAAGAGCGACCACGGCGTGAAGGCGCGGTCGGCGGTGCCGAGCGTGGCGTTGAGATCGCCGAAGACCCACCAGAGCACCGGCAGCAGCACGATGAGCGAGAGGATGCCGGTGGCGATGATGCCCTTGTAGAGGGCGCCCATGATGTTGCTGGAGCCGCCGAGGCGGACGAAGTAGGTGCCGATGATCGAGGTGATGACGCAGGCGCCGCCGATGGCGAGCGGCAGCACCATGCCGGCGAACTTGAAGGCATCGGGCAGCACGATCGAGGCCAGCACCATGGTGGCGACGATGGTCACCACATAGGTCTCGAACAGGTCGGCGGCCATGCCGGCGCAATCGCCGACATTGTCGCCGACGTTGTCGGCGATGGTCGCGGGGTTGCGCGGATCGTCCTCGGGGATGCCGGCTTCGACCTTGCCCACCATGTCGCCGCCGACGTCGGCGCCCTTGGTGAAGATGCCGCCGCCCAGACGGGCGAAGATCGAGATCAGCGAGGCGCCGAACGAGGTCGCGACCAGCGCATCGATGACGGTGCGGCTGTTGAAATCGAAATGCAGGAGCTGGGTGAGGACGATGAAGTAGAGCGTCACGCCGAGCAGGCCGAGGCCGGCGACGAGCAGGCCGGTGATGGCACCGGCCTTGAAGCTCAGGTCAAGTCCCTTGGCGAGCGAGCTGGTGGCGGCCTGGGCGACGCGGACATTGGCCCGCACCGACACGTTCATGCCGATGAAGCCGGCGGCGCCCGACAGCACGGCGCCGATGAGGAAGCCGAGCGCGGCGTAGGCGCCGAGCAGCCAGAAGGCGAGGATGAAGATGACCACGCCGACGATGGCGATGGTGGTGTACTGGCGACGGAGATAGGCGGTGGCGCCTTCACGGACCGCTGCGGAGATTTCCTGCATGCGGGCGGAGCCGGCATCGGCGGCCAGGAGCCCCCGGGTTGTCACGATGCCATAAACGATCGACAGCAGACCTGCGATGACGATCGCCCAAAGTAAGACAGTCATAAGCGTGGTTCCTCGAGTTTTATGACCCTCGGGAACGTTCCTCGGCCTGGACCGGCCTCTAGCGTGCCGTGTCCCTCCTCCCTTCGCCCCCCAGGGATTACCGGAGGTGAGGTTGTGACAATTCGCCGCCGACTGCAATGGGAGAGTAGGGCGAGTGGGCTGGATGAGAGCGCGGCGAAGGCCCCCTCGCCCGACGCTGCGCGCCGACCTCTCCCCCAGAGGGAGAGGTGGTGGGTGGGCGAGATCGTGCCGTACCTCCACCTCTCCTTCTGGGGGAAGGCCAAAGAAAGGGGAGCCTTCGGTTCGATGGCCTTCTCCCTTGATGGGAGAGGTGGCGAAGCCGGATGAGGGTGGAGCGGCGAACCTGTGGGTGCGGCTACCCCCTTCGTCACGCTGCGCGTGCCACCTCCCCCACGCTTCGCGTAGGGGAGGAAGGAAGAGGCCTAGAGCAGGCGGCCGGTCATGGCGTAGCTGGCGATGAGCTGCTGGAGGAAGAAGATGATGACGAAGACGATCAGCGGCGAGAGGTCGAGGCCGCCCATGGGCGGCACGACGCGGCGGATGGGGCGCAGGATCGGCTCGGTCACCTGGTTCAGCACGCGCCAGACATTGGCGACGAACTGATTGCGGGTGTTGATGACGTTGAAGCTGATCAGCCAGCTCATGATGATCATGATGAGAAAGACCCACCAGACGATGCCGAGGATCAGGCTGATGGTCGACAGCAGGGCGAAAATCATGCGGGACGCTCCATTTCGGCCGATTATCTAGGGGCTTGGGCGGCAGGCCGCAAGGCAACCAGATTATTCCCCGCGCAGCCACTCGATGCGATGGTTACCGCGGGTTTCGCCGAGCGCGCGGGCGAGGGCGGGGAGGATCAGCTTCAGCTCGGCCTCGAGCACGAAGGGCGGGTTGACCACGATCATGCCCGAGCCGAACAATTTTGGCGGGGCGGCCGGGGTATCGATGGTGAGCTCGGCGCGCAGGATCCTGGGGATGCCGGTGGCCTTGAGGTCGGCGACGAAGGCGTTGATCTCGCGCACGTCCTTGAGCGGATACCAGAGCGCGTAGAGGCCGGTGGCCCATTTCTTGTGAGCGCGAGCCAAGCCGTCGACGAGGCGGGCGAACTCGTTCTTTTCCTCAAAGGGCGGGTCGACGAGGACGAGGCCGCGCTTTTCCTTGGGCGGCACATAGGCGTTGAGTGCCAGCCAGCCATCGAGCGCGGTGACGCGGGCCTGGATGTCGTCGCTGAAGAGCTCGCCGAGGGTGCGGGCGTCCCTGGGATGGAGTTCCAGCGCCGAGAGCCGGTCCTGCGGGCGGAACAGCTTTCGCGCGATCAGCGGCGAGCCGGGGTAGCGGGCGAGGGTGCCGTTGAGGTTTTCGGCGGCGATGATGTCGAGATAAGGCTGGATGAGAGCCTTCGGCTTTTCGGGGATGTCAGCCTTGAGGAGTTTGCCGATGCCGTCCATCCATTCGGGCGAGCGCTTCGCCTCGTCGCCGGTGAGCGAATAGCGGCCGATGCCGGCATGCGTGTCGATAACGCGGAACGCGGCCGGCTTCAGCTTCAGATATTCGATCAGCCGGGTGAGGATGATGTGCTTGGTGACGTCGGCGAAATTGCCGGCGTGGAAGGCGTGGCGGTAGTTCATGCGTGGCGGGCCTGGGCGGAGAGGATGATCACCGCGAAGGTGGCGAAGACGCCGGCAAAACCCCAGTTGAGGACGCGCTGGACCCATTTGCTGCTGGTGAGGAGGCGGGTCAGCCGTTCAGCCAAAACGACGGTGAGGATCATCAGCGGGATCGAGACGGCGATGAATTCGGCGCCGAGGAAGAACAGTTTTTCGGGCGCGGCCGGGTCGGCGCGATCGACGAACTGGGGCAGGAAGGTGATGAAGAACAGCACCACCTTGGGATTGAGCAGGTTGATGCCGATGCCGGTGAGGAAGCTCTGGCGCAGGGTCGGGGGCGTCGGGGCACGGGTGGCGATCTTGAGGCCGCCGCCATGGACGATCGCCTGAAAGGCCAGCCACAGCAGATAGGCGGCGCCGGCGATCTTGAGGGCGAGGAACAGCACGGGCGCCGCGACGATCAGCACCGAAATCCCCAACGCGACCAGCGTCGTGTGCACGGCGATGCCGCTCATGGCGCCGAAGCCGACGGCGAGCCCGTGGGCACGGCCGTAATTGACGGTACGGCTCAGTTGCAGCGCCATGTCGGGGCCCGGCGTGATCGCCAGAACGATCGAGGCCAGCGCGAAGGCGAGAATGGTCGACAGTTGCGGGATGAAGCTCGGCATAAGCGGGTCATTGCATGGCGGGGGCCGCTTGACTATAGGGAGCGCACAGCAAATCGTCGGGCAAAAGCCCGGAAAACGGGCGTTCTCATGAGCAAAGACATCAAGAAAATCGTTCTGTCGTATTCGGGCGGGCTCGATACCTCGATCATGCTGAAGTGGCTGCAGGAGCACTACCAGGCGGAGGTGGTGACGTTCACCGCCGATCTCGGGCAGGGCGAGGAGCTGGAGCCGGCGCGCAGGAAGGCCGAGATGTTCGGCATCAAGGACATCCGCATCGTCGACGTGCGCGAGGAGTTCGTGCGCGATTTCGTGTTCCCGATGTTCCGGGCCAATGCGCTCTACGAGGGGCAGTATCTGCTCGGCACCTCCATCGCCCGGCCGGTGATCGCGAAGCACCTCGTCGAGATCGCTGAAGAGGTGGGCGCCGACGCCATCGCCCATGGCGCGACCGGCAAGGGCAACGACCAGGTGCGGTTCGAGCTGACGGCCAATGCGCTGGCGCCGAACCTCAAGGTGATCGCGCCGTGGCGCGAGTGGGATCTGCGCAGCCGCACGGCGCTGCTGAGCTACGCCGAAAAGAACCAGATCCCGATCGCCAAGGACAAGCGCGGCGAAGCGCCGTTCTCGGTGGATGCGAACCTGCTGCACACCTCGTCGGAGGGCATGGTGCTGGAGGACCCGGCGATCCCGGCGCCCGACTACGTGGCGCAGCGCACGGTCGACCCCGAGAAGGCGCCCAACGAGCCCGAGATCATCACCATCGGTTTCGAGCGCGGCGATGCGGTGTCGGTCAATGGCGTGACGCTCAGCCCGGCGGAACTGCTGACCAAGCTCAACGAGCTCGGCGGCAAGCATGGCGTCGGCCGGCTCGACCTGGTCGAGAACCGCTTCGTCGGCATGAAGAGCCGCGGGCTCTACGAGACGCCGGGCGGCACGATCCTTCTGGTCGCGCACCGGGGCATCGAATCGATCACGCTCGACCGCGGCGAGGCGCATCTCAAGGACGAGCTGATGCCGAAATATGCCGAGCTCATCTACAACGGCTTCTGGTATTCGCCCGAGCGGGAAATGCTGCAGGCGGCGATCGACCATACGCAGCGCTTCGTTGCGGGCGAGGTGACGGTGAAGCTCTACAAGGGCTCGGCCTCGCTGGTGTCGCGGACGTCGCCGAACTCGCTCTACTCGATGGATCTGGTGACGTTCGAGGAAGGCGCGGTGGCCTACGACCACCACGACGCCGAAGGCTTCATCAAGCTCAACGGACTGCGGCTCAAGACCTATGCGGCGCGCCGGCTGATGCTGGGGAAGAAGGGGTAGTCGTTCGTCCACAATGTCATTCCCGCGCAGGCGGGAATCCAGGCGGGATTTGCGGACAGCCGAGGACTTCGTACTGGATTCCCGCCTGCGCGGGAATGACACCGTGGATAAAGCCGCCGCAACGGTTGGCATCTATACTGTCGTCCTGCCACGGTTACTTAGGTGCGGTGCCGTAGAGGGGCCGGAATTAGTGGCGCATTAACCATACGATCCTGAAACTGCTCGTGTTTCGAGAGTAATTTCAGGGGCTTGCGATGCGTGGTGTGGTTCTGGGTTGCCTGATTGCCGCCGCTGGTGTCACGCCGGTGCTGGCGGCGACGGACGTCACGTTTACGGGCACGGTGTCGGATACCTGCACGGTCGCCGTGCCGACGCCGGGGCTGATGGCGCTGTCGGCCGACGGCAAGACACTCGGTTCGGAGCAGAGCGGCGGGCTCGCGGCCAGCGTCACCATCGTTTCGCTCGGCGGCAACAGCATCACCGTGGGGGCGCCGTCGCTGGTCAGCTCGCCACCGGCGTTCACGCCCGGCGAGGAGACGATCCAGATCAAATATGCGGGCCTCAGCGGGCTCAGCAGCGTCTCGCAGGACTACACCAGCGCGCAGACGAGCTTTGCGGTCGGCATCCTGCCGCTGACGACGCTGCTGGTGAACATGCAGATCATCAACGACGCCGGGTTCGCGCAGGGCACCTACACAGCCAAGACGGTGCTGACATGCAGCTAAGATGGCGCATCGGCGTCGCCGCGGCGCTGCTGGCGCTGTCGGCCGGGCAGGCACCGGCCTGCACGCTGTCGCTGACGGGGACCGGCAAGCTGGCGCTCTCGGGCGACGGCACGCGGCTCGGCTCGGACGAAGCGGGCGGCGTCGCGGCGGGGCTGACCCTCGCCGACCTCAACGTGCTGAGCCCGAACACGATCACGGTGTCGGCGCCGACGCTGCCGATCTATCCGGCGGGCTTCGCGGCCGGATCGGTGACGCTGCAGACGGCGTTTTCCGCGGGATGGGTGCTGGGGTCGACGAGCCGGCCGTTCTCGACCACCGACCAGAGCTTTTCGGTGCCGTCGGTGCTCAACCTGCTCGTCACGATGACCATCGACAACCGCATTACCAGCAGCGCCGGCTTCAAGCAGGGCACATACGGAACCAGGACGGTGGTCACATGCAGCTAAAGACACTGACGCTCGCGGCAGTTTTCGCCGGCGCGATGGCCGGCGCCGTTCCCGCCCAGTCGCTGTCGCCGATGCACAACGAGGGCGTGACGCCCAGCGACATCAAGGGGTTCAAGCTGACGGTCGGCAACCCCTACAAGACGCGGATGACGTTTCTCGTCATTCCGATGGACACCAAGTTCAAGGTCGCGGCGGCCGACGCCGCGGTGAACTTCCCCGAGCTCACCATGGTGCCCGGCGGACGCCGGCAGGTGATCGTCACATTCAAGATCGGTGCTGCCCAGAAGGAGCGGACAATTGGCGTATGCGTTCAGCCCAAGGACCTGGAGGGTCCGGTTCTGCCTCGCGTGTGTGGCACTTATACTGGCAAGCTCCTCGGCGCTGCCGGCTGACGGCATCCTCTTGCCGTCGCCGCCGACCGGACCGGGCGGCGAGGATTCGATCACGACATCGGAAGGCGTGCGCTGCAGCCAGTCGATCAACTCCGCGGGCGGCTACCTCGATTTCGGCGTGGCGGGGGGCGATCTCGATACCTACACCTCGCCGAGCGCCGTACCGGCCAACCAGAGCACCATCGGCTATGCGCGGATCGTCATTCCGATCGGCGCGACGCCCAGGCGCATCGATTGCGCGCGACTCTACGATCTCGAGATCGCCCGGCTGAAGGCCGAGATCCAGATGCTCAAGGTCGGGCTGCAATAGCCTCGTAATAACCGAGAGCACCTCGATAATCCTGTTGGAACTGGCTGTAGTCTGTCCGGCTGTAATCGATTGCAGCCGTGTAACCCGTTCTTAAGGGGCGCCCGGTAGCTTGCCCCCTTAGCGTCGGAGTTGGGGACGATTGCGGGTGAGCTCGGAAATGGCAGCAAGCCATTCGGATAGCGCGTTGCTGCTCGATGCAGCGTTGGAAAATATTCCGTACGGATTCTGCGTCTGGTCGAGCGAATTCAAGCTCGTGATGTGGAACCGGCATTATCTCGACATCTACAGCTTTCCGGCCGACCGCATCCGCAAGCAGATGCCCCTCGACGAGGTGGTGAAGCTGTCGAGCGAGATGGGCAACCATCCGGGCCAGACGCCGGCGCAGTTCCTCACCGCCTACAAGAAGGAGCTGCGCAACAATCGCGGCGGCATGCGCGCCAAGTCGCGCGAGCTGCTGGCCGGGGGACGCACGATCGAGACGGCGCACGCCTATTCGCCCGGCCTCGGCTGGGTGGTGACGCATGAGGACGTGACCGAGGAGATCGCCAGCTCCGAGATCATCCAGAAGCGCAAGCGCGAACTCGAGCGGCAGAACATCCGGCTCGACGCGGCGGTGAACAACATCAGCCAGGGGCTGTGCATGTTCGACCCCAAGCAGCGGCTGGTGATCTGCAACGCGCCTTACGCACGCATCTACAATCTGACCGACGAGCTGGTGAAGCCGGGCACGCCGCTCGACGATATCCTGGGCCACCTGTTCGACAACGGCATGCACGCCAGCAACGCCACCAGCCGGGCCGAATACATCCGGTGGCGGCAGGCGGTGATCGACCGCGGCCAGTACGACAAGACCGTCGTCGAGTTCTCCAACCGCATCATCATGCTGCAGCACCATCCGATGAAGGATGGCGGGTTCGTGTCGACGCACGAGGACATCACCGAGCAGCGCCAGCAGGAGGCGCGCATCCAGCACCTGGCGCGCCACGACGTGCTCACCGAGCTGCCCAATCGCGCGCAGTTCCTCGACGAGATGGCGGCATCGGAAGCGGCGATCGAGCGCGGCGAGAAGGCGGCCGTGCTGTGCATCGATCTCGACCATTTCAAATCGGTCAACGACACGCTGGGCCACACGCTGGGCGACAAGCTGCTGAAGCAGGCTTCGGCGCGGCTGTGGGGCACGACGCGCGAGACCGACCTGCTGGCCCGGCTCGGCGGCGACGAGTTTTCCCTGCTGCTGCGGCCGATCGACAAGCCGGGCGACGCGGCGGCGATTGCCGAGCGCATCGTACGCACGATGTCGACGCCGTTCATGATCGACGGGCACCAGATCGTCATCGGCGCCAGCGTCGGCATCGCGATTGCGCCCGAGGACGGCAGCACCACCGATATCCTGATGAAGAACGCCGACCTCGCGCTGTACCGCGCGAAATCGGAAGGCCGCTCGACCTATCATTTCTTCGAAAAGGACATGGACGCGCAGATCCAGAAGCGCCGCATGATCGAAGCGGGGTTGCGCGCCGCGCGGGCGCTCAACGAGCTGCGCGTGGTGTTCCAGCCGCTGGTGGGGCTCAAGGAGAACCGCGTCACCTGCCTCGAGGCGCTGCTGCGCTGGCGGCACGACGGCAAGGACATCTCGCCGGTCGAATTCATTCCCATCGCCGAGGAAACGGGACTGATCGTCACGATCGGCGAGTGGGTGCTGCGCGAGGCCTGCCGCGCCGCGACGACGTGGCCGACGCCGGCGCGGGTAGCGGTCAACCTGTCGCCGGTGCAGTTCAAGAACAAGCGGCTGTTCGAGACCGTGCATGCCATTCTCGCCGAGACCGGCCTTTCGCCGACGCGGCTCGAACTCGAGATCACCGAGTCGCTGCTGCTCACCGACAATGAACACACGCTGCAGACGCTGCACCGGCTGCGCGCCATCGGCATCCGCATCTCGATGGACGATTTCGGCACGGGCTATTCGTCGCTGAGCTATCTGCGGGCGTTCCCGTTCGACAAGATCAAGATCGACCGCAGCTTCATGCGCGACCTCGAAAGCCGCGGCGACAGCCTCGCCATCATCAAGGCGGTGATCGGGCTCGGCCATTCGCTCGGCATGTCGACGACAGCCGAGGGCGTCGAGACGCAGGAACAGCTCGATGCGGTGCGCGAGCAGGGCTGCAACGAAGTGCAGGGCTTCCTGTTCTCGCCGCCGCTCGAGCCGGCCGATGTCAGGGCGCTGCTGAGCGAGGAAGCGCGGCCGATGGCGCTGAAGCGCGCGAGCTAGCGGCGCGCGCGCCGGTGGTCCGGCCTGCCTTCAGGCTGCAGCGGGGATGGCCCGGGGCGCCGGCTTCTTGCCGATGGTGAGGATCAGCAGCGCGGCCAGCAGGCAGAGGAAACCGGCGAGGAAGATCGCCGGCATGTAGGACGAAGTTCCAGTGCGCACCGCGCCGGCGAAGAAGGCGGCGGTGGCGGCGCCGAGCTGGTGGCCGGCGAACACCCAGCCGAACACGAGGCTCGCCTTTTCGGGACCGAAACGCTGCGCCGTGAGCTTGACCGTGGGCGGCACCGTCGCCACCCAGTCGAGGCCGTAGAACACCGCAAAGCCGGTGAGGGTCAGCAGCGAGAAGCCGGAGAACGGCAGGAAGACGAGGCTCAGGCCGCGCAGGCCGTAATAAGCGAGCAGCAGATAGCGGTTGTCGTAGCGGTCGCTGAGCCAGCCCGAGGCGATGGTGCCGATGAAATCGAAGGCGCCGAGCAGCGCGAGATAGCCGGCGGCGGCGGTGGGCGGAATGCCGACATCGCCGCAGATCGAGATCCAGTGCTGCTGGATGAGGCCGTTGGTGGAAAAACCGCAGACGAAGAAGGTGGCGAACAGCACCCAGAACACCTGGGTCCTGGCCGCCTCGCGCAGGGTCATCAGCGGCGAGGTGAGGAGCTCGATGAGCCTGCGGTTGCGCGGCGGCGGCACGGCGATGTCGGTCTTGCCGTAGACGGGCAGGCCGACATCGGCCGGATGGTCGCGCAGGAACAAAGCCGCGAGCACGAAGGCGATGGCGAGGGTGGCGACGACGAAGGTCAGCGCGGCGCGCCAGCCGATGTTTTCGGCGAGCGCGGCGAGGAGCGGCAGGAAGATGAGCTGGCCGGTGGCGTTGGACGCCGTCATCATGCCGACGACGAGGCCGCGGCGCCTGTCGAACCAGCGGTTGGCGACGGTGGCGCCGAGCACCAGAGCGGTGACGCCGGTGCCGACGCCGATGACGATGCCCCACAGCACCATCAACTGCCACAGCTCAGTCATCAGCATCGAGAGGCCGACGCCGACGCCGATGAGAGCGAGGGCGGCGGTGACCACCTTGCGGATGCCGAAATGGTTCATGAAGGCGGCGGCGAACGGCCCGAGCAGGCCGAAGAAGACGAGCCGCACGGCAAAGGCGGTGGAGATCTGCTCGGTGGTCCAGCCGAACTCCTTTTGCAGCGGATCGATGAGCACGCCGGCCGAGCCCATGGCGCCGGCGGTCGCCAGCATGACGAGGAAGGTGGTGCCGGCAACGACCCAGCCGTAGTGAATGTTGCGCTTTGCGAGCGCGGCGGCCAATCCGTCGGAGATCATGATCTAGGCTTCCTGGAGAGCGCCGAGCAGCGCTTCGAGTTGAGCGGCGCCCTGGGCGCCGAGCCTGGTGCGGATGCCGGACTGGACGCCGGCCCAGAGCGGCTCGCCCCGGTCGAGCGTTCGTTTGCCGTCGGCGGTCAGCGCGACGCTGGCTTCGCGTCTGTCGCCGCTGTCGGTCGCGGCCATCAGGCCCATGCGCTCCAGCACGCGGACATTGCGGCCCAGCGTCGAGCGGTCGAGCTCGGTGATTTCGCTGAGCCGGGTCAGCGACACCGGGCCGTGGCGGTTGACGTTCCGCAGCAGGGAAAACTGGGCGAGATTGATGCCGGCAGGCGCCAGCGCGTCGTCGTAAAGCGACGTCATCTTGCGGCTCGCCTTGCGCAGCGAAATACAGATACACGGCGTGTCGGTCATTTCGCGGGTATATACCCGCAACGCCGGCTGCGGCAAGAGGTGACGTTTGCCCGGCCTATGCTATGAGCGGCCATGACCCGCTCGCCGCTCGGCTGGCTCGACCTCGTGGCCCCCAGGGATCGCAGGAGCCGGCAAGTTCTCCATGCGTCGCCGTTCGGCCCGCATCCGCTGCAAAAGCTCGACCTTTACGCCCCGCGCGCGGGCAGGGGGCCGTGGCCGCTGCTGATCTTCATCTATGGCGGCGGCTGGGAGGACGGGACGCGCGAGGACTATCATTTCGCCGGACGGGCGCTGGCGGGGATGGGGTTCCTCACCATGGTGGCCGACTACCGGGTGCACCCGGAGGCGCATTTCCCGGTGTTCCTCGAAGATTGCGCGCGGGCGGCGAACTGGCTGCTCGACCATGCGTCGAAACATGGCGGCGATGCGCGCCGGGTGGTCGTCGCGGGACACTCGGCGGGCGCCTACAATGCGGTGATGCTGGCGCTGCAGCCGGGGCGGTTCGGGGCGCCGCGGCTGGAGGGCCGGATCGAAGCGGTGGTGGGGCTCTCGGGGCCGTACGATTTTTACCCGTACGACGTGCGCCAGAGCATCAACGCCTTCGGGCAGTATGCCGAGCCGCTGGCGACGCAGCCGATCAATCTCGTGTCGCCCGAGGCGCCGCCGATGCTGTTGATCCACGGGGTCAAGGACGTGACGGTGGGCGACTATCATACGGTGCGGCTGGCCGAGAAACTGCGGCAGGCCGGGGTGGCGGTGACGGAAACGCATTTTCCGACGTATGGGCACGCGCAGACGGTGCTCGGCCTGCTGCCGGTGTTCCGGTGGTTCTGGCCGATCTACGGCGCGGTGCGGGCGTATTTGCGGGAGAGGCTTGGTCAGCGAGCCAGCTAACCGGGCCGGCGGCCGGGTGTCCATGTTCAGGCTGACCACGGTGCTTGGCGTTTGAGGACGAGATTTGCGGCCTCGTGGCTCCGAATCCCTGAACCCCTCATCCGGCCTTCGGCCATCTTCTCCCCTGAGGGAGAAGGTCACCACCGAGGGCCTGCCGACAGCCGCGACTACGCCGCCTTGCGCTCCACCAGATTGCGCTCGATCAGCGTCTCGAGGATCTGCACGGTGTTGAGCGCCGCGCCCTTGCGCAGATTGTCCGACACCACCCAGATGCTGAGCCCGTTTTCGACCGTCACGTCCTCGCGGATGCGGCTGACGAAGGTGTCGTATTCGCCCACCGCCTCGATCGGCGTCGTATAGCCGCCCGGTTCGCGCTTATCGACCACCGACACGCCCGGCGCCTCGCGCAGGATGTCGCGCGCCTCGTCCGGCGTGATCGGGTTGACGAACTCGATGTTGACCGCTTCCGAATGCCCAACGAACACCGGCACGCGCACGCACGTCGCGATCAGCTTGATCTTGGGGTCGAGGATCTTCTTGGTCTCGACCACCATCTTCCACTCTTCCTTGGTAGAGCCGTCTTCCATGAACACGTCGATGTGCGGAATGACGTTGAACGCGATCTGCTTGGTGAACTTCCTGGGGGTCGGCGTGTCGTTGACGAAGATGCCCTTGGTCTGCGTCCACAGCTCGTCGGTACCTTCCTTGCCGGCGCCCGAGGTCGACTGGTAGGTGTCGACCACCACGCGCTTGATCGTCGCGAAATCGTGCAGCGGCTTCAGCGCCACCACCAGTTGCGCCGTCGAGCAGTTCGGGTTGGCAATGATGTTCTTGCGGTCGTTGCGCGCCATATAGGCGTCGAGCACCGCGGCGTTGACCTCGGGCACCACCAGCGGCACGTCGGCGTGGTAGCGCCAGAAGCTCGAATTATCGACCACGATGCAGCCGGTCTTGCCGATCTTTTCGCCCCACTCCTTGGCGATGGTCGAACCCGCGCTCATCAGCGCGAAATCGACGCCGGCGAAGTCGAAGTTCTCGAGGTTCTGCACCTTGAGGCGCTTGTCCCCGAAACTGATCTCCTGGCCCTGCGAGCGGGCCGAAGCCAGCGCGATCACCTCGGATGCCGGAAACTTGCGCTCGGCGAGGATGTTGAGCATTTCACGGCCGACATTGCCCGTGGCCCCGACGACAGCGACGCGATAACCCATTTGGACTGTTCCTTTAACCCCGACCCCCGCGCCGGCAATCCGGCGGCTCGACTGGTTTCGGCCTCTCCCCGGCGGGAGGTGGCCCGGGGAAAAGCTTCAGGGGGTTTTGGTGGTTTTGGTTTTGAACCCGAACGGCACGAGCGCACGCATCGGCATCCCGCCGGCCTCGCCCATCCCGCTGTCGAACACGTCTTCGCGCACCGCGAAAACCCTCTGCTCAAGGTTCCGTGCGGCTTTTACGCCGAAATGCTCAAGAGTCAATTAAGTCCGCAGCCGGAAAGGGGGCCTTCCCCACGCACAGATCGCCCTCGGCCCTTCACCGCAGCCCATGATGCGTGTAACCCCACCCCATGCGAACCTACGACGTCATCGTCCTCGGCGCCGGCGCGGCCGGCATGATGGCCGCCATCGAGGCGGGCAAGCGCGGCCGGTCGGTCCTCGTCGTCGACCATGCGCAAAGCCCGGGCGAGAAGATCCGCATCTCGGGCGGCGGCCGCTGCAACTTCACCAACGTCAACACCCGGCCCGACCGCTTCATCTCGGCCAACCCGAAATTCGCCGTCTCGGCGCTGGCCCGCTACACGCCGCAGCACTTCATCGACCTCGTGCGCCGCTACAACATCGCCTTCCACGAAAAGACCCTCGGCCAGCTCTTTTGCGACGGCTCGTCGGTGCAGATCGTCAACCTGCTGACCGACGAGCTCGGCCACGCCGGCGCCAGACTCGAACTCGCCACTGAAGTCGAAACCGTCAGCAAGACCGACACCGGCTTCACAATCCGCCTCTCGTCCGGCGACGTCGCCGCCACCTCGCTGATCGTTGCCACCGGCGGCAAGTCCATCCCCAAGATGGGCGCCACCGGCCTTGCCTACCGGCTCGCCGAACAGTTCGGCATCGAGGTGACCGAAACCCGTCCGGCGCTGGTGCCGCTGACCTTCGAGCCGCGCATCCTCGAGCGCCTCGCGCCGCTCTCGGGCATCGCCGTCGACGCCACGGTCACCGCCAACAACAAGACCTTCCGCGAGGCGATGCTGTTCACCCATCGCGGCCTCAGCGGGCCTTCGATCCTGCAAATCTCGTCCTACTGGCGCGAGGGCGACGCGATCACCATCGGCCTCCTGCCCGATGCCGATATCCCGGCCCTGCTCCGCGCGGCGCGCCAGTCGACGCCGCGCTCGGCCCTCCAGACCGTGCTCGCCGAGCATCTGCCCAAGCGGCTCGCCCAGATGCTGGCCGAAGACATCGCGCTGCCCGGCATGATCGGCGACTTCTCCGACAGGAAGATCGAGGCGGTCGCCGCCGCCCTCACCCGCTGGACGCTGAAGCCGACCGGTACCGAGGGTTACCGCACCGCCGAGGTCACTTTGGGCGGCGTCGCCGTTACAACCATCGATTCAACGACAATGTCGTCAAAAACCGTCATTGGTCTGCATTTTATCGGCGAAGCAATGGATGTCACCGGCTGGCTCGGCGGCTACAATTTCCAGTGGGCCTGGGCCAGCGGCTGGGCCGCCGGACAGGTGGCATAAACGCTTGCACATGAACCCGTTTGCGCCGATCATGACATCCCTGTCACAAAGGATGCGTGATTGGCCGAGGCCGAACCACAGCAGCGTAGCGCTGTTCTCGTTGACTTCCTGACCCCCGCCGGGTCCCCCCAGCCGCAACCGCGGCAAAAGCCCTATGTCGGCTTCGACCGGCGCGAGCTCAACACCATCCTCAACCTCTATGGCCGCAAGGTCGCCGCCGGCGAATGGCGCGACTACGCCATGGATTTCCTCAAGGATCGCGCGCTGTTCTCGGTCTACCGGCACTCCAGCGAGCGCCCGCTCTACGTCATCGAGAAGAACCCGAAACTGCGCAACAAGCAGGGCCAGTACATGGTCACCAGCCAGGACGGCCGCGTCCTCAAGCGCGGCCACGAGCTCGAAATCGTCCTGCGCGTCCTCGAACTCGCGGTCGTCCGCTAAGCCGACTTCTTGTGTGCCGCCTCTGCGAGCACCTCGCCCATGCGCGTCTGCCAGCCCGGGCCGGTGGCCTTGTAGTGGGCCAGCACATCGGGATCGAGCCGCATCGTCACCGGCACCTTGGTCCGCTCCGCCTTCGGCCGGCCACGCGGCACCGGCATGGGAATGCCCAGTTCAGCAAAGTATTCACTCGCCGGCCGCAGGCGTTTGATCTGCTCATCGGTGAGGATCGGAGCGGCGTCGTCGAAATCCGGCGGCGGAGGCATCAATTTCTTAGAGGCCATAGAACCGAAGCTCCTTTTCATGCATGTGCCGGACGCTGATGATCCGGACACGATCTCCCCGGATTACGAAGAGATCGCGTAACCCTTCCCCGCGATCCGCCCATAGGCCAAGGCTCGTCTTTCGCCGTAGTCGAAGCGCTCGTCGGCCTCCACCACGGCCTTCGACCAATCGAAATCTTCGACGATCTCGAACCCGATACCGTGCTTTAGTCGGTGCGCGGCATTTTTCGTCTCGTCCCACTCATACGGGTCCATCGAAGACCGCCCATTAATGTACGTACAAAAAATCTCACGTCAAGAACCTCACACCTCGCGCTGGAGATGCACCACGTCCAGCCAGCGGTCGAACTTGAAGCCCACCGCCTCGTATTTGCCGACCAGCTTGAACCCCTGCTTTTCGTGCACCCGCACCGAGTTCGCCCGCTCCGCCGTGATCACCGCGAGCATCTGCCGGAACCCGGCGGCGCGGCTCTGTTCCATCAGTTCCGCCAGCACCCGGCCGCCGAGGCCTTTGCCGACCTGGTCGGGCGCGAGGTAGATCGAATCCTCGGCCGTGAACCGCCATGCCGCGCGCGGCCGGTAGAAGGTGGAATAGGCATAGCCCACGGTCCTGCCGGCATCCTCGACCACGATCAACGGATGGCCCAGGTCGAGCAGGTGCCCGAACTTTTCGGCCATGGCGCTCTCGCTCGGCGCCTCGGTATCGAAGGTGATGATGGTCTCGTCGACGTAGTGCTTGTAGATCGCGGTGATCGCCGGGACATCGGACCAGGCGAATTTGCGGAGGATCGGATCGGACATGAGGGACGCTCGAAAGGAAAAGGCCGCGATCTCTTAGACCGCGGCCCCCTCCAATGTCATCCGGCTTTGAGCGCGCCGCTTAGCTGCGGTTGTTGCCCATGATGCGCAGCAGGAACAGGAAGATGTTGATGAAGTCGAGATAGAGGCTGAGCGCCCCCATCACGGCATTCTTGATCAGCACGTCCCCGCCGTAGCTCTCCGAATAGCTTTCCTTGATCTTCTGCGTATCCCAGGCGGCAAGGCCGACGAAGATCAGCACGCCGATGATCGAGATGGCAAAGCCGAGACCGCTCGACTGCAGGAAGATGTTGACGATCGAGGCGATGATCAGGCCGAACAGGCCCATGATCAGGAACGAGCCGATCGAGGTCAGGTCGCGCTTGGTGGTGTAGCCGTAAAGGCTGGTCGCGCCGAACGTGGCGGCGGAAATGAAGAACACCTGCGTGATCGACTGCCCGGTATAGACCAGGAAGATCGAGCTCAGCGACAGGCCCATCACGGCCGCGAACACCCAGAACAGCAGTTGCGCCATCGCCGGCTGCAGCTTGTTGATGCCAAAGCTCAGCACCAGCACGAACGCCAGCGGGGCGAGGATCACGATCCAGCGCAGCGGGCTCTCGTAGAGCACGGCGCCGAACTGCGTCAGCTCCAGACCGGCCGAGGTCTGCGTTACGGCGAGATTGAACGCGCCATAGGCGACGAGGCCGGTGATCACCAGCCCGATGGTCATGTAGTTGTAGACGCGCAGCATATAGCTGCGCAGGCCTTGATCGATAACCGCGGCGGTTCCTGGCCGCGCGGCAACGGACGGACGGTCGAATTCAGCCATGGTCAAATTCCTTCCAAAAGGCCCCCGAACCTGAGGCTTTCGTGCGGAATATGGACGCCGCGCGCCGCTAAAACAAGAGCGCCTCTGTCGCGTTACCAAAGTGTAATCGTGCCGGCCCAATGGTTTGGATGCAAACGTTCAAGCGGCTGTCACGGACTTGCAGCGTGATTCTCCTATGCTAACGTCAATCAGCGAATCGTAGCGCAAGGAGACGGGTCCGTTGCCCAGGCTCTTTACCGGCCTCGAAATACCCTACGAAGTGCAACTCGCCCTGTCGCTGAAGCGCGGCGGCCTCTCCGGAGCCCGCTGGATCGATCCCGAAAATTACCACATCACGCTCCGCTTCATCGGCGACGTCGACAATTCGACTGCCGACGAGATCAGCTACGAGCTCGACCGGCTGAGCAACTCCGACGGCTTCCGGCTGCGGCTGTCGCATCTGGGCGCCTTTGGCGGCGACAAGCCGCGCGCCCTCTATGCCGGCGTCGAGAACAACGAGGCGCTGCAGCGCCTCCAGGCGGCGCAGGAGCGCGTGCTGCGCCGTGCCGGCCTCGACCCCGAAGCACGAAAATTTGTACCGCACGTGTCCCTGGCCCGGCTACGCGGCACCTCGCCCGTCGAGGTCGCCGATCTCATCCATCACATGGGGCGTTTCACGCCGCTGGACTTCAATGTGCGGCGCTTCGTGCTGTTTTCGTCGAAGGCCTCGGTCGGCGGCGGCCCCTATCTGGTGGAACAGAGCTACCCGCTCGCGGCGTGAGCCGTTAACCGAGCGTTAACCCTGCCGGGGCGACACGAAACCCAGCAAATCCGGTGTCAAATTGAAGACACGATTGACGCGGATCGTGCAGTAAACTCAATGCACGCCCGGGTTTTGAGAGCTTGGTAACCATACCGTGTCAGGTTGGCAGGCGGATCGCCGAAAGGGCTGCTTCTTGTTCAGGGGTAATCAACACATGACATTGATGCGGCGCCGGATCGTTACCGGCCTGATCGTCACTGCACTTATTCCCATTGCCGGCCCCGTGTTTGCCCAGGCCGCTCCGACCAACCTCGGCTCGTTCAAGGCGTGGACCGCGTGGAAGGGCTCCGACGAATACGGCACGATCTGCTTTATTTCCGCCGCCCCCGACAAGAGCGAGCCGACCGAGGTCGACGGCAAGCCGATCAACCGCGATCCCGCGCATTTTCTCGTCATCCACCGCGAGAAGGCCCCGGCCATCAACGCCGACGGCACCGCCGCCAAGGACAAGAGCGGCAAGCCCGTGTTCCGCAAGGTCCGCAACGAGGTGCAGACCCTCATCGGCTATCCGATGAAGCCCACCACCGACAGCTTCACCCATTCCGCCCTGATCGACGGCAAATCCTGGCCGATGAAGTCCATCCCCGACGATCCGTCGACCTCGATCGTCGACAGCGAGGCCGCGTGGCTCGCCAGCATGGACGACGAGTCCGGCTTCGTCGCCGCGCTCGAAAAGGGCAGCAGCCTCGTGGTCAAGGGCACCTCGGCACGCGGCACCCAGACAACCGACACCTATTCGCTCGGCGGCGTCACCGCGGCGATGGCAGCCATCGACAAGGCCTGCCCGTAAGGGCAGGATCAGGTCTCCATGCTCCGTCTCCCTCTCGCGCTCGTCGCCGGTAGCCTTGCCGCCATGGCCTGCGGCAGCGCTTTTGCGCAATCGGTCACCTCGATCGGCGACTTCAAGGACTGGTCGGCCTATTCCGCCTCCGAAGGCGCCGGCGCCGTCTGCTTTGCCATGAGCAAGCCGAGCGCCGTCGACCCCTCGCCCGACGGCTACACCCAGGCCTATCTCTATTTGACCCATCGTCCGGCCGAAAACATCAGCAACGAGCTCAACCTCGTCGCCGGCTTCGATTTCGCGCCCGATCAGCCCGCCACGCTGCAGGTGGGCGGCAAGAGCTTCGACCTCTTCACCCAGAAGGACGCCGCCTGGCTGCTCGATGCCACCCAGAACGACACCCTCGCCGGCGCCATGCGGGCAGGCTCCAGCGTCGTCATCCAGGGCACCACCGACAAGGGCATCCTCGTCAGCGAAACCTTCTCCCTCACCGGCGCCACCGCCGCCAGCAAGGCCATCGACAGTAGCTGCTGAGCGCGCGGTCCGTAGGAAACCACTTGAGCCGGTGGTCGTGGCTCCCCCTCATCCGGGCTTCGCCCACCTTCTTCCACGAGGGGAGAAGGCCACACCTCGACCTCGCGGTTCCATTGCCTTCTCCCTTGATGGGAGAAGGTGCCCGAAGCCGGATGAGGGGGGGCAGCGGGCACCGCTTTGTCCCATCCTGCGCGCATGACAGCCCTGTTTTGCAACCGTTTGCGCATTATGTTAGAGCGCCGCGCTTCAGGAACCCGTTGACCCCATGAGCATCGCCCTCAACCTCGACCACGCGACCAACGCGCGCCCCGCGGCGCCGCGGCGGACCTCGCTCGTCGGGTTGACCAAGCCGCAACTGCGCGAGGCGATGGCCGGCATCGGGCTCAACGAGCGCGAAGCCAAGATGCGCGCCTCCCAGCTCTGGAACTGGATCTACGTCAACGGCGTCACCGATTTCGAGCGGATGAGCAACATCCAGAAGGGCTTCCGCCAGACCCTCGCCGACAGCTTCCTGCTCGACCGCCCCGAAATCGTCTCCGAGCAGATCTCGGTCGACGGCACGCGCAAATGGCTGTTCCGCTTCCGCGATCCGCTGAACCCCAATTTGCCGCCGGTCGAGATCGAGACCGTCTACATCCCCGAGGCCGATCGCGGCACGCTCTGCGTTTCCTCGCAGGTCGGCTGCACCCTCACCTGCTCGTTCTGCCATACCGGCACGCAGACCCTCGTGCGCAACCTCACGCCCGGCGAAATCCTCGGCCAGATCCTGATGGCGCGCGAGCGCCTCGGCGATTTCCCCGGCGGCGTCCGTCCCGACGATGGCGGGCTCGTCCCGGCCCCGCGCGGCTCGGGCGGCTCCGAAGGCGACAGCCGCGCCATCACCAATGTGGTGATGATGGGCATGGGCGAGCCGCTCTACAACTACGACAACGTCAAGCAGGCCCTGCTGATCGCGTCGGCCGAAGATGGCATTTCGCTCAGCAAGCGCCGCATCACGCTCTCGACCTCCGGCGTCGTGCCCTACATCGAGCCGACCGGCCGCGAGATCGGCACCATGCTCGCCATCTCGCTCCACGCCGTGCGCGACGATCTTCGCGACATGCTGGTGCCGATCAACAAGAAATATCCGCTCAAGGAGCTGATCGAGGCCTGCCGTACCTATCCCGGCCTCAGCAATGCCCGCCGCATCACCTTCGAATATGTGATGCTGCGCGACATCAACGATACCGATGCCGATGCGCGCGAGCTGGTGCGGCTGTTGAGCGGCATTCCAGCCAAGATCAATCTGATCCCGTTCAACCCCTGGCCGGGCACCAACTACGATTGCTCGTCGTCCGCGCGCATCGAGAAATTCGCCGACATCGTCAACAAGGCCGGCTACGCCTCGCCGGTGCGCACCCCGCGCGGCCGCGACATCTTCGCCGCCTGCGGCCAGCTCAAGTCTGAAACCGAGCGGCTGAAGAAAAAGGATCGCGAGGCGCTGCAAAGTGCCTGAGCTGACGGTCATCGGGTTCGACGCCGACGATACCCTGTGGCATCACGAGCGCTTCTACCAGCTCACCCAGCAGCGCTTTGCCGAACTGCTGCGCGACTACGCCGACGCCCATCACCTCGACGAGCACCTGCTGGCCGCCGAGCGCCGCAACGTCGGGCACTACGGCTTCGGCGTCAAAGGCTTCACCCTCTCGATGATCGAGACGGCGGTCGAGATCACCGACGGCAAGGTGCCGGGCACCGTCATCGGCCAGATCATCGAGGCCGGTCGCGACATGCTGCGCCACCCCATCGAGCCGCTGCCGCACGCCGCCGAAACGCTCGGCGCGCTGAGCGCCGACCACAAGCTGGTCCTCATCACCAAGGGCGAGCTGCTCGATCAGGAGCGCAAGCTCGCGACCTCCGGCCTCGGCGACCATTTCGCCGCCGTCGAGATCGTCTCGGACAAGACGCCGGACGTCTATGCCCGCATCTTCGCCCGGCACGGCGACGGCGCTTCTCGCGCGATGATGATCGGCAATTCGCTCTCGTCCGACATCGTGCCCGCCCTCAGGGCCGGCGCGTGGGCCGTGCACGTCCCCTCGAGCTACAACTGGGCGCTCGACGCCCACGACGAGCCGATCCCCGACCCGCGCTTCCGCCTGATCCGGGATCTGAGCGGCGTGCCCCCGATCATCGCCGAGATCGGCTGATGCCCTTCACCCTGCGTCGCCTCGCTGCCGGGTGATGAAGCGCTGTTCCACTCGATTGCGCCCATTGCCAGGAAAAGTGGCCCCGGTTTTCCGGTTCGTAAAACGCGACCGACAAAGACTCTAGTGCACCGACGCATCCACATGCGTCAGCTTCTCCGGGTTGCGCATGACGTAGACGGCCGCGATCTGGCCGCCGCGGATATCGAACGCCGTCGTTTGCAGCAGCCCGTCGGCCTCCCGCGTCACGAAGCCGGGCAGGCCGTTGATGCTGGCATAGCGCACCAGCCGCGACGGCCGCCGGCGCGGCGCGCGGGCGAGGCCGCCCAGCAGCTCCATCACCGCATCGATCCCGACCAGCGGTACCATGCCCGCCGGACGCTTGCCGCCGCCATCGCTGGTAAACACCACGTCGGCCGCCAGCATCGATTTGAGCGCGCCCAGATCGCCGCTGCGCGATGCCACGAAAAACGCTTCCGCCAGCTCGTGCCCGCGTTGCTGGTCCACGGCAAAGCGCGGCCGCGCCTCGTGCACGTGCTGGCGGGCCCGCGCCGCGAGCTGCCGCACCGCGGCCGCGTCGCGATCGATCGAAGCAGCGACATCGTCGAACGGCATGCCGAATACGTCGTGCAGCAGGAACGCGGCGCGCTCAAGCGGCGACAGCCGCTCCAGCGCCACCAGCAGCGGCAGTGTCACGTCGTCGGGATCGTCCTCCGGCTCGACCATCGGCTCGGGCAGCCACGGCCCGATATAGGTCTCGCGCCGCCGCCGCGCCGATTTCAGCACGTCGAGGCTGAGCCGCGTGACGATGCGCACGAGGTAAGCCTCGGGCACGTCGACATCGTCGCGGTCGACCTCGTGCCAGCGCAGGAATGCGTCCTGCACCACGTCCTCGGCGTCGGCCACCGAACCCAGCATGCGGTAGGCGAGGCGAGTGAGGCGCGGCCGATGCGGCTCAAAGCTTCCCGCCGCGTCGGCGCGCGCCCCGCTCATGCTGCCCGCCGATCTTCCGCCGCCGCCGGCGGCACCACCGCAAAGCCGATATTGAGCCGGTTGAAGCCGTTGATCACCCCGATCACGAGGTTGAGCTGCACCTGCTCTTCCGGCGTGAACTGTTCGGCGACGGACTCGTAGGCCTCGTCTATGTCGCGCCGGTCCATGCGCGTCAGCGCCTCGGTCCAGGCGATCGCGGCGCGCTCGCGCGGCGAGTAGAGCGGCGATTCACGCCAGGCGTCGAGCTGGTAGAGCCGAGCCTCGGTTTCACCGGACTGCCGCGCCTCGCGCGTATGCCAGACCAGACAGCCGGCGCAGCCGTTGATCTGCGACGCCCGGGTCTCGATCAGGTACACCAGGCTCTTTTCGAGCCCCAGCGAGGCGACCGCGTTGCCGTAGTCGACCAGCAATTGCACCGGGTTGCCGAGCACGGCGTAGGGATTGATCCGATGGCTCATCATTGTCTCCATTGTCTTCGTTGCTTGGACGAAAACAAGACGAGCGACGGCATTGCGCTGTGACATGCGCGCAAAAGAATCCGCGGCAAACAAAAACCCCCGCTTTCGCGGGGGTTTCACAATTCGCAGCTCGGGACCGCCGTCTCAGCCGGCCTTCACGCTGGCGCGGGTCATGCGCTTGCGGTCGATCGGGTCGAGCCAGATCTTCCTGAGGCGAATGCTCTTGGGCGTCACCTCGACATATTCGTCGTCGGCGATGTAGCCCAGCGACTGCTCGAGCGTCAGCTTCTTGGGCGTGGTCAGCCGCACCGCTTCGTCCTTAGACGTGGTGCGGATGTTGGTGAGCTGCTTGCCCTTGAGCGCGTTGACCTCGAGGTCGTTCTCGCGCACGTGCTCGCCGATGATCATGCCTTCGTAGATGTCGACGCCGGCGTCGATCATGATCGGGCCGCGATCTTCGAGGTTCCACAGCGCGAACGCCACCGACTGGCCCGTGCCGTTCGAGATCAGCACGCCCGTCCGGCGACCCGGCAGCGCGCCCTTGTAGGGCTGGTACTCGTGGAACAGGCGGTTGAAGATCGCCGTGCCGCGGGTATCCGACAGCAGCTCCGGCTGGTAGCCGATGAGCGAGCGGGTCGGCACGTAAAAGCGCAGCCGTTGCCGGCCGACGCCCGACGGGCGCATGTCGACGAGGTCGCCCTTGCGCTCGGTGAGCTTTTGCACCACCACGCCGGAATGCTCGTCGTCGACGTCGATGATGACCTCTTCGACCGGCTCCAGTTTGACGCCGTCTTCTTCCTTCATCACCACGCGCGGGCGGCCGATGGTCAGCTCGAACCCCTCGCGGCGCATGTTCTCGATCAGCACCGCGAGCTGTAGTTCGCCGCGGCCGGCGACTTCGAACGAATCGTTGTCGGCGCCTTCGGTGATCTTGATCGCCACATTGCCTTCGGCTTCGCGCAACAGGCGCTCGCGGATGACGCGGCTTTGCACCTTGTCGCCCTCGCGTCCGGCCAGCGGGCCGTCATTGATACGGAACGTCACCGACAGCGTCGGCGGATCGATGGGCTTGGACGGCAGCGGCTCGCTCACCGACGGAATGGCGAGCGTATCGGCGACGGTGGTCTCTTCGAGGCCGGCAATGGCCACGATGTCGCCCGCTTCGGCCATGTCGACCGGCGTGCGCTCGAGCCCGCGGAACGCCAGCACCTTGGACACGCGGCCCTTTTCGACCTCGTGGCCGTCGCGGCCGAGCGAATGCACCGCATCGCCCGCCTTGACCGAACCCGAAAAGATGCGGCCGGTGAGGATGCGGCCGAGGAACGGGTTGCGCTCGATGGTGGTGACCAGCATGCGGAACGGGCCCGGCTCGACCTTGGGCTCGGGCACGTACTCGACCACCTTGTCGAGCAGCGGCGCCAGCGATTCCTTGGGGCCTTCCGGCTTCTCGCTCATCCAGCCATGCTTGGCGGCGCCGTAGAGCACCGGGAAATCGAGCTGCTCGGGCGTCGCATCGAGCGCGATGAACAGATCGAAGATCTCTTCCAGCACTTCGAGGTGCCGCTCGTCCGGCCGGTCGATCTTGTTGATCGCGACGATCGGCCGGAGGCCTTGCGCCAGCGCCTTGCCGAGCACGAACTTGGTCTGCGGCATCGGGCCTTCGGCGGCGTCGACGAGGATCACCACGCCGTCCACCATCGAGAGGATGCGCTCCACCTCGCCGCCGAAATCGGCGTGGCCGGGGGTGTCGACGATATTGATGCGCGTGTCCTTCCAGACCAGCGAGGTCACCTTCGCGAGAATGGTGATGCCGCGCTCGCGCTCAAGATCGTTGGAATCCATGGCGCGCTCTTCGACGCGCTGGTTTTCGCGGAAAGAGCCCGACTGCTTCAACAGCACGTCGATCATGGTAGTTTTGCCGTGGTCAACGTGCGCGATGATCGCGATGTTGCGCAACGCCATTGGGAGCCGCCTGACGAAAAAGGGAGATTATTGGCCGCTCACATAGTCATGCAGTGTCACAATCTCAAGACAAATCCCTGCATGGCCGGCCTGCAAGCCCGGAATTCCGCCGGTTTGGTTGACGACGGCTGGGATTTCGCAATCGGGTAATCCTCCCCCGCAAGCGGGTGAGGATTAGGCCCAGCGGTGGGCTGGCCTACCGATAATCCACCAGCTTCCTGTCCGGATCGTATGGCTGGTCGGCCACCATCCTGGTCACCGCCTGCCCGCAGCGCATCTTTCGGGTTTCCCCGTCGAACGCGTAGGTCGGCGAGCCGTGCAGCACCCAGCCCTCGCTCAGCGCCTTGGTCACCTTGTGACAAAAGGCGGAATCGTCGTCGCCGCTCAAAAACCGATAGATCTGCATAGCCTCGATGCCCCCGGCGTGTCGCGCCCGGTGTTGAACCGCGGCCTACTTACCGCTAATCCAGATCCATGCACAGCTTTCCGCAGCACCTCCTCGATGGCTACGCCTCCTTCATGGCGGGCCGCTATGCCCGCGAAACCGAGCGCTACAAGCAGTTGGCCATCGGCGGCCAAAGTCCTACCGCCATGGTCATTGCCTGCTGCGACAGCCGCGCGGCGCCCGAAACCATCTTCGATGTCGGCCCGGGCGAGCTGTTCGTCCTCCGCAACATCGCCAATCTGGTGCCGCCCTTCGAGCCCGGCGCCGGCCAGCACGGCACGTCGGCCGGCATCGAATTTGCGGTCAACGCCCTCAACATCTCCGACCTCATCGTGCTCGGCCATGGCCGTTGCGGCGGCATTCGCGCCGCCCTCAATCCGGCTGGCCCGCTGGCTCCGGGCGATTTCATCGGCAAATGGATGGGCCTGCTCGCTCCGGTCACCGAACAGGTTGCGACCTATTCCTTCATGACCCACACCGAGCGCGAAACCATGCTCGAGCGCCTCTCCGTCCGCAACTCGATCAAGAATCTGCGCACCTTCCCCTACATCCGCGACCGGGAGGCCGAGGGCAAGCTGACCCTCCACGGCGCCTGGTTCGACGTGTCGACCGCCGAACTCTGGCTGATGGATCAGGAAACCGGCGATTTCTCCCGCTCGGAAGTCCCGCCGGTCTAGTCGGCGGCGAGTTGCCGAAGCATCCGCAACCGTCCCCTCGCCCCTCCGGGGAGAGGGTAGTGCAGCCCGGGAGCGCCAGCGAACTTGGCGAAACCAGGGTGAGGGGCCGTTCCTAGGCCGCTGCAGGCCGTTGCACTAGCCGCGGCCCGAACACGTTGAGCAGCAGCCCGACGAACACCAGCAGGCTCCCCACCGCCTCGAAGCCGCTGATCCGCTCATTGACCAGCATCGCGCTGGCCGCGATCCCGACCACCGGCACCAGCAGCGCGAACGGCACCACGGTCGACGCCGGATAGCGCCCGAACAGCACGCTCCACGCGCCATAGCCGAACACCGTCGAGAGCCAGCCGGTAAACAGCAGCGAGCCGGCGCCGAGCCAGGTGACATGCGCCAGCGCGTCGGGCCACGCCTGCGGTCCCTCGATGAAATAGCTGAGCACGAACAACGGGATCGGCGGCACCAGCGCCGACCACACCACGAACCCCAGCATGTCGATCTTGCCGGCTTTCTTGGTCACGAGGTTGGCGACGCTCCACGACGCCGCTGCCGCCAGCGTCATCAGCAGCGGCACCAGCACCGCTCCCTCGAGGCGCTCATAGGCGATGACGCCGATGCCCGCGAACGCCACCAGCGCGCCGATCAGCGCGAACAGGCTCGGCCGCTCGCCCAAAAACAGCACCGCGAGCCCGATCGAAAAGAACACCTGCACCTGCAGCACCACCGACGACAGCCCCGCTGGCATACCGAGCTTGATGGCGGAGAACAGGAAGCCGAACTGCCCCACCCCCACCGTCAGCCCATAGGCGATCAGCAACCACACCGAAACCTTCGGCCGCTTGACCAGAAAGATCGCCGGCAGCAGGGCCACCACATAGCGCAGCCCCGACAGCAGCAGCGGCGATATCTCCGCCACGCCCCATTTCACCGCAACGAAATTGACACCCCAGACCAGGATGACGCCGAGCGCCAGCAGGATATCGCGAGGAGACATGGCAATGACTTCAATTCGATGTTTGGCGCACAGGACCACTCGTCCCGCCCAAACGCAAACGATAGCTCGGAATGAGGGTCATCACCGGAACCAATCACTAAAGCAATTGCCTCAGTATCCCGCAGTCAGGACTCCTCTCCCGCAAGCGGGAGAGAAAAGTCTGGCGGGGGATGTGGCATTCCGCTTTGACCTTGACGGATGTGGCGAGTAGAAGTCTCGAACCATTCCAATCTACTGGCCCCCGCGATGGTTTTCGCGCGCGCCGTCGAGACGTCCATGGCAGCCCGTTCCAGGCCCCTTTCTCCGCACCTGCAAGTCTATAAATTCACGCTGACGATGGCCAATTCCATCATCCAGCGCGGCACCGGCATGGCGATGTATTTCGGCACGCTGCTGATCGTGCTGTGGCTCGGCGCGGCGGCGCTGGGCGATGGGCCGCTTGCGGTGATGAACGCGATCTTTGGGTTCTGGCTGGTGCAGATCGTGCTGTTCCTCGCCACCTGGGCGCTGTTCCACCACATGCTGGGGGGTATCCGGCATTTCACGTGGGACAGCATCCATGCGCTCGATCCGGTGGGCCGCGGGACCATCACGCGGGTGCAATGGGCGCTCTCCATCATCCTGACGCTTGTGGCGTGGGCGATCTTCGTGTGGTTCAAATGAGCGCTCCGGCCGACATCTCGAAAATCTCCGATCCGAAGACGCATTACGGCTCGGGCAAGGTGGCGACGCGGCACTTTTTCGTGCAGCGGCTCACCGGCGCGCTCAACGTGCTGTTCACGCTGTTTTTCGTGTGGTTCGTGGTGCGGCTCGCGGGGGCCGAGCGGGCCGACATGGTGGGGGTGGTGCGCAATCCGTTCGTTGCGATCGTGCTGTGCCTGCTCATCATCAATGTGTGCATCCACATGCGCATCGGCATGAACGAGGTGATCGAGGACTACATCCCCAATCACGCGCAGAACCGGATGCTGCGCGGGCTCAACCTGCTGTTCGCCATCGTGGTGGCGGTGGTGACGGTGATCGCCATCGGTAAAATCGTGTTCTGGGGTTAGCGCATGGCCGCCTATGAGATCATCGACCACGCATTCGACGTGGTGGTCGTGGGGGCCGGCGGCTCGGGGCTGCGGGCGACGCTGGGCATGGCGGAGCAGGGGTTCAACACCGCCTGCGTGACGAAGGTGTTTCCGACGCGCTCGCATACGGTGGCGGCGCAGGGCGGCATTGCAGCCTCGCTCAAGAACATGGGCCCCGATAGCTGGCAGTGGCATATGTACGACACCGTCAAGGGGTCGGACTGGCTCGGCGACAACGACGCGATGGAGTATCTGGCGCGCAACGCGCCGGCGGCGGTGTACGAGCTCGAGCATTATGGCGTGCCGTTCTCGCGCACGGACGAGGGCAAGATCTATCAGCGGCCGTTCGGCGGGCACATGACGGAATTCGGCGACGGCCCGCCGGTGCAGCGCACCTGCGCGGCGGCGGACCGCACCGGGCACGCGATCTTGCACACGCTCTATGGGCAGTCGCTGAGGCACAACGCGCAGTTCTTCATCGAATATTTCGCGCTCGACCTGCTGATGGGCGAGGATGGCTCGGTGCAGGGGATCATCGCGTGGAAGCTCGATGACGGCACGCTGCACCGGTTCCGCGCCAAGACCACCGTTCTGGCGACGGGCGGCTATGGGCGCGCCTATTTCTCGGCGACCTCGGCGCATACCTGCACCGGCGACGGCAACGGCATGGTGGCGCGGGCCGGACTGCCGCTCGAGGACATGGAGTTCGTGCAGTTCCACCCGACGGGGGTGTATGGCGCGGGCGTGCTGATCACCGAAGGGGCGCGCGGCGAGGGCGGATACCTCACCAATTCCGAGGGCGAGCGGTTCATGGAGCGCTATGCGCCCAACGCCAAGGACCTCGCGTCGCGCGACGTGGTGAGTCGCTGCATGACGATGGAGATCCGCGAGGGGCGAGGCGTCGGGCCGAAGAAGGACCACATCTTCCTCCATCTCGACCATCTCGACCCGAAAGTGCTGCATGAGCGGCTGCCGGGGATCACCGAGAGCGCCAGGATTTTCGCCGGCGTCGACCTGACGCGCGACCCGATCCCGGTGCTGCCGACGGTGCACTACAACATGGGTGGTATCCCGACCAATTATCACGGCGAGGCGCTGAACCCGGCCGAGGGCGAGCCCGACCGCATCGTGCCGGGGCTGATGGCGGTGGGCGAGGCGGCCTGCGCTTCGGTGCACGGCGCCAACCGGCTCGGCTCCAATTCGCTCACCGATCTCGTGGTGTTCGGCCGCGCGGCGGCGCTGCGGGCGGGGCAGACGATCGATCGCACCAAGGCGGTGCCGCAGGTCAACACGGCGAGCGAAGAGAAGATTCTTGCGCGGTTCGACCGGTTGCGCCACGCCAATGGCGGCACGGCGACGGCGGTGCTGCGCGACCGCATGCAGCGTACGATGCAGGAAGACGCGGCGGTGTTCCGCACCGGCGACACGCTGCGCAGCGGCGTGGCGCGGATGCAAGAGGTCTATGCGCAGCGCGCCGACCTCAAGGTCACCGACCGCTCGATGATCTGGAACAGCGATCTGGTCGAGACGCTGGAGCTCGAGAATCTGCTCGCCAACGCGCTGACCACGGTGGTTTCGGCGGAAGCCCGCACCGAGAGCCGCGGCGCGCATGCGCGCGAGGATTTCCCCAATCGCGACGACGTCAACTGGCGCACCCATACGATCAGCCGCATCGACGATGCGGGCAATGTGTCGCTGAGCTACCGGCCGGTGCACACCGAGCCGCTGACGCCCGAAAGCGAAGGCGGCATCTCGCTGAAGAAGATCGCGCCCAAGGCGCGGGTTTACTAGAACAGGGGTCCGCAAATGCGTCGCATGCTGGTTGCAGGTCTGGTGGTGATTTCGGTGCTGGCGTGGACGTCGGCGTTTGCGGCGATGGACAAAGCGGGGCGGACGAAGTTCGTCGCGCGCTGCCAGGCGAGCATGTACATGACCGGCGCGCAGTGCGGCTGCATGGCCGACATCGCCGACAAGAAGCTCGACGACCTCGGCATCGCCTACCTCAGCCTCGATCCGCTGGATGTCACGAATTCGGCGGCGATGAGCAAGAAGATGACCGGCAAGGAATTGTCGTCGGTCGACAATTTCATGAAGACCGCGCCGCATACGTGCAGCGGGGCGAAGTAAGGACTATATCTGCACTCTTCATAGGAGCGCATCATGGGCATCATCGAAAAGATCGCGGTCGACGGCGCCACGCTGGAGCGGCTCGAGGCAAATGCCAGAGCGCATGGTCGCACGGTTGAGCAAGAGGCAGCTGAAACCTTGCGAACGGCAACACGCGTGTCATCGAGGGCCGACATCATCGCTCGCATGGATGAGATTGCCGCGATGACCCCCAAGGGCATCAAGCAGACAGACAGTGTCGTGCTGCTTCGCGAGGATCGCGATCGGTGAAACTGGTCGTTGACGCATCCGTGGCCATCAAATGGGCGGTGGATGAAGACCAGCATGCGCTCGCGCGGGCGCTTATGAACCATGACGAGCTTGTCGCCCCGGACTTTGCGATGTTCGAAGTCGCAAACATCCTTTGGAAGAAAGTGAAGCTCGGCGAGATCGGGCAGGAGCAGGCCAGTGCTGCGCTGCCGGGCGTCAGGCGTGTGTTCGCTCGCTTCGTGCCAGCTTCAACGCTGGTCGACAGGGCGCTCAGCCTGGCGATCGAACTGAAGCATCCTGTCTACGATTGTTTGTATCCTGCGACCGCCGAGGCAGAGGCGGCGGATGTCGTTACCGCCGATAAGCGGTTTGTCACCGCCGTGGCCGGCACGCCGCATGCAGCGAGGCTGGTTTTGCTCCAGGATGCCGCATGACCCCCGCCACCTCGTCCACCGGCTATTCCGGGACGCCGCTGGCGCAGAAGCTGGGGTTGAGGGATGGGCAGCGGGTGATGTTCATCGGGTTGCCGCAGGAGCTGGAGGAGCTGCGTAGGGCGCGCCATTTCGTCGAGGTGGCCGAGGCGGGGTGGGAGAATTTTGCGGACGGCGAGGCCGGGTATGACGTGATCCACGGCTTCACGACCTCGCGACAGGTGCTCGAAAGCGCGGCGAAACCGTTGCTGGACGAGATCGATCGCGACGGCGCCATCTGGATTTCCTGGCCGAAAAAGGCGAGCAAGGTGCCGACGGACATCACCGAGGACGTCATTCGTGACGTGGTGCTGCCGATCGGGCTGGTCGACGTGAAGGTCGCCGCCGTCACCGAAATCTGGTCGGGTCTCAAACTGGTGATCCGCAAGGAGCTGAGATGAAGATTTTCGTGCTTGCCGCCGCAACGATCGCGCTGACCATGGGCGGGGCTTATGCCGCGACCGCGTCGACCGCCAAAGGGGCGCCGCCGACGGCGGAGCAGAAGGCGCGGTTTCTCAAGGCCTGCGAGAAGTATGGCACGACGACGGTGTGCACCTGCAAGGCCGAGCAGGCGATGAAGCTGGTCGACACCAACTTCATGGAAGTCATCATCGACTCGATCAACGGCAAGCCGACCCCGGTCGGCGACACGCTCAAATACGGCGTCTACATCTCCAAATCGAACGCGGTCTGCGCGCCGGGGATGTGAGCGGATGCCGGTCAAGAAGATCAAGTTCGAGAAGGAAGAGCGCGCGGCGATCGTGGGCAAGATCCAGCGCTATTTCGTCGACGAACTGGACAGCGAGATCGGCGCCATTCCGGCCGAGCTGCTGCTCAACTTCTTCACCGAAACGATCGGCGGGTTCTATTACAATCAGGGGCTGGCTGACGCGCAGGCGGTAGTCGGCAAACTGATCGACAATATCAACGACGAGATCTACGGGCTCGAGCAGCGCGAAGCGCGGGCCCGTTGATCGAACTGAACTGATCTAGACGGAGACGGCAATGGTCGAACTAACGCTTCCCAGGGGCTCGCAGCCAACCAAGGGCAAGACCTGGCCGAAACCGGCGGGCATCCGCCTGCGCGAATATCGCGTCTATCGTTACGACCCGGACAGCGAAGCCAATCCGCGGATCGACACCTATTTCATCGATCTCGACGATTGCGGGCCGATGGTGCTCGACGGGCTGCTCTACATCAAGAACAAGATCGACCCGACGCTGACGCTGCGCCGCTCGTGCCGCGAAGGCATCTGCGGCTCGTGCTCGATGAACATCGACGGCGCCAATACGCTCGCCTGCACCAAGGCGATGGACGAGATCAAAGGCGCCATCCGCATCTATCCGCTGCCGCATATGCCGGTGATCAAGGATCTGGTGCCGGACCTCACGGTGTTTTACGAGCAGCACCGCTCGATCGAGCCGTGGCTGAAGACCACGACGCCGCCGCCCGAGACCGAGTGGCTGCAATCCAAGCCCGAGCGCGAAAAGCTCGACGGGCTCTACGAATGCATTCTGTGCGCCTGCTGCTCGACCTCATGCCCGTCCTATTGGTGGAACGGCGAGAAATATCTGGGGCCGGCGATCCTGCTGCAGGCCTATCGCTGGCTGATCGACAGCCGCGACGAGGCGACGACCGAGCGGCTCGACAATATCGAGGACCCGTTCAAGCTCTATCGCTGCCACACCATCATGAACTGCGCCAAGGTCTGCCCGAAGGGCCTCAATCCGGCCAAAGCGATCGCCGAGATCAAGAAGATGATGGTGGAGCGGAGGATCGCTGCGTAGATCGCGGTCGCGAACTGCAAACCGTACCACCTTTATTGGAAGCGTTCAGTGCCGGGCTACGAGATCATCTTCAAGGTCGAGGACGAGACGCTGGCGCGCAGCCTGATCACGGCGCTCAAGGCGTATGGGTTTCATCCGCTAGAGGGCGGGGACGGCGGGTTTCCCGGAACCTCGGCGCTGACCATGCCGAGCGGCATTCCGATCCGCCTGCCGGAGGAAGAGGTGCGCGACGGCAAGGTGCTGGCGCAATCGCTGCTCCGGGAGATGCAGGGGCGCTGAATGGCTCCAATTTTGGCCATGTTGGCGGCGCAAATCGGCGGTGAACACAGGGCGGCGAGCCGGTTGAGGGGGTTGCCGCGTTGGTCTATATGCGCAAACGAAGTGTTAACGTTCCCGGCCCGGGACCGGAGTTCCGCATGATCGCACTGCGTCGCCTCAATGGTCTCGCCGCTCTCGGCGTGGTTGCCCTTACCCTGACGGCCTGCGCCTCGACCGGGGTAAGCGTCAACAACACGGCCGATGCCGGCGATCAGCTCGCGCCGGTCAATTCGGGCAATGTGCAGACCGCGGCGCTGCCGCCGATCGGGCCGAACGGCGAAGTGCAGGGCGCCGACGACCAGATCATTCCGCCCACCACCAATCCCGACGGCACGCCGATCGTGGCCGACGGCTCGATGGCGACGCTGCCGCCGGTCGGGGCGCTGCCCAACAGCGCGGGGCGCGATCTCACCGGCGGGCTGACCCCGGAAAAACTGCTCGGCCGCTGGACCATGGTGTCGGGGCAGGACCAGTGCTCGATCAACCTGACGCAGACCGCCAAATCGGGCACCAGCCGCTACCGCGCGTCCGCTCCGGGCTGCACGGTCGATCCGGTGAGCAAGGTCGCGAGCTGGCAGCTCAACGCCAGCACCGTCAATTTCTACGACGAGGGCGGCACCATGATCGCGGCGCTGATCCTTTCCGGCAACCGCTTCATCGGCACGATGTCGGGCGGCCGCGGCGTGCAGATGAACGGCTGACCGCCGGACTGCCATTGTGGGCCGCGCGGCCAGCCGCTATTGGCTCGGGCCGTGCTCACCGATCACGACATTGCGGTTACTTCGGCGCTGAACGAAATGGTTCGGCGCGGCGCGCTGGCGGCCGATCCGCTGCAGGCGGCAGCGGCGCGGATGCTCGACGGCGTTGCCGCGGCGCTCGGCCAGCGCGGCCTGTTCGGGCGGCGGAAGCCGGTGCGCGGTGTGTATCTCGTGGGGGCGGTTGGGCGCGGCAAGACCATGCTGATGGATCTGTTCTTTGCCGCGGCGCCGACGGCGCAGAAGCGGCGGGTGCATTTCGACGAGTTCATGGACGAACTGCATGTGGCGATCACCGCGTTCAGGAAGGCCGACAGGGGCGACCCGATCGCGGCGGTGACGAGGCCGATCATCGAGGCGACGCGGCTGTTGTGCCTCGACGAATTCCAGGTGACCGACATCACCAATGCGATGCTGCTCGGCCGGGTGTTCGAAAGATTGTTCGCGGGCGGGGTGACGCTGGTCGCGACGTCTAACACCGTGCCGGACGAGCTTTATCGCGACGGGCTCAACCGGCAATTGTTCCTGCCGTTCATCGAACTGCTGAAATCCGAGGTCGAGGTGGTTTCGCTCGACGGGCCGACGGACTATCGGCGACTCAAATTCGAAGGCGAGGAGGTCTACCGGTTCGGCAGCGGACCCGCGGTCGACGCCGCGATGGACCGGCTGTGGCAGAAGCTGACGGGCGGCACGCCGAGCCATCCCGAAACATTGCGTTCGCTGGGGCGCGACATCGTGGTGCCGGCGGCAGCGATGGGGGCGGCGCGATTCGAGTTCAAAGCTTTGTGCGAAGAGCCGCTCGGGGCGCGGGATTATTTGAAGCTGGCGCATCAATACGAGGCGCTGATGATCGACCACGTGCCGATGTTCGGGCGCACCAACCCCAGCGCCGCCAAGCGCTTCATCCTGCTGATCGATACGCTCTACGACCGGGGGATCAAGCTCAGCGCCAGCTTTGCGGCACCGCTCGACCAACTCGTGGGGGACGCGCGCAACGCGGCCGAATTTACCCGGACGCTGTCGCGGCTGGTCGAAATGCAGTCGGCGGACTACCTCCGGCAGGGTCGAACCGCAGGCTAGAGCGCTTCGCCGTTTCAGTGAAACGGCGAAGCGCTCCAAATCTTGTGTTGGTCGCGTTTCCGAACCGGAAAACCGTGGCCCCTTTTCCTGGAAACGCTCCAAAAGTCTGTCTTCCTCTTGTCTTGTTAACGCAAGGCTGGAGGGGTATGAGACCCGCGACTTTTTCACTCAGCTGCAGGGAATTTCGGCTCATGGCGCGCAAGAAGATCGCTCTGATCGGTGCGGGACAAATCGGCGGTACGCTGGCGCATCTGGTGGCGATGAAGGAACTCGGCGATGTCGTCCTGTTCGATATCGTCGACGGGGTGCCGCAGGGCAAAGCGCTGGATCTGAGCCAGTCCGGGCCGGTCGAGGGCTTCAACGCCACGATCAAGGGCACGTCCGAATACAAGGACATCGCCGGGGCCGACGTGGTGATCGTGACCGCCGGCGTGCCGCGCAAGCCGGGCATGAGCCGCGACGACCTGCTCGAAATCAACCTCAAGGTGATGGAGCAGGTGGGCGCGGGTATTGCCAAGTACGCGCCGGATGCGTTCGTCATCTGCATCACCAACCCGCTCGATGCGATGGTGTGGGCGCTGCAGCGGTTCTCGGGGCTGCCCTCGAGCAAGGTGGTCGGCATGGCCGGCGTGCTCGACTCGGCGCGGTTCCGCTATTTCATCGCCGAAGAGCTCAATGTGTCGGTCGAGGACGTCACGGCGTTCGTTCTGGGCGGGCATGGCGACTCGATGGTGCCGCTGGCGCGCTATTCGACTGTCGGCGGCGTGCCACTGCCGGACCTGGTCAAGATGGGCTGGCTCAACAAGGACAAGCTCGAAGCGATCATCCAGCGCACCCGTGATGGCGGCGCCGAGATCGTCGGGCTGCTGAAGACCGGCTCGGCGTTCTACGCCCCGGCCGCGTCGGCGATCGAGATGGCCGAGAGCTACCTCAAGGACAAAAAGCGCGTGCTGCCGGCGGCGGCGTTCCTCAAGGGCGAATACGACGTCAAGGGCACCTATGTGGGCGTGCCAGTGGTGATCGGCGCCGGCGGGGCGGAGCGCGTGGTCGAGATTTCGCTCAACGGCACCGAGCAGAAGGCGTTCGAGAAGTCGGTGGCCGCAGTCGGCGGGCTGATCGAGGCCTGCAAGAAGATCGCGCCGAAGCTGGCGTCGTAAGGTCCATCGTGACTGTGGCAAGGCCCCCTCACCCGGCCCTGCGGGCCGACCTCTCCCCCAAAGGGAGAGGTGCGCCGGGGCACGGTCTTGCCGCATCTCTACCTCTCCCTGGGGGGAGAGGTCGCCGCAACGCGGCGGGTGAGGGGGCCTTTGTCGCATTCTGGAGTGAAGCTGTATGAACATCCACGAGCATCAGGCCAAGGCGCTTCTCAAGACGTACGGGCTGCCGGTGGCGGCCGGGGTCGCGATCTTCAGGCCTGAAGAGGCGGAGGCGGCAGCGAAGTCGCTGCCGGGGCCGCTTTATGTGGTCAAGTCGCAGATCCATGCGGGCGGGCGCGGCAAGGGCCGGTTCAAGGAACTCGGGCCCGACGCCAAGGGCGGCGTGCGACTGGCGAAGTCGGCGGCCGATGTGGTCGCCAACGCCAAGGAGATGCTCGGCCATACGCTGGTGACCAAGCAGACCGGCCCGGCCGGCAAGCAGGTCAACCGGCTCTATATCGAAGACGGCGCCGACATTGCCCGCGAGCTCTATTGCTCGCTGCTGGTCAACCGCGAGACGGGCGAAGTGGCGTTCGTGGTGTCGACCGAAGGCGGCATGGACATCGAGACGGTGGCGCATGACACGCCGGAGCGGATCGTGACGGTCGACATCGATCCGGGTGCGGGCGTCACGGCGGCGGACAGCGACAGGATCGCTGCGGCGCTGAAGCTCGAGGGCGCGGCCAGGGACGATGCGCGCACGGTGTTTCCGGCGCTCTACAAGGCTTTCGTCGACAACGACATGAGCCTGCTCGAGGTAAACCCGCTGATCGTCATGAAGGACGGGCACCTGCGCGTCCTCGACGCCAAGGTGAGCTTCGACAACAATGCGCTGTTCCGCCATCCGGACCTGATGGCGCTGCGCGACACCACCGAGGAAGACGCCAAGGAGATCGAGGCATCGAAATACGATCTCGCCTATGTGGCGCTCGACGGCAATATCGGCTGCATGGTCAACGGCGCCGGGCTCGCCATGGCGACGATGGACATCATCAAGCTCTACGGCGAAGAGCCGGCGAACTTCCTCGATGTCGGCGGCGGGGCGAGCCGCGAGAAGGTGACGGCGGCGTTCAAGATCATCACCGCCGACCCGCAGGTCAAAGGCATCCTGGTCAACATCTTCGGCGGCATCATGCGCTGCGACGTCATCGCCGAGGGCGTGGTGGCAGCGGTGCACGATGTGGGGCTCAAGGTGCCGCTGGTGGTGCGGCTGGAAGGCACGAACGTCAAGGAGGGCAAGGCGATCCTCGCAAATTCCGGCCTCGACGTGATCCCGGCCGATGACCTCGACGACGCCGCGCAAAAAATCGTCGCCGCCATCCGAGGCCGCGGCTGACCGACCGACCACAGGAGACCGGAATGACCGCCAAGTCGCTCTATCTGCTGTCTCTCGCCGCGCTGCTCGCGGCTGGTCCCGCGCTGGCGCAGAGTCCTTCGGCGGAGACGCCGCCGGCGGCGGTCAGCCAGCCTTCGGGGGAGGCGCCGGATGCGACGGGAGGCGACCAGGGTGATGGCGACGGCATGACGACGGAGCCGTCCGGCCCGGCGATGCCTTCGGCCGAGGCGCTGAAGCTGTTCCTGACAAGCTGCACCGAGGTCGCGAGCGGCGTGGTGACGGCGCATGACGACATGGAGCAGGCGGGCTGGTCGGCGGACGAGCCGGAAAATACCGGGCCCTACGTCACGGTCTATTCGGCCTACCAGGAACTGGCGGGCTATGGGTCGGTGGATTTGTGGAGCTCGGTCGAGAGCTTTCCGTCGCAACGGCTCGGCTATTGCCGGGTCGACCTCGGCGACGTCGACAATTTGCTCGATTTCAACGACGTCGAAAAGCTCGGGCTCATCGGCACCGTGACCGACCAGGGCAATGGCAATGCCTATGGCTCGTGGGAATCGGCGGACCATAAGACGCTGCTGTCGGCCAGCCGGGCCGACGGGCAGGTGCAGATCGAGCTCAACGTCCTGCTGGGGACGAATTGAATGTCACACGAGTTTACACATATTATGTGTGAATATGTGGAGACATCGCGATGAAGAACATCACGCTGGCCATCGACGAGACCCTGCTGGCCAAGGGACGCGAGCTGGCGGCGGCGCGCAAGACGACGCTGAATGCGCTGGTGCGGAGCCTGCTGGAGCATGAGGTCGAGCAGGACGGTCGGCTGGCGCAGGCAAAACGGGAACTGCGCGAACTGAGCGAACGGACCAATGTGACGCTCGAGCCGGGCTATCGTTTCGATCGGGAGGACGTGTATGCCGAGCGGGGGATTTCTGGACACGAACGTCCTGATCTACGCAGCGACAGGCAGGATAAGCGAGCCCGCAAAGTGGGAGGTGGCGCTTGATCTGCTCGATTACCCCGATGCTGCCATCTCGGCGCAGGTCCTCGCCGAATTCTATGCGACGGCGCTGCGCCGCCGCTATCTCGACGAGCACGATGCCGCGTTCTGGCTGGAGCGGCTGTCGCTGATGCCCACGGTTCGTGTCGATACCGGCCTTGTGCTCAAGGGAGCGGTGCTGTCGCGCCGCTACCAAATATCGTATTGGGACGGCGCCATCATCGCTGCTGCCGAGCAGTCGGGCATGGACGTGGTCTACAGCGAAGACCTCAACCACGGCCAGCTTTACGGCGCTGTCCGCGTGCTCAATCCGTTCCTAGAAATCTGACCGTCAGGAAGTTCATGTCGATCCTCGTCAACAAGGATACCAAGGTTCTGGTGCAGGGGCTGACCGGCAAGACCGGGACGTTCCACACCGAGCAGGCGCTGGCCTATTACGGCACCAAGATGGTCGGGGGCACGCATCCGAAAAAGGGCGGCGAGAGCTGGAGCTCGGGCGTCGACGGCACGACGCTGCCGATCTTTGCCTCGGTGGCCGAGGGCAAGGCCAAGACCGGCGCCAACGCGTCGGTGATCTATGTGCCGCCGGCCGGCGCTGCCGATGCGATGCTGGAAGCAATCGATGCTGAAATCCCGCTGATCATCGCGATCACCGAGGGCGTGCCGGTACTCGACATGGTCAAGGTCAAGGCGCGGCTCGAAAAGTCGAAATCGCGGCTGATCGGGCCGAACTGCCCGGGCGTGCTGACGCCGGAAGAGTGCAAGATCGGCATCATGCCGGGCTCGATCTTTTCGAAGGGCTCGGTCGGCATCGTGTCGCGCTCGGGCACGCTGACCTATGAAGCGGTGTTCCAGACCACCAATGCCGGGCTCGGCCAGACAACGGCCGTCGGCATTGGCGGCGATCCGGTCAAGGGCATCGAGTTCATCGACATCCTCGAAATGTTCCTCGCGGACGAGGCCACCAAGTCGATCATCATGATCGGCGAGATCGGCGGCTCGGCCGAAGAAGACGCGGCGCAGTTCCTCATCGACGAGGCCAAACGCGGCCGCAAGAAGCCGATGGCGGGGTTCATCGCCGGGCTGACCGCTCCCAAGGGCCGGACGATGGGCCATGCGGGCGCGGTGATCTCGGGCGGCAAAGGCGGGGCCGAAGACAAGATCGCGGCGATGGAAGCGGCGGGCATCAAAGTGTCGCGTTCGCCTGCCAAAATCGGCACGACACTGGCCGAAGTGCTGAAAGGCTGAAAACACCGCCTTTTGAAGCGGATTGGACCTTACAGACCTTGGTCGGAATGCCCAATTCTTAGCAGGATGCTAATATAGGACCGTCATAGTCCGCCGCAGCGCGGAACGGCGCCCGCTCAGGGCGGCCGGCACACAAGGGAAACGGGGTAAAAGGCCCCGCCTGACAGATAAGATGACCCGACAGGATAAGAACGAACAGTTCTTGCTCTCCTCCTTCCTCTACGGCGGCAACGCCGCCTACATCGAAGACCTCTACAACCGCTACAAGACCGACCCGAAGAGCATCGACCCGACCTGGGCCGGCTATTTCGGCCGGCTGGCGGATTCGAGCGACGATGTGGCGCGCAATGCCGAGGGTCCATCGTGGCAGCGGCAGGACTGGCCGCAGACCGCCAATGGCGAGCTGGTTTCCGCGCTCGACGGCAATTGGGGCGAGATCGCCGTCAAGACCGGTGCGGCGCTGAGCAAGAAGGCGACGGCCGAGGGTGCCCCGGCGCCGACCCCGGTCGACGTGCTGCAATCGACGCGCGACTCGATCCGCGCCATCATGATGATCCGCGCCTATCGCTCGCGCGGGCATCTGCATGCCGATCTCGATCCGCTGAAGCTCAAGCAGGACGAGCCAGCGCCGGAGCTCGATCCGGCGACGTACGGCTTCACCGAGGCCGACTACACGCGCAAGATCTTCATCGACAACGTGCTCGGGCTCGAATTTGCGACCGTGCCGGAAATGCTGGCGATCCTGCAGCGCACCTACTGCTCGACCATCGGCATCGAGTACATGCACATCAACGATCCCGAGGCCAAGCAATGGGTCCAGGAGCGGATCGAAGGGCCGGACAAGGAAATCCGCTTCACGCCCGAGGGCAAGAAGGCGATCCTCAACAAGCTGGTGGAAGCCGAGGGCTTCGAGAAGTTCCTCGACGTCAAGTATACCGGCACCAAGCGCTTCGGCCTCGACGGCTCGGAAGCGCTGATCCCGGCGCTCGAGCAGATCATCAAGCGCGGCGGCGCGCTGGGCGTGAAGGACATCGTTTTGGGCATGGCGCATCGCGGCCGGCTCAACGTGCTGACGCAGGTGATGCAGAAGCCGCACCGCGCGCTGTTCCACGAGTTCAAGGGCGGCGCCTATTATTCGGAAGACGTCGAAGGCTCGGGCGACGTGAAGTATCACCTGGGCGCTTCGTCGGACCGCGTGTTCGACGGCAACCAGGTACATTTGTCGCTGACGGCCAACCCGAGCCACCTCGAGATCGTCGATCCGGTGGTGCTGGGCAAGGCGCGCGCCAAGCAGGACCAGCGCTCGGCGGTCGACGGCCGCTTCGTGTTCGACACCCGCCAGACCGACCGCTCGGTGGTGCTGGCCCTTCTGATCCATGGCGATGCGGCGTTTGCCGGCCAGGGCATCATTGCCGAATGCCTCGGGCTCTCGGGACTCAAGGGCCATCGCACCGGCGGCTCGGTGCATTTCGTCATCAACAACCAGATCGGCTTTACCACGTCGCCGATGAACTCGCGGTCGTCGCCCTATCCGACGGACGTGGCCAAGATGATCGAAGCGCCGGTGTTCCACGTCAATGGCGACGATCCGGAGGCGGTGGTCTATATCAGCAAGGTCGCGACCGAGTTCCGGCAGCGCTTCGGCCGCCCGGTGGTGGTCGACATGTTCTGCTACCGCCGCTTCGGGCACAACGAAGGCGACGAGCCGAGCTTCACCCAGCCGCTGATGTACTCCAAGATCCGGAGCCACAAGACGACGCTGGAGCTGTATTCCGAACGGCTGATCGGGGAAGGGCTCGTCACTGCCGAGGAGATCGACAGGCTCAAGTCGGACTGGCGCGCGCATCTCGAAAGCGAGTTCGAGGCCGAGCAGGATTTCCGGCCGAACAAGACCGACTGGCTCGACGGCCAGTGGAAGGACATGAAGAAGGCCGACGCCGATGGTCCGCGCCGCGGCGACACGGGTGTGCCGATCGACGAGCTGGTCCGCATCGGGACGCGGCTGACGGCTGTGCCGGAGCATTTTTCGGTGCACAAGACGGTCAAGCGCTTCCTCGACAGCCGGCTCGCGGCGATCGAGAGCGGCGAGGGTGTCGACTGGGCGACCGGCGAAGCGCTGGCGTTCGGCACGCTGCTGACCGAAGGCCATCCGGTCCGCCTCAGCGGCCAGGATTCCGAGCGCGGCACCTTCACGCAGCGCCACTCGGTGCTCAACGACCAGGAAGACGCGACCGCCTACACGCCGCTCAACAACATCGCACCGGACCAGCAGCGCTACGAGGTTATCAACTCGATGCTGTCGGAAGAGGCGGTGCTCGGCTTCGAGTACGGCTATTCGCTGGCCGAGCCGAATACGCTGACCTTGTGGGAAGCGCAGTTCGGCGACTTCGCCAACGGCGCGCAGGTGGTGGTCGACCAGTTCATCAGCTCGGGCGAGCGCAAGTGGTTCCGCATGTCGGGACTGGTGATGCTGTTGCCGCACGGCTATGAGGGGCAGGGACCAGAACATAGTTCTGCCCGGCTCGAGCGCTATCTGCAGCTCTGCGCGGAAGACAACATGCAGGTCGCCAACTGCACGACGCCGGCCAACTATTTCCACGTGCTGCGCCGGCAGGTGAAGCGCGATTTCCGCAAGCCGCTGATCCTGATGACGCCCAAGTCGCTGCTGCGCCACAAGAAGGCCACGTCGACGCTGAGCGAACTCGGACCCGATAGCTGCTTCCACCGGCTGCTGTGGGACGACGCGGAAACGCCGGGACCCAAGAAGACGACGATCGGCCTCGTGCCGGACACGGAAATACGCCGGGTCGTGCTGTGTTCGGGCAAGGTCTACTACGACCTGCTCGAGGATCGCGAGAAGCGCGGCATCAACGATGTGTACCTGCTGCGGCTCGAACAGCTCTATCCGTTCCCGGCCAAGGCGCTGCTCGACGAGCTGAGCCGCTTCAAGAATGCCGAGGTGGTGTGGTGCCAGGAAGAGCCCAAGAACATGGGCGCCTGGGCGTTCGTCCAGCCTTATGTGGACTGGGTGCTGGAGCAGATGGGGCGGACCAATGACCGGCCGCGCTATGTCGGCCGGCCGGCTTCGGCCTCGACCGCAACCGGCCTGATGCGGACGCATCTGGCGCAGATGCAGGCCTTCCTCGAAGAAGCTTTCGCGAAGTAGGAACAGAGAGAAAATGGCAACCGATATCCGGGTCCCGGCGCTGGGCGAAAGCGTCACCGAGGCGACGATCGGGCAGTGGTTCAAGAAAGTGGGCGACGTCGTCGCCGCCGACGAGCCGGTGGTGGAACTCGAAACCGACAAGGTGACGATCGAGGTGCCGGCGCCCGCCGCAGGCGTGCTCGAGGCGATCTCAGCGAACGCCGGCGACACGGTCAATGTCGGCTCGCTGATCGGCGCGATCGGGGAAGGCGCGGGCAAGGCTGCCGCGGCTCCGGCATCCAGGGCCGAGGCTCCCGCGCCGGCGCCCAAGGCTGAAGCGGCGCCTGCCGCGCCGGTGGCCAATGGCTATACGCCGCCGCCGGCCCCCGCCGCCGCCAAGCTGATGGCGGAAAACGGGCTCGGTGCGGGCGACGTCAACGGTTCGGGCAAGCATGGGCAGGTGCTCAAGAGCGACGTGATCGCCGCGACGCAGCGGCCGGCTGCCGTGACGCCGCAGCCGAGCGCCGTCAGCGGTTCGGCCGCGATTTCTCGTCCGGCGCCGGCGGCAGCGCCCGCTCCTGTGGCGCAGGCGCCGCGCGTGGCACAGGCCGCGCCGGCCGCCGACCCTGCCGTGCCGCAGCCGGCTCCGGTGTCGGCTCCGCCGGTGCCGCGTGGGCCGGTCGCGGTGGCCGACGAAGCGCGCGAAGAGCGCGTGAAGATGACCCGGCTGCGCCAGACCATCGCGCGCCGGCTGAAGGACGCGCAGAATTCGGCCGCGATGCTGACCACCTTCAACGAGGTGGATATGAAGCCGGTGATGGATTTGCGCGCGCAGTACAAGGAGCTGTTCGAGAAAAAGCACGGCGTGAAGCTCGGCTTCATGGGCTTTTTCACCATGGCCGTGGTGCATGCGCTCAAGGAGATCCCCAATGTCAACGCCGAGATCGACGGCGAGGACGTGGTCTACAAGAACTACGCCCATATCGGGGTGGCGGTCGGCACCGATCGCGGCCTCGTGGTACCGGTGGTGCGCGATGCCGACAGGCTGTCGATCGCCGGGGTCGAGAAGGAAATCGGCCGGCTCGGCAAGCTGGCGCGCGACGGCGGGCTCGGCATGGCGGACATGCAGGGCGGCACGTTCACCATCACCAATGGCGGCGTCTACGGCTCGCTGATGTCGACGCCGATCCTCAACGCGCCGCAGTCGGGCATTCTCGGCATGCACAAGATCCAGGAGCGGCCGGTGGCCGTGAACGGACAGGTGGTCATCCGCCCGATGATGTACCTGGCGCTGAGCTACGACCACCGTATCGTCGACGGCAAGGAGGCCGTGACGTTCCTGGTGCGCGTCAAAGAGAGCCTCGAGGCCCCGGAGCGCCTGGTCCTCGACCTTTAAGGGACAGACCCATGGCCAAGAACGGCGTTCTGGTCGTTACCGGCGGCAGTCGCGGCATCGGCGCCGCGACCTCGCTACTGGCGGCCGAGCGCGGCTGGGCCGTGGTGGTCAATTATGCGGGCAATGTCGAGGCGGCCGAGCAGGTGACGGCCGCGATCCTCGCCAAGGGCGGCGAGGCGATCGCGGTGCGCGGCGACGTCAGCCGGCCGGAGGACGTGGCGCATATCTTTGCCGCGGCCGACCGGCTCGGGCCGCTCACCGGGCTCGTCAACAATGCCGGCATCATCGGGCCGACAGCGCGGGTCGAGGATCTCGATGCCGAGCGGATCGCGCGCATCCTCGCGGTCAACGTCACGGGCTCGTTCCTGTGCGCCATCGCGGCGATCAAGCGGATGTCGACCAAGCATGGCGGCAAAGGCGGCTCGATCGTCAACCTCTCGTCGGCTGCATCCAAGCTCGGCGGCGTCAATTCCTATGTGGATTATGCCGCGGCCAAGGGCGCGATCGATACGTTCACCGTCGGGCTGGCGCTCGAAGTGGTGGGCGAAGGCATCCGCGTCAATGGCGTGCGGCCGGGCATCATCGACACCGACATCCACGCTTCGGGCGGCGAGCCGGACCGTGCGGCGCGCATGGCGTCGGCCATCCCGATGCAGCGGCCCGGCACGGCCGACGAGGTGGCGCGCGCCATCGTCTGGCTTTTGTCGGACGAGGCGTCGTATTCCACCGGCAGCACGATCCCGGTGACGGGCGGGCGAGCGATCACTCCGTGACAGTCGAACTGAAGCTCCTGCTGTGGAGCCTTGCGCTCTATGCGCTCTATCTCGGCGCGCAGACGCTGTTCTACCGGCTGCAATATGGGGTGCTGTTCGCGGCCGGCGCCCGCGACAACGAAGCGCCGGCGGGCGCCGTCCTCGGACGGGCCGACCGGGCGCTGCGCAACTTCATGGAGACGTGGCCGGCCTTCGTCATCCTGGCGCTCGTCGCGCATCTGGCCGATCCGGGCGACCCGGTGGTGTTCTGGGGCGCCATCGTCTGGTTCGTGGGGCGCGTGGTCTACCTGCCGCTCTATCTGGGCGGTGTGTACATGGTGCGCTCGCTGGTGTGGTGCGTCGCGACCGCAGGCCTCTTCCTCATGTTCGTCGGTGTGCTGTTCTAGCCAGCGATGGCGACAGTGATTACATAAAACGCAAACAGAAAACGGGGCCCGTCATGGCAGACCAATTCGACCTCACGGTGATCGGTTCAGGACCGGGGGGCTATGTGTGCGCCATTCGCGCGGCGCAGCTCGGCATGAAGGTCGCAGTGGTTGAGAAGTGGCCGACATTCGGCGGCACCTGCCTCAACATCGGCTGCATTCCCTCGAAGGCGCTGCTGCATGCGACGGAGCTGTTCGAGGAAGCGGGGCACAATTTCGCGCATCTCGGCATCGACATCCCGGCGCCGCAGCTCAACCTCGCGCAGATGATGGTGCATAAGGACGAGACGGTGGCGGCCAACGTCAACGGCGTCGCGTTCCTGTTCAAGAAGAACAAGATCACCTCGTTCCAGGGCACCGGCGCGCTCGCCGGCCGCGGCAAGGTGCAGATCACCACCGACGGCGCGGCGCCGCAGATCATCGAAAGCAAGCACATCGTCATCGCCACCGGCTCGGTGCCGGCGACGCTGCCGGGGATCGAGATCGACGAGGAGCGGGTGGTGACCTCGACCGGTGCGCTGACGCTGGGCGCGGTGCCGAACCGGCTGCTGGTCATCGGCGCTGGCGTCATCGGGCTCGAGCTCGGCTCGGTGTGGGCCCGGCTCGGCGCCAAGGTCACGGTGGTCGAGTTCCTCGACCGCATCCTGCCCGGCATGGATTCGGAAGTGGCGCGGCAGTTCCAGCGCATCCTCCAGAAGCAGGGCGTCGAGTTCAGGCTGTCGACCAAGGTCAAGGCGATCGACAAGCAGGACGACGGCTCGCTCACGGTGCGGCTCGAGCCGGCGGCGGGCGGCGACATGGCTATCGTCGATGCCGACGTGGCGCTGGTCGCCATCGGCCGCAAGCCGTACACGCAGGGCCTCGGGCTCGAGGCGGCGGGCGTGGCGCTCGACGAGCGCGGCCGCATCCAGGTCGGGCCGCATTACGGCACGAGCGTCGAGAACGTCTATGCCATCGGCGACGTGATCGCCGGCCCGATGCTGGCGCACAAGGCCGAGGACGAGGGCATCGCGGTGGCGGAGCTGATCGCCGGGCAGGCCGGGCACGTCAACTACGCGGCGATGCCGGCGGTGGTCTACACCAATCCCGAGATCGCGTCGGTCGGCAAGACCGAGGACGAGCTCAAGGCGGCGGGCATCGACTACAAGGTCGGCAAGTTCCCGTTCACGGCCAATGGTCGTGCCAAGGCGATGCTCGCCACGCAGGGATTCGTGAAGGTGCTCGCCGACGTCGAGACCGACCGGGTGCTGGGCGCCCACATCATCGGCAAGAACGCGTCCGAGATGATCGAGGCACTGACGGTGCTGCTCGAATTCAGCGGCTCGGCCGAAGATCTCGCCCGCACCACCGCGCCGCACCCGACCCTCAGCGAAGCCATCCGCGAAGCCGCGCTGATGTGCGGCGACGGTGCGATCCATATTTGAGTATTGACAAGCGTCGCTTGTCATCACACAATTGGGATGTGATCGGGAGCTTTTCGGATCGGGCGCTGAAGCGGCTTTATGAGCGTGGTGACCGATCGGGCATCCGCCCGGACATGCTTGGCAAGATTGAGCGCATTCTGCAGCGTCTCGACGAGATTACCGATCCCGAGCAGATGAACCTGCCGGGGTATCGGCTGCATGGGCTGAGCGGCGATCGCAAGGGCTTCTGGTCGGTGACGGTCAACGGCAACTGGCGGATCGTCTTCCGGTTCGGCGAGGGCCAACCGCAGGACGTAGAACTCGTGGACTATCACTAGGATTTTGACGATGCCGATGCTCAATCCGCCCCACCCCGGCCAGGCTGTCCGCTTCGATTGCCTCGACGCCTCCGGCCTTACGGTGACCGAGGGCGCCAGAGTGCTTGGTGTCAGCCGACAGGCGCTGAACAATCTCGTCAACGGCAAGGCCGGCATCACTCCCGAAATGGCGATCCGGCTGGACAAGGCGTTTGGCGGCGGGGCCGAGACCTGGCTCAGGCTGCAGACGAGCTACGACCTGGCTCAGGCGCTGAAGGGCGCCGCTAGCATCAAGGTCACGCGCTACACGCCGAAGGCTGCTTAGGCCGCTGTGGCTACAGCCTCCAGCCGTGCGGAGATGGTGCGATCCACATATGAGGCTCAGGAGGCGCGCTTCTTCTGCGCTTTCACGTAGGCCTTCAGCACGTTCTGCATGCGGGTCAGGTGGCCTTTGCCACCTGACTTGAAGAACTCGAACACTTCCGGGTCGAGCTTCAAATGCACCGATCGCTTTTCCCAATCCTCGGGATACATCACCGTCGCGTCTTCCCAGAAGCCGTCGGGAAGTTCCGGGCCCGGCGGGGCATCCCAATTGGTCTCAGTCAGTCCCGCCTTGGTGAGGGCCTTCGCTTCTTCCAGCGACATACGCCTGATATTGCCCATATTCTTTGCGTCCTCCGACCCAAGCCGAAATCAAACGCCTGACATCGCGCCTGTCGGTGTACACCACCACCATGCAGTTGCCGGCGACCAGGCCGATGGCGATATGGCGGAGTTCGCCATAATCCGCCCTGATGTCCGGTTTCGTGAATACCGGACCGTCAAAGATCTGCAAGGCGTCGATAAAGTCGATGCCATGCTTGGCGATGACCTGCAGGCGCTTGGCTTCGTCCCATTCGAATTCCACTGCCGGCCCCCTCCAGCATGGACGAATAAATGTACGTCAGAAGTGTACACTAATCAATGGCGATGAGCACGACGAGTTTGATCTCCGGGTGGCGGGCGAGGAGGAAGGTGGTCTGGGTGTAGCGGAGGAAGCCGGCGACGGGGTGGTGGAAGGTGCGGAGGCCGCCTTCGCGGTCGGTGACGGTGTAGGCGCGCCAGGCGGCGTCGAAGAAGGGACTCTGGCGGCGGAGGGTTTCGACCAGGTCGTGGATCGCGGGATCGGCGAGGTCGCGACTGTAATCGGCGCGAAATTCGGCGGCGAGGCGGCGGGCGCGTTCTTCCCAATCGGCGATGAGGGTGCGCGCCGACGGATTGAGGAAGACGTAGCGCAACAGGTTGCGGTCGGCGTCGCCGTCGAGCCAGCCGGTAAAGAGGTCGGCCGCGGCGGCGTTCCAGGCGAGTGCGTTCCAGCCGCGGTCGAGCACATAGGCCGGACTGGCGATGGCGGCGGCAATATCGGTGAGGCCTTCGGTGGGGGCGGCCTCGGCGGCAGGCGCCGCATCGGGGTCGCGGCGGCCGGCAAGATCGAAGAGATAGACGCGCTCGGCGGGAGTGAGCCGCAGCACGCGGGACAGGCGGCCCAGCGCCGCCGCCGAGACGGTGATGTCGCGGCCCTGTTCGATCCAACTGATCCAGGTGGCGGAAACGCCGGCCAGTTGCGCGATCTCCTCGCGCCTCAGGCCGGGGGTGCGGCGCCGCACGCCGGGCTCGAGGCCCAGCATGGCCGGCGTCAGGCGCTCGCGATGCGAGCGCAGGAACTCGCCCAGCTCACGGCGGCGCGGCTCCGACATGGTCAGCATGGAAGCAACTCATACCAGGATAAGATTGGTTCTGGTCCGGGTGTAACGCAAAGCGGTAACGAGGGGAAAGGGGCGCCGCGGCGGTCCCGATCTATCCGCATCGCCAGGAGACCAATATGTCCCAAGCCAGTTCGCCGACGCGCGAAGCCCTCAACAGCCAGCAATTCGGCACGACCGCCGCGCTTTACGTGCAGAGCGCCGTGCATGCGACCGGCGACGATCTCAAGCAGATTGCCGAGATTGCCAAGAAGGCGGCGGGCGGCCGGGTGATCGATCTCGGCTGCGGTGGCGGGCATGTGAGCTACGCGGTGGCGCCGCATGTGGGGTCGGTCGTCGCCTATGATCTGTCGGCGGAGATGGTGTCGGCGGTGGCGGCCGAGGCGCAGAAGCGCGGTCTCAGCAATGTCGAGACGGCGCAGGGGCCGGCCGAGGCGCTGCCGTTTGCGGATGCGAGCTTCGATGCCGTGTTCTGCCGCTACACGGCGCATCACTGGCCGGACGTCAGGCGCGGGCTGCGCGAGGCGCGGCGGGTGTTGAAGCCGGGCGGGTTCGCGGTGTTCGAGGATATCGTGGCGCCGGAGCAGCCGGTGTTCGACACGTTCCTCCAGACGTTCGAGATGATGCGCGACCCCTCGCACGTGCGCGACTATTCGCAGAGCGAGTGGGTGGAGTTCGCGACGCAGGCGGGCTTCATGCTGACTGGCGTGACGCGGCGGCGGCTGCCGCTGGAGTTTGCGAGCTGGACCACGCGGCAGCGCACGCCCGAGGTGATGGTGAAGGCGATCCGCGCGCTGTTCGCCAGCATGAGCGACGAGGTGCGGGCGCAGTTCGAGATCAATGAGCACGACGATTTCGTCATCGATCCGGTGGTGATGGAGTTCGCGCCGCTCTAAAACGCCGTTATAGGCATGGCGCGTTCGGCTCAGTTGCCGAGCGCGTCGATCAGCGGCTGGAGGTGCGGGTGGTAAGCGTCGGCGATGCCGACCGAGGCGGCATAGACCGGCTGGCGCACCTGAGTGGCGGACGCGGTGGTGATGCCGCGTTCGGTCTTGTGGAAGTCGCGCACCGTGGGCGTCCAGTCGAGCCGGCAGAACTCGAGGAGCTTCCGCATCGAGGGTTCGGGCTCGGCCACCAGGGCTTCGTAGGAATGGTCGTAGACGAAGCCGGGCAGCACGTCGTGCCAGTGGCGCATCAGGTCGCGATAGAGCTGGTGGTAGTGGCCGATCTCGGACTGGTCGTAGCCGAAGGGCACGCTGTTGCCGCCGAACAGCCGGCGGTAGATCGAGAGCGCATTGTCGAGCGGATCGCGGGTGCAATGGACAATGCGGGCATTGGGGAACAGCAGCCGGATGAGTCCGACGCGGCGGAAATTGTCGAGGTTCTTGTCGGTGAAGCGGGTCTTGCTGCCGAGCGCCTGATGGACGGGCTGGAGGTAGGCGCCGGCCCAGGCGGCCATAGCGCGCGGCGCGACCTTGCCGAGGAACTCGCCGAGATCATCGCTGCGGCTGTCATGCAGCATGGTGGCCTCGACACGATCGAGGAGGTTCATTTCCCCACCGCCGAGGACGGCGGGGTGGCTGGCGAGAATCTGTTCGGTGAGGGTCGAGCCCGAGCGCGGCATGCCGACGATGAAGATGGGCTGTTCGGCCGTGTTCCCGGCGCCGGCGAAGCGCGCGAACAAAGCCGGGGTGAACAGCGCCTTGGTGGCGGCGAACTGCGCGGCGGTGTCGGCCATCGAGAAAGCGAGCTGGGCGCGGCGGGAGGCGTTGGCGGCGCCGTAGAAGGCGAAGGAGCGATCGATATCGCCGAGATCGTCGTAGATTTTGCCGAGCGCGAAGCCGAGGGGAATGCGCTCGTCGGCGGTGCCGGTGTCGTAGAGTGCCAGCATGGTGCGCAGGTCGTTGTCGGGCGCGCGCCATTTCTGCAGCAGCGAGAGATGAAGATAGGCGTCGGTGGCGCGCGGCTCGTGCTGCAGCACGGCGCGGAAGGCGGCGGCGGCGAGTTCCATGCGGCCGAAGCGGCGATGGGTGTGGGCAATGGAGCGAAACTGGTTGCCGCTGGTCGCGAGCGCGGAGGCGCGTTGCAGGGCGACGATGGCTTCGGCGGGCCGCCTGGCGGCATAGGCCTGCCGGGCCTCTTCCATCAGAGCGTCGAAAGGCGATGCCGGGTTGGTCACACCAGCCTCTTAGCGGCGCCCGGCTTTGCGGTCGACCCCAAAGCGCGTCAGCCGCGCGGATGGGCGGCGCGGTAGGCGTCGAGCAGGCGGTCGGTGTCGACGGCGGTATAGATCTGCGTGGTCGACAGCGAGGCGTGGCCGAGCAGTTCCTGGATGGCGCGCAGGTCACCGCCGCGGCCGAGCAGATGGGTGGCGAAGGAGTGGCGCAGCGCGTGCGGCGTGGCGCTCGGGGGTAGCCCCAGTGCACCGCGCAGATGAGCGACGCGGAGCTGGATCAGCCGTGGCGAGAGCACGCCGCCCTTGACGCCGCGGAACAGCGGCTGGGTCGGGGTCAGGGTGAACGGGCAGAGTTCGAGGTAGACGTCCACGGCCTGCCGCACGGCATCGATCAGCGGCACCAGCCGGGTCTTGCCGCCTTTGCCGGTGACGCGCAGCGCCGTGCCTTCGAGATCGGCGCGGGTGAGCGACAGGGCCTCGGCGATGCGGAGGCCGGCGCCGTAACAGAGGGAGAGCACCGCGATGTCGCGGGCGGCGACCCAGGGGCGCTCTTCCGCTTCGCCGGCGGCGGCGACGGTCGCCTTGGCTTCGAGCACGGTGAGCGCCTTGGGTAGCGATTTCCTGATTTTCGGCGTGCGTACGGTATTGAGCGCTTCGGTGGAGAGCACGCCTTCGCGCTCGAGGAAGTGGAAGAAACTCTTCAGTGCCGACAGCGCTCGGGCGAGCGAGCGGGCATCGACGCCCTGTTCGCGGCGCGAGGCCATGAAGGCGCGGATATCGGCGGCGCGCAACTCGCGCAGCGTCGCGAGCGATACGGGGCCGCCGGTGTGGGGGGCGAGGAAATTGACGAACTGGCCGAGGTCGCGGCCATAGGCCTCGAGCGTCTTGGGCGCGAGGCGGCGCACCGACAGCAGGTCGCGGGTCCAGCCGGCGATGTGGCCGCCGACGGCGGCGTCGACGAGCAGCGCAGTTCCACTCATGCGAGCGATCCTAACCACGCCGTCCTTAGCAATTGCTAACCATAAACCGGCCTACTTACGGAGACACTACAGACGGCTGTGTTGTGGCTTATTTGATGCGGCCTTCCCACCGCCGAAGCGGAAGTCGTCGCTGCAGATGATCTGATAGCCCGGATCGACGGGCCGGGCGTTGCCCGGCCTCACCACTGTGCCTCTTCCTTGCCTCAGCAAAACGGAGGTTCCCGCTTTCGCGGGAATGACCCCGTGGTGGTGGGCGGATCAGCGTGGCCACCTCGCTTGTGCTAGATGAAGGGATCATAGGCCCATTGCAGCAGGGCCTGGCGCTGGCGGGGGCGGCAGCTTGTGTCGTGCGGTTCGCAATTGGCGCGGATCTGGCCGGCGTGGCGGGCGAAGCTTTTCCAGCGCTTGATCTGCTTGTCGTCGACGCCGGAGATGCGGCGGCCGAGATAATAGCGGCAATACCACTGGAACCAGCCGCGTGGGTCGGGCTCGATGATCCAGCCCTTCTGCCGCCAGACCGAGAGCGGCTGCCGGCTCTTGATGCCGAAGCAGTTGATGGCAGGATCGGGCTTGTCGCTGAGCTTGGCATGGGTGAACCAGCTCGCGGGGAACTCGTCGCGGCAGTCGCTGAGGTACTTGCCCTCGAACACGCCGAGCTTCAGCATTTCGGCGGGGGTGAGCGCGGGCTTGAAGTCGTCGGCGAAGCTGCGGCCGACGCCGGCCTGCCGCAGCACCGAGTGCCGGCCATCGGCGGCAATGACGAGATCGGCGGAGACGACGGTGGGCCGGCCGGCCGCGGCGGCAAGCGTCACGCCGGTGACCTTGCCGTTGTCGTCGCGGGCGAGGCCGGTGGCGTCGGCATCCATCCACAGCCGGAAGTTCGGGAGCGTCTTCGCCTCGTCGGCGAGAAAATCGAGAAAATCCCATTGCGGCATCAGCGCGAGGAATTTCGCGCGGGCGGGCAGATGCGTGAAATCGGCGATGGGCAAATGGTCGTCGCCGATCTGGGCCCAGAGCTCCCGGAGCTCGCTGTGGGGCAAAGCGAGGAAGCGGTCGTAGAGGCCGAGCTCGTGCATCAGCTCGAGCGTCGAGGGATGGATGGTGTCGCCGCGGAAATCGCGCAGGAAGTCGTGGTGCTTTTCGAGCACCAGCACGTCGACGCCGGCGCGGGCGAGCAGATAGCCGGCCATCATGCCGGCAGGACCGCCCCCGGCGATGACGACAGCGGCGGTTTCGGGGGTGGCGGCCATGAGGCGACGCTAGCGCCGAATAACTGACTTGCAAGAGGCACGGCGCGTGAGCGGCGCTGCGCCTCGCAGAATCAGCTTGCGCTTCCTATCTTGCCCGTGAACAAAGCAGGCACGAATGGACGAGCGGCTTCCCGACATCGTGGCAGTGATGGTGAGCGTCTCCGTAGAGGGGCCGTATTCCTATCGCGTGCCCTACGGCAAGAGCGTGGTGCGCGGCTCGATCGTGGCCGTGCCGCTGGTCGGGCGCCTGACGCTGGGCGTGGTCTGGGGCGTGCCCAAGGACAACACCGCACATAATCGGCTGAAGGATATCGAGCACATCTACGACGTGCCGCCGCTGTCGGATGAGCTGCTGCGTACGGTCGACTGGGTGTCGCGCTACACGCTCGCGGCGCCGGGGCTGGTATTGCGGTCGGTGCTGCGCTCGACCGAAGCGCTGGAGCCGGAGCGCAACATCGTCGCGTTCCGCAAGACCGGGCGGGAGCCCGAGCGGATGACGCCAGCGCGGGCGCGGGTGCTCGACGCGGTGGCCGATGGGCTGGCGTGGCCGAAGGCGACTATCGTCGGCAGTTCCGGCGTTTCGGCGTCGGTGATCGAGGGGCTGGAGCGGTCGGGCGCGCTGGAGCGGCTGGAGGTTGCGCCGCCGCCCATCGTGCTGAGGCCAGACCCGGATGCGGCGCCGCCGGTGCTGAGCGCCGAACAGGGGCAGGCGCTGGCGCAGATTCGGGCGCTCGATGCGCACAAGTTCGGCGTGGCGCTGCTCGACGGCGTGACCGGCGGCGGCAAGACCGAAGTGTTCTTCGAGGCGGTGGCGGATACGCTGCGGGCCGGACGGCAGGCGATGGTGCTGCTGCCGGAAATCGCGCTGACGCACAGTTTCCTCGACCGGTTCGCGCGGCGCTTCGGGACGCGGCCGGCCGAGTGGCATTCGGACATGACGCCGGCGCAACGGGCCCGCACCTGGCGCGCCATCAATGCCGGCGAGGTACGGGCGCTGGTCGGAGCGCGTTCGGCGCTCTTCCTGCCGTTCCACGAGCTGGGGCTGATCGTGCTCGACGAGGAGCACGACGGCGCGTTCAAGCAGTCGGATGGGGTCAATTATCACGCGCGCGACATGGCGGTGGTGCGGGCCAAGCTCGCCGAAGCGCGGGTGATCCTGAGCTCGGCCACGCCATCGGTCGAATCGCGCAACAACGCCAATCTCGGCCGCTACAGCCATGTGCTGCTGACGTCGCGGTTTTCGACGACGGCGCTGCCCGACATCACGGCGCTCGACATGCGCGAGGAGCCGCCGGAAAAGGGCCAGTGGATCGCGCCGCGGCTGGCGCGCGAGATTTTCGCGACGCTCGACCGGGGCGAGCAGGCGCTGCTGTTCCTCAATCGCCGCGGTTATGCGCCGCTGACGCTGTGCAAGGCGTGCGGGCATCAATACCAGTGCCCCGATTGCTCGGCCTGGCTGGTGGAGCACCGGTTCCGCGGGGTGCTGATGTGCCACCATTGCGGCTACGAGCAGCGGCGGCCGACGGTGTGCAGCGCCTGCGGCGTCGAGGATTCGCTGGTGCCGATCGGGCCGGGGATCGAGCGGGTGGCGGAGGAGGCGGCCGCGCGGTTTCCCGATGCGCGCACGGTGATCCTCAGCTCCGATATGGGGTCGAACGCCCAGCTCAAGGAGCGGTTCTCCGAGATCGAGAAGGGGGAGTACGACCTCGTCATCGGCACGCAGCTCGTCGCCAAGGGCCACAATTTCGAGAAACTGACGCTGGTGGGAGTGCTGGATGCCGATCTCGGGCTAGCGCATGGCGACCCGCGGGCGGCGGAAAAGACCTTCCAGATCCTGACGCAGGTGACCGGCCGGGCCGGGCGGGCCGCAAAGGCCGGGCGGGCGTTCCTTCAGACCTACCATCCGACCCATCCGGTGATGGAGGCGATGGTGAAGCAGGATCGCGAGGCCTTCTATGCGCATGAGCTGATCGAGCGCGAGGATGGCGGGCTGCCGCCGTTCGGCCGGCTGGCGGCGCTGATCGTTTCCGCCAGCGCGCACGACGAGGCGATGAACTTCGCGCGGCGGCTGGCGAGTGCGGCGCCGCGGGCCGAGGGGCTGCGGCTGTTTGGCCCGGCGGATGCGCCGGTCGCCATGGTGCGCGGGCGGCACCGGGTGCGGCTTCTGGCGCAGAGCCCCAAGGATTTCGACCTTTCGGGCTATGTCCGCTTCTGGCTCAATTCCGCCGAGCGGCCGCGGGGGAACCTCCGCATCCAGGTCGATATCGATCCGATGAGCTTTTACTGAGCCGATGCACGGCGACGAGCACTGATTATTCCGCGGTGTCATTCCCGCGAAGGCGGGAATCCAGAGGCCAAGCCCACCGACTTGCGCGAGTGGCTCCTGGATTCCCGCCTTCGCGGGAATGACACGGTGGGTGTGTCGCGGCGTCGGCGCAATTGGACTGCGACAAGGTGGCAAAAAACGCGGGCTTCCGCGCCTTGCGTACCCTCAAGGTGCCATGTTAGAGGGGGCGCGGTTTTCGGGCTGGTGGGCTGTCCCAGAACCATCAACAGCGTCGGCGATTGCCCGGTTTACGCGGGTTTGGGACGCGCCCAGCAACAAGGGTGGAGCGGCATTGGCAGAGCAGAATTCGGTGCTGACCCAGATCGCGCGGCCGTATGCGGCGGCGCTCTTTGATCTCGCCAAATCCGAAGGCTCGGTGGATGCCGTCGAGACCGGGCTGGTCGAGCTGCAGAAACTGTCGGGCGAGAGCGAGGATTTCCGCCGCTTCCTGCGCTCGCCGGTGATCAGCGCCGACCTCAAGTCGGGCGCGGTCGATGCGATTCTGAGCAAGACCAGTCTCAACGGCACGGTCAACAATTTCGTCAAGGTCGTGGCTCGCAATGGCCGGCTGTTCGCGCTGCCGGCGATCATCAAGGCGTTCCAGGCGCTGGCCGCCGGCTCGCGCGGCGAGGTTTCCGCCGAGGTCACCTCGGCGACGCCGCTCAATAAATCCCAGGTCGCGGCACTGGCCGATACGCTCAAGGCGAAGATCGGCAAGACCGTCACCCTCACCGAACATGTCGATCCGTCGCTGATCGGCGGCCTTGTGGTCAAGGTCGGCTCGCAGATGATCGACAGCTCACTCAAAACCAAGTTGTCGGCGATGAAGATCGCCATGAAAGAGGTCGGATAATGGACATCAAAGCCGCGGAAATCTCTGCGATCCTCAAGGACCAGATCAAGAATTTCGGCCAGGAAGCCGAAGTCTCCGAAGTCGGCCAGGTGCTCAGCGTCGGCGACGGTATCGCCCGCGTCTACGGCCTCGACAATGTGCAGGCCGGTGAGCTCGTCGAGTTCCCGGGCGGCATCAAGGGCATGGCGCTCAATCTCGAAACCGACAATGTCGGCGTCGTGATCTTCGGTGCCGACCGCGGCATCAAGGAGGGCGACACCGCCAAGCGGACCGGCGCCATCGTCGATACGCCGGTGGGCAAGGGCCTGCTCGGCCGCGTGGTCGACGGCCTCGGCAACCCGATCGACGGCAAGGGCCCGATCCAGGCCACCGAGCGTCGCCGCGTCGACGTGAAGGCCCCGGGCATCCTGCCGCGCAAGTCGGTGCATGAGCCGATGTCGACCGGCCTCAAGGCCATCGACGCGCTGATCCCGGTCGGCCGCGGCCAGCGCGAGCTGATCATCGGCGATCGCCAGACCGGCAAGACTGCGGTGATCCTCGACACGTTCCTCAACCAGAAGGCGGCGCACGCCGCCAACGCGTCCGAGACCGACAAGCTCTACTGCATCTACGTCGCCGTCGGCCAGAAGCGCTCGACCGTGGCGCAGTTCGTCAAGATCCTCGAGGACAATGGCGCGCTGGAATATTCCATCGTGGTCGCGGCGACCGCGTCGGACGCCGCCGCCATGCAGTTCCTCGCGCCGTTCACCGGCTGCGCCATCGGCGAGTATTTCCGCGACAACGGCATGCACGCCGTGATCGCCTATGACGATCTCACCAAGCAGGCCGTCGCCTACCGCCAGATGTCGCTGCTGCTGCGTCGTCCGCCGGGCCGCGAAGCCTATCCGGGCGACGTGTTCTACCTCCACTCGCGCCTGCTCGAGCGCGCCGCCAAGCTCAACGAAGACCACGGCCTTGGTTCGCTCACCGCGCTCCCCGTGATCGAGACGCAGGCCAACGACGTGTCGGCGTATATTCCGACCAACGTGATTTCGATCACGGACGGCCAGATCTTCCTCGAGACCAATCTGTTCTTCCAGGGCATCCGTCCGGCGGTGAACGTCGGTATCTCGGTGAGCCGCGTGGGTGGCAACGCCCAGATCAAGGCGATGAAGCAGGTGGCCGGCTCGCTGAAGGGCGAGTTGTCCCAGTATCGCGAAATGGCGGCGTTCGCCCAGTTCGGTTCGGACCTCGATGCGGCGACGCAGCGCCTGCTCAACCGCGGCGCGCGCCTGACGGAACTGCTCAAGCAGCCGCAGTTCTCGCCGCTGAAGCCGGAAGAAGAAGTCGCGGTGATCTTTGCCGGCGGCCAGGGCTTCCTCGACGATCTGCCGGTCAACCAGGTCGGCCCGTTCGAGCGTGCTTTGCTTGGCGCTCTCCGTTCGAAGCATCAGGACCTCCTGACCAAGATCGCCACCGAGAAGGCGCTGAGCGACGACCTTCGCGCCCAGCTCAAGGCCGCGATCGAAGCGTTCAAGAAGACCTTCACCGTCTAACTGTCGTAGATAACGCCTGGTGGCAAACCCACCAGGCTATGCCCGGAGTAGTTCGGCCCTATGGCTTCGCTCAAGGACCTCAAAAACCGGATCGCCTCGGTCAAGTCGACCCAGAAGATCACCAAGGCCATGCAGATGGTGGCCGCGGCGAAGCTGCGTCGCGCGCAGGAAGCGGCGATTGCCGCCCGGCCTTATGCCGAGCGCATGACGCAGGTGCTGGCCTCGCTCGGCGCCGCCTATGCGGGCCGGCCCGATGCGCCGGCGCTGCTGGGCGGGACGGGCAAGGACCAGGTGCATCTGCTGGTGGTCGCCACCGGCGAGCGTGGCCTGGCGGGCGGGTTCAACTCGTCGATCGCGCGTCTGGCGCGCGACGAGGCCAACCGGCTGCTCAAGGAAGGCAAGACGGTCAAGATCCTGACCGTGGGCCGCAAGGGCAACGATATCCTCAAGCGCGTCTTTGCCGACAAGATCGTCAATTCGATCTCGTTCCGCGACGTGCGGCAGCTCGGCTACGCCAACGCGTCGAGCGTGGGCGAGACGATCCTTGAGATGTACGCCAATGGCGAGTTCGACGTCGCGACGCTGTTTTTTGCGACGTTCCGTTCGGTGATCAGCCAGGTGCCGACGGCGCTGCAGCTCATCCCGGCGAAGTTCGATGCGGCCGCCGCCACGGGCGACGCCAGCGTCAGCTACGACTACGAGCCGGACGAAGAAGCGATCCTCAACGATTTGCTGCCGCGCAACATCTCGGTGCAGGTGTTCCGGGCGCTGCTCGAAAATAACGCCTCGTTCTTCGGCGCGCAGATGAGCGCCATGGACAACGCGACGCGCAACGCCGGCGACATGATCAAGAAGCTCACGCTGGTCTACAACCGGCAGCGCCAGGCGCAGATCACCAAGGAACTCATCGAAATCATCTCGGGCGCCGAGGCCCTATAGCGACTATATATACGGCAGCGGAGGTCGAAAATGACTGACGATGTTGAAAATCTGGTGCTCGAGCAACTGAGACTGATGCGGGCATCGATGCAGAAGCTGGAATTCGACGTAGCGGACATGAAGGTCCGCATGCCGATGATCGAGACGAATACAGGGCAGGTGATTACCTCCCGCGGTGCGCTGAATGCGCGGATGGGCCGCTTCGACGAGCGGATGTCACGCGTGGAACGGCGGTTGGATTTAGTGGACGCCTAAGCGTTCCGTACGCAACGACGGGGCTCCGGCCCGAGACAGGAAGGTTAGAAAATGGCAGAAGCAGGCAAGCCGGTCGGTCGCGTGAGCCAGGTCATCGGCGCCGTGGTGGACGTCACCTTCGACGGCCATCTCCCCGCGATCCTCAACGCTCTCGAGACCATCAACAATGGCAGCCGCCTCGTGCTCGAGGTTGCCCAGCACCTCGGCGAGAACGCCGTGCGCACCATTGCCATGGACACCACCGAAGGCCTCGTGCGCGGCGCGGAAGTGACCGACACGGGCGTGCCGATTTCGGTGCCGGTGGGCGACGCGACCCTCGGGCGCATCATGAACGTCATCGGCGAGCCGGTGGACGAAGCCGGCCCGGTCAAGACCGAGACCCGCCGCGCCATCCACCAGGACGCGCCGAGCTTCGTCGACCAGGCGTCGGAAGCGCAGATCCTCGTCACCGGCATCAAGGTGGTGGACCTCATCGCCCCCTACGCGCGCGGCGGCAAGATCGGCCTGTTCGGCGGCGCCGGCGTGGGCAAGACGGTGCTGATCCAGGAGCTGATCAACAACGTCGCCAAGGCGCATGGCGGCTACTCGGTGTTCGCCGGCGTGGGCGAGCGTACCCGCGAGGGCAACGACCTCTACCACGAAATGATCGAATCGGGCGTGAACAAGGACCCGCACGAGAACAACGGCTCGACCGAAGGGTCGAAGTGTGCCCTCGTGTTCGGCCAGATGAACGAGCCGCCGGGCGCCCGTGCGCGCGTGGCGCTGTCGGGCCTCACCGTCGCCGAGCATTTCCGCGACCAGGGCCAGGACGTGCTGTTCTTCATCGACAACATCTTCCGCTTCACGCAGGCGGGCGCCGAGATGTCGGCGCTGCTCGGCCGTATCCCGTCGGCGGTGGGTTACCAGCCGACGCTCGCGACCGACATGGGGGCTCTGCAGGAGCGCATCACCACCACCAACAAGGGCTCGATCACTTCGGTGCAGGCGATCTACGTGCCGGCGGACGATCTGACCGACCCGGCGCCGGCGACCTCGTTCGCGCACCTCGACTCGACGACGACGCTCAACCGCGCCATCTCGGAAAAGGGCATCTATCCGGCGGTGGACCCGCTCGATTCGACCTCGCGCATGCTGAGCGCCAACATCGTGGGCGAAGAGCACTACAACACGGCCAACCGCGTGCAGGAAATCCTCCAGCGCTACAAGGCGCTGCAGGACATCATCGCTATCCTCGGCATGGACGAGCTCTCGGAAGAGGACAAGCTGACCGTGGCACGCGCCCGCAAGATCGAGCGCTTCATGAGCCAGCCGTTCTTCGTGGCCGAAGCCTTCACCGGCACTCCGGGCATCTTCGTGCCGCTCGAAGACACGATCAAAGGCTTCAAGGGCCTGGTCAACGGCGACTACGACCACCTGCCTGAAGCGGCATTCTACATGGTCGGCACCATCGAAGACGCCGTCAAGAAGGCGCAGAAGCTGGCGCAGGCCGCTTAAGCTTTCGCATCGCTCCCGGGCTCGCCGCCGGCGGGCCCGCTCTACTGCTTTCCAAGGACCAGACACATGGCTGACGGCGTCAAGATCGAAATCGTCTCCCCGGAGCGGCTGGTCATTTCCCAGCAGGCGCTGTCGGTCACCGTGCCGGGCACCGAGGGCTATTTCACCGTGGTCGGCGAGCACGCGCCGCTGATGTCGACGCTGAAGCCGGGCTTCATCACCGTTACCGACACGAGCAATGTCGCGCATGTGTTCTACGTGCGCGGCGGGTTTGCCGATGTGGCGCCGTCGGGGCTCACCATCCTTGCCGAGGAAGCCCGTCCGGTGGCGGAGTTCAACCGCACCGAGATCGAGGCGCTGATCGCCTCGGGCCAGACGGCGCTGCAGGCCGCGACCACTGCCGCCGAGCAGGACCGGCTGACCAACGAACTCGACGCCTGGCGCAACCTGCTGGTCGACGCCGCGGCGAACCACGAGACCGTCCACTAAGGCCTGTCAGGCGCTTCAGCCCCGATGACACCGTGGAGAGCGGATACTTCAATAGAATATCGCCGGCTTCGCGGGCTCGACTTACGGGCTCCTGAGTCCTCTCGCGCCAATACTTCGCACGCTTCACGTGTCCTTAACGGAGCACATGGCATTGCCGTATTCGGGAATGTCGAAGTGATCTTTTGATCCGTGCCGGGCTCGCCAGCGGCACCGGTATGCGGAGCGTGCCTTCCTATGACTCTCAGACTGAAGATCCTGCTCATCGTGGCCGTGATGGGCCTCGTCGTGGTCGCGACCGCCGGCATGGTGCTCTACACCACCGGCGTCTATTCGCATCAGGTCGCCGAGCTCGAAGCCGCTTCTACCCGCGCCTATGACGGCGAGCACCTCAACCGGCTGGTCACCGCCGTGGTGATGGATGCGCGCGGCATCTACGCGTCGAAATCGACCGACGAAGCCGCGCCGTTCGGCAAGGGCGTGCTGGACTCGCTCGACCAGATCGACGCGCTGCTCAAGGACTGGCGGCCGCTGGTGAAGCCCGAGGACGTGCCCGCCTTCGACAAGGTGGTGTCGCGCACGGCGGAATTCCGCCAGTTCCGCAGCGAAACGGTGCGGCTGGGCGGGATCGACCCGGTGCAGGCCAATGCGCAGGGCAACAACGAGGCGAACCGCGCCAACCGCAAGGCGTACCAGGCCGAAATCGACGCGGTGGTGAAAAAGAACCAGGACGATTTCACCGCGCTCAATGCCGATCTCGCGCAGTTCCAGGCCGGCGTGCTGCCCAGCGTGCTGATCGCGACGCTGCTCGGCCTGATCGCCGGCGCGGGCACGGCGCTGTTCATTGCCACCCGGCACGTGGCGCGGCCGCTGACGCGGATCACCGCGACCATGCAGCAATTCGCCGAGGGCGATTTCGCCGCCGAGGTGCCGTATCTGGGCAAGAAGGACGAAATCGGCCAGATGGCCGGGGCGCTCGAAGTGTTCAAGGAGAACGGCATTCGGGTCGCGGAGATGACCGAGCTCGAGCGCGACACGCACCAGCGCGCCGCAACCCGCCGCGCGGCAATGGAGCGTTTCCAGCAAGGCTTCGACAAGGTGGTCAGCGCCACCGTGGAGGGCGATCTCGGGCATCGGCTCGCCACCAGCTACGACGAGCCGGACCTCGACCGGCTGGCCGGAAAGTTCAACACGCTGATGGAGACGGTGGCGGGCGGCCTCAAGGCGGCCGGCGACGTACTCTCGGCGCTCGCCGTGGCCGACCTGTCGCAGCGGATGGAGGGCGATTATGCCGGTGCCTTCGCCCAGCTCAAGCAGGACACCAACGCGGTGGTCGACAAGCTGACGGGCATCGTCGGGCGGCTCAAGCAGACCTCGTACGATCTGAAGAACGCGACGGGCGAAATTCTCACCGGCGCCAACGATCTGAGCGAACGCACCACCAAGCAGGCCGCGACGATCGAGGAAACGTCGGCGGCGATGGAGCAGCTTGCCGATACGGTGTCACAGAACGCGCAGCGCGCCACCGAAGCGTCGGAGAGCGCGGCCGAGATCACCACCATCGCCACCGATGGCGGCGCCGTGATGCTGAAGGCCAATGCGGCGATGGAGCGGATCACCGCGTCGTCGGGCAAGATCTCCAACATTATCGGGCTCATCGACGACATCGCGTTCCAGACTAACCTGCTCGCCCTCAACGCTTCGGTCGAAGCGGCCCGCGCCGGTGATGCCGGCAAGGGCTTTGCGGTGGTGGCGGTCGAAGTGCGGCGCCTCGCACAATCGGCGGCGGGCGCGTCGTCGGAGATCAAGGGGCTGATCGAGCAGTCGGCGGCCGAGGTCACCGCGGGCTCCAGGCTGGTGTCGGACGCGGCGCTCAAGCTCAACGGCATGCTCGAGGCGGTGCAGCGCAACCATACGTTGCTTGAAGGCATCGCGCGCGAAAGCCGCGAGCAGGCCACCGCCATCGCCGAGGTCAACACGGCCGTGCGCGACATGGACGAGATGACCCAGCACAATGCCGCGCTGGTGGAAGAGACCAATGCGGCCATCGAGCAGACCGAGGCGCAGGCGGTCGAACTCGACCACGTCGTCGACATCTTCCGAGTCAGGACCACGCCGGTGCCGGTCGAGGCGCCACATGTAGTGCAGGCAAAGCCGGCCGCGCGCAAGGCCGCGAAGGCGTATCTGACCGAGGGCAATGCGGCGCTGGACTGGGCGGAGTTCTAGCCCGCAAGCTCGGCGCTCAACGCTCAAGGTTCAACGCTCGGCGCTCGGTGCTCCACCCCTCGTCCGTCCTTCGGGCACCTTCTCCCCTCGAGGGGAGAAGGGATGGAGCACCGACGCCGGCGGCGATGGCCCCCCTGCGTAAACCCTCGTAACCGATCCCTAACCATACCTCCGTAGCTTTACCGTCGGGGAATGGGGTCGGCAGGCGTGCCGCGCCCGGCTCGGGGATTTTTCATGGCATTTTTTCAGTCGCTGAGAATTTCGCAGAAATTGCCGCTGCTGCTCGTCGGCTCGGCCATCGTGGTCAGCGCCGGCGTGGGGCTCGCGTCCTATCTCATCGCTTCCCGCAGCATCGAAGCCGAGGCGCGGCAGAACCTCGAGACCATCGCCATCGAGCGCGCCAACCAGTTGAGCGCGCGGCTGCAGGCGATCGAGACCGACGTGGTCAAGACCGGCAATTCGGACAGCACCGTCAAGGCGCTCGCCGCGTTCGGCTCGGCCTGGCAGCAGGTGCTGACGCAGAACGCGGTCGACGAGATCAAGAAGACCTACACCACCGACAATCCGAACAAGCCGGAGGCGCGGCTGCTGCTCGACACGGCGGCGACGACGCTGAGCTATGGCACCTGGCACGCCAAATTCCAGCCGGCGTTCCGCGACCTGATCCAATCCAGCGGCTATTCGGACTTCTATCTGTTCAACCTCACGGGCGATCTGCTCTACAGCGTCGCCAAGCGCGACGATTTCGCCACCAACTTCACCGGCAGCGGTCCCTATGCGGCGACGGCGCTCGGCAAGGCCTATGCCGATGCGCTGAAGCTCGACAAGCCGACCGACTTCGTTTTTGCGGATTTCTCGCTCTATCCGGCCAACCCGGCCGAGCCGCTGGCGTTTCTCGCCAAGCCGATGTTCGACGCCACGGGCCACAAGACGGGCGTCGTCGCCATCGCGCTCACCACCAAAGTGGTCGACCAGATCATCGGCACCCGCACGGGCCTCGGCGACAGCGGCGACGTGTTCATCGTGGGAGCCGATGGCCTCGCACGCTCCGACAGCGCGACGACGCCCGAAAACGACACGCTGCAGCCGGCACTGTTCGACGCGACCGTCAAGGAAGCGGTGACGGGCGTGCCGGGCGACACGGTGCTTGCGCGCAACGGCGTGCCGATGCTGGCCGCCGCGGTGCCGATCGATGTGACCGCCAGCCAGAGCTGGGCGCTGGTCGCTATCAAGAGCCAGGCGGAAATTTTCGCGCCGGTGGTGCAACTGGCGCTGATCATGACGGGCGTCGGCCTCGCGCTGCTGCTGATCGTGGGCGTCGGCGGCTGGCTGTTCTCGCGCTCGATCACGCGGCCGCTCGACCGGCTGACCGCCGGCATGGGCGAACTCGCGGGCGGCAATCTCGATGTCGAGATCGTCGGCGGCGGCAACCGGCGCGACGAGATCGGCGATATGGCCAAGGCGCTCGAAGTCTTCCGCGGCAGCGCGCGCCGCGTGGCCGAGCTCACCGAGGGCGAGCGGGCATCGAGCGAACAGCATCGCGCCGAACGGAGCGCCATGATGGCCGACCTGCAGCGCGGCTTCGGGGCCGTGGTCGATGCGGCGACGCATGGCGATTTTTCGGCGCGCGTGGCCTCACGCTTCGCCGACCCCGAACTCAATGCCCTGGCGCGCAGCGTCAACAGCCTCGTCGAAACCTTCGAGCGCGGCGTCGACGAGACGGGCGCGGTGCTGGCGGCATTCGCGGACGCGGACCTCTCCAAGCGCATGGAGGGCGACTACGAAGGCGCGCTGGCGCAGCTCAAGACCGACACCAATGCGGTGGGCGACAAGCTGGCCGAGGTGATGACGCAACTGCAGCAGACGTCGCGTACGCTCAAGAACGCGACCAGCGAAATTCTTTCGGGTGCCAACGACCTCGCCGAGCGCACCACGCGGCAGGCGGCGACGATCGAGGAGACGTCGGCGGCGATGGAGCAACTGGCCGCCACGGTCACGCACAATTCGGCCCGGGCGCAGGAGGCGAGCGTCAACGCTGTCGCCGTTACCACCACGGCCGAGGAGGGCGGCAAGGTGATGCTGGCGGCGAACGCGGCGATGGAGCGGATCAGCGCCTCGTCGGGCAAGATCGGCAACATCATCGGGCTCATCGACGACATCGCGTTCCAGACGAACCTCCTGGCGCTCAACGCGTCGGTGGAAGCGGCGCGGGCGGGCGAAGCGGGCAAGGGCTTTGCGGTGGTCGCGGTCGAGGTGCGGCGGCTGGCGCAATCGGCGGCGCAGGCGTCGGCGGAGGTGAAGGGCCTCATCGAGCAATCGGGCGCGGAAGTGGCGAGCGGCAGCAAGCTCGTTGCCGAAGCCGCGGGTCGGCTCGACGCGATGCTCGGGGCGGCGCGGAAGAATCACGAGCTGTTGATCGGCATCGCGCACGAAAGTCGCGAGCAGGCATCGTCCATCGACGAGGTGAACATCGCCGTCCGAACCCTCGATGAAATGACGCAACACAACGCGGCACTGGTCGAGGAGACCAATGCCGCACTCGAAAAAACCGACGGACAAGCCGTCGAACTCGACCGCATCGTCGAGCAATTCAGTCTTGGCGAGGCTCCGTCGGTGGCGAAGACTCGCGCAGCGGCGCCGTTGCGACCGCTCGCCAAGTCTTATCAGATTAGTGGCAATACCGCGATCGATCCGGCGTGGTCCGAGTTCTAGTCAAACCTGCGTACGTAACCTCTCGTTAGCGCTGCTGATCTAGTCTTCGCCGCTGAAAATGCTGCGGCGAGGACTGCCGCCAATAATTGTTCGGGGGATGAGATGACGCTCAGGATTTCGCAGAAGCTGCCTTTGGCGCTCGTCGGTTCGGCCATCGTGGTGGGTGCTGGCGTCGGAATCGCATCCTATTTCCTTGCGTCCAACGCGCTCGAAACGCAGGCGCGGCAGAATCTCGACACCATCGCGTTCGAGCGTGCCAACCAGCTCAGCGTCTATATGAAGGACGTAGAGACGGACCTCGTCAAAACCTCCGGCACCGAGATGGTGCAGCAGGCGGTCGCCAATTTCGCCACCGCGTGGCAGGGCATGACCAACAAGCAGCTCAACATGGATGCGTCGGTGACGCTGCGCGCGGCGTTCCTGCAGGGCGACGCCGACAAGCGCATGAGCGTCGACAACACGCCGGGCGGCGTCAAGAGCGGTGTTCCAGCGGCCTACGGCTTCAACCATTCGCATTATAATCCGGTGTTCCGCGCGCAATTGCAGAACGCCGGCTATCGCGACATCTACCTGCTCGACAACATGGGCAACGTCGTCTACTCGACGCGCAAGGCCGACGATTTCGGCAGCAATTTCGCCAAGGACGGCGGCGGCAAATATGCGGCGAGCGGGCTCGGCGCGGCGTTCGAGGGCGCATCGTCGCTGACCAAGCCGGGTACGTTCTTTTTTGCCGATTTCGCCCCTTACGCTCCGGCCGACGGCCTGCCGCTGGCGTTCATTGCGGCCCCCGTCTTCGACGCAACGACCAGCAAGGTCGGCGTCGTCGCCTTCTCGCTCGGGGCCGACCGGCTGGCGCAGGTGGTCGGCTACCGGCAGGGTCTCGGCAACAGCGGCGAAACGATCATCGTGGGCGCCGATGGGCTGGCGCGCACCGATTCCGGCTTCACCGCGGACAACGACGCGCTGCAGCCGACGATCTTCGACGACACGATCAAGGCGGCCATCGGTGGCCTGCCCGGCGATACCGAAGCGGTGTTCCACGGCAACGACGTGATCGCCGCCGCCGCGCCGGTCGACGTCACTGCGTCGCAGAGCTGGGGCCTGATCGCGGCGATGAACAAGTCCGAGATCTTCGCGCCGGTGGCCACACTCACCACGCTGATGGTCGCCATCGGCGGCGCGCTGCTGGGGATCGTCGCGATTCTCGGCTGGCTGTTCGCGCGCAGCGTCAGCAAGCCCATCGGCCGGCTGACCGCCGGCATGAAGGCCCTCGCCTCGGGCGACCTCGCGGTGGAGATCAAGGGGGCCGACAAGAACGACGAGCTCGGCGAGATGGCGCAGGCGGTCGAAGTGTTCCGCGCCAACGCCATCCAGGTCGCAGAGATGAGCGAGGACGAGCGCGCCTCGATGGAACGCCGTCGCAGCGAGCACGCACAGATGATGCAGGATCTGCAGCGCGCCTTCGGAGAGGTGGTCGATGCGGCGGTCAATGGCGACTTCTCGCAGCGGGTGCGGGCGGAGTTTCCGGACGCCGAGCTCAACAGCCTCGCGCATTCGGTCAACAATCTGGTGGAGACGGTGGAGCGCGGTCTCGGCGAGACCGGCGAAGTGCTGTCGGCGCTGGCCAACACCGATCTCACCCACCGCGTCACGGGCGACTATAGCGGCGCCTTCGGGCGGTTGCGCGACGACACCAACGGCGTCTGCGACACGCTGGGCGACATCGTGCGCGGCTTGCGCGATACGTCGCGCCAGCTCAAGACCGCCACCGGCGAGATGCTGTCGGGCGCCAATGATCTCAGCGGGCGCACCACCAAGCAGTCGGCGACGATCGAGGAAACCTCGGCCGCGATGGAGCAGCTCGCCGCGACCGTGCACGACAATGCCAAGCGGGCGGAATCGGCCAGTGCCAAGGCGCGCGCCGTCAGCCAGTCGGCGACCGAAGGCGGCGTGGTGATGGACAACGCCACCGCCGCGATGGACCGCATCACGCAGTCGTCGGGCAAGATCTCCAACATCATCGGGCTCATCGACGACATCGCGTTCCAGACGAACCTGCTGGCGCTCAACGCCTCGGTGGAAGCGGCGCGCGCCGGGGAAGCCGGCAAGGGTTTTGCGGTGGTTGCGGTCGAAGTGCGGCGGCTGGCGCAGTCGGCAGCGCAGGCCTCGGCAGAAGTGAAGGGGCTCATCGAGCAGTCGCGCGTCGAGGTCACCGGCGGCACCAAGCTCGTCGCCGAGGCCGCGCACAAGCTGGTCGAGATGCTGGATGCAGCCAAGGAGTCCAGCGCGCTGATTGAGGGCATCGCCACCGCCAGCCGCGACCAGGCCTCGGCCATCGCCGAGGTCAGCGGTGCGGTGCGCGCGCTTGACGAGATGACCCAGCACAACGCCGCGCTGGTCGAGCAGACCAATGCCGCCATCGAGCAGACCGAAGCGCAGGCGAGCGAGCTCGACCGCATCGTCGACGTGTTCGCGCTCGAAGACGACGAGCCGGCGGCACGACGGGCGGCGTAAGAATTCTCAGTCTCCACCCAATCCTCCCCTGCGACGCAGTCGCGGGGGAGGGGGACCATGCGCAGCATGGTGGAGGGGGCAGCCACGGGCACCGTGTCCTGCCGTCTCACCCGCACCGAGTCCGGCCCCGCCCCCTCCACCGCCTTCGGCGGTCCCCTTCCCCCGTGGCTTTGCCACAGGGGAGGATTAGAGGTGCCGGCCGATAGAGCGATGCTCTAGCCGAGCGCTGCGGCCACCAGGGCGCGGGCGTGCAGCTCGGTGGTGTCGTAGGTCGGCAGCGGGCTGACGCTGTCGTCGATCAGCATGCCGATTTCGGTGCAGCCCAGGATCACGGCTTCGGCGCCGCGGGCCTTGAGGCGGGCGATGGCGTCGACATAGATCTGTCGCGAGGCGTCGCGAACGATGCCCAGCACCAGCTCTTCGTAGATGATGCCGTTGAGGTTGGTGATGCCGACATCGGGCACGATGACCTTGAGCCCGCGCGCTTCGAGCCCCTCGATATAGAACCGCTTTTCCATGGTGAAGCGGGTGCCCAATAGGCCCACCGTCTCGATGCCGTCGGTCAGCAGCGCGTCGGCGGTCGGCGCGGCGATGTGGACGAACGGCACGCCGATCGCGGCGACGATCTCGGGCGCGCAGATGTGCATGGTGTTGGTGGCGAGCCCGATCACCTCGGCCCCGGCGCGCTCCAGCCCGGCGGCGATGGTCGCAAGCTCGCGGCCAGCCGCGGCCCAGTCATCGCGGCTCTGCATTTCGGCGATCGGGGCGAAATCGACGGAGTGGACGATCACCGGCGCCGAGTGCAGGCCACCCAGCGCCTCCTTGGTCTCACGGTTCAGAATGGCGTAATAGTGAGCGGTGCTTTCCCAGCTCATGCCGCCGATGAGGCCGATGGTCTTCATTTGGCGCGCAGCTTTGCGGGCAGGTCGCGGAACGCCGCGACGATCTGCTGATAGGCCTCGCGCTTGAACGGCACGATGAGATCGGGGAGCCGTTCGAGGTTTTCCCAGCGCCACTGGTCGAACTCGGCCGGCATCGAGCCGTCGCCCGGCTCGGTGACGTTGATCTCGCTGTCGTCGCCGGTAAAGCGGAAGGCGAACCAGCGCTGGCGCTGGCCGCGATATTTGCCCTTGAGCGCGACGCCGAGCGCGTCGTCGGGCAGATCGTAGTAGATCCAGCCGGGCACCTCGGCGATCTGCTCGACCGAGCGGATCGAGGTTTCCTCGAACAGTTCGCGCAGCGCGGTCTGTTCGGGCTTTTCGCCCTTGTCGATGCCGCCCTGCGGCATCTGCCAGGGCGAGCCGAACTCGCTCGAATCCTCGGGGTCGTCTTCGGCCTTGCGGCGGCCGATGAACACCTGGCCGCTGGCGTTGAACACGGCGGTGCCGACGCAATCGCGGTACGGCATGATTTCGCGGTCGGGTCGCTTCTTCATGAGGCCTTCTGCATCAATGCGGTGATCGGAACGAGGGTGAAGCCGCGGGCGTCGGCGGTCTTGGCCCATTCGGCGAGGGTCTGCACCGACACCGGCAACGCCGAGATCATGCCGATGGCCCGGCCCTTTTCGGTGGCCTTGGCCTCGAGCGCCTTGAGCTGGTCGAGGATCGGCTGGCGGGCCGGATCGGGGTCGAGCGTCAGGTCGGCGCGGCCGAATTCGACATTGTTGGCGGCGGCGAGCTGCGGCGCCACGGTCCGGTTGGAGGTGCCGTCGTCGAGATAGCCGAGGCCGCGGGCGCCGAGCTCCTCCATCACCGGACCGAAATCCTGCGCCGAGGCGGTGAAGCGGGCGCCCATGTAGTTGACGAGCCCGACATAGCCGCCAAAGGCGCTCATCGAGGTGAAGAGCTTGTCGAGGTTGTCGCGCGGCGCCTGTCCGGTCAGCAGCGTCTGCGGGCCAGGGTCGCTGTCGGGATAGTCGAAGGGCTCGAGCGGCACTTCGAGCAGGATCTCGTGGCCGGCAGCGCGGGCGGCGCCGGCGGCATCGGCCAGCGTCTTGCCATAGGGCGCAAAGGCGAGGGTCACCGGGCCCGGCAGGCTGTCGATGGCGGCGGAGGTGCCCGACTGGTTGAGCCCGAGACCGGTCACCACCACGGCGATCAGCTTCTTGCCGGCGGCATCGGCGGGAGTCGGGCCGGGCTGCGCATAGGCCTCGAACGGCGTCTCGCCAGTGGCCGACATGCGCGGGATGGCGCCCTTGCCGGTCTCTTCGAGCAGGTCGGGCACCAGTCCCTGCGCGTTGGTCACGCCGGGCGGCGGTGGGGCGTCGGGGTTGCCGTCGGGCACATCGGCGCCCACCATCGAGACGAGGCCGCTGACCGGGATTTCGGGGCCGGCGGTAATGATCGCCTGGCTTGCCGCGGTCTTGACGTTGTCGGCGACGGAATTGGCATTGCGGGTCGAGTTGACGTTGATGTCGGCGACCGGCCTACCGCCATTCGGGTCGTTCACCAGCAGGATGCGGCCGCCGACGCCGAGCACGATCAGCGCAATCACGCCGAAGGCGATGCGGGCCAGCGGGATGTTGTCGGGCGACAGGCGGAACCCGGCCTTGCTCTTCTTCTTGCCCAAAGGGGCGCTGAGGTCGTCCGCCATGACCTGCCCTTAGGTGGAGCGCAGCGAATCAGCGGCCGCGCGGGTCGCCGATCAATACCACGATCAGTCGGGGTCCTTCCCCCGTGGCTTTGCCACAGGGGAGGAGTACCCGACTGCTAGTCCGCCGCCTTGGGCGGGTAAGACGCGTTCTTTTCCACGCCGTCGATCAGCTTGATCGCATATTGGAGCTGGGTGTCGTCGGCCTTTTCGGTCGGCACGTAGACCGACGAGCCGGTGGTCGCGACCTTCTCGGTGCCGCCGCCGATCTGGCCGTTGAGCCCGGCCTCGCCCATGATCTCGTCGCGGCCCTTGAGGTCGGCCGGCACGTTCTCGGTGATGGTGATGTCGGGCTGGATGCCGGCGGCCTGGATCGAGCGGTTGCTCGGCGTGTAGTAGCGCGCCGTGGTGATGCGGATGCCGCCATTGTCGCCCAGGTGGATCAGCGACTGCACGCTGCCCTTGCCGAACGAGCGGGTGCCGATCAGCGTCGCACGCTTCTGGTCCTGCAGCGCGCCGGCGACGATTTCGGCCGCCGAGGCCGAGCCGCCATTGATCAGCACCACCAGCGGCGTGCCGGCGAGCTTGGCGTCGAGATCGTCGGGCTTGGCCTCGAGCCGGCTGCTTTCGCCGTCGGTGCGGCCGCGGGTCATCACGATCACGCCCTGCTTGAGGAAGGCGTCGGCGACGTACTGCGCCTGGTCGACGAGGCCGCCCGGGTTGTTGCGCATATCGAGGATGATGCCCTTGGGCGCCACGCCGTTGTTCTTGTCCCAGATGTCTTTGACGGCCTTCTGGATGCCCGGATAGGCCTGCTCGGTGAAGCGGGCGAGCCGGATCACGGCGACGTCGCCTTCCATCGACCACTTCACCACCTGCTGGGCGATGGTGTCGCGGGTCAGCTCGAAATAGAGCGGGTCCTTCACGCCGTCGCGCACCACGGTCAGCTTGATCTTGGTGCCCACCGGGCCCTTCATCTTGGCCACGGCGTCGTCGACGCTCATGCCCTGCACCGACTTGCCGTCGAGCTCGACGATGTAGTCGTTGGCGAGGATACCGGCCTTTGCCGCCGGGGTGTCGTCGATGGGCGAGACCACCTTCACCACGCCCTGGTCCATCGTCACTTCGATGCCGAGGCCGCCGAACTGGCCCGACGTGTCCTGCTGCGACTGGTCGAACTCCGAGGGGTCCATGTAGTTGGAGTGCGGGTCGAGCGAGGTCAGCATGCCGTTGATGGCGGCGCGGATCAGCGCCTGCTCGTCCGGCGGATCGACATATTCGGAGCGGATGCGGTCGAACACCTGGCCGAAGAAATCGAGGTTTTCGTAAACTTCCTCATCGGTGCGCGGATGCTTGTCGGAGGGCTTGGCGGCGGTGTCGGACGCGGGCGGCTCGGTGGCGGGCGGCTCGGCGGACGACGGGTCGGCCGGGGGCGCGGCCGGTTCGGCCGACGGCGCCGGTTCGCTCGACGGCGCCATCGAGGGCTGGCTGGACGACGACGCGTTCGGTGCGGCGGACGAGGGCGCCTGGTCCTGCGCGTAAGCGGTCAGCGCGGTTGAGCTCAGCAGCATCAACGCCAGCAGGGCAGCGCGTGAAAAAGTCGGACGCATCAAGGGTTCATCCACTCTGGGTCGGGTTGTCGGGAGAGGCCCACCATCCGGACGGATCCATGGGCTGGTTCTTGTTTCGCATCTCAATATAAAGCGTCGGCCTCTGCGCGCCAGCGCCGCTCGCGACGGTCCGGCCAATTGTGCGTGAACCCATGGTGCCGATCTTGGAGCCCATGAGGACGAACTGCCCCGGCGTCACGTCCACCGTCGCCAATCCGGCCAACAGTACCGTGTAGTCCTGGCCGCCATCAAGAATGACGATTTGGCCGTAATTGAGGTAGTTGCCGGTGTAGAGCACCCAGCCATCGGATGGCGCCAGCACGGTCGCGGCAGCGCGGGTCACCACCGATATCCCCTTGCTGACGCCCCCCAGGCCGTCGCTGTCGCCGAAATTGGCGACATTGACGCCCGACACCGGGAAATCGAGGAAGCCGCGCGCGGCCGCGAACGGCACCGCCGGCTGCTGGCGGGCGGTGTTGGCCAGCGCGAGCTTCACGGTATCGGTATCGAGCTTGGGCGCCGTGGCGCCGGCATTGGCCTTGGCGGTAGCGTCGGCGGCGGTCGCGACGGCCTGCGCCTGCTTGCCGAGATCGGCGATGAGCTGCTTCAGCGTCGCGGCCTTGTCGGCCATGTCGCTCGCCGCCTGCTGCTCGGCGACGAGGGTGGAGCTCGCGACGGTTTCGTTCTGCTTTTGCGCCTGGATGAGCGTGGCGATGCGCAACTGCTCTTCTTCGAGCACGTCGAAATTGGCCTTGAGGTTGTCTTCCTGCGCCTGCGCGGCGCTCTTGATGTCGCCCAGGTGCTTGAGGTCAGCCACCACCTGATCGGCCTTGGCCTTGAGCTGCGGCAGGATGGCCGAGATCAGGAGAGCGCTTCGCGCCGACCCCAGCGCGTCGGACGGATCGACGATCAGCGCTGGCGGCGGGTTGCGGGAAATGCGCTCCAGTGCGGCGAGGACGTTGGAGATCGACGCGTTGGCGCCGTCGAGCCGGCCGCGGGTGTCGAGCTCCTGGACGATCAGGTCGCCGATCTTGTTCTGGACGTCGGCCACCTGCGCCTCGGCGGTCTTGACCCGCTCGGTGGCTGCGATCAGCGCCGCGTTCTGCTTGTCGCGGTCGCCCTTCATGGCGTCGATGTCGGCTTTGAGCCTGTCGGTCTTTTCCTTGCTCAGCGACAGCGACGCTTCGAGCTCGGCAAGCTGCTGCTGGGGGTCGGCGACATGGGTTTCGATCCAGGTCGGCACGCCGGTGCCGACCGGTGCGACATCGGGCTCCTGCGAGGCTTCAATCGGCGCCGGGGTCGACTGGGCGAGCGCCGAAGGCGTGGCCAGCGTCGCCGCCAGCATCGTCGCCATCGCCCAGCGAATTTTCATGGAGTCCCGAAATCCCGAATCAATCGGCCCAAGCGTAGCAGGCCGGGCGTTAACAGGCCCCGGCTCTTTGGCTTTTGAATGGCCGCGTGGGCTACTCGCGATGATAGGGGTGGCCGCTGAGGATGGTGGTGGCGCGGTAGAGCTGCTCGGCCAGCATGATGCGCACAAGTTGGTGCGGCCAGGTCAGCGGGGAAAAGCTGAGAGTCAGGTCAGCCGCCTTGACGAAACCGGGGTCGAGGCCGTCGGCGCCGCCAATGACGAAGCTCAGCGCCTGCTTGCCCTCGTCGCGCCGGCGGAGGATCGTGGTGGCGAAGGCTTCCGAGCCCATCGACTTGCCGTGCTCGTCGAGCGCCACGGTCCAGCGGTGTTCCGGGAGCAGGGCGCCGAGCGCCCGCGCTTCCTCGGCCTTGCGGGCCGCGGCGCTGCCGGCGCGCGATTCAGGCAGTTCGCTGACGGTGAACCCGGTGAGGCTGAGCGGTTTGCCGGTGGCAACGGAGCGCTCGAGATAGCGGGAGACGAGTTCTCGCTCCGGCCCCTGCTTCATCCGGCCGATGGCGAACAGCCCGATGCGCACGAACGCCTACTGAGCGTCGGCGGCGAAATCCGCCTGCCACATCTTCTCGATGTTGTAGAACTCGCGCACTTCCGGCCGAAAGATATGGACGATGACGTCGCCGCCATCTACCAGCACCCAGTCGGCATGCGGCAGGCCCTCGATACGCGGCTTGGAAAAGCCGTTGTCGTGCAGGGCCTTCACCACCTGGTCGGCGACGGCGCTGACGTGCCGGTTGGAGCGGCCCGAGGTCACCACCATGTAGTCGGCCAGCGAGGATTTGCCGGTGATGTCGACCGACACGATCTCCTCGGCCTTGGCGTCCTCGAGGCTTTGCAGCACGACATCGATCATCTTGGGCTCGGCAATGGCTTCCGGAGTCTTGGCCAGTTTCTTGGACGATGCAGCCATTACCAATTGGCCCTCGCCCACGCGGGTGCATGAGTCATGCGGTTTTCAGCATTCCTTGAGTAGGGATCGAATGGTTCGCAGGGTGAAGTGCGATGGTCGTTGTCCCGTCCATGAGCCGAGCTCACGGCCCACATAATGGGGCCTCACGGGCATTTGTGCAAGGCGAAGGTCTCAGGATGATGACTTCTGGGCTTCGCGGATGGCGGTCGAGGACGCATCCGACATCACGCCATGCAGATAGACCCAGGCGGGGGGATCTCGATCGGCGAGGCTGATCGCCGATTCCTCGGGGAGACGCGAGGCGGCCAGCGCGATTGATGCAGGTGCATTCATTGCGTCGAATTTCGCCATTTGTCGCGCATAAACCGCCATTGGAACCATCATTGCAATGTCCCGCCAATGCTCCCAGTGGTCGAAGCTCATCAGGCTGTCGGCGCCCATGATCCACACGAACTTCACCGCCGGGTAGGTGCGGGTGAGAAAGCTCAGGGTCTCGAAGGTGTAGGTGAAGCCGTGCGCGGTTTCGAAGCCCGTGACCTCGAGATCGGGGTGGCGCATCACCTTGTGCGCGAGGGCCATGCGCTGGTCGAGCGGGGCGAGTTCCGTGTGGTCCTTCAACGGGTTGCCGGGTGTGACGAGGATCCAGACCTTGTCCAGCGCCAGCCGCTTCAGGCACTGGAGCGCCACCAGCCGATGGCCCTCGTGCGGCGGGTTGAAGCTGCCGCCGAACAGCCCGATCCGCATGCCCGGCTCGGCGATGGGGAGACTCAGATCAGCGGTCGCCATCAGGGTCGCGTCTGCCCGTTGCCGCGCACTATGTATTTGAAACTGCACAATTGTTCGAGCCCGACCGGGCCGCGGGCGTGGAACTTGCCGGTGGCGATGCCGATCTCGCCGCCGAAGCCGAACTCGCCGCCGTCGGCGAACTGGGTCGAGGCGTTGTGCAGCAGGATGGCGCTGTCGATCTCGGTGAAGAAGCGTTCGACGGAGGCCGGGTCCTCGGTGATGATCGCCTCGGTATGGTGCGAGCCATAATGCGTTATGTGGGCGATGGCCTCGCCGACGTCCGCCACGACCTTGATCGATATGATCGGGGCTTCGTATTCGGTGGACCAGTCTTCTTCGGTGGCGGGTTTCGCATCGGAGATGAGGCTGGTGACGGTCGCGTCGCCGCGGATTTCGCAGCCGCGGGCGACAAGCGCGTCGACAACCGGCTTCAGATGCGTGGCGACCATGTCACGATGGATCAGCAGGGTTTCGGTGGCGCCGCAGATGCCGGTCCGCCGCATCTTGGCGTTGACGGTGACGTTGATCGCCATCACCAGTTGCGCGGTCTTGTCGATGTAGGTGTGGCAGATGCCCTCGAGATGCGCGAACACGGGGACCCGCGCTTCCTCCTGCACGCGGGCGACGAGGCTCTTGCCGCCGCGCGGCACGATCACGTCGATCGCACCGTCGAGGCCGCGCAGCATCTCGCCGACGGCCGCGCGGTCTGTAGTGCCGACGAGCTGGATGGCGTCGAGCGGCAGGTCGGCGGCTTCGAGGCCCTGTAGCAGGCAAAAGTGAATAGCGTGCGATGTTCGGGTCGAATCCGACCCGCCGCGCAGGATCGCGGCGTTGCCGGACTTGAGGGTCAGGGCGCCGGCATCGGCGGTGACGTTGGGGCGGCTTTCGAAGATGACGCCGATAACGCCGAGCGGCGTACGAACGCGAGAGATATCGAGGCCATTGGGCCGTCGCCACCCGGCCATCACCGTACCGACAGGGTCGGGCAGGGCGGCGATCTCGCGCAAGCCGCTGGCCATGGCGGCGATACGGGCCTCGGTGAGGGTCAGGCGGTCGAGGAAAGCCGGCGATATACCGCGTTCTTTCGCTGCCGCGATATCGTCGGCGTTGGCGGCGAGAATGGCGGAGCTTTCCGCAATGAGGGCATCGGCGGCGGCGGTGAGCGCGAGGTTTTTCGCATCGGCCGAGGCGAAGGCGAGGACGGCCGCGGCCGCCCGGGCGCGCCGGCCCATGGCCGACAGGACGGTGCGGATTTCGGGGTCGATCGCGTTCATTGCGCCTTGGCCTCCAGTCCTGCCAGCACCACCAGATTGTCACGGTGGACCAGTTCCGCCCGCGCGCCAAGTCCCAGCAATTCGCCGACGCGCTTCGAGTTCTTGCCCTTCACCAGATCGGCCTCCGCCCGGTCGAGCGCGACGAGGCCGCGCGCGACCTCGTGCCCGTCGGGATCGAGGATCGCCACCGCGTCGCCGCGCACGAACTCGCCTTTGACGCCGGTGACGCCGATGGGCAGCAGGCTCTTGCCGTCGAGCAGCGCCCGCACGGCGCCCGCATCGAGGAAGATCTGGCCGCTCGGATCGAGCGTGCCCATGATCCAGCGCTTGCGGGCCTGCGCGCGGGATTCGGCGGCGGCGAAGAGCGTATGGATACCGCCCTCCATCAGGGCGCGCAGCGGATGGAGCCCGGTGCCCTTGGCGATGATCATGGCCGTGCCGGCGTGGGTCGCGATCTTGCCGGCTTCGATCTTGGTGGTCATGCCGCCCCGGCTCAGATGGCTCGCGGCGCCGCCGGCCATCGCCTCGATCTCCGGGGTGATCGCCGCGACGTGCGGCAGGTGGCGGGCATCGGGGTCTTTGCCCGGCGGGGCGGTGTAGAGACCATCGATGTCGGAAAGCAGCACCAGGCAGTCGGCCTCGATCATGGTCGCGACGCGCGCGCTCAGGCGGTCGTTGTCGCCATAGCGGATTTCGGCGGTGGCGACGGAGTCGTTCTCGTTGATGATGGGGATGGCGCCGAGGCTCAGCAGTGTCGTGATCGTGGTGCGGGCATTGAGGAAATAGCGGCGCTCTTCGGTAATATTGGGCGTTATAAGGATCTGGCCGGTGACGATGCCGTGCCGGCCCAGGCTCGCGGCCCATGCCTGGCTCAGGGCGATCTGGCCGGCGCTGGCCGCCGCCTGCTGCTGTTCGAGCGGCAGGTTCACTGCGCCGAGGCCGAGCAGGCCGCGGCCGAGCGCGATGGCGCCGGAGGAAACGACCACAACCGACACGCCCTGCTGCTTCAGCGCCGCCAAGTCTTTGGCGAGGGCGGCGAGCCAGTCGGCCCGGAGCTTGCCCGTGGCACCCTCGACGATGGTGGCCGAGCCGATCTTGATGGTCAGCCGGCGATAGGGAGCGAGGGCGTTGGCCATCACGGGGTCCAGTGCGGTTCGGCCTGCCGGCGCGCCGCCTCGGCTGCCTCTGCTTTGGCGGCATCGAGCACTGAAATAACGCGATATAGCACTGGCTCGACGCCCTTGCCGGTCACGCCTGAAGCGGTCATGACTTCGGCCTTGCTGGCGCGCTTCAGGATTTTGACCTTCTCCTTGACGTCTTCGTCGGGGATCGCGTCGATCTTGTTGAGCACGAGGATTTCAGGCTTTTCCGCCAGCTCTTCGTCATAGGCGGCGAGCTCGTTGCGAATGGTTTTGTACGCAAGCTTGACGTCTTCCTGCGTGCCGTCGATCAGGTGGATCAGCACGCCGGTGCGCTCGACGTGGCCGAGGAAGCGGTCGCCGATGCCGGCGCCTTCATGTGCGCCCTCGATCAGGCCAGGAATATCGGCGAGAACGAAGTCGCGCTCGCCGACGCGCACGACGCCCAGGTTCGGATGGAGCGTCGTGAACGGATAATCCGCGATCTTGGGCTTGGCGGCGGAGACGGCGGCGAGGAAGGTCGACTTCCCGGCGTTCGGCAGGCCGACGAGACCGGCATCGGCGATCAGCTTCAGCCGCAGCCAGATCCATTTCTCCATCCCTTCCTGGCCGGGGTTGGCGTGGCGCGGCGCCTGGTTGGACGAGGTCTTGAAGTGGGCGTTGCCGAAGCCGCCATTGCCGCCGGACAGCAGGGTGACGGTCTGGCCGACCTGGGTCAGGTCGGCAATCAGGGTTTCGTTGTCTTCCTCGAAGATCTGGGTGCCCACGGGCACCTTGAGGATGGTATCGGCGCCCTTGGCGCCGTGCCGGTCCTTGCCCATGCCGTGAGTGCCGGTCGAGGCCTTGAAGTGCTGCTGGTAGCGGTAGTCGATGAGTGTGTTCAGCCCATCGACGCACACCACGATGACGTCGCCGCCGCGGCCGCCATTGCCGCCGTTCGGGCCGCCGAACTCGACGAACTTCTCGCGCAGGAACGACACCGAACCGGCGCCGCCGTCGCCGGCCCGCACGTACACCTTGGCCTGATCGAGGAATTTCATCGGATGCCCACCACGGCTACGCGCCTCGACCGCTCCACCCAGCGGGCGCGTGTCAGTTCGGTGTCGATATGGCGCACCTCCTCTTTGCGCGCAAGGCAAAGCCGGAAAGAGCTGCCGGTTTCGGTAAAGCCGAGCTTTTTCTGGATGGCGAGCGAGGCACGGTTGAAGTGGAAGACGCCGGAGCTGACCGCGGCCGCGCTGGTGGTCTCGAAGTACCAGCCGAGGATGGCGGCGACGGCCTCGCTCATGAAGCCGCGGCTCCAGAACGGTTCACCGAGCCAGTAACCGATGACGGTGCCCTGCGCGTCGGGGTGAAAGCCGGCGTGACCGATCATGCCTTCGCCGGGCAGATCGAGAGTGAAGCCGGTCTCGCCCGGCGGCCGGTCGGGTCGCCAGGTCTTGAGCCAGGCTGTCGCGTCCGCCTCGCGATAGGGATAGGGGACGCGGGCAAGATTGCCCGCGACCCGAAAGTTGTTGAGGTAACGTGCGATGCGGGGCGCATCGTCCGCCAGCGGCTGGCGGAGGACGAGGCGGGAGGTGCGGAGCGTCACATCCATCTGGGCCTCTCGAGCTCGAGCAGCACGATGGGCTTACCGAAGGAGTGGACAGCATCCGACGTGGCCCTGGTCTTCAGGCGGTGGAAGCCCAGCTTTTCAAGGACATGGAGCGAGCCCGCGTTGTCGGCGAGCGCGCGGGCGGCAATCAGGTCGTACCTATGCGTCTGGTGCGCCACGTCGACCAGCGCGCGGCCGGCCTCGGTCATGATGCCCTTGCTCCAATGCGGCTCGCCCAGCCAGTAGCCGAGCTCGGGCGGCCTGCCCTCGTGGTAGGAAAAGCCGATGACGCCGACGAAATGGCCGTCGAGCGTGATGGCATAGGGCCGCTCGTCGGCGCGCTGCGAGAAGATTTCGACAAAGCCCACGGCGTCGGCCCGGGTGTAGGGGCTCGGCAGCCGCGCCAGCCGCTCGGCGATCGCCTTGTTGTCGGCAAGCCGGACGAGGTCGGGCACGTCGCCACGGATCGGGGCGCGCAGCACCAGCCGCCGCGTCTCGATCTTGCCGGGCAGCAGATCGCGGACGCGTCGCATGGAGAGGCGGTGCGTCGCCTCGGCCAGTTGGGCTTTGGCCCGGGTGGTGGCGAGGCTGAACCCGACGGGCTCATCATCGACGACGGCTTCGATCTTTGCTTTCTTCATGACGCAAGCCTTTCGAAATTGCCGACCCGGACGATGACTTCGCCGTCCGAGAGGGCGCGGTGCCGGAGCTTCTTGGCTTCCAGGTAGGAGACGATCTTCTCCGCTGCCGCGGCATCAGGATGGCGCGAACGGTAGTGCGGAACGATGGCGAAGGGGGTGAGGGCAAGCCCCTGCCAGACGAGAGGCTCGTCGTAGCCGTCGGGGACCTCCCAGGGGTCGTCCATCAGCTCCATGCCGCGCAGGGTCGGGCCGGCGACGCTGGCGCCGGCGGCGTAGCCGCCATAGGCGATGGTGTCGGCGTCGAGCCGGTCGCGGATGATGGTATCGAAGCCAGACTGGCGCATGGCGCGGCGCAAAACGAAGCTGTTGCCTCCCATCACCCAGACCAGATGGTAGCTGGAGAGCCGGATTTCGAGGCTTTGCGGGTCGCCGAAATGGGCGCGGAGGTCGAGCTGGTCGGGTTCGAGCCCGAGCGAGCGGAACTCGGCGATCGGGTCGTAAACCTCGGCGCGGTAGATATCGCGCGCTATATCGCTGCGATGATCGTAGCCGTTGGCGATGACCGCGACGCGCGGGACGCCTTCTGGTGGGTTCGCCGAACCAGAAAAGTCTCGCAACTTTTCCTGGCGAACCTCGGTGACCATGGCGAGCAGTGCGCCGGCGCGCTCGCCCAGCCGTTCAGACGAAAGATACAACCGCATTCTCACTGCCCTCAAAGCGAAAAGGGGAACCGGATTCCGGCTCCCCTTGGACCTTTGCCAGGCGGTGAATTTGCCTTGCCGGGGAGCTAGTCTCCGGCAGGGATTTTTGTCCTACCGGGTTATTCTGCAGCTTCCATGGTCGGGAGTACCGACACGTAGGATCGCTGGTTAGCTCGGGTTTTGAAGGTGACGGTGCCATCGACCATGGCATAGATCGTGTGGTCGACGCCGATCCCAACGCCCGTGCCGGGGTGCCATTTGGTGCCCCGTTGACGAATGATGATGTTGCCGGCGATCACAGCTTCGCCGCCGAACTTCTTGACGCCGAGACGACGGCCAGCGGTATCGCGACCATTGCGGGACGAGCCGCCTGCTTTCTTGTGTGCCATTCGTCTAGCTCCTTACTTCTTGGCCTTGTCGGCCGCATGCTCCTGGTCGACCTTGGCGCGCGGCGGCTTGCCGGCAACCAGATCCTTGGCCTGCTGGACCCACTCGTCGCGCTCGGCGCGGCCATGGAGGGCCAGTTCCTCGTCATATTTGGCGAGGTCGGCTGCCGACCAGTCGGCAATCTGCTTCAGCGAGGTGATGCCGGCAGCGCTCAGCTTCTTGCCGAGCGCCGGGCCGACGCCACCGATCAGCGTCACGTCGTCGACGAAACCGCCCTCGGCCTTCTTGGCCTTCGCCTTGGGGGCCTTGGCCTCGCCGTCCGCCGCCTTGGCCGCCGGCTTTTTGGCGGGGGCAGGGGCCTTGCTGGCCTTCGGCGCTTCCTCGGTCACGGCCGCAGTCGACGACAGCAGCGCCGCGGCGCGGTTCTTGATGTGCTCGTCGGCGACGAGAGTGGTCTTGGCGCCGCCGACCAGGATCTCGCCGATGCGGATCGTCGACAATTGCTGGCGATGGCCATTGCGGCGGTCGAAATGCTGGCGCCGATGCTTCTTGATGATGAGCACGGTGCGCTGCTTCTTGGTGTCCACCAGATGGGCGGCAACCGAAGCGCCATCCACCAGCGGGGCGCCGACGGTCACGTCGTCGCCATTGCCCACCATCAGCACCTGATCGAAGGTCACCACGTCGCCCGGCTGGGCATCGAGCTTTTCGATCTTGAGGACGTCATTAGCGGCAACCTTGTATTGCTTGCCGCCGGTCTTGATTACAGCGAAATTCATCTTCTCGCCGGCGCCCGTCGAGCTCCGGCCCCTTGTTGTCGCGCTCTGCGGCGCCGCGAACGAGCCCATGGGGTTCGCGGTCTTCGGACGCCGAAACTCCAGGAATTCCGGCGGGCAGCCTCAAGCAGCGGTTGATAAACCAAAGGCGCCCCGGTTCCCCGAGGCGCTTGGTTTCGCGTGCTTATCCGCGCAAAGCCCCGCAGAGTCAAGGCCGCACGGGCTTCGGCGGGGGCGGTCAACCGGCGGTGGCACCCGTATACCAGTCGATGAGCCGCACGTCGGCGACGTCGCCGACGAGGTCCTTGAACTTCTGCGTGTCGGTGCCGCGGTAATGGTAAGGGTAGACGATCTTCGGGCGGAATGCCCTGACGGCGTCGGCCGCCTGTTCCGGCGTCATGGTGTAGGGCTGGTTCATGGGCAGGAACGCCACCTCGATGCCGGTCAGTGCCCGCATCTCGGGCGTGTCCTCGGTGTCGCCGGCGATGTAGAATTTCTTGTCGCCAAAGCTCACGACATAACCATTGCCAATGCCCTGCGGGTGGTACTTCGCCTGGTCGGGCGAGGTGTTGTAGGCGGCCACGGCCGCGACCGGCAGACTATCGATGGTGCCGGTTTCGCCGGCCCTGAGCATTGTGGCCTGGGCTTTCAGCGCTTCGGGGAGCTTGTCCATCACCTCTTGCGTCGTGACGATCGGGGCCTTGCCGGCGAGCTTGAGCAGGCTGTCGGGGTCGAAATGGTCGCCATGGGCATGGGTGATGAGAATGCCGGTCGGCGGCGGCAGGGCGGAAAAATCCTCCTTGGCCGGATCGACATAGATAACGTGGGCGCCGCTGAGCAGCGCCAGCGAAGCATGAGCCACCGGGTGGATGATCACGTCGCCGATGGAGGTGGAAATCGTGTCGCCCGTCACGGACTGGGCGAAAGCGGCGGTGGCGGAGGCGGCGAGCGGCATGGATGCAATCCCGATGATGACGGTTCGACGGTTGGGCATGCGTCTCTCCAAAAATGAACAAGGGTTAACACCAACGCTAATGCCGCCCGGTCCGTCCTATTCCCACACGGCTTAGTGAGGGCGGACGGCGATCAGCCTTTGCCGCAACTCGTCGGCGCCGGCCCGCTCGCCAGCGATGACGCCGGGTTTATGGAGGCGCTGCCAGGCTTCCAGAGTCCAGGGCGTCGCGTCGGCGGGTACGACGATGGCCGGCAGATAAGCGAACGCTTCGTGCAGTTCTTCCCCGACCATCACGGGAATGAGGGTCGGGCGGTATTCGGCGCCCTCGAACGCATCTAGCAGGTCGCGCTCGAACGGGGTGAGATCGGTCAGCACCAGGCCTTCGGCCGCGGCGCCGGGCGCCCGCACCAGCGCCGGATAGGCGCGGGCGGGATAGTGCACGGCGCGAAAGCCCGGCGCGCGGGCGGGCAGCATCGCCTCGGCATTGAGCCGGCGGGCCAGCACGCCCGACAGCAGATCGGGGTCGCGGAGCGTGCCGTAGACAAACAGCAGATGAGCCATCGGCCGGGCCGGAAAGATGGTTGCGGGGCAAACCCTGCTATGCCATAAGCCGCCGCGTGTCGACCGGCCGCGCACGTGGCTCTTCACATCTCGCGGAGAGGTGGCAGAGTGGTCGAATGCACCGCACTCGAAATGCGGCGTGGGGGCAACTCCACCGGGGGTTCGAATCCCTCCCTCTCCGCCACTTCAGTCCCTGAATGGGCACTGAGTTTACGCCGCTTCCCGCCACAAGCGTCTGTAGCAGCCGGGACTTCGATCCCATGATCCGAACCTCGCCATCGGCGACCTCGACACGCTGGGCGAGCGCGCGCAAGTGGTCGCGGCGGTAGCCGCCGCCTTCGAGGCGGATGCGCTGGCGTGCGGTCTTGGCGAAGGTGCGGACCATTTGCGGGGTGATGGCCTTGGAGCCGGAGCTGTCGAGCATCGCTTGCGCCCGCTCGGCGTCGGCCTTGGCCTGGTCCCTGATGGCCTTGAGGCCGTCGATGCGGTCTTTCAGAGCCGGGTCGTCAATGTCGGCCACGCCCGCCTCGATGGCGTCATAGAGGCGTTTGAGGCGGAGCTCCGATTCGGCGGCGCGCTTGTTCAGTTCTGCGATGTGCTCGCGGCGGCGCTCGGATTGCTCCTGCCGCCGGTCGAGAACGCTGGCGAGGATGGTTTCCAGCCTCTCAGGCTGGAGAAGCTGCTTTTCAAGATGGTCGGCGACCAGATCGTCCAGCTTCTCCATCGGCACGGCCATGCCTTCGCAGGCGGTCGGTCCCTGACGCGCCTTCATGGAGCAGGCATAATAGCGATAGCGCCCGCCCTTGCCGGTGCGGATGGTCATGGCTCCGCCGCACTTGGCGCAGTGGATCAGGCCGGTGAACATGGTCGGCCCGCTGATGACGGCGGAAGGGATGACCTTGGGGTTGCGGGCTTTCAAGAGCGCCTGCACGGTGTCGAACGTCTCCTTGTCGATGATCGGCGGCACGGGGACAGTCACGATCTCGCTGACTGGCTTCAGTTCCTTGGTCTTGCTGCGCTTGTTGAACTCGTGCTCGCCCATATAGGTGCGGCGGGTCAGGATGCGGTGAACCTGCCCAATGCCCCAACGCCCGCCGTCGCGGGTGAAGATACGGCGGCTGTTGAGGTAGGAGACGATGTTCTTGACGCCCATCTGGCCGGTGGTTCCGTCGCCTTCCAGCGCAAGGCGATAGATCAGCCGCACCGTGTCGGCGTGAAGCGGGTCGATTTCCAGCTTCTTCTTCACCTTCGCGCCGCGTGTTTCGGCGGCGACAGTGCGATAGCCGATAGGAGGAAGAGAGCCGTTCCAGAAGCCTTGGCGTGCGTTCTCCTTCAAGGCCCGCATGACGTGCTTGGCGTTTTCCTTGGACTGGTATTCGTCGAAGAGCGCCATGATCTGCCGCATCATGACGTGCATGGGGTCATCCCCCATTTCCTGTGTGATCGAAACCAGCTTCACACCGTTCTTCGCCAGCTTGCGGACATAGAACTCAAGCTCGAAATGGTCGCGGAAGAACCTGCTGAACGAATGAACCACCACAACGTCGAAGAGCGCTGGTTTCGACGTTCCGGCCTCGATCATGCGCTGGAACTCCGGGCGGCGATCATTGGTCGCGGACGCGCCGGGTTCGATAAAGGTTTCGACCAGTTGCAGGCCGCGCGCCTCGCAATAGGCTTCGCCCTGCCGCTTCTGGTCGGGAATGGAAACGTCATGCTCGGCCTGCCGCGCCGTCGAGACGCGAAGGTAAAGCGCGGCGCGCAGCGGCACGGTGGAGGCGGTCATGCCTGGCCTCCTTCGGCAGTCGCCTCGTCAGGCGACAGCACGGCGACACCGAACGGCAGGAAATGTTTCGTGTTGCGAGTAACAACGATGAGTTCATGCGCGGCGGCAATGCCCGCGATCACTGCATCGGCCATGCCGGGATCGTGACCGGCGGCGAGCGCCTTAGCCTCCAACTGCCCGCCGAGTGCGGCGGCCGGCGCGTCGAAACCAATGATCTTGTCATCATATGTGGCGATGAGACCACCGAGCCATGCCTTCAGGCTCGCGGCTTTCGTCGTAGCTCCCTTGTGGTCGAGGAGCGCGATCCCTTTCTCAATCTCATGGATGGAGACGACCGACAGGAATATCCGGCCGTCACCGTCCATGCGATCCAGCCAGTCGAGAAAATCGACTGACGCTTCCGCCCTCGACGGCGCCAACATGGAAATGACGTTGGTATCGAGAAGGAAGCCGCTCAAAGCTCAACATCCCGCGATGGTTTGCGGTTGCGCGGGAAATCTCCGCCTGGGAACGTCCTGAGATAGCTGACAAGGCCCGCCCGTTTGCGCGTCAGCGCCTTGCGCGCGATCTCCGCCGCCTCGACCGAGACCAAGGCTGCAACGGGCTTGCCATGACGGGTGATGGTCACGATCTCTCCTTTGACGGCTTCATCGACCAGGCTGGAAAAGCCAGCCTTGGCGTCTCTGAGGTTGATGGTCAGCATGTTGCGCCTCCATATGTAGCCATATGTGACTACATGTAATCTATTGGAGGGCGAATTTCAACGTCGATTTCGACGCCTGGAGCGTCAGCCGCCGGGGCCGAACAGTTCATCGAACAGGTCGCCGAACCACCGCTCGAACACCTCGATCTCGGCCTGCGTGACCGGAACGGGGCGTGGCCAATCGTCGGTGACGGTCCAGGTGGACAGGTCGTGTTTGGGCGGTCGGCCCATAGGAACACGGTATCCCAGCAGCGCCTCAAGCTGTTCCGACGCCGTGGGCGGCCTGACGCGCCGGGAGCGGGAAGGCGCGCCGCGATCAGACGCCATTGAGGTCGCGCCCGCTTCCGGGTCGCCACGCTACGGGATCGGAGACCCAACGGTCGATGTCGGATTCTTTCCAGCCTACGCCGTTGATGCTGATCTTGATCTGGGGCGGGAACGTGCCCTCGGCGATCTTGCGGTAGATGGTGGACCTTGAGAGACCCGTCCGGTCGCGGACGGTGTCCATGCGGATGATACGGTCTGGTTGGCGCATGGCCGGGCTGCCTCCTGCTGGCTGTTCGTGGGACTGCCGGGACAGGCAAAGGCAAGGATTTGTTGTTGTGCAATAGATAGTTAGGTGTCGTAGGGCTGTGGCGAAGAGACGGCGGCAAATAGGATGGTTTACAGCCCGAGACCCCGGCCCCGGCCAAGCCCGAACGTGAGGGTGAGGTCGCGGCCGACGCCCATTCCCGAATCGAATGAGATGCCGAGTTCGCGCTTGCGGCTGGCGAGCAGGGATTCCATTTGCGGATCGCGTTCCAGGCTGTGCGCCATGTTCCCCATCTCCGCCCGCGCGGCCCTGTGACCAGCATAGTCGCCCATCGCATAGCGTTGGTCGCTGGCCCGATGAAGATTTTGCCAGCGTTCCACGAAGCGGTCGGCGCGCAGGCCGGGATCGGTGCGTAGTTCGGTTTCCAGTTGCAGGGCGCGGATTGCGCGCCGGGCGTTGCCGGATGCCGCCTCCGCCGCAAGCGCCGGGTTCTTCTTGTAGGCCGCTTCGGCATCATGCGAACCGTAGGGGCGCACCTTCTCGAATCGCTGGCGCGCTTCCTGCAATTCCCTGATCTGATCGGGGCTGGCCCTGCCGCCCTGATCCTGCGTCGTGAAGATCGAATCGACGGCGCGGGCATGGCGGACCAGCGCCCGACCACGGGCGCGGCGCAACGCCGTTTCCGGGTCTTCCTCCACCTTCCTTTCCGGCGTCCGCCCGCCATCGGCAGGCAGGCGCAGCCCGTCGAACATGCCTCGCACCTTTTCGGGAACTTGGCGCACGATCTCGACAACCCGCTCCACCCGCTCGCGGAAGGCGATGCCGCGCCGCTCGGCGTAGCCAAGGGCGGGTTCGTAGTCGCTCGCCATGTCCTTGGACCGGTCGCGCGACAAGACGTTGATGAGCTTGTCCTGACTGGCGAAGTCGTCGCGGCCGTAGTGCAGGTCCATGCCGTCGCGGTGGCGCGAGAGGGCGACATAGCTGCCGTGGCCGTCCATGCCTGGCGTCGCCAGGACATGGGTGCGGTCCACGGTCATGCCCTGCGCCTTATGGATAGTCGCGGCATAGCCGTGGTCGATGCGATTATAGTCCTTTAGGTCGAACGCGACATCGCGGCCGTCGTCGGTGCGCACGGTCATGCTCTGCGCGCTGACCTGCCCGATAGTCCCGAGCGTGCCGTTCTTCACGCCAAGGCCGCGCTCGTTAGCCAAGAACATCACGCGGTCGCCGGGGGCGAAAGTTCGCGCGCCCCGTTCGGCGGCGACGTGCACGTCAGCGTCAAGTTCGCCTGCCTCGCGCATCCGGTCGCGGGCTGCTTCGTTCAATTCCCGCACTTCCGCATTGGTATGGGTGAGGATGATGCGGCTGGCGTCGGGGTTCGCCTGCCGCTCGCGGTCCCAGCGGTCGATCAGATCGCCGCGCGCCTGTTCGCGGGTTTCAGCGGAATGCACCATGCCATGCTGCTCATAGACATGGATCGCATTCTCCGTCCGGCCGGTCGCCAGATCGCGCGTGGCGTCGCGCTGCCAATCCTCCCGCTGGCGGCGCACTTCGCTGATCTCGGCCCCGCCGTGGTGGTCGTGGATTGAACGGAACGCCGCGCCCGCCTCGATGGATTGCAACTGCTGCGGATCGCCGACCAGGACGACTTTCGCGCCAGCGTCGGCGGCATGGGATAGCACGCGCTCCAACTGCCGCGTGCCGACCATGCCCGCCTCGTCGATGACAAGCACATCGCGGGATGTGAGCATGTCACGGCCCTGCGACCAGCCATGTTCCATACTGGCGATCGTGCGCGACGCGATGCCCGATCCGCCTTCCAGATTCTCGGCGGCGATACCGGACAGGGCCGCGCCGCGCACGGTGTAACCGGCATCCTCCCAAGCCTCGCGCGCCACATCCAGCATCGCGCTTTTCCCGGTCCCGGCATAGCCGACGACAATGCCGAGATCGCGCCCGTCCGTGACATGCGCCAGGGCGTCGGCCTGCTCGCCGGACAGGACAAGATCGCGCGATTCCGCACGCGCCAGCGCCACCCGTCTGCCGGCGTCGTTCACCTCGTGGCGCTCCCTCTCTGCCATGAGTTCGGCGGCGCGGTGCAGGCGCTGTTCGGTCTCGATCATGTCGCGGGTGGTGAAGCGGTCCTGTCCGGCATCGTCCTTGCCGAGTTCGACAAGATCGGGCGCGCCGCGCATCGCGCCCATGACGTCGTTGAACTGGTCGATCCCGTCACTGTGCCGGTGCGCAAACATCGCCATGTCACGCCGCGTGAACGTCGATTGCTGTTGCGTGATCGCGTCGAGAGCGGCAGAAGGATCGGCGACGATCCGCGCGCCATTCTCGCGGGCGATGCGCCGGTGATCCTGGGCGCGGTCGGCCTCGATGCCGGCGGCCTCGATGCGCTGCGCTGGCGCGCCGATCTTGGTCTGCGGCTCCAGCGCGATGCCTTGGGCTTCAAGGCTGCGATGGTCGATCCGCGCGTCGATGTCGAGTTCGGCCAGCCGCTCGTTGACATGATCGGCCCACCGTTCCCGCCAGCGCTCGATCATTTCCGTGCGGTTCCAGTCCCGCACCTTCTGGCCGAAGCCGTTCTCGTCCACCGACCGCATCGTCAGCATGACATGGGCGTGGGGTTTCGGCATTCCGTCCGCGCCCATGTCCCAATGCACATTGAGGTCGGCGATCATGCCCTGATCGACAAATTCCCGTGCCACGAAATCGCGGGCCAGTTCGACGCCCTGGGCCTGTGTCATCTCACGGGGAATGGCGAACTCCACCTCGCGGCAAAGTTGGGCGTCCTTCCGTTTCTCGAACGCCTCGACATCGTTCCAAAGCCGTTCGCGGTCGTGCCATTCCTCTGGCGCGTTCTCCGGCAGCATGACCTCGGAATGGACGACGCCCGGCTTGTTCGAGAAGTCATGGTCACGGTCCAGCCGGTCGTCGCGCAACAGCGATGCGGAGCGGTAGGCTGCGGCCGCGACCGCGCTACGGCCCGCCGCGCGTCCGATGACCTGAACGGAGAAATGGTAGATCGCCATGGCGACCGACCAGATACTGCCCTCAAGCGCACGTCGGAACGACGTATAAGCGCGCCCTCGAAATTAATTTCTCGGGACTGCTCGCGCCGTTTCACCCCGTCCCGGCAACCTTACAGCATTTCGGCAAGGACAAAACTATCATCCCTCCATCGACTGCTCATGGAGGACATGATGCGCAAGCCACGGGACTTTGATGCGGAACTGAAGGCGCTGGAGGACAAGGCGCGGGAACTGAAAAACCGTAAGGTGCAGCAGTTGGGCGAACTGGTTATCGCCACTGGGGCCGATGCACTCACCGCCGACGAACTGGCGGGTGCGCTGGTCGTGCTGGCCGAGACGAAGGAGGCCGGAAAGAGGGAGGCATGGGCCAAGCGCGGGGTCGCATTCTTTCAGGGACGGGCGCGGCGATCTGCGCCATCGCCTGACCGCGACGCTGGCGGCGCTCCGACGCAACCGGGCAGCCAGCAACCGACATCAGGCACAACGGGCGCGGCATGATATGCGGACATGGCAGGTCGAACGCCGAAAACGCACCCGACATCTGATCGAACTTGGCGGACTCGTTGTCAAAGCCGGGATCGTGGACCTGACCGGCGATGATCGTGCCGCAATCTACGGCGCGCTGATCTGGGTGGCTGACAAGCTCAAAAGCGATGAGCGCGAGAAAGCGCTGGCGCTCTGGGCCGTGAAGGGAAAGCAGGCGTTCGAGGCGGAGCGCGCCACCACGAATCCCACCGCCGCGCAGGACCAACCCGATGGGGCGTGACCGATGGCGGGCGGCGCGGAGACCCCACATATCGCAGCGCCGCCCGCCATCGCGCGGCTTGCCGCGCAACGGCGGCACACATCACGGGGTCGGTGTTTCGCGCACCTCGCGCAAGGCCCGACTGAAGAGATGGTTGAAGATACGATCGCGGTCTTCGGCGTTGGTCATGATGATGCTTTGAAGGCTGCTGTCGCGCTGATATTGCTTGATCGTCTCTTCGAGGAGACGGCGCACGAAGGTCGGGCGGGAAACATCCGGCGGATTATTCCGCAGCACCGCCGCCATTTCATCATCGAGCGCCTTGCGCTTCACCTGTTCGAGTCGGATGAAGTCCTCTTCCGTGAACTGCGTTCCGTGCCGGTCGTTGAAGGAGCGGACAATCTCTGAAAGCGCCTTCGCTTCATCTTCGGTATAGGGCTTGGCCCCAAATTCGCTGATTGCAGTGAGCGGAACGGTATCGCCCGCTGCGAGCGACGCGGAGCCAGCTTCTTTCTGCTGAACGCGGAAGGCGCGCAGACGTAGCATTTCATCCGTGACCTCGACTTCCGGCGGCTGTTCGCGGTTCGGCAGCATCCGGTCTAGCCAATCGGTGTAGGCATAGAGCTTTTCCAAGCTGGTATCTCCCAGCCGGACGATTTGCGCGACGAAGCTGTAAAACCGCTTGTAACTTCTCAAAAGCTGCCGGAACTCTTCCTGCCGGCCCTCGTCATCCTCGGCTTCAAACCGCGCCACGGCGTTACGGACCAGAGATTCCAGCGTCACGCGATCCTGAGTGGACAGCGTTCCCTTGAAGAAGGTCGTGGCGAACCGCTCGATCTCGCTGCTGTCGAGATAGCCGAATGTGCGGATGCGCGTTTCCAACTGATAGATCTGGTTCTTGTCGGAAACGGCTTCGAGGCTGGACACCTCGTAGAAGGGGCGGAACGCTTCCTTGATATCATCCGTCGTATTCTGGAAATCGAGGATGAAGGTTCGTTCCTTGCCCTGGTAAATCCTGTTCAGCCGGGACAGAGTCTGGACAGACTGCAACCCCGCCAGCTTCTTGTCGATATACATCCCGGACAATTTCGGCTGGTCAAAGCCGGTCTGATATTTTTCCGCGACGATGAGGATTTGGTATTCGGGGGTATCGAAGCGCTTGGGCAACTCGCCTTCGCCGAAGCCGTTCAACTCGGCCTCGGCGAAGGTATTGCCATCGACGTGCAATTCGCCGGAAAAGGCGACGAGCGCCTTGATGTCGCGATATCCCTTGTCCTCGATATAGGTCTTGAGCGCGAAATAATAGCGCAGGGCGCTTTCCCGGCTTGAGGTCACGATCATGGCCTTCGCCTGACCGTCCAGCTCCGGTCTGACATGGCGCTGGAAATGCTCGACCATCACCTCGACCTTCTGGCTCAGGGCGGTCGGATGCAGGGCGGCGAACCGCGCGACCTTCCGTTGTGCGCGCCGCGTGTCCAGTTCCGGGTCGTCGTCGATCGTCTTTTCCAGGGCGTAATACGCCTTGTAGGTCATGTAGTTCTGAAGCACGTCGAGGATGAATCCCTCCTCGATCGCCTGCCGCATGGAATAGAGGTGAAACGGATGCGGGAGGCCATCGGCGCCCACCGTGCCGAAACGCTCAAGCGTGACGTTGCGGGGCGTCGCCGTGAAGGCGAAGTAGCTGATGTTCGCCTGCGGGCCGCGCTGGCGCTGGTATTCCGCGATCAGGTCTTCGATCTCGTCAGGCGTCCCTGCCTCTTCGTCGCGACTGAGGGCATCGCTCAACGCCTGGGCGCTCTTGCCGGACTGAGAGCCGTGCGCCTCGTCGATCAGCACAGCGAACCGCCGCGTTCCCTGTCCGCTGATGACGCGAAGATGCTCGGTCGAAAACTTCTGGATCGTGGTGATGATGATCTTCGCCTGCCTCTCGATCGCTGCCTTCAACTGCCGTGAGGTTCCGTCGATCTTGCGGACGACGCCGGGCGTCTGCTCGAACTGGGCAATGGTGTTCTGAAGCTGGCGGTCGAGAACGACGCGATCCGTCACCACGATCGCGGTGTCGAAAATCGGCTGGTCGGACGGATCGTGCAACGTCACCAACCGATGCGCCGTCCAGGCGATCGTGTTGGATTTTCCCGATCCAGCCGAGTGCTGGATCAGATAGTTATTGCCGCTGCCGTTAGCACGAGCATGAGCCAGCATCTTCAGAACTGCGTCGATCTGATGGAAACGCGGAAAAATCAGCGCTTCCTTACCGTTCGGGCCGTCGAGGTGGAGAAACCGCCCGATGATGTCGAGAAGGATATCGCGAGAGAAAATCGCCCGACCTTCGGGCTGATCCGCCCAGAGATAGGCGACACGAAACTCCCCGCGGATGTCCGGGTTGCCCGCGCCGCCGTCATGCCCACGATTGAAGGGCAGGAACCGGGTCTTGCCGTTCTGGAGGCGGGTGGTCATGGACACGTTGTCCTGATCCACCGCGAAATGGACCAAGGCCCCTCGCTTGAACGTCAACAGAGGTTCGTTAGCGGGCGCCCGATCATGGCGATACTGGCGTTCGGCATGGCGGAAATTCTGGCCGGTCAGGGTGTTCTTCAGTTCGAGCGTCGCCACCGGCAGGCCGTTGACGAACAATCCCACGTCGATGGCGTTCTCGTTCTTCGCGCTGTAGCGAAGCTGATTGATGACGCTGAGGATATTGCTCTCGAACAGCGTCACCAATGCCGGGTTGACGCCGGACGCCGGCTTGAAGGCCGCGAGGAAGAACTTCAGGTTCGGAACCAGTTTCAGCCCGTTGCGCAGAACATCCAGCGTGCCGCGCTGCTTCAATCCCTGCTCAAGTTGCTTGAAGAACTCGGCTTCGGCGGAAGGACCGTAATGGCCTTCCAGCTTCGTCCATTCGTCGGGTTGCGTCGCCTTGACGAACTCGATCACCAGGGTCTTGTCGAGCGCGGAGGCGCGGTCATAGTCCTCGGGCCGACGGGGACGATAGCCCTGGCGTTCCACCAGTGCTTTGCACAGATGGACCTCCAGCACCTCTTCCCGGTGAACGGTGTCTTCGGAAAAGCCCTTGGCGTAGGGGTGAGAGGTCGATGGCTGTTCGTAGTTCATGGCCGATCTCCCCTTGCCATGCGGATCAGCCAATTTTTCTCCACAAGTGCGGCGTTTAACGCCGCCATTGCGGCCTTCAGATGCAGTAGATCGACATGTATTTCGTCGGTGATCGGCTTGCCGTCCCTGTCCTTCGGCGTACCGTACTCGCCATAGCGGAACGCCTCCGATCCCGGATCGATTGCCGCCAACTCGTCGCAGCGCTTGATGATCCAAGGCGGCACTGTTTCATCGGCTTGCTGCTTGTGATGCGCGTAGCTGCGGGCGAGTTTGCCGAGGTCATGGATGTCCTTATCGGCGCGGGCTTTGGGCGGAAGACCTGCCTTCAGAAGAAGCTCGAAAGAGTGCCGATAGAGAAACAGCGCTGCGTTCGCGACCTGATAATCCGCGACGCGCCGTTCAAGGATGGAGTCGATCAGCGCTTCCGCCGCCGCAAAATACTGCTCGGCAAGAGCGCCGTCGCGTTCAGCTTGCATCGATGGACGCGCAAAGCCGCCGATCACGAAACCAAGCGGACCGCTCCACTCGTCGGGCCGCTCATGCTTTTCGTCCATCGGCTCGAAGAGCGGACGGGTCATCGCGGCTTTGCTGTGGGTGTTAGGAGCCGTACCCATCACAAAAGCCTCGGAGTCATGGTGGGCGTCGTTCTCGGACCCTGGCCGCACGGAGTGAGTTTGTGGCGCCTCATCCATGCAAGCCAAGTTGTCAGGTCGGCGGCAGTGAACTTCTCGCCCTTCTCTGTGTGCCACTCGTGCAGCACACCGTTGATGATCGCAGCGTCATCAGGTGTTTCGCCGTCAATCAAGGCGTCGTTTCAGACAGCGTAGAGCGTGGTGACAGCTTCGGTTGCGCGGCGGTCAAGGTCGGCGAACATGTTGATAAGGCTGCGCAGCGCCTCGGCCCTGGAACCTAACAAAGTGGCAAGTTCGGTTTTGTGCTGTCCAGCCTTCGCGAGCGGCGTATAGGTAACGGCGGTGCCAGTCCCGTCCGTCTGATTGGCACGATAGTAGACTGCGACCTCAAGGCTACGCTCCGTTTCCTCTCTCAAGGCACGATCGAGCGGCCCCGCTGCCTCGCGGAGATAGTTCCCCCGAATCGCGTCGATGCCGAGATGAGTTTCGGCAAGGTAGGTGATCTTATGCACCTTCACGCGTGCGCGCTTTGGATTGTCGGGTAGTCGGTGGATAATCTCCGCTCCGACGATGAGGCGGAATCTGTCCCGGTCTGACGTGGATAGGGCTGTCGCCAGATTTTCGGGGATGTCGATCTGGCCCGCGACGGCGGCGGCAATGAGGGCGGCGCGGTGCTCTCGTAGGAGCGCAACGGAGCGAACGATCCTGGCTGCCGCCTCGTCGGCATGGGCAAGTTCCCGCTCGGCCTCGGCCGCGATGCGGTGCTGCTCCTCCATCGGAGGCACAGGCAACATGATGAGGCGGAATTGCCCCCAATAAAGCCTCAGGCGGAAATCAGTGATCCCTTTCGACCCCTGCCGCATCTGCTCGATGAAGGGCGGGGTGCGAAGCAGATACTGATAATAGAGACTATGGAGGTCGCGTGTCGGCTTCGCGACCACATAGGCGGGGCTCACGGCTCCATCGACAGTCGAGACACCGACCGCTCCCTGCCATGCCCGCATCATGTTGTAGGCCAGATATCCGGGCCTGACGCATTTGTAGCTCGAACGGTCTTCGATGAGGTTTACCTTGCGGTCGCGTTCCTCGTCGTCGAGTTGCCTGTCCGATATGCCCGTATGGATTGAGACCGAGAGCACCGGAAGATCATCGGTATTGGGCTCCGCCACCTCGTGGAACAGATGCCCTGCTCGAAGGAGTGACCAATGGGCGGGGATGCGTGGAATATTATCGAGCCCCGTTTCCACGGTAGCCATGCCCTCCACGGTAGCGCCTGTCACAAGCTCCGCGACCGCCTGCTTGGCCCGCACATGCAGCAATTCGACCTGCCGCTCCTTCTTCGCGATCAGCTTGTCGATGCGGGTGGTTTCGCGGTCGAGGAAGGCGGCGATGGCCTTCTGGGTGGTGAGTTCGGGGACAAATATCTTGCAGTTACCTATGAAGTCCCATGATGCGCGCGGCATTTGGGCTCCGAAGGTTGAGGCATTGATTTCATCAATGCGTTGCGGATCGAGCAACACATATTTGAGGTAAGCAGGATGCAAGGATCTCTGCGGTCGAAGAACAAGCGCCTCCGTGGAGCACGCCCCCGCTTCTTCAGCCAAATGAACTTTCGCGAGATATGGGCGAAGCTTTCCAAAAAGAACGTCGCCAACTTCATAGATCGATACCGTGCCCTCCGGCTCCGCCCGTTCCCCAGGCAACAGACGGCCCGTCCAGGACTCGATATCTTCCAGACCGATATACGCGCGGTCAGTCTCCGAATACGCCAATTTGCGGTTTTGGGAGATTGCCGAGTATTTGAGGCGCTTGCTCGAAGCTGGCATTATCCCGCCACCTCCTTCAGGAGGTTGGCGATGTCCGTTTCCAGCGTCTTCAACTCGGCGTCGATCTCGGCCAGCGGGCGCGGCGCGACATAACGATAAAAGTAGCGGTTGAAATTGATCTCGTAGCCAACGCGGCCGACGCCCTTATCGGCGTCATCCCGATAAGTCTCGTCCACCCATGCGTCCGGCACGAAGGGCGTCACCTCGCGGGCGACATAATCCTTCCAATCCTCTTTGAGCGGCACAAGCTCATGGTCGCGCAGTTCGGTGTCCGGCTCCGGCCGGCCGTCCCCATCGAGGCAGATGGCGGCGGACTCGTCCCGCTCCGACAACGCGGAAAGGATCGCTTTCCTGACCGGCGCGCCGATCTTCACGCCGGCGCCCTTGAGCGCCTTGGTCAAGGCGGCCTCGAATGCGGGGCGCTCCTTAAATAGGGTGGTCGGCAGACGATTAGCGATGACGTTCAACACGTCATCCTGGTCGGCGGGGTCCAGTTTTAGGAAAGCCTTGGCGAGCCTCAGCCGCTCGATGCGTTCGGAGCTAGATTGGAAATTCAGCCGGAGCGGGCGCTCCACCCTGATCTCGCGATAACCGAAATCGCCGGCATCGAAAATCTTCGACACCGTGCTCCACGGCCCGCCGCCGTTCGCCATCTCGTGGAAGATATGCGTGATGGTCTCGCGCCCGTCGTCGCGGATTTCCCTGCGCTTCGAGCCGAGGTTCTTGCGCATGGGCGCCCAGAAGCGTTCACCCGAAGCGTCGATGAGCTGGACCTTGCCGCGTCGCTTCCGATACTTGCGGTTGGTCAGCAGCCAGACATAGGTTTGGATGCCGGTATTGTAGAAAAGGTCGGTCGGCAGCGCGACGATGGCCTCGATCCAGTCGTTTTCCAGCATCCAGCGGCGAATTTCGCTCTCACCTGAACCTGCCCCGCCGGTGAAGAGCGGCGAGCCGTTCATGACGATGCCGATGCGCGAACCGATCTCGTCGGTTCGCATTTTGGAAATCATGTGCTGGAGAAAGAGAAGCTGGCCGTCCGAGATGCGCGGCAGGCCCGCGCCGAAGCGGCCGTCCTTGCCCTGGGTCGCCGCTTCCTCCCGGATCGGCTCCTGATACTTTTTCCAATCCACGCCATAGGGCGGATTGGACAGCATGTAGTGGAAGCGCCGGTCCTTGTGGGCGTCCTGCGTCAGCGTGTTGCCGAAGGCGATGTTTTCCGGGTCGTGGCCCGTCACCAGCATGTCGGATTTGCAGATGCCGAAGGACTCGCCGTTCAGCTCCTGGCCGAAAAGCTCGACGCGGATATCCGGGTTGAACTCCTTCAGGGCTTCCTCGGCGAGCGCGAGCATTCCGCCCGTGCCGCACGCCGGGTCGTAAATCTGCCGGATGATCCCCTGACCCCGCAGCTTTTCGTCGTCGTTAACGATGATGAGGTCCACGATCAGCCGGATCACCTCGCGCGGCGTGAAGTGCTCGCCGGCGGTTTCATTAGAAATTTCCGAGAAGCGGCGGATCAGGTCTTCAAACAGATAGCCCATCGCCAGCGTCGAGACGGCTTCCGGCCGCAGGTCGAGCGAGGCGAATTGCTCGAACACCTTCCATAGGATGGTGGCGTCGGCGAGCCGCTTCAGTTGGTCCGTGAAAAGGAACTTGTCGAGAAAGACATCCCGAACCGAGTCCGAGAAGGCCGTGATGTAGGCGATGAGATTCTTGTGAACGTCGCTCGGGTTTTGCGCCCTGATTTTGGCGAATGTCAGCGTGCTGGTGTTGTAAACGCGGATGCCGCTGCCGATGGCGCCATACAGCATCATGTCGCGGGTCTGTTCGTCTATGCCCGGCGGCAATCCGGCCTGGGCTTTCAGGACAGCATCTTTGGTGGGTTCAAGGATGCAATCGAGGCGACGCAAAACAACAAACGGCAATATAACCTTGCCATATTCCGATTGTTTGAAGTCACCGCGAAGGGTTTCGGCAATCTGCCAAACGAAGTTTGATAGACCTTTTGCCTTCGATGCTACATCCTGATCCACACAAATCACCCACACTTTGGCCGATTCGCGCGGAAGTGAGCATCGGGACGACGATCGCCTCGGCCCGACCGGACGTTAACGCATTATACAGTAACGCGCTAATGCTTAACAAGCTGGAAATGTCAAGGGCGCGGCGGGGGTTGAGCACGCCTTTCTGGGGGACGGGAGCGCCAGGCGGCACAGCTATCACGCCAATCCAGAAGTGCCTCCTGGCGGAAGGTGGCGTAGGAGAGTAGTCATCATAGGGCTATAGCGAAAACATAGTGCTCATCGCTATCAGTCGCCGCCCGCCACGACACACGCCCTTTGAATTTCCTGCGCTTTTGAGCCTCGCGTCGACGGTTGTACCCCCGAAAGTACACCTCAATGTGCGCTCGTTATCTCATCCAGAAGGGCTCCGGCTGGGTCTTCCAGATCAGGGTACCGAAGGACCTGGATTCGACTCTCGCATCGATCCGACTGAGCATTGGAAGCATGCCGGCGATTCCCGCCCGGCAGCGTTCCCTGCTGCTCGCAGCAGGAGCGCAGTCTGTGTTCCAGAGCGTGCGTAAAATGGATGATCGCGAAGTACGGGGCGAGGACCGAGGGCAGCTTTCGAGGCGCAAGATCGAGGCACTGCTTCCCATGCTCGCCGGGCTCGACGCCCTCACGGGGAGTACGGCCGCGCCGCAGGTCGTCGACCATGTGTTTCAGATGCTCGCTGTCATTGGCCACCAGCGGGCGGCTGGCACTGGACCCTATTCGTCGCCCGGCCTGCGCGCCGAAGTCCCATATTTAGCAGCGTTGCGGAGTCCCCATGTTGGTAAGGCCATGCTGGGTGAGGGCAATTTGGAGGACCTCGGCGACACGACCAGCATGCTCAACAGCATTGAGAACCTGACCGTGCGTTTGCGCGAGGCTCCGCGAGTTGCCGAGAAGTCATCGGCGGGCGCGCTCTTCAGCGAGGTCGCCAATGAGCGGATCGCGGAAACCAAGAGAAACAAGGGCGACCGCCACGAAACCATCGGCACATACGCCAAGGTTCGCGACGAGTTCATCGCGATCGTCGGCGATCGTTGCGTTGGCGACTACTACCGTGGCGACCTTCAGAAGTACGTCGATGAGATTGCCTGGCTGCCGCCCGATGCATCTTCGCGACGGGGATTTCAGTACCGCGACGTCACGAAATACATCGAGGAGAACAAGGCAACCGGGGGCAAGGGGCTGGCGAGAAAGACGATCCAGGAAGGGCGGCTCGCCTTCGTCAAGGCTATCATCGGACGAGGCTGCTCGGACGCGCGGATTGCCAATCCCATCTTCAACGCTCGCGTCGTAATTCCGGACCGTGCGGCACCGAAAGCGGTTCGAATAGCTCCGGACGGCAAGGCTTTCGAAAGGGTCTGGCGCGCGGGAATCGACACAGGGGTGCTTTCCGATGCCCTTCTGCCGCCCCTTGGCCTGCTCACGGGACGCCGGATCGCGCTTCTGGCGACGTTGTTCCGCGAAGATCTACATTTAATGCACGGCACCTGGTTCTTCATGATCCGCTCGCACCGCGAGCGCGATGATGGCGCAGTTGAGAAATTGCACTTCAAGACTGACGCTTCGCGCGAAATCCTGATCGTTCCGCAGATCATGGTCGACGCCGGCTTCTGCGAGTGGGTCCGCAAAGGGTCCGGCCCTTTGTTCCCGCGACTGATGGTTTGCACGGACCCCGGGGACACCGCCCAGAAGCGACTCAACCGACTGATCAAGGCTAACACCGAGGAGGGCGACCTTGGCTGGGTTTTCCATGCGCTCCGTCACGGCAAGATCAACAATGACCGGGACAACAAGGTGGAGGCAAGCGCCGACACCTCGAACCAGATTTTGGACATTTTAGCGGACTGGAACAAGGCGCTGGAAGCCGCGGGCGCCGCGGAAATCCTGGCAAATCCTGACCCGTTGCGACCTACCGGGCCAAAGCCCCTTCCGTAGCCGGGGGCCGCCCGGCCCCCTTTTCCCACACCCCAGATTCACGTGGCCCCGTCCCTGACGGGAGCCGCCGTTAGGAGTTCCCATGAGCGCAGATCGCCATCGGCGCAGCCAGGCGTCGCCCATTTCTGTGCGCCTGACGCCGGAAGAATACAGCGTGGTGGAAGCCGCGGCCAAGCGCGAGCGCTACGCGTCCATCAGCGCATTCGTGCGGGCGAAACTGTTCAGCCGGATGGACGCGGCCCTGCCGGCTGGAACGCCGAGCGGGCGGCTGTCCAAGGAGGAGCGGCAGCGCTTGCTGGGCCAGATCACCTACCGGCTGGGCCAGAGCGAGGTCCTGCGGAATCTATCCGACCTAGCCGCCGCTGCGCGTGTAGGCGCGCTGCCGCTCACGAGCGAGGTGGTGGCCGAACTTCTCGCCGCCTGCAAAGCCGTTGCCGAAATCAGGACCATCCTGCTGCGCGCCCTCGGCGTGAAGTCCCCGGATGATGCATCATGATTATCAAAGCCAGCCAGCGCGGCGGCGGTCGCGCTCTCGCGCGCCACCTGCTCAACATGGCCGATAACGACTTTGTCGAGGTGCATTCGCTCAAGGGTTTCACCGCGCAGAACGTTACCGGAGCCTTCCTGGAAATCGAGGCGATCAGCCGGGGCACTCGCTGCGTGCAGCCCTTCTTTTCTGTTTCGCTTTCCCCGCCGCGCCAGGCGCAGGTCATGGCGGCCGACTTCGAAGCCACCATTGACGACGTGGCTGCGCGGCTGGGCCTTGCCGGCCAGCCGCGCGTCGTCCTGTTCCATGAGAAGGAAGGACGCCGGCATTGCCACGTCGTGTTCTCGCGCATTGGCGACGACATGCGCGCCGTGAGCCTTCCCTTTTTCAAGGAGAAGCTGACCGCGCTCTCACGCGAGCAATATCTCGCCCACGGCTGGGAACTGCCAGCCGGACTTGCGGATCGCTCTTTGCGCAACCCGACAAATTTCAGCCTCGAGGAATGGCAGACCGCCAAGCGCGCCGAGCGCGACCCGCGGGAGATCAAGGCGTTGTTTCAACAATGCTGGAAACGCGCCGACGGCGCGCAGGCGTTCGCTGCCGCACTCCAGCATCACGGCTTTTGGCTCTGCCGTGGTGACAAAAGGGGATTCGTCGCGGTGGACTATCTGGGGACTGTCTATTCGCTGAGCCGCTGGCTCGACGTCAGGCCCAAAGAGCTGAAGGCCCGCCTGGGTGAACCGGACAAGCTGCCCGGCCTGGGCGAAGCGACGACGCAGATCACGAGTGCAATGGGCGACATGCGCCGGCGTCTGCTGGATACCGTGCGCCGCGACAAGGCGGAGGCAATAGCTCCGCTCATGGCGGCGCGCCGGGACATTGTGAACCGGCAGCGGACGGAACGCGCCGCGCTGACGGAAAAATGCCGCCTGGAACAAGACGACGCGGTGCGCGCGAACGCTTCGTTGCGGCGGCGCGGACTCGCGGGAATATTCGATTGGGTGAGCGGTCGGCGCGCTCGGCTGCGGCGGCAACTGGAACAGACGCTGGACAATCTGCGCCAGCGCCATGAGGCCGCGATGGCGGCGCTGCGGCAGCAGCAATTGGCGGCGCGTCGTCCCGTTCAGGAGAGTCTCCAAAAGACCCGCGCACACTTCGCGGGGCTCCACGCAGAAATTGCTCGCGCCCAGCCTTCGTCCAAGCCGAGGCAAAACGCCGGTCCATCGCGGCAGGATCGGACGCGTAGCAAAGACGCCGAGTTTGACTGGGAACGGTAGGACGACGACGAAGACCGCCGACAAAATCCGCCCGGTCAGAGATCACGCGGCCCCTCGCACAGAGCATCATCGGCGCCTGCGGATTTACCATCGGCGGACGTTTTGGGTCGACAGGGGCGGCTCGATCGTTAACCTGACGTTGTTAACCGCTTGTTGACCTTTAGATTGCCGGGGGCCCGGATGAAATTGTGCTGGAACGGGACCGCTCTGTTCGCGGCGGCTGTCGCCACGTTGGAAATGTGCACTGCTGCCTTGTCGATGAGCGTCGAATTGCCGAGCAATGCTGCGTTCACGACGACCACACTGTCATCACGTCAGATGGCGCAGGCCGACGAACAGATGAAGCTGCTGCAAGGCTACGACCTGCCGTTCCATGATTACCGCTCCAGCCTCGACGATTCCCGCCTGGCCCATGGCAGTCTCAATGACTGCATGAAGGCGTGCCTCGGCGATACCGCGTGCATGGCCTTCACGTACAACAGCAAGGCCAAAGCCTGCTTCCTCAAGGATGGCATGACTGCACCGGTTGCCTATCCCGGCGCCGTCTCGGGCCGCAAGAGCGGGGCCGACACCGGCGCCGAGCCGATGTCGGCCGATGACGTGCGGGGGTTGCAGTCGGGGCTCGGGCGGCTCGGTCTGCTGGCCGGCACCCCCGACGGGATCGCCGGTCCGGCCACCTATCGGGCCGTCGCAAGGTTCCGCGCCACCTACGGCCATCCCGGCGATGCAATCGACCACGACTTGCTCGATGCGGTGACGCAGGCGGCCTTTGGCGGACAGGGCACCGACCACCCGGCCGCTATGTCCGCTGATGCGGACAGCGGTGCCGTTCCCACCAATGATGAAACGGCGACGACCGGGCCACTGGTGTCCCCGGGCGCGCCGTCCGACGCGGTGGTCACGGCAGATCACCCGGCGACCGAAAAATATCTGAGCCTCGACGGCACCAGCGAAGCTCTTGCGCTGCTCGCCCTGGCCGATGATCCCGCACGGCTTGACGACGCCGCCACAGCCCGAAACTGGTTCCGACACGACAATCCGGATCGCACCTCCGGCGGCACAGAACTCGGGCGCCGCTACGGCAAGGCCAATGCGGTCGAGCAGGATGCCATCCTCAGGACCTGGAAGGTGCAAAAGATCGCCGAGGCCAAGGCATTCGCCGCCGGGGGCAGCCTGCCGCTGCACATGTTCGTGGATAAGGCGGTGCGGCTGGGTACATACCAGCCCGGCGCCGGCTTGCAGGTGGATGGCGGTTTTACGTCCAAAGTACTCACGGGCGACATCGGCTTGTTGTCCACCAAATTCGCCGGTTCGCTGCTCGAGCTGCCGAACGTGACTGCCGTTCCGGCGAATAGCCGTGCGGATGCCAGTGCGCTGATCGACCGTGCGCAGACCGATGACGGCCGGCAACTGGTCATGCGGCTCTATCTCACGGTGACGGACGTCGGCGCCGACCGCAATCTGGCCGGATCGCCGCCAGGGTCGCCCACCGACGTCGCCACGACGCTTCATCTCGACCGCGTCACGCTGGAAAAGGTTCCGGCTCGCGTATCGAGCCGGGCGGACGACCACGCGCCGCCATTGGCCGTTCTCTACGATTCCAGCATCGCGACGGCGGCCGCAGCGGCGCCGGCTTCTGAACGCAGCTTGCAGGACGTAGCGCGGGAGCTGGGCATTCCGATGCGCGACGGGCGGCTGCTGCTCGCCGTCGATCAGGGGGCGGACGCCGCCACCGCGGCGTTGGGTTACAAATGGGACTACCAGCAGCCGCGCCCCTTGAATCGACTGCTCGACCTGATGTCCCTGCGCCTGCAATCCCGGGATATCGATTTCAAGACGCTTGGGGTCATTGCCGCGGAGCTTATGGACCAGGGTCAACGTATCCGCGTTTTCGGCGGCGATGGCGGACCGTTCGCGCGCGACGAGTTCGCCCGGCGCAAAGCGTTCGAGGTGTTCAACTCGCAGGTGCTGCCCGAATTGACGGCCATGGCGCCGCAACTGCCGATCAAGGTCACCACGGTGGCGAGTGCCGTGTTGGGTGAATACGACTTCGCACGGCATGGCTTCCCCATCCGCTATGATAGCCGCAATCGCCCGTTCCCGACCCCGAGCAGTTTCCCCAGCGACCATGGCCGTCCATGGCGTAACGACCAGGACTTCTACGATCTCCCTGATTTTCTGCCGATGGATGAGCAGCAGGCGGAGGCGTTGCTGCACGAGCAGCGCGACAAACTGGGCCGCGCCGTGGCTGGCGTCTACCTCGCCGCCGTTGGCACGCTCGACCGCATGACGCCGGACAGCGATCAACTGCTGTTCGCGGTCGACAGCCTGTCGTTGTTCGCCGATCCTGCGTTGCAGGAGGCGATGCTCGATATCGATCCGGCCGCACATGTGCTCACCGCCGAGCAGATCAAGACGGCCGAGGCTGCCAGGCACGCCCCGGTCCTCACCGGCGACGGACCGAAGCTCGCGCAGATGCAACCGGCGCCGGGCGCGAGCCTGTTTGCGGCAATCGGCGCCAGGCTGTCATCGGAGGCGCGCCGGCAATTCGCCGAAACGAACAGCCTCGTGCAGGGGGCCGACGAGTTTCATCAAAGTGACGCGGCCGCCGCCGCGCTGGCCGTGCTGGAGGCGCCCCCCGACGACCTGTGGTTTTCGGGCACGCTCGATCTGGGGACCTATGACAGCAACAGGCAGGTTTTCCCGGTCACCGCCTTGCAATTCGATCCGCTTGATCCGGGCGATACCGGATTTGCGACAGACTTCGCTTCCACCATTGCCGACGAACGGTTCGTCCGGCAGCTCGCCATCGATCCCGCCGTAGCGCAAACCGTGGTCGAACACTATGACCGCCGGGTGCGCGTCAGGGCGCAGGTGGGCGTGGCTTCCGCGGCACTGGATGAGAAGGGCCATCTGAACGTCGTGTTCGACATCGACCGGCTCGTCGCGTGGATCGGCTCTTCCGACGCACGCGACGGAACGATCGTCGCCGACATCGACCGTGCGACCATTGAGGCCGGCTGGCACATCGATCCCGACAAGGTCGCGGGTCCAACGGCTCTCGACGCCGACAGCCTTGACTATCTCTGGCTGGCGGCAGCCCCGCAGCCGCCAGGTGACGACCAGTTCATGCGCATGATGCTGGCGCGCTGGATGATCGACAGCCATGACAAGGAGGCCGCGGCGAACGAACGCTTCTTCGACTTCCGCGAGTCGATGCCGGGACCGGTCCTGCGCGCCCGGTTGCTCCCCCTGTTCAAGAGCTGGGCCATGGCGCGGGCCGCGCATCGGCCGGATCGGATGGCGCTGACCCTGTTCAACGACGACATCGATTGCGGTGTCGGCCTCGATCAATTCCGCCAGGACGCCGATGCCTTCGCGCCGTTTGCTGCAGCTAAACCGGAAGCTGCGAAAGCGCGAACCTATGCCGAGGACGCCAGGTCCTATCGAACACCCTTTGTCGGTGGACCGTATTTCTTCGTCCATATCGGCCACCCGCTCCAGCAGCGCTATTGTCAGTTCCGCGACGAGGGCAACGTGCTGAGCAAAGCCCTCGGGGGACAACCGGGCGGCGCCAGCCCGGCCCTGATTGAGGTGGACAATCTCTATAGCTATCCCGGTGCCGACATCGACAAGCATCAGCCGAGCACGATCGAGGTGGAGATTGAGGGCGTCGATCTGCTGTCTGGCGATCCGGGGCAACCGCCGCCGATGGTGATCCGCACCCGTTTCGCGGCGGCGCACTTTCAGGGTGCGTCCGGACCCTTGCCGGAGCTGACCCGCGAGGCGCTCAAGGAGCAGCTTGCAGAACAGAGCAAGGTGGCGAGCGGGCCGGCCTGGGACATTCTGGGCATGACCCTCGCCATGTCCCCGGCCGACATGGATGCCGCCATTCGGGCGCACATGCAGGTCGGGCAGGTCTGGGCGCGCGATCCCGATCCGGACGACGGCGAGAGGACCATGTTCGCACGACAGCGCATCTACGTGTCGGACGACAATGCGGAAACCTTCGTGCTGGCGCTGAGTCCCGCCGGCGACCGGGTGCTGGCCATCGCCCGCGAGCTCAAGCAATCGCAGGTGCCAATGGACGCCTTCATGGCCTCGCTCCGCCAGAAATATGGCACCGAGAGCAATGCCTTTGTCGTGTCCTCGCTGAACTACGGCATGCTGTGGCAGTCGCTGAACCAGCCGGAGCGACCGGGTGACCGGCCCAACGCGGCTTGCGATCTGCTGCACCTCTCCGACAGTCCAAAGACCGTGCGAGCGCTTGAACCCGCGGGGGCGAGACCATCTGCCGATGTGCCGCTCCACTATTTGTGGCCGCTTGATGCCCTGACCGTCAAACAGGCAGCGCAGGCGTGTGGTACCACCGTCTCGGCGGGCTTTTACGATGGCGGCCGCGCCAGCGTCACCACGGTCCTTGCCGACTTCGCGGCGGCCGCCAGCGAAGCCGGGGCGGCGGCGTCCGCTCCTGCGACCGCGAGCGAGCCGCCGGCGTTGGGATTCGACCTCTGACGGCAAGACAAGAGTCTTGATCGAGCGCCGCAGGAGAATAAGGGCTGAGGACGCCGGTGGCTCTCTAAGCGACGCTTAACAGCAATCTTCCCGTCCGGGGCTGGTGAGTTGGTGAGCGGTCGGCGCGCTCGGTTGCGGCGGCAACTGGAACAGACGCTGGATGAGCTGCGCCGCGATGGCTTCAAATGGGAGAATGTTCAGCACGCCGCAAACCGCTTCAAATCGGGCACGTTGAGCAACCCAGTGTTTGACATTCACTACAACGCCCGGCTCGAGGGGCGCGCTTTTGCCCCCGACGCGCAACTGCCCTACGCCCTTGTCGTGACGGTCCGGGCGCGCAAGGTCGCAGATCTGTATGACCGGGTGCTGCGCCGCTACGCGACGACGCTTGAGGCGATGCGTCCGGTGATCGACATCCCGGTGCGCACGTGATGGTTCCAGGCGTGTGGTGCGCTTTGGGAGTGACCGAGACAGGTCGGGCGAAATCTCTAGCGCTCGCTGCGCCACGCTCGCAAGACATCTGATCGGCCGTATTGGCGCTTAAAGAGAGCCAAGCAGGCGTCAACTTCGGTCAGATATTCACGCACGAGGCGATTGAGGGCTTGCGTTGGCATGCTCGGAGAACGCTAGCCCTCCCTCGCAAAGCGAGGGAGGGCGGAACTGCTGCCGTCATGGTTTCGCCGCCATAGCGGCGTTTCGGTCGCGCGGCGCGCGCCCCTCCTGTGTCACATAGGGCGAACTAAGGGCTTGGCACGGGGATTCGTCAGCTTCTCTTTCCGATGAGGGGCATCGCTCAGATCGGTGAGGTTTTCGTCCTTGCTGACCATTTGGAGATCCGCGTCGACGATAGTCAGCCCCCGCCGAGTGGCTGCTACGGCAAGTGCAACGCGCCATTCTGGGGAGCCTCCAGTGATTGTTACCCTTTGCCATGAGCAGGTGCAGGCGTGTTCTACCATGACCATCAATGCATCAGACTCCTGTCTGTCGGTTTGACCATGCTTGGTCGTGAGCGTGACCCTCGTACCACTCCTGAGGATGAGCAGCTTTCTGTCAGCGTCCAGCTTTTCTACCCAGCGAAGGCGTGGGCCGAGCTCTCGCGGAAGTCCCGCAAGCTGCGCCCGATAATCTTCACGCCATCCGGCCCGACCAAGCGTGGGCAGGTTCCACTCTTTGACAATCTCGGCGACGCGAGTACGGAGCTGCTGATCACGCTGCTTGGCCTCCGCCAACACGACTGCTTCGACATCCTCTCGTGCGGCCTTCGCTCGCTTCACCGCACTGCCGTGAAAAGTCTCATGCAACTCGAGGAGGATGTCCTGCTGCTCGGGTTTCAGGATCGGCAGAAGCTGGTGGGAGATTCCCGAAGTGACCGAAACGTCGCTCTCAGTCCGGACAGCATTGGGAACCGGTGTCGCTCAAGACCGGTGATTGCAAAAAGCTGCGGAGAGGCCGATGGAACGCGGCCGATTTCCTCTGCAGGCGGAAGAAGAATATCTCCAACTCGGCGGTTGAGTTCAGCTTTCTTGATCATGTGAAGCCCATCGCGCTTCCTGCCGCGGTTGATCGCGCGGAGCAGCGGGTGGACGGCGCCCCGCGCGGTGACCGCAACCGGACATTTGTTACCCATCGCCAGTCGAAGGCCGGAATCAAGCAGCAACGACTTGAATGCCCGGGGGGTATCCGAGGATGCCCAGGCCTGAGCGACCCTGCGCCAGACCTCATCGGAGGCCAGGTCCTCCAGACGTTCCGTCATGGCTCGCTCAGCTGAGGTCGGCGCCGTGTTGGCCCGCAACTCGCTGAGTCCCGCCCTCACCATCGCGTCGGCGACGTCGCGTCGACCTTCCTTGATCAGGCGCGCGATAACGGCTGTGTTGAACCGGCCGCTTGTCAGTCGTTCGCCTGACGAATACTCAGCTACACGGCTGACTTTTTCCTGTCGCATGGCGGAGTAGCTGATCGGAATCGCCTTGCCCTCCACATCGAGACGCAGATACACGCGATGGACGTGGCTGGCGGCTCGGCCACCCTTGCCGAATTTCGTATGGAATACCTCAAGGCACGGAGAGCCCTCCAGATTGAACTCGCGCTCGAATTCAGTGCGGTGCTTCTCCCAGTCAATATTCGAGTACGTTCGGCTCGGACTCGCCCAAGCGTGAATGAGGGGTTTTGCCGTTCTGGATCCCCACGCCATCGAACGTAGCTCAGCCAGAGCATCAGCAATGGATTCTGCCGATAGACCGTGCGTTCGCAGGAAAATCAATTCGTTCTCCGACGTCCTTGCAAGGTGGGAAGCCAGAGCAGGATGACCGTCGTGGGTAACGAGGCCGCCGATCACTATCGTCTATCCAGAAACGCCCGGAGCTGAAGTTGCAGCTCCTTGAGTTCAGCGCCGTGGTCCTCGAATGCTGATCGAATACCTGCTGACCGAGCAAAGGGTGGCAGCTCGAAGACGGCACGCTTCAGAATACCAGCGAGATGTCCCATTGCACGACTGACCGCCGAAAGGAGAACTCGATCGCTCTCGGAAAAAGGGGCTGATGCGTCCTCCCTTGGCACATAGGCTGCTGGCTCGCCAATACGGCGGCGCAGATACTCGGCCTCAGTCACTGCGCTGGCTTGGGCCAGAGCTGCCAGTCTCTCATGGTCCGCAGGCGTCAAGCGCACCAGGACCGCACGCGTCTTCTGCCGGGTTTCTGTGCCGCGTCTTCCCATCGTCGCCTCCGCGACGGCGGGGTTCGACAGGGGGCGCTGCCCCCTTCGCCAGCTGCAACTGATGTCAGCGCCAATGGGGCGCGGATATCAGTTGCACCGCTGGCTGATCGCCGTCACCCAAACCAATTAGGACTGACGTCAGCAAGAGTCGTCACCCATCCTGAATGCTCAGGCCAACTTTTTCATGAGGATTCTTGCTACATGACGTGATTGTTTTCGTGAGGGCTAATCGGAGACCTCACATGACGAATTCCAGCGACGATCATCCACATCGGCTCGATGCCGATGTTGAATATCCCCTCCCTCCCGATCACGAGCCTGATAAGCGCGCTGCTACCAATCGCGATGAGACGAGCCCGCCCGCCGAACGCGCCATCATTCCAGTGCCACCGAGCTTTGTCACATCGTCCTTCCCTATCCTACGCGCGCGGCGGGAACTGAAGGTTGCGGTAGTGGCGGCGAAGACCGCCATGGCCAACTTGAAGCGGCTCGAGCAGGGAATGCAGGTTCAACTCGACGCGCTGGCAATCGATGCGCTCATTGGTGCGGCCACGGACAACCAGCTGCCGCTCGATGATGCAGACGACATCGAGATGGCACTGTCGGTGATAGAAGGCGCTTTTTCCCAAGCCCGTGCGGCGCGCGTCTATGGCGTGTCGGCCAAGATCGTGGCGCGCTGGGTCGAGCGCTATAAGGCCGACGGGCGGGCCGGCATGATCGATCGTTCCTCGCGGCCCATCCATATGCCACAGGCCACTGCTGCGTCGATCGCCGAGCGCATCGTGGCGCTGCGGCGGCAACGTTGGACCGGCAAGCACATCGCC